>Ga0326597_10002497_pt1 | contig 27431 bp, 25 predicted proteins | sample RVTome_12_FD_203789 | JGI IMG/M metagenome (GOLD analysis project Ga0326597, IMG submission 203789) | Soil microbial communities from uranium-contaminated site in the Upper Colorado River Basin, Wyoming, United States - RVT100D185 | ecosystem: Environmental > Terrestrial > Soil > Contaminated >... | reverse complement strand
TTGACGTAGTCGTGATAGCCGGGGCACAGGAACGTGCCGACGGTCTGGGTCGGCCCGGTCCGGTCGCATTGCAGACCGACGACGATCTCGCCGGCCGCAACGTTGCCTGTCTGCAGTGCAGCCGCCACCGCGACGGCCGCTGTGGTCAAGCCCACGCTTACATATCTCATACGCTTCCTCCCTTGCTGGGTTGGCGCTTCCGATCCGGCCCCCGTGGCCCGGAATGCACTGAAAAATAATTCTGCACGAAGCTCGCTTCTTCTGTCTATCTCGCCGCTCTGGCCTCCTGTCCGCCCGAAGTCAGCCGGGCTCAAGAGAGCCAGCGCTTGCGCCGCCGATAGTGCTTGACGTCGCGGAAGCTGCGTTTCCCCTCGGTCGACATGCCGAGATAGAATTCCTTGATATCGGCGTTCTCGCGCAGCTGGTCCGCCGAGCCCTGCAAGACGATCGAGCCGTTCTCGATGACGTAGCCGAAGTCGGCGATCTCGAGCGCCATGGTGGCGTTCTGCTCGACCAGCAGGAACGTCACCTGTCCCTCGTCCCTGAGGCGGCGGATGATCGAGAAGATTTCCAGAACGATCATCGGCGCCAGGCCGAGCGAGGGCTCATCCAGCAGAATGACCCGGGGATCCGACATCAGGGCGCGACCGACCGACAGCATCTGCTGCTCGCCGCCCGAAAGGTAGCCGGCCTGGACGCCGCGCCGCTCGGCCAGCCGCGGGAAGTAGGTGTAGACGCGATCGATATTCTCGCGCAGCTTGGCCTTGGAGGTGACGATGTGGCCCCCGGCGATCAGGTTCTCCTCGGCGGTCAGGTGCTCGAAGACGCGACGCCCCTCGAAAACCTGGGCAATACCGAGCTTGACGATGTCGTGCGGCGCCCGTCGGTCGATGCGTTGCCCGTTGAACTCGATCGAGCCACGAGTGACCTCGCCGCGTTCGGTGCGGAGCAGCCCGGAGACCGCCTTCAAGGTCGTGGTCTTGCCCGCCCCGTTGGCGCCCAGCACCGTGGTGATGCCGCCGTCGGGAACCTCGATCGAGACCCCCTTAAGGACCAGAATGACGCTGTCGTAGATGACTTCGATGTTATTCAGGTTGAGCACAACCGATCTCGACTACAGATGAGAAAAGGAAAGGAGGGTCGGCCCGGGACCCCGGGCCGGCCCAATCAGTGACGGCTTATTCGCCCTTCGCGACCATTTCGTCGACCAAGCTACGATAGCCTTGCATCCACTCGGTGACCGGCTGGAAGCCTTCGCCCTTGACCTGGAAGATTTGCACCCAGCCGCCGCCCTCGTGGTCTTTGGCCGTGATCGTCAACGGCGGCAGCATGCCGCCCAGGGTGAAGTCCTTGATCTGCTCGAAGCCGTTCTTGACGTCTTCGCCGGTGATCTTGGCGCTGCCACCCTTGGCCTTGACGGCGTTCTCGATCGCCTTCAGATGCACCGCCGCCCACAGCAGGCCGCGGTTGTAATAGACCGTCGAGTCCATCTCCGTCGGCGCCGCCTTGCCCTCGGCCTTGTACAGGGCCCGGATCTCGTCGAGCACATCATATTTGGAACCAGCGCCGGCCATCTGCATGACGTAATAGCCCTGCGCCTTGTCCCAGCCGCCCGCACCCATGATGTTGGATTCGCCCGCGGCCCAGATGAAGCCGACCATCTTGTCGAGCGGATAGCCCATGCGCGCGAACTCGTTCAAGGCCACCGACGGCGCCTTGCCGAACAGGTGGTTGATGACGAAGTCGGCACGGAAGCGGCGGGCGATGTCCTGCACCTGCACCTTCATCTCGACGCCGGGCGGCGGGATGGCGAACTCGCGCATCTCGAAGCCTTCGACCTCGGCCAGCTTGTTCAGGACCGGCAGCGGCTCGCGCCCGGCCGGGTTGTCATAGTAGATGAAGGCGATCTTCTTGCCCTTCAGGCTGCCGCCGAGCTGATCCTTGGCGAACTGCACCGCCGCCGCGCCCTGCGACCAGTAGGTGGCCGCGATCGGGAACAGGAACGGATACTTCTCGCCGTCCGCCGCCGCCGCCGTGCCGAAGCCGGGACTGGTGCCCGGGATCTTGTCCTCGTGCAGAAGCGGCGTCATCGCCTGCGTGTGCGGCGTGCCGTAGATCGCCACCACCACCGCGCCTTCCGCCTTGAAGCGCTGATAGGCCTCCATGCCGGGCGGCACCTTGTATTCGTGGTCGATCTCGATGACGCGGACCGTGTTACCCTCGATCCCGCCCTTCGAGTTCACCAGCTTGACGTAGTCGTGATAGCCGGGGCACAGGAACGTGCCGACGGTCTGGGTCGGCCCGGTCCGGTCGCATTGCAGACCGACGACGATCTCGCCGGCCGCAACGTTGCCTGTCTGCAGTGCAGCCGCCATCACGACGGTCGCGCCCAACAGGCCCATTCTCAAGTGTCTCATACGCTACCTCCCTTGTTTAAGTTTGTACTCTCACAATGGACTGCGTACTGAAGATGCCGATCAATAAGAAAACGGCCACACACGGAAGTAGTTACGAATGTTCTGCCACAGCTTGTTCAAGCCTTCCGGCTCGACCACCAGGAAGAAGATGATCAGGCCGCCGAACAGGATCAGGCGCATCTGCGCGATCACCTGTGCCAGATAGACGCCATCGACGAAGTAAACGCCGACCGTCTCCATGAAGACGCGGATGGCGATCGGCAGCAAGGTGACGAAGACGGCGCCGAAGATCGAGCCCAGTATCGAGCCCAGGCCGCCGATGATGCACATGGCCAGGTAGTCGATCGAGATCGGAAGCTGGAAGGCTTCGTAGTTGGCGATGCCGAAGTAGTACGTGTACATCACGCCGGTAACCCCGGCGTAGAACGACGAGATTGCGAAGGCCAGCAGCTTGTAGCGATAGACGTTGATGCCGATGATTTCGGCGGCGATGTCCTGATCGCGGATGGCGATGAAGGCGCGGCCGATCCGGCTTCTGACCAGGTTCATGGTGGCGACGATCGCCAGCGCCGTGATCGGCAGGATAAAGAAGTACAACTCGGCCTGGGTGGCCAGCGTTTTGCCGAAGATCACCGGCCGCGGCATCTCGATCGAGGCCTGCACGCCGCCCGAGATCGCCGGCGTGTGGTTCAGCACCCATTCGATGATGAACTGCGCCGCCAGCGTGGCGATGGCGAGATAGAGTCCCTTGACCCTGAGCGAGGGCATGCCGACGATGGCGCCGATCGCCGCCGCCATCAGCCCGCCGGCCGGCAACGTGATCCAGAACGGCATCTGGAAGTGCACCGCCAGATTGGCCGCCGTGTAGGCGCCGACCGACATGAAGGCGGCGTGGCCGATGGAGATTTGGCCGGTATAGCCGAGCAGGATGTTGAGGCCGAGCGCGCCGACCACCGCGATTGCCGCGATATTGATGATCGAGAGGTAGTACTCGCTCAGGACCAGCGGGCAGATCAGGAAGAACAGGATGGCGAAGCTGGCCACGGCGACCTTGCCGGTCGGCAACGGGAACAGCGCCATGTCGGCCTGGTAGGTCGTCTTGTAGAAGCCGCTTTCGCGATAGAACATGACCGTCTCCGCCCGCTCAGATCCGCTCGATGATCGGCTTGCCGAAGATGCCGTAGGGCCGGATCATCAGCGCCAGGATCATCAGCACGTAAGGGGTGAAGTCCTTGGTGCCCCCGCCGACAAAGGGATCGAGATAGCCGGCGGCGAGCGCCTCGACGATGCCGACGATCAGGCCGCCGACGACGACGCCGATGATCGAGTCGAGCCCGCCCAGGATCACCACCGGAAAGACCTTTAGTCCGAGTTGGGCAAGCTGCGTGTCGACGCCGATCGCGTTGCCCCAGACCAGGCCGCCCAGCAGCGCCACCACGCCGGCCAGCACCCAGGCGAAGGCGAAGTAGCGCTCGACATTGATGCCCATGGCCATTGAGACCTGATGGCTGTCGGCAACCGCGCGCATGGCCACGCCAATGCGGCTCTTCAGGAAGAACCAGCCGAAACCCGCCAGGAAGAGGATGCTGATGACGGCGCCCAGAAGATCGATCGGGGTCATGAACAGCGGTCCCCAGATGATCGGCTCGTTCGGGATCGGCAGCTCGATCGGACGCGTCTCGGCGCCGAACAGCAGCGGCCCGAGGCCCCTGAAAATCAGCGCCAGGCCGATCGTGGCCATGATGATGGAGACGACCGGCCGGCCGATCATCGGCCTCAGCACCACCCGTTCGAGGCCCCAGTTGAAGACGACCATCAGCACCAGAACGGTCAGGATCGAGACCCAGAGCGGAAAGCCGTACAGATAGATGAAGGAGGCGATGAAGATCGCCGCGATCATGCAGAATTCGCCTTGGGCGAAGTTGATCGCGTCGGTCGACTTGTAGATCAGCACGAAGCCGACCGCCACCAGCGAATACATCAAGCCGGTCAGCAACCCGTTGGTGATTAGTTCAATGAAGAATTGCCATTCGAATTCCATCACGCCACTCCCTCAGGCCGCTTCCTCGATGACCAGGTGCGAGTCGATCTGCGAGCGGCTGCCGTCCTCGAAGGTGACGTCCAGCTTCAAATCGACTTCGTTGCCGCCGTTGTAAAAGGCGTTGATGACCGGTTGATATCGCTCGCTGATGTAGCCGCGGCGCAGCTTGCGTGTCCGCGTCACCTCGTTGTCGTCGGCGTCGAGGTCTTTGCTCAGCAGCAGGAAGCGCCGCACCCGGACGACTTCCGGCAGGCTCAGATTGATGCGGCGGATCTCCTCGGCGACCAGTCCGCGCACCTCCGGCTTCTGCGCCAGGTCCATGTAGTTGGTGTAGGGCAGGTTGCGCTTGTCGGCCCAGTTGCCGACGGCGTCGAGATCGATCGCGATCATCGCCGAGACGAACGGGTGGCCATCGCCAAAAACGACGGCCTCGTTGATATAGGGGCTAAACTTCAGCTTCAGCTCGACGAACTGCGGCGCGAACGGCGTACCGTCGGCCAGCTTGCCCACGTCCTTGGCGCGGTCGATGATCACCAGGTGTCCGTGTTCGTTGATCAGGCCGGCATCGCCGGTGTGGAACCAGCCGTCGTCGTCGATCGCATCGCGGGTTCTGTCCGGCTCCTTGTAGTAGCCCTTGAACACACCCTTCGAGCGCACCAGCACTTCGCCGCGCGCTTCATCGATCGCCACCTCGATGCCCGGGCACGGCGGACCGACGGTATCCGGACTGGCCTGGTGATCGGGCTGGATCGAGACCAGACCGCTGACCTCGGTGGCGCCGTAGACCTGTTTCAGATTGATGCCGAAGCCGCGGAAGAAGCGAAACGCGTCCGGGCCCAGCGGGGCGCCGCCGGTATAGCACCAGCGCGCCCGCCTGAGACCGAGCTGATCGCGGATCGGCCCGTACACCAACAGTTGGCCGAGCGCATGGCCCACCTCCAGAGCCAGCGGGACCGACTTGTTCTCGGCCTTCCGGTTCTCGATCCGCTCGGCGATGCCGCGGAACAGCTCGTACACCTGTCGCTTCAGCGGTGTGGTATCGGTGGCCTTGACCTGCAGCATCGACAGCAGGCCCTCCCAGACGCGCGGTGCAGCCACGATGCCGGTCGGCCCCAGCTCGCGCAGATCGCGCTGCACCGTCTCAGGCCCCTCCGGGCAATTGCTGGCGCAACCGACAATGATGCTGACGCAGAGGCCGTAAAGGCCGTCCCCGACCCAGGCCATCGGCAGATAGGACAAGAAGTCGTCGCTTTGCTTGACGTCCTCGTCGCGAATGAAGATGTGGGCCGTCTCCAACATGTTCTCGTGGCTGAGCATCACCCCCTTGGGCTGGCCCGTGGTGCCCGAGGTATAGGCGATCAGCGCTATGTCCTGCCCGCTGCCCTTGGCGATTTCGTCCTCGAAGAAGCTCGGGTTCTGCTGCAGGAACTCGCGGCCACGCGCCTGTACCTCGGTAAAGGCGTGCAGGATGTCCTCGTCATAGGCGGCCAACCCCCGGGGGTCGTCGTAGATCAGCCATTTCAGGTTCGGCAGCTGGTCGCGGATCGACAGGATCTTGTCAACCTGCTCCTGATCTTCGGCGACGATCGCCTTGGCCTCGCTATGCGCCAGCACATAGGCCAGCTCCTTGGCTATGGCGTCCTGATAGACCGGCACCGACTGGCCGCCCAGGGCCATCGCCGCCAACTGGCCCCAGTACAGGCGCGGCCGGTTGTTGCCAAGCACCGAGAGCTTGTCGTCGCGTTGGAAGCCGAGGCTGGCGAGCCCGACAGCGAAGTCGCGGACGTTGTCGACGTAAGAGCGCCAGTTGTAGGTCTCCCAGATGCCCAGGTTCTTTTCGCGGATCGCCGGCGCGCTGGCGAGCGTGGCGTCCCGCGCATTTCGCAACAAGTAGCCGGGAATGGTGGTGGGTTCCGTCATTGCCTCGGTGGCTCCTAGTGGTGGGTGCTTCCTAGGTAGGCTTCGATGACCTTGGAATCGGCGCGGACCTCGTCCGCCGTTCCCTCTGCGATCTTGCGGCCCTGGTCGAGCACGGCGACCTGATCCGAAATATCCATGACTACGCCCATGTCGTGCTCGATCAGGACGATTGTCGTGCCCATCTCGTTATTCACGTCGAGGACATAACGGACCATGTCCTCCTTCTCTTCCTGGTTCATCCCCGCCATCGGCTCGTCGAGCAGCAGCAGCGTCGGATCGACGGCAAGCGCGCGGCCGAGCTCGACCCGCTTGCGCAGCCCGTAAGCCAGCGCGCCGGTCGGCTGGCGGCGCAGGTCCGTCAGTTTCAGGAAGTCGATGATCTCCTCGACGCGGCGGCGATGCTCGACCTCCTCGCGCTGCGCCCAGCCCCAATAAATCAACGACGCGAACACGCCAGAACGCATGTGCACGTGACGGCCAAGCATAAGGTTCTCCAGCACCGACAGGCCGCTGAACAGGGCGATGTTCTGAAAGGTCCGGGCGATGCCCAGCGCTGCGCGGTTTGCCGGGGTCAGCCGGGTGATGTCGCCGCCGTCAAGGCGGATCGTGCCGTGGTCGGGGTGATAGAAACCGCTGACCATGTTTAGAAGCGTGGTCTTGCCGGCGCCGTTCGGCCCGATGATCGAGTAAATCGTCCCTTCCGGGATCTCGAGACTGACTTCCGAGACGGCCTGAACGCCACCGAAACTCTTGGAGACGCCCGCGACCTCGAGTTTGGTCGGGACGGACCCCGGTCCTAGATTCGACATCAGACGCTACTTCTCCCTGCACCCCGGAAACCGCAGTTTCCTTAAGGCCGTTGACCGGTCGGTCGTTATTTTGGGCGCGATTGTAGGTCGCTTCGCGCAAGGACGGCAAGACGTCTCGAAAACAGTCGCGACACTTGCTCGCCCGTACCGCCCGGTTAGTATGAGGCAGGGCGTGGTACCAAAAGGAGCATTATGGGGATGCGGATCGACACCCAAATGCGCGATGTCGAGCTTTTAAAGGCCGGGCAGGAGGCGAAAAAATACGAGCGTATGGGCTTCGATGGCATCTGGACCTTTGAAGCCGCCCACAACCCCTTCCTGCCCTTGATGCTGGCGATCGGCGCCGCCCCGCGCCTCGAGGTCGGCACCAACATCACTGTCGCCTTCGCCCGCAGCCCCTTCGCCGTGGCGCAGGTCGCATGGGACTTGCAGAAGGCCAGCGGTGGCCGTTTCCATCTTGGCCTCGGCACTCAGGTCCGTGCCCACGTCGAGCGGCGCTTCTCGATGCCTTTCGACCACCCGGCCCGTCGGATCGGCGATTACGTACGCTGCGTGCGCGCCATCTGGGATACCTTTCAGAACGGCGTGGCGCCGAATTACGAGGGCGAGTTTTATCAGTTCAAGCTGATCAACCCGATGTTCAATCCGGGTCCAATTGAGCATCCCGAGATCCCGATTTACATTGCCGGCGTCAATCCGCGCATGTGCCGCGCCGCCGGCGCCGTGGCGGATGGTTTTCATGTCCACCCCATGCATTCCCTGAGCTACATCCGCGAGGTCGTGCAACCCGAGATCGACGCCGGCGCCAAGGCCGCGGGACGGGAGGACGCGAACCTGACCCTCTACGCCTCGGTCTTCGCCGTCACCGGCGACAGCGAAGCCGAGCGCGCCGAAGCCGAGCGCGAGGTGCGCCGCCAAATCGCCTTCTACGCCTCGACCCCGAACTATCGAGCCTTCCTCGAGCACCATGGCTTCGACGCTTTGGGCAAGGAACTAAGCGACCTGATGCGCCGGGGCGAGTTCGCGGCGATGCCGGCGAAGGTACCCGACGCGCTTATGGAAGAGGTGGCGGTGAGCGCCGACTTTGATCGCCTCGGTGGCCTGTTGCGGCGGCGTTACGAAGGCGTGCTGGACCGCGTCTCGTTGTACTTCCCGGTGCCCGAAGGCGCTTCGGAAGCGCGCTGGCGCGGCTTTGTCACCGCTTTCCGCGCCGCCGCCTGACCTTGACATCCCATTCAAAGTTGCGCGATCGCGCCTGGACGCAAAGCCCGCCGCCACGTTAGCGTGCCCCGACAAAAGCGCTCCCGCCAGGGCGCGGGCGGCGCGCCGTCAGCGAGGTTGCAGGCATGAGATTGTATCGGTTCTGGGCTGCCACCACGCTGCTCACGCTGCTGGCCTGCGCCGCGCCGGCCCAGGCCGAGGGTGATGCGCAACGGGGCGCCGAGGTGTTCAGGAAATGCAAGCCCTGCCACACCACAGAAGCCGGGGACAAAAACAAGGTCGGCCCGAACCTGCACGGCCTCTTCGGCCGCTCTTCCGGCAGCGCCGAGGGCTTCAAGTATTCGCAGGCAATGTCGACGGCAGGCGTGATATGGAGCGAGGAGACCCTGAACGCCTATCTCGCCAACCCGAAGGAGTTCGTGCCGAAGAACCGGATGCCGTTCGCCGGGCTCAAGGATGCGCAGGACCGGGCTGACATCATCGCCTATCTGAAGCAGGCGACCAAATAGACTTCGGTGCCGGGCGGCCGCCGAACTCGGCAATTGACCTGGCCACGCGCGGGCTTATGTTCTGGTAGATTGGCGGATCAGGACGAGGCCCATGTTCATCGAGACCGAGGCGACCCAGGATCCCAGGACCGTGCGCTTCCTGCCCGGGCAGAGCGTGCTGCCGTCCGGCAGCCTGGTGGTCGAGAATGCCGAAGGCGCCGGCCGCTCGCCGCTCGCCGCGGCACTGTTCGAGATTGCGGGTGTCGCCCGCGTGGTGCTGGGCACCGATTACGTCGACGTCACCCTGACCCCGGAAGCGGAGCCCGACTGGGACCGGGCGAAACCACAAGCGCTGGCGCGGATCATGGACCACTTCGTCGCCGGACGGCCGACGCTGGCCGATGGCGCCGTCGAGGCCGAGGCTGGCGAGGCCGACCCCGAGATCATCCGGCAGATCGAAGAGTTGCTGGAGACGCGCATACGGCCGGCGATCGCCGCCAACGACGGCGCGGTCGAGCTGAAGCGTTTCCGGGGCGGCGTCGCCGAGCTGGCGATCTCAGCCAGCGTGGTCAGCTTTCTCGGACCGATCGGCAACATGATGCGCCACTATATCCCCGAGGTGACCTCGGTGCGCGAGTATCGCGATCTCGAGGCGACGCCGGGCCTGGCGACGCGTGAGGGCCGCACCGTGCAGCGCCTGCTGGACGACGAGATCAACCCGGCGGTGGCCGCGCACGGCGGCTACATCTCGCTGGTCGACGTCAAGGAGGATATCGTCTACATCCGCCTTGAGGGCGGCTGCCAAGGCTGCGGCATGGCCGACGTGACCTTGAAGCAGGGCGTCGAGGCGGCGATCATGCGCGAATTGCCGAACATCGCCGCGGTGCGCGACACCACCGACCACGCCGGCGGCACCAACCCCTACTACCAGCCTTCGCAGAAGTAGGCACTGCGCCTTCGATGAGATAACGGCGTGGCCCGACTGCTGCTGCTGATCCCGACCACCAGCTACCGCACGCACGACTTCCTGACTGCCGCCGAGCGCCTCGGCGTCGAGGTCGTGGTCGGCTCGGACCAGCGCCAGGTGCTGGCCGAGGTCTCGGGCGGCACCGTCGAGGTCGACTTCAAGGATACCGAGACGGCGGTCCGGCAGATCGCCCAGTATGCCGCGGCGGCGCCGTTTGACGCCGTGGTCGCGGTCGACGACGGCGCCAACATCGTCGCCGCGGCGGCGGCCAAGGCCCTGGGCCTGCCGCAGAACGAGCCCGAGGCCGTGCTGGCCGCGCGCAACAAGTACCGCTTCCGCCAGCGCCTCGCCGCCGCCGGCCTGCCGGGGCCTGAGTTCCGGCTGGTGCCGCTCAGCGGCGACCCCGCCAAGATCGCCCGCGAGGTCGGCTTTCCTTGCGTGCTGAAGCCGCTGACCCTGGCGATGAGCCGCGGCGTCATCCGCGCCGACGGCGACAACTCGTTCGTCGACGCCTTCCACCGCATCGCCGCCATCATCGCCCAGCCGGACGCCGACACCCCCGGCGAGGCCGCCGACCACCTGCTGGTCGAGAGCTACATCCCCGGCACCGAATACGCCGTCGAGGGCCTGATTCGCGAGGGCGGCATGGAAATCCTGGCGGTCTTCGACAAGCCCGACCCCCTGGACGGCCCCTATTTCGAGGAGACCATCTACGTCACCCCGGCCCGGATCGACGCCGGCCGGCGCCGCGCCATCGCCGAGGCGGTGCAGGCGGCGGTTTCGGCCATCGGGCTTGCCGACGGGCCGACGCACATCGACCTCAGAGTCAACGAGGCCGGCGTCTTCGTGCTTGAAGTCGACGCCCGCTCGATCGGCGGCTATTGCGGACGCTCGCTCAGATTCGCCGGCGGAGTGCGGCTCGAGGAGGTGATCCTGCGCCAGGCGGCAAAGCTGCCGCTCGAAGTGTCGGAGGCCGGCGCCGGCGGCGTCATGATGATCCCGATCCCGTCAAGCGGCGTGCTGCGCAAGGTCCGGGGCAAGGAGGCCGCGGCGGCGGTCGGCGGCGTCGCCGAGGTCGCCATTACCATTCCGCTCGGCCAGCCGGTGCTGCAATTGCCCGAGGGCAGCCGCTACCTCGGCTTCATCATCGCCCACGGCGCGACGCCGGAGGCGGTCACCGCCGCCCTGCGCCAAGCGCACGCCGCGCTGGCGTTCATCATCTCGCCTGCAGAGATGTGACCGCGCCCCCGCTAACCCTCGACTGCCGACAGGAAAGCTAAAAGCTCGGTACGGCCATCCATCGTCTACCGCGACTATGCGGTCGCACGGAGAAGGGATTGCCGGTCGAGTGGAGCGCAAGTGATCGTCAGCAAATGCAGAGCGCGGCGCAAATCGGAGATGACAGGCATCGCGCCGGGGCGTATTATCAAACTGCTTGTGGCGGGGGTAATTGTTATCTCGCAATTCAGCGAAGCGTGTCGCGTCCCATGAGGGATGTTGGATCGCGTCGTCGCTTGTGACCCTCCCTCGTGGGCCTGGATACGGCCGACCGCCAAGGTCGGGCTTGGGGCAAGCGAGGGAGTCGTGAAATGAAGTTCCGTGAATGGTTGACGGCGGCCGGATTGCCGCAAGGGATCGCCTGCGCCGCTGCACTTCTTCTGTGGTGCGGCAGTGCCTACTCGTCACCACTGTTTTCCATCGGCGACGGCGGCGATCGAACCTGGACGCAGGCGATGAACGACGGCAATGTTCAGGTCGCACCGGACCCCCTTGCCGGCGGCGCAGCCGTTACGTTTTACGCCGGCCAGATCGGTGAGAGCATGGGTGGGCCAGAGGTCGCGGAGGTGCAGGCCGCCGACGATGTCGAGCTCACCCCGGACGTTCCCGTGTCAGGCAGCGCCACCTTCGATGCTTTGGTCATGTCCTGGAGAAACACGAATACCAACGATCCGACGATCCTGAACGTCGCCGCCTGGGAGTACGTCTACGACATCGACCCCGACCTGACAGGAACGCTGATTACGTTCTCGCTGTTGGCGCCTGCCGGCGTCTGGGACTTCTCACTCGAGCTGATAGACGTCAACGGCAATTCCAGGGGCTGGTTCGGCGTCCCGCCGAATACGAGCTGGGGCGTCTTCAGTATCGATCCGAGTAGCGCCGTCGCTCAAGTGCCCTTTTCAGTGGTTATCACCAGCGGCGTCTTCGACATTACCCACGTCACCACGATCCGGCTGAATGAATCGAGCCAGGGTGGGATCGCCTTCATCGACAACCCGGCTCAGGAAGGTGACAGCACGACACCGTGGAACGCCTGGAACTCGCTGAGCGTGCGGCGGATCTTCGATATCAAGCCGGACAGCGAGCCGAGCTGTTTCAATAGCGATGGCAATGGCCTGATACCCGTCAGGATCATGGGCACTCCGACCTTCGACGTGAACACCATCGATGCGGAAACCCTGCAGCTCGACGCTCAGCCCGTGGCTACGGGAGGCGGCGGCAAGCTCATGTGCCACGTCGAGGACGTGAATGGCGATGGGCTTGACGATCTGGTCTGCCAATTTGACGACAACGGCGTCTATGACCCTACCGACACGGTGGGTACCGTCACGGGATTGCGCACGGACGCCTCGCCGTTTGTCAGCACCGACGCGATCTGCATTGTGCAGTGAAGCGGCACCGTCGTGCTTTTTTGTGCCAGCTCGGCGCACGGGAGGCCTGGCGTGCTGGATCCGACTCCCGCACGCTCGTCTCGAAACACGCGCGACGCCGGAGCGCTGGTTGGCCATCGGCCCGTGAATCGACAGCGTCGGTCAACTCCCGCTAAGGCCTTATGCCGAAGCGCCGCGGGCCCTTGAGACGGGGCAGCGCGGCTTGCGCCCAGCCGATCCACTCGGCCAGCATCGGCCGGGTCTCGCGCGGGTCGATCAGCGCGTGCACGGCGAAGGACTCGTCCCGCGGGAAAGGCGAGAGGCGGGCGCTCATCTCCGCCTCCAATTCGCGCCGCCGCGTCTCCGGGTCCGGGGCGGCCGCGATCTCGCGGCCGAAGGCGGCTGCGACCCCGCCCTCGACCGGCAGCGCCCCCGATTCGACCGAGGGCCAGGCCAGCACGTAGGCATCGGGTCCGTAGTGCGCCGCCTGGGCGACGCCGTAGGACTTGCGGATCATGATCGAGGCCCAGGGGGCGGTGCACTCGGCCGCCGCCAGCACCGCCGCGGTGCCGTAGCGGATGGCGCCCTCGGCCTCGGCCTCAGGCCCGATCATGAAGCCGGGCTCGTCGACGAAGCTGAGCACGGGCAGGTGGAAGGTATCGCAGAGCTCGATCAGCTTCCTAACCTTGCGCGCGCCGGCCGCGGTCATGGCCCCGGCGTAGTAGCGGCAGTCGTTGCCGAGGATGCCGACCGGCTGGCCGACGAGGCGGGCCAGGCCGGTGATCTGGCCGGGGCCGTTGGCGCGGCCGATCTCGAAGAAGCTTTCCCGATCGACCACCGCCGCGATGATCTTGCGCATGTCGAAGGGCCGCCGGCGGTCGCGCGGCACCGCGCTCAGCAGCGCCTCCTCGCGCCGCTCCGCCGGGTCGTCGCAGGACGCGACCGGCGGCAGTTCCCAGACGTTCTGCGGCAGGTAGGAGAGGAAGCGGCGGATCTGCGCCAGGGCCGCGGCCTCGTCCTCGGCCACCGCGTCGACGACGCCGTTGGCGCCGTGCACCTGCGCCCCGCCCAGTGCCTCCTTGCTGATCGGCGTGCCCAGCGCGCGCTCGACCACGGCCGGGCCGGCGACCAGGACCTGCGCCGTCTCGGCCGTCATCACCGCGAAGTGCGAGGCGACCAGGCGCGCCGCCGGCAGCCCCGCGACCGGGCCGAGGGCGGCCGCCGCCACCGGCACCGTCGCCATCGCCTCGGCCACCGACTGGAAGCGCGGGCGCTGGAATACCGGCTCGCCGATCGGGCCCGAGGCGCCCTTGCCCTTGGCCCCGGTGACGCTGCCGCCGCCGCCCTCGTGCAGGCGCACCAGCGGCACCCGGTAGTGGCAGGCCAGTTCCTCGGCGTAGACGCTCTTCCTCAGGCCGGCGGCGTTGGGCGAGCCGCCGCGCACGGTGAAGTCCTCGCCGCCGACGACGCAGAGGCGGCCGTCGATGCGGCCGAAGCCCAGGACGTAGTTGGCCGGCGTGAAGCTGCCGTCGGCCTCGACGGCGCCGGCGCTGGGCCCGTGCTCGCGGAAGCTATCGGCATCGAGCAGCGCGGCGACGCGCTCACGCACGTTGAGCCGTCCTTTGTCGCGCTGACGTGTCAGCGCCTCGGCCCCGCCCATCTCCTGGGCCTGGGCGCGCCGGCGCTTGATTTCCTCGACTTCCTTTTCCCAGCTCATGCCGACTCTCCGATCGCTGCGCTGAGCCTCCGGGCCAGTTCCCGGTAGGCCGCCGGATCGAGCCGGGTCGGCGGCGGCTCGAAGCGCGGCGCGCCGCCCCAGCCGTCGTCCCCCGGGAACCGCGGGATGACGTGCCAATGGACGTGCGGCTCCTGGTTGCCCAGCAGCGCGTAGTTCAGCCGCGCGGGCGCCAAGGCGAGCCGCGTCGCCCGAGCCACATTCCGCACGTCGGCGTAAAGTTCCAAGGCGCGCGCCTCGGGCATCTCGAGCAGATCGGTGACGTGTTCCCGGGTGACGATAACGGTCTTGCCCCGGTATCTCTGGTCGACGTCGAGCAGCACCGTCGAGGCCGAGAGTCGGGCAACGAACGTGTCCCCGTCGCGAACGCCGGCGAGCCGGCACATCAAACAGTCTGCAGCCATCGCCTCAACGCCCCTATACTCCCTCGCCGAAACCGAAGGCGCATGTTAGGCGGGTTGGGGCGGATCTGGGAAATGTCCAAAGCGCACAAGGCCAACATTTATCCGACGCTGGAGACGGAGCGGCTGCACCTGCGACCGTTCACCGCGGCGGACGGCGATGCGCTTTACACCCTCTACGGCGATCCGCGTGTCATGTCGATCCGCAAGATCGGGCTGCAGAGCCGGGCGCAGTCGGACGCCCAATTGCGGGAAATCCTGCAACATTGGTGCCAGCATGGCTTCGGCCTGTTCGCGGCGATCGAAAAAGCCGACGGCACCTTCCTCGGCGAGTGCGGGCTGCGCCATATCGCCCCCGACAGCGACGAGAGCGAGCTTTCCTACGGCCTGGTCCCGCAAGCCTGGGGCCGCGGCTATGCCACCGAGGCCGCCGCCGCAGCGCTGGCCCATGGCCTGGACGAGCTTGGCCTGAAAACGATTTACGCCATCGCCCGCGCCGACAACTTCCGCTCGCACCGGGTGATGCAGAAGCTGGGCATGCGCCTGGTGGAAGAGGCCGACAAGGGCGAGACGCGCATCGTGCGCTACGCCATCCACCAGCCGGATTGACGCCGCGCGGGTGTCGTCATTGCGCCAAATGCCGTCGCAGGGAAACGAAAATGCGGTTCGGCGGATTTGCTAGCATGACCGAGGCTTGAGCAGCCGGGCCGAGTATTGTGGAGACCGGGCATGGAGACGCAGGCGCGTGTGGTGGTGATCGGGGGCGGCGTCGTCGGCGTCAGCGTCGCCTATCACCTGACCAAGGCCGGCTGGTCGGACGTGACCCTGCTGGAGCAGTACGAGCTGACCTCGGGTTCGACCTGGCACGCCGCCGGCCTGCTGCCGCTGTTCAACATGAGCTACGCCGTCGGCCAGCTGCACAAGTACAGCGTCGATCTCTATAAGACCTTGGAGGAAGAGACCGGCCAGGACGTCAGCTTCCACGTCACCGGCAACCTGCGGCTCGCCACCAACGCCGAGCGCATGGACGAGTACAAGCGCTACTGCGGCACCGCCAACACCATCGGCGTGCCCTTCGAGCTGATCGGCCCGGCCGAGATCAAACAGCTTTGGCCGCTCTGCAATACCGAGGGCCTGGTCGGCGCCCTGTTCCACCCGCACGACGGCCACATCGCGCCTGCCGACGTGACCCAGGCGATGGCCATCGGCGCCCGCAACCGCGGCGCCCGCATCCACCGGCAGACCAGCGTCAGCGCGATCCGGCCGAAGCCGAACGGCGAGTGGCTGGTGTTGACCGACAAGGGCGAGATCACGGCCGAGCATGTGGTCAGCTGCACCGGCAATTACGCCCGCCAGACCCTGGCCATGGTCGGCCTCGACGTGCCGGTGATCCCGGTCGAGCACCAGTACATCGTCACCGACGAGGTGCCGGAGCTGGTCGAGCGGCACAAGGCGGGATTGCCGGAGATGGCGGTGCTGCGCGAGAGCGACGCCAGCTATTACCTGCGCGAGGAGCGTCAGGGCTACATCCTCGGTCCCTACGAGAAGGGAGCGCCGGCCTGCTTCGTCGACGGCGTGCCGGAGTCGTTCAAGCAGGACCTGTTCCCCGGCGATTTGGAGCGGCTGATGCCGCACGTCGAGGCGGCCATCCGGCGCGTCCCAAGCTTCGAGTCGGCCGGCATCAAGGACATCGTCAACGGCCCCATCCCCTACACGCCTGACGGCGGCCCGCTGGTCGGCCCGGCCTGGGGGCTTAGGAACTTTTGGCTCTCGGAGGGGCACAGCTTCGGCGTCACCGCCGCCGGCGGCGCCGGCAAGTACCTGGCCGAATGGATCGTCGAGGGCGAACCCTCGATCGACCTGCTCGACGTCGACCCGCGCCGCTTCGGCGCTTATGCCAACAAGGTCTACGCCAAGACGAAGAACGAGGAGGCCTACGAGCACGTCTTCATCATCCACTACCCGGACGAGGAGCGGCCGGCCGCCCGTCCCGCCAAGACCAGCCCCTGCCACGAGCGCCTGGCCGCGCGCGGCGCCGTCTGGGGTCAGCGCTACGGCTGGGAGCGGCCGAACTGGTTCGCGCCCGAAGGCGTCGAGCCGCGGGACGTCTGGAGCTTCCGCCGCAGCAACTACTTCGAGCACGTCGGCAACGAATGCCGGCTGGTGCGCGAGCGAGCGGCGATCATCGACATCACCAGCTTCACCAAGCACCTGGTCTCGGGCGCCGGCGCGGAGGCCTATCTCGACCGCCTGGTGGCCCGCCGCATCCCCAAGCGCGAGGGTCGCATCCATCTAAGCCATGCCTTGACCAGGAACGGCGGCGTCAGGAGCGAGTTCACCATCCTGCGCGAGGGGCCGGAACAGTTCTACCTGGTCAGCTCGGGCGCCGCCGAGCGCTACGACAACGACCTCTTGGCGAAGCGCCTGCCGGACGACGGCAGCGTCCGCCTCGACAACCTGACGACGACGCTCGGCTGTTTGGTGTTGGCCGGCCCGCGCGCCCGCGAGGTGCTGGCCAAGGTCAGCGACGCCGATCTCTCGAACCAAGCCTTTCCCTGGCTCACCGGCCAGGAGATCAACGTCGGCCTGGCGCGGACGCGGGCGCTGCGCATCAACTTCGTCGGCGAACTGGGCTGGGAGCTGCACCATCCGATCGAGTACCAGAACCACATTTTCGATACGCTCGTCGAGGCGGGCGAGGAATTCGGCCTCGGCATGTGCGGCATGCGGGCCATGGATGCGCTCAGGATCGAGAAGTCCTACCGCATGTGGGGCCAGGACCTGACCCGCGAATACTCGGTGTTCGAGGCCGGCCTTGGGCGCTTCGTCCATCTCGACAAGGGCGGCTTCGTCGGCCGCGAGGCGCTCCAGCGTCAGCGGCAGGCGGGCGTGCCGCAGCGCTTCGTCACCTTGGCCGTCGAGGCCACCGATGCCGACGCGCGCGGCAACGAGCCGCTTTACCTCGACGGCCGGATGATCGGCCGGGCCACCGTCGGGGCCTTCGGCCATTGCGTCGGCCGCAGCCTGGCGCTTGGCTACGTCAAGCCGGAAGCGTCCGAGATCGGCACCAAGCTGGAAATCGAGATCCTGGGCGAGCGGCGCGGCGCCGAGGTGATACCGGAATCGCCCTGGGATCCGGACAACCAACGCCTCAGGGCCTGAACGAGGTCGAGCCATGGCACGGCAATCAAGACGCGGGCGCGCCGGCGGGGCGGCGGCCAGACGGGCCGAGCGCGGCGAGCACCGACTCGAGTTCCGCCGCTTCGTCGAGCGCCGGATACCGATTTACGAGGTGCTGGACGAGGAAGGCCTGGCGCTGATCGAGAACAACGCCGAGACCATCCTGGCCGAGATCGGCATCGAGTTCCGCGGCGATGCGGAGGCGCTTGAGCTCTGGCGCCGGGCCGGCGCCGAGCTCGCGGGCGAGCGGGTCAGGATGCCGAAGGGCCTGTGCCGGCAGCTGATCGCCACGGCGCCACGGCAGTTCACCCAGCACGCCCGCAACCCGGAGCGCTCGGTCGAGCTCGGCGGCAACGCCTGCGTCTTCGCGCCGGTCTACGGCCCGCCCTTCGTCTACGATCTCGAGGGTGGCCGGCGCTACGCCGCGATCGAGGACTTCCGCAACTTCGTCAAGCTAGCCTACATGACGCCGTCGCTGCACCATTCCGGAGGCACGGTCTGCGAACCGGTCGACCTGCCGGTCAACAAACGCCACCTCGACATGGTCTACAGCCACATCCGCTTGTCGGATAAGCCGTTCATGGGCTCGGTGACGGCGCCGGAGCGGGCCGAGGACAGCGTCGAGATGGCGCGCCTCGTCTTCGGGCCCGAGTTCGTCGAGCGGAACTGCGTGCTGATCAACCTGATCAACGTCAACTCGCCGCTGGTCTACGACGCCACCATGCTGGGCGCGCTCAAGGTCTATGCCCGGGCCGGGCAGGCGACCCTGATCACCCCCTTCATCCTTTCCGGCGCCATGGCCCCGGTGACCGTGGCCGGGACCCTGGCGCAAACCCTGGCCGAGGCGATGGCCGGCATGGCCTTCGCCCAGCTCTGCCGGCCGGGCGCGCCGGTCGTCTTCGGCAGCTTCGCCAGCTCGATCTCGATGCAGTCGGGCGCTCCCACCTTCGGCACCCCCGAGCCTTCGCTGGTGCTGTTCGGCTGCGCCCAGCTGGCGCGCCGCCTGGGCGTGCCGTTCCGCAGCGGCGGCGCCTTGAGCGCCTCCAAGCTGCCCGATGCGCAGGCCGCCTACGAGAGCGCGCAGACCCTGCTGCCGACGCTCTTGGCCGGCGTCAACTTCGTGCTGCACGCGGCCGGCTGGCTCGAGGGCGGTCTGGTCTCGGGCTACGAGAAGTTCGTCATCGACGCCGACCAGCTCGCCGCCCTGCAGATCCTCGCCGGCGGCATCGATCTCTCGGCCAACGGCCAGGCCATGGACGCGATCCGCGAGGTTGGCCCCGGCAGCCACTTTCTCGGTGCCGCCCACACCCAGGCCAATTTCGAGACCGCGCTTTGGCGTTCCGCCGTCGCCGACAACAACAGCTTCGAGCAGTGGCAGGCCGAGGACGGCAAGGACGCGGCCCGGCGCGCGCACGCGATCTGGCGGCGTCAACTGGCCGAGTATGAGGCGCCGCCGCTCGATCCCGGCATCGACGAGGCGCTGCAGGCCTTCATGGCCAGGCGCAAAGAGGCGATGCCCGACGCCTTCGCCTGAACCGCGGAGTTTCACACGCTTCTAGGCGTGCCCGTCCCGGAGACAGCCGACCAGAGGCGGGCTTTGTCCGGACGCCGTCATCGCTTAGTATGCTCGACCGACTCCGACGCGATCGAGAGGTTGCGGTGTGGTAACGGCTTTCGGCGACCGGCGAGACGAGCCGCAGCGGATCGGTTTCCTGCTTTTGCCGAACTTTTCGCTGATCGCCTTCACCTCGGCGGTCGAGCCCCTGCGCCTGGCCAACCGGGTGCGCGGGCATCAGCTTTACGAGTGGCGGCTTTATTCGGTCGACGGCGCCCCGGTGGCGAGCTCGAACGGCGCCCGTGTCATGGTCGACGGCGCCATCAGCAACGACGCCGAGATCGACATGGCGATCGTCTGTACCGGCATCGATGTGCACCTGGTCGGCAACCACGCGACGGTTTCCTGGCTGCGCCGGCTGGAGCGGCGCGGTGTCGCCATCGGCGCGGTCTGCACCGGCACCCACGTGCTGGCGCGCGCCGGCCTGCTGAAGAACCACCGCTGTACCATCCACTGGGAAAACCTGGTCGGCTTCGCCGAGGAGTTCCCCGAGCTCGAAGTGACGGCGCAGATTTTCGAAATCGACCGCAACCGCTACACCTGCGCCGGCGGCACCGCGGCGATCGACATGATGCTGGAGCTGATCGCCGAGCAGCACGGGCCCGATCTCGCCGGCGACGTCGCCGAGCAGATCATCCACGAGCGCATCCGCGACCACAGCGAACACCAGCGGCTGTCGCTGCCGGGCCGGCTCGGCGTCCGTCATCCCAAGCTCTTGTCGATCATCGGGACCATGGAGAACAACCTGGAGGAGCCGCTCGGCCGGGCCGACCTGGCGGCCCGCGCCGGGCTCTCGACGCGCCAGCTCGAGCGCCTGTTCCGCAAGTACCTGCACCGCTCGCCGGCGCGCTACTACCTGGAGATGCGGCTGCACCGGGCGCGGCTGCTGCTGCTGCAGACCAACATGTCGGTGATGAACGTGGCGCTCGCCTGCGGCTTCGTCTCGGCCTCGCACTTCACCAAGTGCTACCGCGCCTTCTTCGGCCGCACGCCCTACCGCGAGCGCGGCCTGCCCCGGGCCGCCGACGCGACCCCGCCCCGGCCCCGCAAGAAGGCCCTGGCTTCGAGCTAGGCGCGCCCGGCGGCCCGATCGCTCCCTTGCCGCCCGCCGGTTCGCGGGAGATCATCACGCCGATACAGCCAAACATCGGGAGCGAGCCCAGCCATGCGCATTCACAATCTCTACGAGGACGACGAGGGCGAGTCGCATTTCCGCGACATCGAGGTGGAATGGGTCGAGGAAGGGCGGGGCGGCAAGCTGTCCCAGCGTCTGCCCGCGACCGGCATCATCTTCCGCCAGGTGCCGCCGACCTACGAGCTCGACTGGCACCCGGCGCCGCGCCGGCAGTACATCATCAACCTCGACGCCGGCGTCGAGCTGACCGCGAGCGACGGCGAGGTCCGGGTGATCGGCGCGGGCGAGGTCATCCTGGTGGAGGACACCACCGGCAGAGGCCATCTCTCCAAGGCGGTCGACGCGCACGTCCGCCACTGCATCTTCGTGCCGATCGAGTGAGTGCCGCCGCTAGCGCCGGCGCCGGCGGCGTGGCCCCTCCCCGCCAGCATCGGCAGTGGGGCCGCGCCCCGGCAAGGCGACCGCCTTGGACAGGTGCGGATAGGCCGCGGTCTTGTGCGGGATCGCCATGGCCTCGACGAAGTGGGCCTGGAACAGCGGCTCGGTCGCCGTCTCCACCTTCTCCACCTGGCGCACCAGGGATTCGATCTCGCGCCGCGCCGCGGCATTGACCAGGGCGATGCGGGCACCGGTGCCGGCGGCGTTGCCGGCGGCGCTGACCTTGGCCGGGTCGCAATCCGGAATCAGCCCCAGCACCATGGCATAGACGACGTCGATGTGGCTGCCGAAGGCGCCGGCCAACGCGATGCGGTCGACCGCCTCGACGCCGAGCCGGTCCATCAGCAGCCGGGCGCCGGCGTAAAGCGCGCCTTTGGCGAGCTGGATGGCGCGGACGTCGTTCTGCGTCACCCGGATCCCAGGCGGGCCGTCGTGCAGGCGGTAGGCGAACGTACGCCCGTCGGCCTCGATCCGCTCGCTGAGCGCCGCCTTGGCGCCGTCGATGACGCCGTCGGCGCTGAGGATGCCGGCAAGATACATCTCGGCGACCGCCTCGATGATACCGGAGCCGCAGATGCCGGTGATGCCGGTGCGGCGCGTCGCCTCAGGGAAGCCCGGCGCGTCCGACCAGGGCTCGGCGCCGATCACGCGGAAGCGCGGCGCCAGGGTCTCGCGGTCGATGCGCACCCGCTCGATGGCGCCGGGCGCGGCGCGCTGGCCGCAGGAGATCTGCGCGCCCTCGAAGGCGGGGCCGGTCGGCGAGGATGCCGCCAGCAGCCGCAGGCGGTTGCCGAGCAGGATCTCGGCGTTGGTGCCGACGTCGACCACCAGCATCACCTCCTCGCCGAGATGCGGCCCTTCGGACAAAGCCACCGCCGCGGCGTCGGCGCCGACATGCCCGGCGATGCAGGGCAGGATGTAGACCTGGGCGCCGGCGTTGAGCTCCAGGCCCAGCTCGCGGGCCGGCAGCGACAGCGCCTCGTCGACCGCCGGCGCGAACGGGGCGACGCCGAGCGGGGTCGGATCGAGCCCCAGGAACAGGTGGTGCATCACCGGGTTGCCGACCACCGTGGCCTCGAGGATGTCGGCCACGGCGAGGCCGGCCTCGCCGGCGACCTCGGCCGCCAGTTGGTTGATGGCCTGGCGCACCGCCTCGGTCATCGCCGTCGCCCCGCCCGGGTTCAGCATGGCGTAGGAGACCCGGCTCATCAGATCCTCGCCGAAGCGGATTTGCGGGTTCATCGCCCCCGCCGCCGCCACCACCTCGCCGGTGGCGAGGTCGGTCAGGTGCGCGGCAATCGTGGTCGAGCCGATGTCCACGGCGAGGCCGTGAGCGCTATCGCGGAAGCCGGGCCAGACGGCGATCAGCTGCCGGCCCTCGCGCAACGCCACGGTGATGCGGCCCTGATCGGCCCTGAGGGCGCCCTGCAACGCCCTCAGCACCGGCGCGTCCGGGAGCAATTCGGCCTCGAGCCCCCATTGCCCGCGCAACGCCGCGCGCAGCCGTCCGAGATCGCTTTCCGCCGCCTCCAGCAGCGGATCGGAAACCTCGACATAGTGCAGACGGACCACGGGGTCGACCTCGATGCGCCGGACCTCCGCCCGCTTGCGCACGACCTGGCGGTGCACCTGTGCTTCCGGCGGCACGTCGACGACGACGTCGCCCAGCAGAAAGGCCTGGCAGCCGAGGCGCCGGCCCTCGCCGATGCGGCGGCGCGCCTTACAGGTCGCCTCGGCCTCGCCGGCCGGACTGAGGTTGGACGCGCTTGAGGTGATGGCGTGCTTGGCGAAAACGCCCTCGCCGACCTGCACCTGGCAGCGCCCGCAGAGCGCCCGCCCGCCGCACACCGAATCGAGGTCGACGCCGAGGCTGCGGGCCGCCGCCAGCAGGCTGGTGCCGAGAGGAAAGCGGCCGCGGCGGCCGGAAGGGGTGAAGACGACGAAGGCGTCCGTGCTCACGCCGGTCTCATTGCGGCCGGCGGCGGCGTCCGGTGCGCTCGCGCCGGCCTTCCGCACCCTCCGGCGGGGGCTCGCGGAACCGGGTCAGCCAGCGCCGGCAGTCGGGGTCGTGACCGGCCAGCACGTCGGCGCCCATGACGCCGGTCATTTCCTCGGCATGCAGCGGATTGAGGATCGCCGAGGTCATGCCGGCGCCGATCGCCATGGCCAGGAAGCTGGCGTTCAGCGCGTGCCGGTTGGGCAGGCCGAAGGAGATGTTCGAGGCGCCGCAGGTGGTGTTGACGCCGAGCTCCTCCCTGAGCCGGCGGATCAGGCGAAAGGCCGCGGCCCCGGCCTGGCCCAGGGCGCCGACCGGCATCACCAGCGGATCGACGACCACGTCCTCGGGCGCGATGCCGTGATCGGCGGCGCGCTCGACGATCCTGCGCGCAACCTCGAAGCGGACATCGGGGTCCTCGGAGATGCCGGTCTCGTCGTTGGAGATGGCGATCACCGCGGCGTCGTACTTCCTGACCAGCGGCAGCACCGCTTCCAGGCGCTCCTCCTCGCCGGTCACCGAGTTCAGGAGCGGCCGCCCCTTGTAGACCGCGAGCCCGGCCTCGAGCGCCGCCACGATCGAGGAATCGATCGACAGCGGCACCTCGACCACGCTCTGCACCAGCTCGATGCACTCGGCCAGGATGCGCGGCTCGTCGGCCAGCGGGATGCCGGCGTTGACGTCGAGCATGTGGGCGCCGGCCTCGACCTGGGCGACGGCGTCGGCCACCACCATGCTGTAGTCGCCCGCCGCCATCGCCGCCGACAGCTTCTTGCGCCCGGTCGGATTGATGCGCTCGCCGATGACGCAGAACGGCCGCTCGAAGCCGATCACGACCTCGCGCGTGGCCGAGCTGACGACGGTCCGGCTCATTTCTCTTCGCGCCCGCCGGCGGCGATCATGCGGGCCAGGACACCGGGGCTGAACTCGGCTTCCAGCCGCTGCTTGGCCGCCTCCGCCGCCGCTTCGACGTCGTCCCCGCAGGGTTCAGGCGCACCGCGGCGCCATTCGCCGAGATAGTCGTCGGTGCCGGCGAGGCCGGCGCGCATGGCGGCGCGGTCGATCGCCTCCTGGAAGCGCGGGTCGAGCTGTCGGCGCGCCTGTCGCCGCCCGGCCTTGACGATGACCTGGGCCGGGATGTCGCGCCAGTAGACGATGGTGAGCTCGGCCATGTCGGCGCCCTAGCTCGCCGCCGCCAAGAACCGCTCCAACTCGCCGTAGCCGGTGTAGCGATACTCGTAGGCGAGCCCGAGACGGTCAGCCGCCGCCTGCGCTTGCGTTTCCAGGGCCGGGTCCCGCGTCTGCGCCAGGTACATGAGGCGCGTGTAGTTGGCGAAGTAGAGGTCGCGCAGCTCCGGATGGCGGTCCAGGCCCAGCCCTTCGATCATCAGGTGGTCGAAGTGGCGCACCAGATAGTCGGTCAGGTAGAAGGTGCCGGGCTCGGCTTCGGCCAGCGCCGTGAAGGTCTCGGCGCCGGCATAGATCTGGTAGCAGTGCGGGCCCTGGATGCGCTCAACCCCTTCCTCCGCCAGCACCTTGTCGAGGCGGCCGCCGGTGCCGCAATCGCCGTACGCCACCAGGATCTTCCGGAACTTCTCGCGGGCCGCGCGGATCTTGGCGCGGACCGCCTCGGGAATGCGCTCCGGCCGGTTGTGCAGCTCGGCCGGCACCGCCGTGACCTCGAGATGCGTCCAGCCGTTGGCCCGGGCCACGGCCAGCACCTCGCGCGCCAGCGCGCCGCAGGTGATCACCAGGGTCGGCGGAAGGGCGGCAGCGGACATGCCCGGTCTCGAAGGTTTGCGGGTGGGGCTAGCCGGCGGCCGCCGCGGCCCCCTGGTTGTGCCGGCGCGCCAGCAAGGTCGTCGCCGTCTCCACCGCCACGGCGGCGTCGCGGCAATAGGCGTCGGCGCCGATCGCCATGGCGAACTCCTCGTTCAAGGGCGCACCGCCGACCAGCACCAGGTAGCGCTCGCGCAGGCCCTTCTGCACCAGCGTGTCGATCACCACCTTCATGTAGGGCATGGTCGTGGTCAGCAGCGCCGACATGCCCAGAATGTCGGGCTGATGCTCCTCCAGCGCGGCCAGGTACTTCTCGACCGGATTGTTGATGCCGAGGTCGATGACCTCAAAGCCGGCACCCTCCATCATCATCGAGACCAGGTTCTTGCCGATGTCGTGGATGTCGCCCTTGACGGTGCCGATCACCATCTTGCCCATGCGCGGCGCGCCGGTCTCAACCAGCAGCGGGCGCAGGATCGCCATGCCGCCCTTCATGGCGTTGGCGCTGAGCAGCACTTCGGGCACGAACAGGATGCCGTCGCGGAAGTCGATGCCGACGATGCGCATGCCCTCGACCAGCGCCTCGGTCAGCACCCTGTAGGGCGCCCAGCCGCGCTCGAGCAGGATGTTGACGCCCTCCGCGACCTCTTCCTTGAGGCCGTCGTAGAGGTCGTCCTGCATCTGCTTGACGAGCTCGTCGTCGTCGAGCGTGCGGAGGTCGAGATCGTCGTCTGCCATCACCGCCACCAACCACTGAGCGCGGCAAACCGATGCCGACGCATGTTTCCCTAGGTAGGATTGGAGACCCGTCAGCCGCTATCTTTCGTGCGACACGACTTGGCCGAAACGCGACAATTTCATTGCCGGAAGGCCTTAGTTTTCTTAGGGTTTCCGAAATCGGTCCCGACGGTGGCCGGCGACGCCGGTGCGCGCTATCGTCGCCCGTCAAGCCAGCGAGTGAGCCGCCCATGCACAAACTCTCCTTCGATGCCGACGCCTTCATCGACGCCGCCGCGCCGCTGCTTGGCCTGACCATCGACCCGGCGCACCGGCCGGGCGTGGTGCAGAACCTCGAGCGCATCGCCGGCATCGCGCGCCTGCTGATGGACGAACCGATGCCGCCGGAGGACCAGCCGGCGCCGGTGTTCGAGCCGTGAGCGCGCGCGCCATCGCCGAACAGGTGCGCAGCGGCGCACGGACGGCGCGCCGGGTGATCGACGACTGCCTGGCCCGCATCGAGGCCAAAAACGAACGGCTGAACGCCTTCAGCGACGTCCTGGCCGAGGCCGCCCGGGTCGAGGCCGACGCGATCGACCGGCGCCTCGCCGCCGGCGAGGCGGCAGGCCCGCTGGCCGGCGTGCCCTTCGCGGTCAAGAACCTGTTCGACGTCGCCGGGCTGGTCACCCGCGCCGGCTCGATCATCGAGGCGGAGGGGCCGCCGGCGGCGGCCGACGCGCCGGTGGTGGCCCGGCTGCGCGCCGCCGGCGCGATCCTGGTCGGCGCCACCAACATGGACGAATACGCCTACGGCTTCACCAGCGAGAACACGCATTACGGCCCGGTGCGCAATCCCCGGGATGAGAAGCGCGTCGCCGGCGGCTCGTCCGGCGGCTCGGCCGCGGCGGTCGGCGCCGGCCTGGTGCCGCTGGCGCTGGGCTCGGACACCAACGGCTCGATCCGCGTGCCGGCCGCCTTCTGCGGCATCCTCGGCCTGAAGCCGACCTACGGCCGGCTGAGCCGGCGCGGCGCCTTCCTCTTCGTGCCGAGCCTCGACCACGTCGGCCCGTTCGCGCGCAGCGTCGCCGACCTGGCGCTTTGCTACGACCTGATGCAGGGCCCCGATGCCGCCGACCCGGTCTGCCGCGGCCGGCCGGTCGAGCCCACGCATGACGCGCTCGATGACGGCGACGAGATCCGCATCGCCGTCGCCGACGGCTACTACGCGCAAAGCGGCGCGCCGGAAGCGCACGCCGCCGTCGCCCGCGTCGCCGAGGCGCTGAGCATCGAGCGGCGGGTCAGCCTGCCCGAGCCCGAGAAGGCCCGCGCCGCCGCCTTCGTCATCACCGCCTCGGAGGGCGCGGGCCAGCACCTCGACAATCTGCGGATACGGGCCGGCGACTTCGATCCGATGACCCGCGACCGCTTCCTCGCCGGCGCGCTCGTCCCCGCCGCCTGGGTGCTGCGGGCCCAGCGCTTCCGCCGCCGCTACCGCGATGCCGTGGCGGCGGCGTTCCAGGACGTCGATGTCGTGTTGGCGCCGACGACGCCGGTGCCCGCCCCCGAGATCGGCCAGGAGACGATGCTGCTGAACGGCGTCGAGATGCCCTCGCGGCCGAATCTCGGCCTCTTCACCCAGCCCTTGTCGCTGATCGGCCTGCCGATCGTCTCGGTGCCGGTCATGGGCGAAGGCGGCCTGCCGCTTGGCGTGCAAGTGATTGCCCGGCCCTGGCGCGAGGACCACGCCTTGAAAGTGGCCCGCGCGATCGAGCGCGCCGGCCTGACGATCGCGCCGGAGCGGCCCTAAAGCGTTTCGCATTTAATCTGAAGCATATCCGGCGTGCTTAAGGAAGTTTCGGCATTCGTCGGAGTGGAAGAGGTTGCGGACGTCGCCAACGGCGTCGATGAGATCGTCGGAGGTGCG
>Ga0326597_10002496_pt1 | contig 27433 bp, 22 predicted proteins | sample RVTome_12_FD_203789 | JGI IMG/M metagenome (GOLD analysis project Ga0326597, IMG submission 203789) | Soil microbial communities from uranium-contaminated site in the Upper Colorado River Basin, Wyoming, United States - RVT100D185 | ecosystem: Environmental > Terrestrial > Soil > Contaminated >... | reverse complement strand
CAGCTTCGGTTTGGTCATGGTCGGAATCTCCCTGTCCGCAGCCGGAGGTCGATCTGTTGCCGGGTAGTGGCATGAAGGGTGATGGGCGTCACTGCCTCACCATCTTGTTCATATGGTATCATAACTAACCGGCTCCCGTGCCGTCCAACGGCTACCATGCGCTGCGTGGAGGTATCAAAGTACCGTTCTTCCGAGAATTGCACGATCTGCTCAATAATGGCAAGATCAAAGCCTCGCACCCGAGCCCGATGTTTCAGGTATTCGGTCCAGATCACCATCCCCGTTCACCTGCTTTAGCGTATCAATAGTCTGAACTCTTGTCTTTGTCTCCACCGTCTAACGTTCACGATGACTAGCCGTTTGTCGGCGAGCGAATGCGAGCCGGCGGTCCGGTCGAACGTGTTGTTAAGCACTACACGCGATCTCGTTTGCACGCGCGGATGAACTCCCGCCCAAGAACGGTTTGATGAACGCAGCTGAAAACGATAGCGCCACGCCACGCCATTGACCCAAACTGTCTCAATCCTGCTGCTCGCCTTTCCATTGGCACTTTCGATTCATGTCAGCCGTCGCGAGCGGTCCGCTTATCGTTCCCGCTCACCGTTTGCCGTGCAAACGGGGACATTTGGGCATCCCTGAACCGCAAACCGGCGGCAATACGGTGCCTGGGTTGGTTAGGCAGCGATCTGCTTCCCACTTACAGCTCAGACCCAATCATCAACTATGTGGGATCCGTTTGGTGAATCTCTTGGCTGCCCTCATACAGCGCAAGTTCTTCATGGAGCCGGGCAATCATCTTGCGAACCCCGGCTTTGGTGAAACCCTTCTCGCCTAGGGGGTAGCTCTGCTGTAAGCGGTGGAGTCTGTCCTCTAACAGGCGTAACTCCTCTTGGGCTTTTTGATACTGCTCGGCGTTGGTAATCATAATTGTATCTCCACGAGTCCCTCAGGACGTTTATCTGGTTCACGCGTTAGGCAAAAAAACGCCACCCACTCTTCCCAATCAGACTCATCTTCTGCTTGCCGTCCCAACTCAATCCACTGACGAAGCCGTAGTGCCAATCGACGACGACGGCTCGAAGAGCCAAACCGAAAAATGACGTCGGCTTCTAAGCATAGATGCACGCCTTCCGGCAAGTAGCCGTCCGGGCGAAACGGTGGAATGGGAGAGGTAAGCGGGCCCTGTGCCATAAAAGATGGCTAATTATCGCAGAGACTCGAGGGAAATTCCATCAGCACGTGAACTTCACTGCCAGACTATGGACGGCTGGATAGCATGTCCACGCGTATCTGAAAACCAAAAAATCTAACGCATTTTCCATTGGTTGCCTGTCCGTTGTCAAGTCAGGGTGCGGCGCTATCCTGCCGGCAGTATTGACCGATATTGGCCCGCGCGGTGTTTTCGGATATCAACCCGCGCGGTGCAGCGCGGTACTGGCCCGCAGTCCATCCGAAACCGCGAGTGCCGGCCGATATGCTGCTTTAGGACCGCACGCGGCTCACTCGATCCGTTCGTTTTCCAGTCACCTTGCTCGCATGTTCCTGGAATAGCTCGCCTACACCAATCCCGAGCCCTGCGCCTACCGGATCGACCCCGTGCGGGGAACCGGCTCCAGCGCTAGCCGCGTCGTCTCGTCAAATTTCACTTTCCCAAGCTCGACTTGATGATCTTCCCGGTGGCTCCCCTGGGGAGGCTCTCCATAATCGTGATCCGGCGCGGGTGCTTGTAAGGCGCCAGATGCGCGCGGCAGTGTGCGTCGATCTCAGCCACGGTGGTGGTCGCCCCCTCCCTCAGGGCCACGAAGGCCGCTACTTCCTCGCCCATCTCCGGGTCGGGGACACCTATCACGCCGGCCTCGGCGATGGCGAGATGCGAGAGAAGCACCGCCTCGACCTCCTGCGGGAAGACGGAGTAGCCTCCCCTGAGTATCCGTTCGTCCTTTCGACCCGCGATCTGGACAAAGTCGTGATCCAAAAGCACGGCAAGGTCGCCGGTTTTGAACCAGCCGCCGGCAAGGACCGCCTTCGTGTCCTCGGGATTGTCGAAGTAGGCTTCCATAACGGCGGGGCTCTTGATGAGGAGCTCTCCAATTTGACCCGGGGCCACCGCCTGGCCGGCATCGTCGACAATGCGGACATCCACGCCGGGCACCGGCCGACCCACGGCCTCGGGCAGGTCCCTTGGATCGCCGGCCAGGTGGGAGATGGGACGGAAGAGTTCCGTCATCCCGTAGCCGCGAAGGATTCTCGTGCCCGTGCGCTCCTTCCATTCTTGAGCCAATTCCCAGGGACAGGGCGCCGCGCCCGAGACGGCTAGGCGCAGGCTCGATAGGTCGGCCCCGTCGAAGGCCGCCGAGGCGAGCACGCGTCGAAACATGGTTGCCACGCCGGGAAAAACCGTAACGCGGTGACGCTGAATGGCCTCCAGCGCAGCCTCCGGGAAAAATCTCTCGACGATTACCACAGCCGCCCCGACGATGAGCGGGGCGAGAAGCGTCCCGTTAAGTCCGAAGGAATGGGGGAAGGGCAGCGCGGCCAGAACCGTATCCTCGGGAGTTAGGCCCAACACGGGACCGGCCCACGACCGGTCTGCAAAGCTCAAGGCAGCGTGCGAGAATAGGGCCCCTTTGGGGCGCCCGCTGGTGCCGGAGCTGTAGCCGATGAGGGCGGGGGCGCCGGGCTCCCGCACCGTCTCCCAGTGGTCCTCCCTGGCATTTACATTTTCCAGGATGGTTCTGGGTCTCAGGCTGGCAAGGATGGCGGCGCGCTCCTGGGCCTTGAGGCGAAGGCTCACGGGGGCCACGGTGGCTCCGAGCTTGAGACAGCCTAGAAACGCTACGGCAAAGCTCCAGTGGTTGGGGATTAAGAGTGCGACCCTGTCGCCGAGCGCCACGCCGCGGTTGTGCAGGTCCCGCGCCAAACCGGCGGCAAGCCGGTCCAACCTTCCGTAGGTGAGGGCACCGTCCTGCCAGACAAGGGCGGTCCTTTCGGGATAACGGCGGACGGCACTCTCAATTTGGCAAACAAAGTTCTCTGCCACGGCTCTATTGAGAGAAGTCTTTAATATTGATTCGCTGCCAAACCTTGGATGGGATGCGATGACGCGGCGTAAAGCCCTCAAGGGACGGCTTGGCGGTGGCGTCCACGCCCCACTTGGCCGTGTAACCGTCCACCGCAGTCGACGGGTCCAGGTCCGAGCCCCGCGCCCGGGAGATGACGGCGATGTCCTGGTCGGGCTGGCAGCGCGTGGCCATGGCCCAGGCCACTTCCCTGTCGTTGAAGATATCCACGTCATGGTCCACCACGACGACGCGTTTCATGTAGATGTCGCTTCCGAGAACCGCAAGGATTGCGTTTTTCGCCTGCCCCGGGACCCGCTGCTCGATGGAGGCATAGCAGGTGAAGGGGGCCGGGACCCTGACCGCCTTGACGGTCGGGACGATAGCCCGAACGGCGCGGAAGAGGCTCGCCTCCATGGGGATCGTGGAGAGAAGCAGGTGATCCAGATGCCCCACGGTGATGTCCTGAAAGAGGGCGCCGGAGCGGTGGGTAATGGCTTTGACCTTGACGACCTCCCGCTGCCTTTCCCCGAGGCTGTAGCCGGTGAACTCACCGAAGGGGCCCTCGGCGACGCGCTTTTTGGGCAGGATCTCCGTCTCGATGATGATCTCCGCGTGGGCGGGGACCAGAAGGTCGGAGGTCTCGCACTTCACCAACTGGAGAGGCTCGCCGAGCAGCGCCCCCATGACGCCCCGCTCGTCCTCGTCGATGGAACCCGTAGCCAGCGCGCCCAGGGCGATGGCAGGATGCACTCCCACGGCAAAGGCAACGGGAAGCGGTTTTCCCTGAGCCTCGGCCATGCGATGGAACTCCCAGAGGTGCTTGGCCGAAGTGAGGTGGATGGAGGTCGTGTCCCTGTCCTTGATCATCAGCCGGTTGTAGGCGCAATTGGCCGTGCCGCCCGCGGGGTCGGCGGCAAACGAGATCGCCGCGGTGATGTAGGCGCCGGCGTCCCCCTCGTGGTGCACGATTTGCGGGAGAGAGCGAAGGTCCAGTTGCTTGCCCGTGAGAACCAACTCTTTGCAAGGCGCTTGGGAAACGGTTTTCGTCGGAAGCGGTTTGTCCAGAGCCCTGAGGTAAGCCGTTTGAGTCTCCTCCGGAGCCGTCTTCATGGCCAGCGCCAGGCGCGAGCGGCTCGCGTGAAGATTGGTCACCACGGGAAACCTGCTGCCCTTGACCTTCTCGAACCAGAGCACCGGCCGCCGCCTCGCCTCGCGCTCCATTTTGACCACGATGGCGGTGATCTCGTAGGACGGGTCGACTTCCTTTTTTATCTTTAGAACATCGTCGGGGTTCTTGTCTTTGACGAGCTCCAGGTAGCTTCGCAAATCCTGCGCCATGGTAGGTTTTGCCTTACAGGCTTCCCGGTGAACTGTCAAGCAAGGGGCGCGGGCGAGCCGGAGATCGGACGTCAGAGGTCGGAGGTCGGGAATTTCTAAGATCACGAACATTATCACGCCCTTTGATGGCTCCGACGGGGGGCGAGGCTGGAGGCCGCGGACGTCCGATACCGCAGCTTCAGATATTCACGGACCCATCGGCCGCGGCCGGAAGTGTCGCCCCCCGAGGCGCCGACAAGTTGCGGATATTGCTGCGCCGCCGTCTTCTTGACACCCGATGGAGGCGCCACTATGCTGGCTTCCCTCCGAAGCGGTCCCGATGGCGAGGGGAGCGCGGGCTTGCGACGCAGCGAGGTTCCGTGGACATTTCCGAGAAGAGACGGCTGGTCGTGCAAGAACAATTGCAAAAGCTTCGCCGGATGCTAGGCGAAGTTGTTCAAACGAACCGCTTCTACCGGAAAAAACTCTCGGGGCACGACCTATCCCGGATTGACTCCCTGGAGAAATTCAGGACCCTCCCCTTTACCACGAAAGAAGAACTGGTCGGGGACCAGGCAGAGCATCCCCCTTTCGGAAGCAACCTTACCTTTCCGCTGGAACGCTACATCCGCATTCACCGCACATCGGGCACCACGGGCGCCCCTCTGTACTGGCTCGATACGGAGGAATCGTGGAACTGGTTCGCGGATTGCTGGGCCGTGGTTCTCCGGGCGGCGGGCGTTCGCGCTGCGGACCGGGTCTATTTCGCCTTTTCCTTTGGCCCCTTCATAGGGTTCTGGAGCGGCTGGGAGGGTGCGCGCAAAATAGGCGCACTGGCCATCTCAGGCGGCGGCCAGTCCACCTTGCAGCGGCTTCAGGCTATTGTCGAGCACCGGGCGACCGTCGTGGTTTGCACTCCCACCTACGCCCTTCACCTGGCCGCCGAGGCGGCCAAGGCCGATATCGATCTTGCCCGCGGGTCGAAGGTCAGGATCGTGCTCGTCGCCGGGGAACCCGGGGCCAATATTAAAGGCACCAAGAGAAAGATCGAGGAGGCCTGGGGAGCCAGGTGTTATGATCATCCCGGCGCCACGGAGGTCGGGGCCTGGGGTTTCGAGTGCGAGCCTCAACCCGGGGGCGTTCATATCAATGAGACGGAGTTCATCGCCGAAGTCGTCCAGAGCGAAACCGGCAGGGCCGCGGCCCCCGGGGAACGCGGGGAACTCGTCATGACCAACCTCGGCAGGGCGGGCAGTCCGGTCATCCGATACCGCACGGGCGACCTCGTCCAGGCCGGCGACCGGCCCTGTCCCTGCGCCAGCTCCTTCCTGTCGCTGGAGGGTGGAGTTCTGGGGCGGGTGGATGATATGGTGATTGTCCGGGGCGTCAACGTTTACCCGGCCGCAGTGGAAGGGATCGTCAGGAGCTTTAGCGAGATCGAGGAATTCCGCGTCGAGGTTTTTGCCACCGACGGTCTCTCGGACCTGAAGCTCACCCTGGAGCCCGCGGCGTCGTCGAATTCGCCGGAGGAATTCAAAGAAAGAGTCAGATCCCGGGTACAAAACGCCCTCGGGCTCCGGCCGACGGTGGAACTGGTGGGCCCCGGCGCCCTGCCCCGCTTCGAGCTCAAGGCGAGGAGATTTTTCAAGAGATGAGTCCCGGAAAGCCGCGAAGGGAACTGAAGCGAGACCGTGCCGTTGGAGGAAACGGCTCAAGGAAGCTCTTCCTTCGACTGAAAGTGAACGGCGAGACCAAGGAGGTCGCCAGCGAGATTCACAAGACCCTGCTGGAGGTCTTGCGCGAGGACATGGATCTCACCGGGACGAAGCACGGTTGCGAGCTGGGGGAATGCGGCACCTGTTCGGTCCTCGTGAATGGCCAGGCCGTGCTCTCCTGCCTCGTCCTTGGCGTGGAAATGGAGGGGAAAGAGATCGTTACTGTCGAGGGATTGATGGAACGGCACCGGCCCCACCCCTTGCAGCGAGCCTTCGCCGACTCCGGCGCGACCCAGTGCGGGTACTGCATCCCGGGCATTTTACTCGTGGCCAAGGCGCTCCTGGACCGTAACCCCCATCCCACGCGGGACGAGATCCGGGAGGCGCTTTCCGGGAATCTCTGCCGGTGCACGGGCTACACCAAAATTATCGAAGCGGTGGAGCAGGCCGCGGCCATGGGGGCGGCGTGATGCAAAAGAAAGCCTTTTCGGTTATCGGGAAACCGCTTCGCAAGGTGGACGCCCTGGCCAAGTGCGCTGGCGAAACGCGCTACGCCGACGATCTCGTGCTGCCCCGCATGCTCTACGCCAAGCTGCTCCGCAGCCCCCATCCCCACGCGAGAGTGCGCCGTGTCTACACGGAAAAAGCGGCCTTCCTCGATGGCGTCGTTGGCGTGATCACCGGCGCCGATTTGCCCGTCAAGTTCGGCATATTGCCCTCGACCCAGGACGAAGAGGCGCTGGCTACGGAGAAGGTGCGCTACGTGGGCGACGCCGTGGCCGCGGTGGCGGCGGTGAGCGAGGAGATCGCCGAGGCGGCCGCCGAGCTCATCGAGGTGGACTACGAGGTCCTGCCGCCGGTGCTCACCATCGAAGACGCGCTACGGGAAGGGGAAGGCCGGATCCATGCGTGGAGCCGGCAGGCCAATATCCAGAAGGCGGTTTCCTTCGAGTTCGGCGAGGTAGAGCAGGGGTTCGAGAACTCCGATCAGGTCTTCGAGGACACGTTTTTCTACCAGGGTAGCACTCACCTCCCCATGGAGCAGTACTGCGCCGTGGCCCACGCCGCCTCCGACGGGAGGCTGACCCTCTGGTCTTCCACCCAGACCCCGCATTATCTGCATCGCGCCCTCTCCAAGGTGCTGGGAATTCCCATGACCCGCATCCGGGTCATCGCCACGCCGGTAGGCGGGGGCTTCGGCGGCAAGAGCGATCCGTTTTCCCACGAGCTCAGCGTGGCCAGGCTCTCCATGATAACCGGCCGTCCCGTGAAGATCACCTTGACGCGGGAGGAGTCCTTCTACGTTCACCGGGGCAGGCATCCCGTCAAGATGTGGATCAGGACGGGGGTCAAAAACGACGGGACCTTGGAGTCCATGCATTTCAAATCGTTCCTCGACGGCGGCGGTTACAGCAGTTACGGGCTCGCGACGGTCTATTATACAGGAGCGCTGCAAACGGCCACCTACAGGCTCCCCGCATACAAGTTCGAAGGCGTCCGCGTCTTCACCAGCAAGCCTCCCTGCGGGCCCAAGCGCGGGCACGGCACGCCCCAGCCCCGTTTTGCCGTGGAGGTCCAGCTCGATAAGATTGCCGACAAGCTGGAAATGGACCCCATGGAGCTCAGGATGAAGCAGCTCGTGGAACCAAACACGGTCACCGTGAACGGCCTCAGGATCAGCACCACGGGTTTGAAGCAGTGCATGGAAATCGTGGCCGAGAAATCGGGATGGAGGGGCAAGCACCGGCGGCTTCCCTACGGCGAGGGCATCGGTTTTGCGGCCAGCTCGTACATCAGCGGCGCCGGGCTGCCCATCTACTGGAATTCGATGCCCCACTCGGGGGTTCAGATCAAGCTCGACCGAAGCGGGGGCATCACGGTCTTTTGCGGCTCCATCGATATCGGCCAGGGCTCGGACACCATCCTGGCGCTGGCGGCGGCGGAGGAGTTCGGCGTGGATCCGGCGGAGGTGAGGGTGGTGACGGCGGACACGGACCTTACACCGGTGGACCTCGGCAGCTACTCGAGCCGGGTCACGGTCATGACGGGCAACGCAACGCTCCAGGCGTGCCGCAGGCTAAAGGTGAAGCTCTGCGAGGTTGCCGGCGAGGCGCTGGAAGTCCCCGCCGACGACCTGGAGATGGCCGATGGCCAGGTGCGCAGCAGGAGCTTCCCCGATCGCGGCTTACCGTTTGTGGAATGCGTGCAAAAGGCGGAAGCCAGATTCGGCACCCTCGGGGAAACGGGTAGCTATAGCCCGCCGAAGCACCCCGCCGATTACAAGGGCTCCGGGGTCGGGCCGACCCCCGCCTACAGTTACTCTGTGGCCGTTGTCCAGCTTGGCTGCGACCCTGAGACGGGGGTGATTACGGTCCGGAAAGTATGGATCGCCCATGACTGCGGCAGGGCGTTCAACCCGTTGCTGGTGGAAGGGCAGGTGGAGGGGAGCGTTTACATGGCGCTGGGCGAGACACTGATGGAGGAGCAGGTCTTCAGAAAGAACGGTCTGCATAAGATCCCCTCCATGCTGGACTACAAGAGCCCCACGACCCTCGAGACCCCGGAGATCGAAACGTTCCTCGTGGAAACCAACGATCCCGAGGGGCCCTTTGGGGCCAAGGAGGCGGGACAGGGGCCCCTCCTGCCGACGGTACCCGCCGTGGCCAATGCGCTCTACGACGCCATCGGCGTGAGGATCGACGAGATCCCGCTTACGCCGGACAAGGTGCTAAGGGCTCTGGAGGGTAGGCTCAAACCGGTATCCGTTCCAAACTTCGTTTTTCCCGTCCCAATGAAATGGCAGCCCAAAGACGGGATTCAGGTGCCCCAGAAGGCTTGAGGCAAGGAATGCTTCGGTTGCCCCGTTTCGTCTATTTGAGGCCGAAAAATCTGCGGGAGGCCGTGCGGCTCCTGGCTGACGTGGGAGCGGAGGGTATGGCTGTGGCCGGCGGGACGGACGTCTACCCCAAGATGAAGCGCGGCCAGTTTACCCCGCGGTACCTGGTATCCCTTGCGGGGCTTGCTGGGCTCCGGGGAATCCGCACGGGGACCAAGGACGGACTATGGATCGGGTCCGGGGAGTCCCTGACAGCGGTCAGTCAACACGATGCGGTGCGGCGCGTGTTCCCGGCCCTCGCCCACGCGGCGCAGTCCGTGTCCACCCCGCCGCTTCGCAACGTGGGGACCATCGGGGGGAACCTCTTCGTCGATACCCGTTGTAACTACTACGACCAGACCTTGTTCTGGCGCCGGGCCGCGGGCTTTTGTCTCAAAAAGGACGGCGATATCTGTTTGGTTGCTCCCAAGAGCAAGCTCTGTCTCGCCGTTTTTTCCTCGGATACGGCGCCTGTCCTATGCAGTCTCGGGGCGGTGGCGACCCTTGTGGGTCCCGGAGGCCAACGGGAGACCCCCCTGGTGGAACTCTATCGCAATGACGGTATCGATACGTTCATCAAGGGCGGCGACGAGATTCTCAAAGGAATTACCGTTCCCCGCGCCGCTTTCGGGTGCCGCAACGTATACCTCAAACTGCGGCGCCGCGGCTCCTTCGACTTCCCCGTGCTGGGCGTGGCCGCCGCAATGCAGATGGACAGGGACGGGACCTGCGTTGCCCCGCGACTCGTGCTCACTGCCGTTGCGTCAGCCCCCCGGCTTGTGGACGAGGCTTTGCCGCTACTGGAAGGAAAGAAGATCGACAGGGAAACCATCGCTGCCGCGGCGGAGACAGCGATGCGAGTCTCCCACCCCGTGGACAATGCGGATATGGACTTCTGGTACCGCAAGCGGATGACCCGGGTCTACGTTCAACGGGCACTCGCCCAGTTGGCCGGCGTGGCCACGGAGTCCGAACAGAGTCGTTAGGAAGCACCATGGGCCAACATCTTGGCGGATTCCTCAAGGAATTTGGCGAACGGATGCCGGAGGATCTGCTACGCATCGACAAACCCATCGCCCCCGCCGCCTATGAAGTGACCGCCCTCCTCCAACATCTGGAGAACGAAAAGAAGTTCCCCGCGTTGCTCTTTGAAAATCCTTTGGATCTCAACGGCAAGCCGTCGGCCTTTCCCCTGCTGAGCAACCTCTTTGCCGCGCGGCGGCGTTGCGCTCTGGCCCTGGGAATGGACCCCGGGGACGAAGGGCTCGCGCTGAGCCTGGAATACGCGCGCCGCGAGGAAACCCTGCTCCCGCCCACGGTTATTTCCAAAAGCGAAGCCGCGGTCAAGGAAGTGGTCAAGAGTGGAGACAAGGCAAACGTCTATGGTCTTCCCGTGGTGCGCCACCATGCCATGGATCCCGCCCCCTATATCGATATGACTCCGGTCATGAAGGATCCCGACGGTGGTTTTTACAATGCCGCCTTCATGAGAAACATGGTTCAGGGGCCAAGGCGCCTCGGCCTCCACATGTCGCCCAGGCACAACTGGCAAATCCATCGCAAGTACGAAGCCCAAAACCGACCCACGCCGGTGGCCATCGTCATCAGCCACCACCCGGCCTTTTATCTGGGCGCGTTGAACGTTTCTCCCTTCGGCGTAGACGACTACGCCCGCATCGGCGCCATCATGGGCAAGCCCCTTCGTCTCACCCCCTCCGAGTCCCTGGGGGAAGAGTTCATGGTACCCGCCGACGCCGAGATGATCATCGAGGGCCACGTGCTTCCCAACGTCAAGGAGGCGGAGGGGCCCTTCGGCGAGTTCACGGGATACTACGGCCCGCAGCGCATGCGCAACGTCGTTGAAGTCACGGCCATCACCCACCGCCGCCATGCGATCTTCCAGCACGTCTTTACGGGACACCGGGACACCTGGGTACTGGGTGGTATTCCGAAGGAAGGGAGCCTCTTCAATCTGATCCGCGGCGTGGTGCCGACGACCCGCGCCGTCCATTTTCCCATCTCCGGCTGCTGCCGGTTTCACTGCTACATCTCCATTGACAAAAAGGTCGATGGCGAAACAAAGCAGGCCGCCCTGGCGGCTCTGGGAGGGTGCGATTTCGTCAAGCACGTCGTGGTGGTGGACGCGGATATCAACATCTACAACGAAGAAGAGGTCATGTGGGCGTTGGCCACAAGGGTACAGGCGGATCAGGACGTAGATGTCATAAAGAACGTCAAGGGAAACACCCTGGACCCGTCCCAAACCGATAACATCATGACCTCCAAGATGATTATCGACGCAACGAAGCCGGTGCAACGTCCCTTTGCGGCGCGCTTGACGGTGCCGAGCAAGGCCCTGGACTCGGTCCGCATCGAAGATTTCGTTCCACGGTCAGCGGTGGACCGGATCCCCAGGTCTTGAACCGAGGAGAAGTCGGGTGGCGAAAATCTTTTGGGTTGACTGTCCAAAATGCCAGGGCAAGTTCTACTGCCACTGGCAGGAGTTTCGTCACAAAAAGGCCCGGCTACTGTGCCCCTATTGCGGGCATCGTTTTTTCGATGAAGAGAGTCCGAGAATTCGCGAGTAAGAGATGAAGTTTGGAATGTTTTTGATAGGCGACAGCGATCCGGGGCTGAAAAAGCCCCTGAATCGTTATTACGATGAAATGATCGAACAGGTGAAGTGTGCCGAGACCCTGGGGTACGAGTGTTTCTGGTTCGGGGAGCATCACTTCGATTTTTGCGGCGTCATCCCTGCGCCCCCCGTCCTCATGTCCGTGGCGGCCAAGAGCACGGAGAAAATCAGAATCGGTGTCGCCGTAAGTCTTCTTCCCTACCGCAACCCCCTGTTCGTGGCGGAGGAGTACGCCATGGTGGATGTGATCAGCAACGGGCGTCTTGATTTCGGGGTCGGCCGGGGGACCCCCGACGAGTTCGCCGGCTTCAAGGTCAAGGGGGACAACAGGGACCAGTTCATCGAGTGTCTCGAGGTGGTGGAGACGGCCTGGCGAGACGGGAAGGTCTCCTACCGGGGCAAGCACCAGAACATCGAAGACTTTGCGTTAAACGTCATGCCTGTGCAGAAGCCACGGCCGCCGATCTTTGTCGCCTGCCTGAGCCCGGCCTCGTACAGGTTCGCCGGGGAACGGGGCTACCCCATTCTGGGAATTCCCTACGCGACCTGCAAGACCATCGGGGATATGAAAGAGAACATCCAGTTCTACAAAAATACCCTTGCGGTCTCGGGCCACGATCCCGAGGGCTTCGAGATCGTTCAGTGCTTTCACGCCCACGTGGGCCGCTCCGGAGCCGAAGCCCACGAAAACGCCAGGGGACCCATGGATGCCTTTTACCGGCAGAGACTCCACATCAGGCCCCGGACCTACGATGAAATGGTTCGGGACCGTATGGTCATGGTGGGCGATCCGAAACACTGCATCGAACAGATCGAGGAGATCCGGGAGACGGGGACGAATTATCTGATCTTCATGATGAACTTCGCCACTATGAACCAGGCAAGAGTGCTTGGCTCCATGGAATGCTTCGCCAAGGAAGTGATGCCCCGATTCATCTGATCGTGCATTGAGTCAATAACGCGCTTTAAGGAGAAGGACCTATGGCATTCAAGGATTTGCGCGAATTCATCGATGCGGCAAAGGAGATCGGGGAAGTCAAGGAGATCCATGGCGCCCACTGGGACCTGGAAATCGGCGCTCTGACGGAGATCTTCGCTTACCGGGAGCCGTCGCCGCTGCTCCTCTTCGATCGCATACCCGACTACCCGCCGGGTTACCGGGTGGCGTCCAACCTGGTGCTTCACCCGCGGCGGGCGGCGCTTATGGTGGGGCTTTCGCCCAAGGCGTCCAAGAGGGACGTGGTGTGGCGCTGGAGGGACATCCTGGCCGAGTTGAAGCCCATCCCGCCGAGGGTCGTCACCGGCGGCCCGGTCTTTGAAAATGTGCGAACCGGGGAGAGCGTGGATATGACTGCCTTTCCCACGCCGCGGTGGCATGAGCAGGACGGCGGACGATACATCGGAACGGGTTGCTGCGTCATCACGCGGGATCCCGACACCGGATACGTGAACGTGGGGATCTACCGCATCCAGGTGCACGACAAGCATACGCTGGGGACCTATATCTCTCCGGGCCACCACGCGCGCATCATCCGGGAAAAGTACTGGTCCAAGGGCAAAGCCTGTCCCGTAGCCGTGACCTTCGGCCAGGACCCGACCATGTGGCTGGCGGCGGGCCTGTCCGTTCCCTTCGGGGTCTCCGAGTTCGACTATGCCGGCGGGTTGCGCAAGGAGCCCGTGGATGTCGTGCAGGGCAAGGTCACCGGGCTTCCCATTCCCGCTCACGCGGAGATCGCCATCGAAGGCGAGGTCCCCCCGCCGGGTGAGGAGAGCCGCGTGGAGGGGCCCTTCGGGGAGTGGCCGGGATACTATGCCCATGGTGCCAAGACGGAGCCCATCATACGGGTCAAGGCCCTCTACTTTCGCAACGATCCCATCATCGCGGGGGCGCCGCCGCTCCGGCCTCCCAGCCTGACCTTCGGGGTTCCTATCGGGGCTGCGGCCATCTGGAACTACCTCGAAAAGGCCGATGTGCCTGACGTCCAGGGTGTCTGGGCCTTCTGCGGCGGGTCCGCCCCGGGGGGTGGGGCGCCTTTCATCGTGATTTCTCTCAAGCAGCGCTACCACGGCCACGCCCAGCAGGCGGCATTGGCGGCGCTGGCCTCCCGCGCCGGCAACTACCACGGGCGGTTCGTGGTGGTGGTCGATGAGGACATCGACCCCACGGACATCGGCGAGGTCATCTGGGCCATCTCCACCCGTTGCGATCCGAAAACGGCGATGACCGTGGTGGATGGTTGCTGGAGCACTCCCCTGGACCCTGCGCTTTCACCGGAAAAGAGAGCGGCCAATGATTTCGTCAACAGCCGGGCCATCATTAACGCCTGCCGTCCCTACAGCTGGAAGGACCAGTTCCCCCCGGTCAACATGCTAAGCCGCGAGCTGCGCGACCGTATCAGCGAGAAGTGGAAGAAGGAGCTGGAATAGCGGTGGGCAGCAAAGCGCAAAGGGCGACTTTAGTTGTCAGCCGTCAGCTTTTAGCTGTCAGCCAGGAAACGCGAGGTCGGAGGTCAGAGGAGCGAAAACAAATCAAATTCGAAATCGCCGTTTGCAATCCGAAATCCCGGTCTTCAATCTCCGGTCATCTTAGTTAGCCGGCGCGAGAGGGCCGCGCCGCGGATTCTTCGATTTCCTTCAGCACGGCCGCCCATCTTTCCCTTACCCGGCGCCGTTCCTCGGCGGAGAAGATATTGGTTTTGGGGAAAGACTCCCGCCAGGTGAAGGGCTTGCAGGCGTTGACGAGCAACCGGCCCATGGTGTAGTCGCCCGACGACTTTTGCTCCGGGGTGAGGCGCGGGTCGAGGTCGCTGGTCCACGCGTTTTGAATGATATCCAGGGCGGTGGCCGGGTTGACGCGCGTGCACATGGCCCAGAGCACGTCTCTCAAGTCGGAAGGGTCGATGTCGTCGTCGACGGCGACATAGTAGGTGTACATGCTGGCGGAGCTGCGCAACCCCGCCGCGGCCATGAGGGCCTGCTGGGCGTGGCCGGCATAGCGCTGCTTCAGTGCGACTACAATCATGAGCGAATTGCAGTGCCCCCATACGCCGGCAATGTCGGAAATGCCGGATCCTTCGAGGTGATCCCAGACGGTGGCCGCCATGGTGGGCAGGTCGTCACGATAACCGAGCAACGGCCTCAAGGGCGGGCTCCCGTTGATGATGGGGGCGCTGCGATGCACGATCTGTTTGATTCGAACGACGCACTCCTGCCCGCTGTGGGCGTAGTAGCCGGGCCATTCACCGAAGGGGCCTTCCTTGACGCTTTCTTGCTCGGGCGAGGGGATTTCTCCCTCCACGACGATTTCAGCCTCGGCGGGTATGGGAAGCCCCGTGAAGGGTCCGTTGACGACCTCCACCGGGCGGCCGTGCAGCGCTCCGGCCTCCTCGTATTTCAAACGGCTCGTGCCCGCCATGAAGGTCAGGGGATCGCATCCAAGGACCACGGCCACGGGACAGGGACGCCCCTGGGCCCAGTACTTCTCGGCGAGGATGCGCCCCCGTTTATGCTTGATGATCCAAAGGCTCAACCGGTCCCTGTCCTGCACGCAGGCGCGATAGGTGCCGAAATTGACCCACCCCGTTTCGGGGTCCTTGATGACGACGATGTCGCCGGTGCCGATGTAGCGTCCCCCGTCGCCGGAATGCCACTTGGGGGCGGGAAACTTCCCGATGTCCACGTCCGGTCCCGCCAGCCTGTGCTCCAGCACCGGACCGTCTTTCACAAGCACGGGGGCAACGGGTTTCTTCTCGCGCCGCAGCTCCCTGAGTCTCCTCACGAGCTCGACGGCGTGCGCGTCCACCGGCAGGCCGCAGGCCAAAGCGTAGCGCCGCCGGCTGTTGCGCACCACGTTGCTCGCCACGCGGAAGTCGCCGGGGTAGCCGTCGAAGCGGTCGAAGACCAGCATGGGCCCGTTCTGTTCCGCCGCCAGTTCCGTCAGACAGCCGACCTCGAGGTCCAGATCGGCTCCGTGGATCTCTTTGACCTCGCCGATGGCCTGAGCGGCCTCGATAAATTCCCCAAGCGACTTGTGTCCCATAAAGTCCTCCTCTGGACTGCTCTGTCCACCCCTCCAGCACCTCGCCCGCATGGAGTGCCGGCGCTCATTTGCGTCAAGGCAAAGCCGTTGTTCGCAGCGGCCATGAAGCCTTCTTGACGCTTGCGGTAAAGAAATTCGTTATCCGGCTCGCCCCAAGGGAGACCCTAGGGGGAGTTTGGTCGTTTTGTCAAGGGTCGGGAAAGGGGCGGCTATGTTGACATGGTAAGCCAATCTGTACTATTTAACCTCCTTAACCCATCCATGCGGACCCCGATGGGTCGGCTAAGAGACCCCAAAGATTTCGCATAATTAGGGAGGTGTGATGGTAAAGCGAGAACGGTTCCCCGCGATGTTGCTAACGGCGGCTTTGGTGCTGGCCAGTGCCGGGCCCGTCCTTTCCGGTCCCTGGGAAGACACACTTCAGGCGGCCAAAAAGGAAGGCACGGTTTCGGTTATTGCCAGCGTTGGAAGCGATTACCGTCAAGTCCTCACTTTGCCCTTCGAGAAAAAATACGGCCTGCAAGTCGAGTACATAGGGATGTTAGGTTCCGCCCAGGCTGCGCGGGTCTTCAGAGAGAGGCGCGCCGGTAAATACCTCTGGGACGTTTTCGTTCAGGGGACCAGCACCGCCCTTATTTTCATGAAGCCCGCAGGGGCTTTGGATCCCATCGAACCGGCCCTGCTCCTTCCGGAGGTCACGGACGGGAAGAACTGGCAGGGCGGAAGGCTCACGTATGCCGACAAAGACCATTACAACGTTCTTTTTGGTCTGGTGACCCGCCCCGCCTTTGCCATCAACACCAATCTCGTCAAGGCCGAAGAATTTACATCTTTCCGGGATCTCCTTGATCCCAGGTGGAAGGGAAAGATCATCGTCGGCCGGGATCCCAGAGGCCCCGGGCCGGGCCAGTCCATATTCACCTTCTTCCTGATGAATCCCAAGCTCGGTCCGGAATTCATCCGCGCCCTGATGAAGCAAGATCTGACCATACTGCGCAACGACCGCCAGGCCCTTGACATGCTTGCCCAGGAGAAGTTCAGCATCCTCCTTGGGCCGGCTGAAACGGTGACCAGCGACCTGGCAAAGGTCGGAGTGCCGATTCGTATGGTTCCGCCCCAGAACCTTGCGGAAGGGGGTCCTTTGAGCCCGGGACCGGCCACTCTCATGCTGGTCAATCGGGCGCCGCATCCCAACGCCGCCAGGGTCTATATCAACTGGCTGCTCTCCAAGGAAGGGCAAACAGAGTTTACCAAGGTTACCGGCATTCCCAGCCTGCGGGTGGATGCTCCGAGGGATCACATCGAGTCGTGGCGGTTCCCCATGGAGAATGGCACGGCAACGTATACCGAAGAGGCAATCGGTGTAAAAGATTCCCTTTTGGCTCTTCTGAAGGAGGTCATCGGTCCGCGGGGCCGTTGAAATCCCTTTCAGCGGTAACCTTCCGGGCTCTCTCGATCGCGTCTCGCACGGTTGCGAGCGGGAGGGTGTAGTTTTCGAGGCAAGGGAGCAGGAGAAAAATCCATGCCGTATTACAAGGACTTAAGGGAGTTTCTGGCGGAAGTGGGCCGAAGGGGACGCCTGTACACGTTCAAAGAGCCGGTCAACAAAGAGACCGAATTGATGCCGTTGTTTCGTGTGCAAATGCGCGGCGTGCCGGAGGAGGAGCGAAAGATCCTTCAGTTTGACGACGTCAGAGGAATCAACGGACAACGTTTCCCCATGCGGGTGGCCGCCGGAGTTTATGGCGGCGCGTCGGATTTTGTGGCCTGGGGCGTGGGCTGCGAGACCATCCGGGAGGCCATGGACCGCTGGCACGAGGGGATCATCCATCCCATTGAGCCGGTGGTGGTCAAGGACGGGCCCGTTCATGAGGAGGTGCATACGGGGAAAGAGCTTACCGAGTTGGGCCTCGATGAACTGCCTTCGCCGGTGGAAGAGCCTGGCTTCAGTTGCATGATTCGCACGGGAACCCCGATGCTGACCAAGGACCCGGAGACGGGGATGCGCAACCTCGGCGCCTACAATGGATTTTTCAGGGCCCGGGACCGCATCGTAACGGGCGCGGCAGTTTTTCACGACGCTATGGCTTATCACTGGCCCAGGGCCAGGCAACGGAAGGAGCCTTTGCCCGTGGCCATTATCGTGGGTTCGACGCCGGTCATCATGATCGTCGCCTCGGCGCCCATCCCTTACGGCAGGCACGACGAGCTGGCGGTGGCCGGGGGCATTATGGGCGAGCCCATCGAGCTGGTCAAGTGCAAGACGGTTCCCCTGGAGGTGCCGGCCACGGCGGAGATCGTTATCGAGGGGCTCATGTCGACTGAGGTTACGGAGGAACTCGTCCCCTTTGGCGAATACCCGGGCTACATGGCCACGGAATCCACCTACCTGCCGGTAATTCAGGTAACGGCCATTACCCACCGCAAGAACGCGATTTTTACCCCCATTACCGTGGGTATGTATCCCAGCGATTCCAACACCATCCTGAGCTACACCTATGCGACCATGCTGTACGATCACCTGCGCTATGGGGCGGGTTATCCCATCGAGGACATCCACTTCCCGGACAGCACGGGAGGGAGAGAGTGGTGTCTGATCCGGTTGAAAAGCCAGAGGGGTGTGGACCCATGGACGGTGCTCCACGCCGCTGCGGGGCTCATGGGCGGCTCCAAATTCATCGTTCTCGTTGACAACGATATCGATGTCCGCGACCGCGACGCGGTGATGTGGGCCATGTCTTATCGATGCCGGCCAGAACTCGATGTGGAGATCGTTCACGGGCGCAATCCCGCTTTGGACCCGTCGGGGACGCCGCCGGGGTCGGGCCACGGGGAAATGGTCTATGGCGCCTCGCTCCTGCAAAACCATCATCACAGCCGTGTCCTGTACAACGCCACCAGAAAGTGGGCCTATCCGCCCGTGGGGCTGCCGGCCAAGGAGTACATGGAACGGGCGTTGGCCCTGTGGGGCGAGCATAAGGAGCTGCCGCAGGCCAGGATGCATGAGCCGTGGCACGGGTACACCCTGGGGAACTGGAGCGCGGAGCAGGCCGAGTTCGCCAAGCTCATCGTGGAGGGCAAGTACCTTCAGGTGGGCGAAATAACCGCAAAGCGCCAGAAGAAAGTGACCGCCGGCACCGTGAAGGAGGACATTGCCATTGGCCGCTGATGGGGGCGGGGTGTGGATCGTGTGATCATTGGTTTTTCGGCTAATCGTTGAGTCGTATTGTGAGAATTTCAAAATTTGGGAGGTTTGTATCATGAAAATGGGTTTCATTTCAGCCATAAGATATTTTCTTTGCCTGGGGATTTTGACGGCGGCATTGCCCGCCTCGGTCGGCGCCCAGGCAGCGTGGCAGCAGGAATGGGAGCAGGTTCTCAAGGCCGCCAAGAAGGAAGGCAAAGTCGCGGTATTGGGTCCCACTGGGAACCATAGGCGCGACGCCCTGGTCATCCCTTTTCAAAAGCAATACGGGATTACCGTTGAATACAAGGGAGATCGGGGCTCGGGAGTTCCGCCCCTGATCGGTGCGCAGCAGCGTGCGGGTCACTATCTATGGGATGTCTTTGTGGGCGGGACCACGACGGGTTTAACGTCATTGATTCCCATGAATGCCCTACAACCCATGGACCCGTTCCTCATCTTTCCCGATGTCAAAGACCCCAAGACCTGGCGTAGCGGAGCCATGGAATTCGTCGATCCGGGCCGCCAAACACTGGTGATGAGCCCCTCGCAGCGGGCGACGGTCTTTGTCCATAAAGACATGAAACCCGGAACCCTCAAGTCGTACAAAGACCTGTTGGACCCAAAGTGGAAAGGAAAGATCGTCGCCGACGATCCGAGGAGCGCCGGCCCGGGACAGGCGACCTTCGCCTTTTTCTACTTGCATCCGGATCTGGGCCCCGACTTCATACGCGCCCTCGTCCGACAGGACATGCTCATCATCAAGAATTACAACCAGGAGATTGACTTCATAGGCCAGGGCAAATACTCCATCCTGCTCGGCACCTCCGATTCTACCGCCGAGGACCGGATGAAACAGGGTATACCGATCAGAATTATGGACCCCCGGGAGCTCAAGGAAGGATCGGACATCAGCCCCGCCTCCGGAGCGGTGAGCATTTTTGCCCGCGCCCCGCACCCCAATGCAACCAAGGTTTACCTCAATTGGCTTCTCTCCAAAGAGGGTCAAACGAGCTTCGTCCAGGCGGCCGGCTATATCAGCGCGCGCCTTGACGTTCCGACGGATCATTCGCCGTGGCGGGTTCCTATCCCCGGTGCCGTCAAGACTTACGACCAGGCGGCCATGGACGTGAAGGATGAGGTTGTGGCTTTCATGAGAAAGGTGCTGGCAAAGTAGGCGCGGGAGGGCAGAGGTTCACGCGCCCACGGCATCGTAGCGAGGCGACACCGGGAAAGCCCCGTCAATTCTTAATCCGAAAGGAGTGAAGTCATGATCCGAGAATACATTTTGAGTTTATTCAAAGGTTCTGCTGTGTGGGTGTGGGCCCTTGGGGCCCTGCTGGTTTGGACCCCCGCACGGGCGGATACGGAATGGGATAAGATCGTGGCCGCGGCCAAAAAAGAGGGCATGGTCTCGGTCATCGGCCCGCAGGGAACCGAGACCAAGGACGCCCTGATGCAGGGCTTCAGCAGGAAGTACCCGGAAATTCGGGTGGAGTTCAATGGAATGAGCGGCTCCGCGGTGACGGCCAAGGTGCTTACCGAGCAGGGGGCGCGAAAATTCCTGGCCGACATGGCCGTAACCGGCACGACCACCGGCATCACAGGGTTGATGCCTGGCGGGGGCGTGGACCCCATCCGCGCCTACCTGGTGGGTCCCAATAGCGGCGATCCCTCCGTGTGGATCGGCAAGAATTACAACTTTGCCGACGATACCGGGAAATACGTCGTGATCATGAGCGCGTACGTCAAGGCTCCGTTCATTTACAACACCAAAGAGGTTTCCGCGGATGAGATAGATTCCTGGAACGATCTTTTGGACCCCAAGTGGAAAAATAGGATCGCCCTGCGCGATCCCACCCGGCCGGGCGGCGGGCTGGGGAATGCCACGCTATGGTACATCACGCCCTCCCTGGGCAAGGAATTCATTCGGAAGCTGTTCGACCAGGACCCCATCCTGTCGGGGAACGACCGGCAGATTCTGGATTTCGTCGCCAAAGGAAAAGCCCCTATCGGCATCGGCCCCAGCGACGTTCTGACCAACGAGTTGATTGGACGGGGTTTGCCGCTCAAGCATTTCGACCCGGTGCGGATTAAAGAGGGAACCTACATTACGGCGGGCAATGGGGCCGTCGTCGTATTGAGAAACCCGCCCCATCCCAATGCTCTCAAGGTTTATCTGGATTATCTCTTCTCGGCCGAAGGGCAGTTGGAGTGGAGCAAGGGCGCGGGTTTCGCCAGCATGCGGCGCGACGTCCCGCATGATCACGTCCTGGACCTCCTGGTGCCCAAGGAAGGGATGACGCATCCGCAGCTGTCCGAGGAGAAGTACGTGACCCTGCGCGACGAGGTTGTTGGCTTCCTGAGAACATTAATGCGCCGTAGGTAATTATTTTTCAGCCACGAGGTATTGGGAGGTAGCCATGGGCTTTGAAGGACTGCGCGAATTCGTCGACCTGCTAGAAAAAGAGGGGGAGCTGGCCCGGGTAAAGGTCCCCGTGGATCTCGACCAGGAACTGGGAGCCGTCTGCGTGAAGAGCCTGAAGAGCTACGGTCCCGCTCTGCTCTTTGAAAAGCCAGGGGGGAAGGATATTCCCGCCGTGTTCAACCTGTTGGCCACGCGGCGCCGTTATGCCATGGCCATGGAGTGCAAGCAGGAGGAAATCCACAAGGAGTGGAACCGGCGCGCCAACAATCCGCTGCCGCCCGTACCCGTGGAGAGCGGGCGGTGCCAGGAGGTGGTCTGGCTGGGAGACGACGTGGACCTGAACCGGCTCGTGGCGCCCATATTGAACGCCAAAGACGGCGGTCCTTATCTGACCCTTTCCTGTCACATCACGAGGGACCTTACCACCGGCGAGCGAAACGTCGGGGTCTATCGGAACATGGTGCACGACAAAAACACCCTGGGGATCCTGTCAGGGCCGTACACCCATATCATGCTCCAGCACCGCAAGGCCCCCAACGAACCTTTCCCCGTGGCCATCGTCATGGGCGCCGATCCCCGCGTGGTCATGGCGGCGTGCTCCCCCTTTCCTTTCGGCGCCGACGAACTTGCCATGGCGGGGGCGCTGCGCGGCAAGCCCATCGAGGTTGTGCCGTGCAAGACGGTGCCGCTGGAGGTTCCCGCCGACGCCGAGGTCGTGATCGAAGGCGAGGTAAGGCCGTCCGACAAACGCGAGGAAGGTCCCTTCGGCGAGTTTACGGGCCATTACGGCGGGCCCCGGCTCCCCCGCGCGACCATTCACGTCACGGCCATCACCCATCGCAAAAATTTCATCCAGCACCTGGCCTATCAGGGTGCTCCGCCCCATGAAACGGACGTGCTGACCGCCATCGGCAAGGAATCCGAGATTTTGCGCGCTATCAATCTTCCCGGCGTCAAGACCATCCATCTCCCTGAGGGGGGATGCGGCGTCTTTCACGCCGTTATCGCCGTGGAAAAACTTTTCGAGGGATACGGCAAGATGGTCGGCATGGCCGTGCTGGGCTCCCCCAGCGGCCGTCACATCAAACACGTTACGGTGGTGGATGACGACGTGGACCCAACGGATCCGGTGGCGGTGGAATGGGCGGTAGCCACGCGCGTGCAGGCCTATCGGGACGTGGAGATCCTGCGCGAGGTCACGGGAATCTTTCTGGACCCATCTCTGCCGCCTGAGGAGCAGGCGGGGCCGGCGCGTTGCTCCAAAATGATCATCGACGCGACGCGTTACAACGCCAAGGATTTTCCCACCGTGTGCCGGCCTTCCCTGGAGGCCATGGACAAGGTTGACCGCGAGTGGGAGCGTTACGGAATCACCCTGGGAGCGACGGCAAGAAAGGAACATTAGGATTGTACCGATAAGATGGTCAATGGAACAACCTGAATCAAGGCCATCGCGCAAAGACTTCGTCGTGAGCCCAGTCGAACGACGCCAAGATCGCAAAGAATAACACTTGTAACTTCTCTGAACTTGGCGTCCTTTGCGTCTTAGCGCGAGCTATCTTGTTGCTGTAATCAAAAGTACAGAGGGGCTATGGATCCACAATCGGGACAGATCATTATTGAGACTCTGAAGGAAGAGGGCGTCGACATGGTCGTGACGCTCCCGGAGGAGCCGACGTTTTCCCTGACCGAGGCCATTCGCAAGGACTCTTATTTTACTTCACTTACGGTGGCGGCGGAGGGGAACGGCATCGCGCTCTGCGCGGGCGCGGCGTTGGGCGGCCGCAAGGTGATGTTCGTCACGGGCATCGCCGGTCTGATGGTGGGAACCTGGGCCCTGGCCCAGTGCTCGATCGTTTACGGGGTCCCCATGCTCATCATGGCGTCCTACCGGGGCGACATCGGCGACCACAGCGGTATTCCGGGTTCCCAGTTGCTGCTGTTCAAGCAGGTGGCCGAACCGCTGCTCAATACGCTTCGGGTTCCCTGCCGGGTGGTCGATAAGATAAGCGATTTGAAGCGGACCATCCGGGACGCCAACTTTGCCGCCCATGACTACAGCTCACCGGTGGTTCTGCTTTTGTCGGGGGAGGTGCTCTGGTGAATCGCATGGATTGTCTTAAGGAACTGGTCAACTGGATCGACGTGAACGACCCGGTGGTGACCAGCCTGTCGTCCAATACGGCGATCTGGGCTTCCCTCAGGGAACAAGGCGCTAACTTTTACGCCTGGAACATGGGACTCACGGTGGGCTTCTCCGTGGGGCTGAGCTTTGCTTTTCCGAAGCGCAAGGTCGTGGGGCTGGACTCGGACGGAAGCTTCATGGTCGATACCAGTGCATTGATCACCATGGCGGAAGCCAATCCCGCCAACTTGATGATCCTGGTCTTCGACAACCAGTCCTACGCGCGCATGGGTCCCACGGCCACATCCCGCGCCACGGACCTGGAAAAGATGGCTCAGGGCGCCGGCATCAAGAAGACCGCTACCATCCGGACCCTGGACGAATTCACGCGGGTGGTGAAGCCGGCGGTTGGCGAGACCGGTCCGCATTTCTTTGTGGTCAAGGTGGAGGCGGAGACCGTGCGGCTCAAGAGGGACCCACGCCGCACTTCCGGCCGGCCCATGAAAGAGTTCTTCGTAGACGCCGTGATGAAGCATCCCGATCATTCCGGGAACAGAGGCGGCGTACCGTCGTGATGGAAGCGTAAATTATAACTCTGGACGAAGCGGCCTTGAATTTGGGGTTGCACGAATAACAGAAGAGGAGAGTCATCCATGGCATTGGGCAAGACATCGATGGACAACAAGACCAATGAAGAGATGGAGGAGATCGCCAAGAGCCGGTTTCTCGTCAAATCGCGCTTCATACAATGGTGCGAGTCCGAGGGCTTATCCCTGATCACGGGTTACGCGGTGCAAGACCTGCGCACGGCCGCCGTTCGACCGTGGGACCGCCTCGGGGGCCCGGCGGCCTATTGTCACCTGGCGGGGTCCCAGGGGTACGTGGGTTCCCTGGTCGCAGAGATCCCTCCGGGAAAGAGCCTCAAGCCCATGCGCCACATGTACGAAGAGATGATTCTCATTCTGGAGGGGCACGGGGCCACGCAGATCTGGTGCGAGAAGACCGGCCAGGCAACCACTGTGGAATGGCAGCCCGGAAGCATCTTTTCCCCGCCCTTGAACACGAAGCACCAGCACTTCAACGGCTCCGCCACGGAACGCGTACGCTTCGTGGCAGCCAACAACGCGCCGCTCGTTTTTAACATCTTCGGAGCGGCGGATTTCGTTTTCAACGCGCCCTTTGAATTTTCCGACCGCTTCTCCGGAGAGAGCGATTATTTCAGCGGCGAGATGAAGCCGGGAGTGCTGGAAGACACTTCGGTGAACTTCATTGCGGACGCCGACGCGGTAAAGCTTACCAAGTACCCAAAACGCGGGGCCGGATTCAGCCGCCTGGGAATCAGCGGGTCGAATAATACCGCCATGATAGCGCATATCATGCAGATCGAGAGCGGCACCTACCGCAAGCCCCACCGCCACGGGCCGGGGGCCCAGGTGGTGGTCCTTAACGGCAAGGGTTACAGCCTCATGTGGCCTCCAGGGGGGGAGTTTGTTCGCGTCAATTGGAGACGGGGGAGCCTCTTCGTTCCCCCCGAGGGGTGGTATCACTCGCACTTCACGGCAAGCAAGGAACCGGGCCGGCACCTGGCCTTTCGCAGCGGGTTACGCGGCGTGGGAACCATCTGGCTCCCGACCACCAGCGAGCGGGAGGGAGGCCACATCATGGAACATGAGGACGAGCCGCCCGAGGTTCGCGCCATGTATGAGAAAGAGTTGGCCAAAGAGGGCATTGCGCTGGGAATGCCGCCGATTCATTACAGTGAGGAAAGGTTCGCGGCCAAACCCGTCGTTCCGTAACCGTACTTGGCTCCACTTATCGCAAGGCCGAAGGGTTCTTTTCCTTTTCCTTCCGACTCGGGCGATCATCAGCATATCTGGTGATGATTCTCCCGGCCCCCTGAAGTGGCGGCGGTGCCTCCACAGGTCGGGGGCTCTTGGGCGCTAACCGGATAGCAATTTTATTATAGTAAATCAACTACCTAGAAATTTTTCATTAACTATGAACAGAATGGTCTTGACAGCAATACAAATGTTTAATACAGATGTTTCAAACAGATGAGTAGGAAGGATGCAGTGGTGAATCCAAACACCGGGACTGAGCAACGCCTCCTGGAGGCGGCGGGCGAGGTCTTTGCGGAATTCGGTTACCGGACTGCTACCGTTCGGCAGATCTGTGAAAAGGCCAAGGCCAACCTGTCTGCCGTAAATTATTATTTTGGCGATAAGGATCGTCTCTACCTGGGGGCCCTGCGCTACTTGCATACGACGGCCACCGATATCTATCCTCCGAGCCTCGGACTGAAGCCGGGGGCCAAAGCGGAAGACAGGCTTCACGCTTTCATTCGATCTTTGTTCCACCGGCTCCTGGGCGAAGGGCGCCCCAACTGGCACATGAAATTGGCGGCAAGAGAGTTGATCGAACCCACGCCTGCCCTCGATGTTATCGTGGACGAGGCTATCCGTCCACTGAGCCAGGAACTCGAGTCGATTATCGTCGATCTACTGGGAGCTGAAGCCGACGATGAGTTAGTCCGGCTCTGTATGCTGAGCGTTGTCAGTCAGTGTGGTTTCTACCACCATTCGCGCGCCGTCATCAGCCGGCTGTACCCGGCACAGAAGTTTGGCGCCGCAGATATCGAGAGAATCGCTCAGCACGTGACCCAGTTTTCCCTTGCGGCGATAAAGAGTCTGTCCCGGGAGATTAATCGGGAGACGGAACAAGATTTGATGAAGCAGGACGAGAACGGGGTATCACCCGGGGCAAGTGTTAAGCCTGCCGGGCTCGCCCCTGAGTCAAGCCGTAACAAGAACTAAAAGATCAAACGAAAATTACAGGAGGGAGAAATAGCATGGAAGTATTTACCTTTGATTTTGTACCCTACATGAAAGACCTTACCGGTCGCTTGGGCTACCCTGTGGGGATCCGAAACTATGAGCCTGAAATGGCGGCCAAGACCTATGAGAACCACATAGAGCAGTTCCAACTCATGGAAGAGGTGGGCTTTGACGGGGTCTGTCTCAACGAACACCACGGGAGCCCGTACAGCCTGGACAACTCACCCAATCTATTTTTGGCCTACGTCGCTGCCAAGACCAAACGCATAAAGCTCGCCATGACAGGGAATCTTCTTCCGCTTCATGGCCATCCCTTGCGCGTTGCCGAAGAGCTGGCGATGTTGGACAACCTGAGTCGAGGCCGTGTGATCGGCGGCTTTGTCCGCGGTATTCCCCGGGAGTACCTTCCTTATTGTATTCCGGTCAAAGAGGGGCGGCCCCGGTTTGAAGAAGCCCTTGATGTTATTATAAACGCCTGGACCAGCGATTTGTTCACTCACCACGGCAAATACTACCATTACCAGGACGTCGACATGTGGCCACGGCCTTACCAGAAACCTCACCCTCCGGTCTGGGTCGGCGCCATTGGCCCGGAACCCACCCGGAACGTGGCGAATAGACCGGGAGTGACCCTGTGCGTGACCTTTCAACCCACCTCCGCCATCAAGAAACAGTTGGACATCTTCCGCGAGGCGTGTGCCGAGGCGGGTCGGTCGATTACCAGGAAGGATATTTTGCTTGCCCGCCATATGTATGTGGCGGAAAGCCAAAAAGAAGCGGAGATTCTCTGTAAGAAGCATTTCGAGTACTACTTCCAGAACCTGTTGGGAGAAATCAACAATGCGGCCATTGAGCAATTACTGAAGCAGAATCCCGAACTGAGCCGCGATCAGGTGAAAACTCCGTACCCGTTCGATACGACCCCCATGGAAAAAATGCGTGACGACGGGTTCCTAATGGTCGGTACGCCGGATCGAGTCCTCAGCGATCTCAAGGCGCAGTATGATGAGCTCGGTGGGTTCGGGACATTTATGGCCATTGTCCGTATGGGAGCCATGCCACAGGAGTTGGTCCTGAATAACGTGCGTATGATCGGCAAGGAGATCATTCCCAAGCTCCACGCCATGGGCTAGGCGAGGGGTGCGGTTCCCCGAAGCGTGACGCGCAAAGGCGGAAGAGTTGTGACTCGGTTACCGCCGATTACAGGTCCGTTAGCCTG
>Ga0326597_10002495_pt1 | contig 27437 bp, 26 predicted proteins | sample RVTome_12_FD_203789 | JGI IMG/M metagenome (GOLD analysis project Ga0326597, IMG submission 203789) | Soil microbial communities from uranium-contaminated site in the Upper Colorado River Basin, Wyoming, United States - RVT100D185 | ecosystem: Environmental > Terrestrial > Soil > Contaminated >... | reverse complement strand
AGCGCTTCGACGACCAGGGCCTCGCCCACCTGATAGCGAGCTCGCCCTCCGGCATCCGCGCGACCGTCATCGGCGCCGGCGAGTACACGATCCAGGCGAGCGGCAACACGAGCTTCCTCTCGAACATAGACCACCTCCCGGCCTACGCGCTCAAGGTCGTCAAGGTCGAGCCCGGGGCGGGCGAGAGCTTTCAGGAGGCGACGCGGCGAGCGCTGCGCAAGTTCGACCTCACGGCCTACGGCAACGGCCTCGCCCTCGCGATCACGCTCGACGACGTGATCAACTACCCCTACCTGCGCAGCAAGGCGGAGGAGATAGCGGCGGTCGTCGAGGGCGCGGCCAGCGATCTTGCCGCCCTCTTCCTCGTCGTCGACAAGGACGTCGCGAAGACGCTCGGCTCGCTGCTGAAAGAGGAGCTGGGCATGCGGCAGGACGTCATCGCCATCGACAGCATCGACCTCGGTGACCTCGACTACGTCGACATCGGCAGGCCGATGGGCGAGACCGAGGTGCTGCCCGTCACCGTCAAGTCGCTGGTCTTCCCGACCAAGCTCGACGGCTAGCCGCCTCCCCTACACTCTTAGCCCGCACGCGGTTCCCTGGACGCAAAGAGGGAGCCCGCCCCATTCGGGGGCGGGCTCCTTCGCGAGCTTCTCAGGCCTTAGCTCGGCCTAGTCGTCGTCGCCGTAGTTCCACTCGTAGCTCGGGTCCTGGTAGGCCTCGTCCGGCATCAGGGTCTTGAGGCCGACCTTGGCGATCTCCTTCTCGAAGGTCTCCCGCACCCACGGGTCCTCGTACGGGTACTCGATCTGGTGGCGGTAGGGGTTGCCGCTGAACTGGGGCAGCGCGTGCAGCGCCAGGTAGCGGGCCGAGTCCGTGCCGGCGTTGAAGTGCTGGTGATACCAGTTGTCCGGCGGCACGAAGATCGAGCCTTCGGTCCAGGGGCAGACGACCCGCTCGCCCTCGACGCCGGGCGGCGGCGTCAGCACCGAGTAGCCGACGCCCTTCGGGATGACGATGACGCGGCCGGGGCCGTGCTTGTGCGCCTTCTTGTAGAGCTGCGGGTCGAACACCGACATGTGGCAGTTCATCTCCGCCCCGGGGAACTGGATGCCGACACGGTAGCCGCCGGCGCCGCGGCCCCAGAAGGGGACGAGCTTGTCCCAGGCGCTCATGTCCGGGATGAAGTTCGCGTGCCAGGAGACGCCCTGGCCGCGGCGGCCGCCGGGGACCGCCGTGGTCACCATCTTCGCCTCGGCGTAGAACTCCTCGCCGGTCCCGTAAAGGAGCTCCGGCTCCTCTATGGGGCCCTTGAAGAAGAAATCGAGGTCCGGTATCGAGGATAGGGCGATCGGCAGGTGGTTGTAGTTGAGGATGCGCGCCGGCTGGTCGCCGCGAGCATTGCTGTACTGGTGCCAGGAGTTACGCGGCACGATGAAGAGGCTCGACTTCTGCCACTCGAAGGTCTTCTTGGGGCCGTCGCCGGACCAGACCGTCGTCAGGCCCTGGCCATCGAGGACGTAGACGATCTCGCCGACGCCGAGCTTCATCGGCTCCGAGGTGCCGCCGGGCGGGAGCTCGGTGACCCGCGCCTCGCAGACGCCGTTCATGCCCGTCAGCTGGATGAAGGCGGCGTTGATGCCGCGCTCGTCCCACGGGGCCAGCTTCAGCGTCTTCGGGTCGGCGTAGTGACCCCGGTAGACCGGTAGGCCGGTGGACTCCATCCAGCGGTTATAGGGAAGGTTCCTCAGCAACGGGTTCTCGCGCGTCTGGCGCAGCTGCTGCTCTTGTACCATCGCTTCCTCCTTGGTCCGACGTCCCCCGCCGGACTCGGCGGGAGCGTCGTTAGATGGGCCGTACGCCCAATGCCGGGGTCGTGAGACTGCCATTAGAGCCAGGCCGAATCTCGGCGATGGCTGGCCTTGAGAGTATGCAACATTGCCGCGACTTGCAACCCCAGACGGGGGCAACCCCAGCTGCCCTTGAGGCAGCGACTCGATGCCGCTCCTTACATGGAGCCACCGACCACCTCCTCGAAGTAGGCCCAAAGGCCGCCGCCGCCGCGCTCGCCGCCGCTTACGGCCTCCCGCGCGGCGATGTGCGGCGGCCGACCGCCGGTGCCGACCGCTTCCGCGAGCTCGAGCGGGATCGAGGGATGATCGCGGCCGCCGGCGCACATGGCGAGGTAGTTGAGACGGGCCTGGTGCTCGAGATGGGCCATCGCCATGACGCAGCCCTGAACAGAGCCGGTGGAGACGGTGACGGCGCCGTGGCCGAGCAGGAGGACGACGTCACCACCGCCGAGGAGGCGGGCGACCTCGCTGCCTTCCGCTTCCGTATTGATCGTCTTCGTCTGGCGGAGAAGCGGCAGCGGCTTCGTCACCAGGCGGGCGCCCTCCTGGGCCATAGGCTTCAGCGCTTTCTCGAAAACGGTCATGAGCACCGTGTAGTCGGGGTGGACGTGGGTGACCGAGACGACGTCCGGCCGCTCCCTGTAGATGCAGGAGTGGATCTTGACCTCGCCGCATTGGGACGAGTACGGCGGCCCGTCGAGCCAGTTCCCCTCCAGGTCGCAGACCACCATATCCTCGGGCCGCATGCGGGCGAGCGCATCGACGCGATAGCCGCGGCCCTTGACGACGAACTTCTCCGGGTCGCCGGGCACGCGCATGCTCGTGTGTCCGAGGGCAGCACGGATGCCGGTGGCCAGGCCGAGCTCGGTCAGCACACGGTTCCCCACGGCAGCGTCGAACTTCGCCTTCTCTATCGCAGCACGATCGGCCATGTCTCTCTCCTTTTCTGTGCGCGGAGCTTGCTGCGGCCAAAGTAAACACCGGCGCGCTCGACCGCAACGGCGGTCCGGCCGTCGCCGCTCCGGGAGCGCATTTGAAGATAAAGGTCGCTACGGCCTAAACTGGCCCGGACTGCTCAGACGTTTCGGCTCACCGTCACCGCTAACGGGAGCCCGAAACGGCGTGGGCGGCAAGCAGGCCTCAACGCCGCATCTACCGCCAAGCCACCCAATCGCCAGCTTTGAATAGGAGTACGCCAAAGTGACGATCAGACCTCTACGCCACGACGAGCCCGACGAGCACTTTCACGATCTTCCGCCGGGGACGATCGTCGAGACCGAGGACCTCTTCGGGCTGGAGGCGTTCAAGCAAAAAAGCGTCGGCATCGACATCGGCTCCTCGACCTCGCACCTGATCTTCTCCGAGCTGGTGCTGCGCCGCGAGGGCTTCTCCAGCGCCTTCAAGGTGACGGAGCGCACGGTGCTCTTTCAGTCCCGCATCCTCCTCACGCCCTATACCTCCGGCACGCTGATCGACGCTCAGGCCCTCCAGGAGTTCATCGACGAAACCTACCGGCTGGCCGACGTAAAGCCGGAGGACGTGGACAGCGGCGCCATCGTCATCACCGGCGAGGCTTTGAAGAAGGAGAACGCCCAGCCGATCGTCGAGATGTTCTCGCAGCAGGTCGGCAAGTTCATCTGCGCCTCGGCCGGGCCCAATCACGAGGCCCTGCTCGCCGCCTACGGCTCCGGCGCCGTCGGCCTCTCGATGGACAACGACTGGCGGCTGCTCAACATCGACGTCGGCGGCGGCACCACCAAGCTGGCCCTTATCGACAAGGGCGAGGTGATCGAGACGGCGGCGATCAACATCGGCGCCCGCCTCGTCGCCTTCGACGAGACCGGCACGATCACGCGGGTCGAAGACGCGGCCCGGACGATCCTCGGCGCCGATGGCGAGCAGCTTCAAGTCGGCGCGAAGATCACGGACGACGTCAAGCAGAGGCTCGCAGACCAGATGATCGAGAGCCTCTTCGACCTGATCCTGGACCGGCCGGCGTCCGCGCTTACGCAGAGCCTTCTGATCACGGACCCGCTGTCCAGCTACCACGGCATCCCGAGCGTGGACAGGATCGTGTTCTCCGGCGGCGTCTCCGAGTACGTCTACGCCCGCGCCGACGTCGCTTACGGCGACCTGGGGCCGCTGCTCGGCAAGGGCGTCCGCGGCCAGCTCGACGCGCTGGGCAGCGACAAGGTCCTCGCGAACTCGCCCTCCGGTATCCGCGCCACGGTCATCGGTGCCGGCGAGTACACGATCCAGGCGAGCGGCAACACGAGCCACCTCTCCAACCCGGAGGTGCTGCCCGTCTACGCGCTGAAGGCGGTGAAGACGGAGCGCACCGACGCCGAGCACCTGGACAAGGCCGTGCTCCGGGCCCTGCGCAAGTTCGACATGGACTCCTACTCCGACGGCATGGCCCTCGGCATATCGCTGGACGACAACCTGAACTACCCCTACCTGCGCCGGGTCGCCGAGAGCATCGCCAGCGTCCTCAGCGCCGCCGACGCCAGCGTGAGGACCCTCTTCCTCGTCATAGACAAGGACGTCGCCAAGACGCTCGGCTCAATTCTCAAGGAGGAGCTGGCGGTGACGCAGGCGATCATCGCCATCGACGGCATCGACCTCGGCGACCTCGACTACATCGACATCGGCCGGCCGCTGGGCAAGACCGATGTCCTGCCGGTCACCGTGAAGTCGCTGATCTTCCCGACCCGGATCGACTCCTAGGGCGGGCCGCCGGATCGGCCGGCGCTAGGAAATCGCGGCCCAGCACCGAGCAAGCGAGAGGGGCGTCCAAGGGTGGACGCTACATCCGCAGTTCCTCGTAGTAGTGGCTGGCGATGGCCGCCGATGGCAAGGCGTAGTCGATGAAGCGCGGCGCTGAAAGAATCAGTCTGGGTCTCTTAAGGTAGTTCGCTTTCTGATATCATCTCTCCACTTATCAGCATCTGACACTTGGAATCGATAGGTTTCTCCGGCCTTGACTTTGACGGTGAAGATCGGTGCCAAGAGTGATGCTCCTCCAAAGAAAGCCCTTAGCCGTGACTGCGTGCCGAGAGACGCAATCTCTGTAAGCAGGACCTCTCGACGCCTCTTAAAGAAGCTGGAGAGCAAAGATGTTGGTCCTCTACTTGGTAGATATATCAGACGATGCGTGGTTGGCAGAAGCCTCCCGGTGCCTGGACTTAAGCCTTGAACCAGGGACCCTGGAGCATCTCGCACTATCTGCTCTCCGGGAATTGGGTCAGGATTGACGATTCCGAACGCCCAATAATATCCTCGTAGGAATCTGCTGGTTGGTTTCATAATAGAGGTGAACTCTTTGAGCAATTGGCGAGCAGCGTACCATGTTGGTGGGTCAGGTAGATCTCCCCAATCGCGCCGAGTATTCCCCTCTTCTTCTTTGTCGTGTTTGTTGTGCCCTCGGGAGCTCAGGGTTAGATGATCTGCTCGCGCTCTAGGCGCTCGTTCTTATCGCCGTGATCGACGGCACGGACGGCGCCGGCAGCCAGCTGCTCCGGCCACTCGATCTCGAGCGCGTCGCCGGTCACGCGGAGGGCGTAGACGGCGATCGCCTCGATGGTCGGGCCCGCGACGGCGGCGCCGGTCGCGAGGTCGAAGACGGCCTCGTGGTAAGCACAGGCGACGCGGCAGCCTTCGAGAAAGCCATCCGTCAGGTACTCGCGCCGGTGGCTGCACTCATCGGCAAAGGCGAAGAAGCGATCGTCGACCCGGGCCACCGCCACGTCGCGGCCGCCGACACTGAACGTGCGCATCGCCCCGTTCGGGAACTCGCTCAGGCGGCCGAGTGGATGGTAGCTCGACAAGCAGTCAGCCTCGCTTACCGGGATTCAGGCTCGCGGCCGCGTCGCCGTTCCGCGGCCTAATGGCAGCGGCCCGCTCCGTATTTTGCCAGCGGAGCGGGCCGCGCCTGATCGTGTAGCGATGGTCCTAGACGAGGACGGGCGCCGGAAGGCTGAAGATCCGCATGACGTTGTCGCGGATCAGCTTCCGTGCCAGCTCCGGCGCCATCCCAGCCGTGTCGCGATCGACGATCTCCTGCGACTTCGGCCAGGTAGAAGCGCTGTGCGGGTAGTCGGTCGCGAACATGAGGTTGTCGACGCCGAGAAGGTCGCGGTTCTCGACGGCGTGAGCCTCGTTGATGTAGGTGAAGGCGATGTTGCGGTAGAAGTAGTCGATCGGCTCCAGCGTCAGCTTGTTGCCGAACGAGGTCATGCCGCCGCGGGCGCGCTTGACCCGGCTGACGAACCAGGGCACCCAGTCGGTGCCGCTCTCCGCCGAGATGAAGGTCAGGGCGGGGAAGCGCTCGCAGACGCCGGACATGATCAGCTGGGCGATCGTCCGCTGGGGCTCGTGAGCGCGGATCATCGCCGCCAGGCTGAGGTTCGGGTCCCAGTACGACGACGGCGAGAGCCGGCTCTCGGCGCCGCCCGTGATCTCATGCATGACGATCGGCATCTGGAGCTCCTCGGCCTCGGCCCAGAAGGAGTCGTAGTGAGTCGATGAGTACTGCGGGTACTCGGCCGGTGGCGAAAGCCAGACCATGGCGCCGTGCAGGCCGAGCTTGGCGGAGCGACGAAGCTCCGCCCGCGCCTCCTCGACGTCGCAGAGCGAGATCAGCGGCACGCCAATGAGGCGCTGGGGGCTGTGACTGCAGTACTCCGCCAGCCAGTCGTTGTAGACACGGAAGCAGGCACGCTGGAGCTTCGGGTCCGTGAGCCAGAAGAGGCGGAAGCCGAGGGTCGTGTGGATGATCTCGCCCTCGACGCCGTCGAGGTCCATGTCACTGATTCGCGCTACCGGGTCCCAACCGCCAGGCAGGGCGTCGGCGTAGCCCTTGCCCTCCTCCCGGAAGGTGCTCGTACCGGCGCCGCCGCGGCCCGCGGCCCCGACGCCAACGCCTACCGGATGGGGCGCAAAGCCCTCATAGATGAACATGTCCTCCATGCGGCCGTTGCGCTCGCGCTGCTCGATGCGGGGGGCGCGGAACTGGAGATCCTTGTCGATGCGCTTGACCCAGAGGTCGCCTGGCTCGCTAACGTGCGAATCGCCGGAGAAAATCTTGATCTCGGACATGGCTGAGTACTCCCCTCTCTCTGATCCGTTACTGCGCGGGTGCCTACGAAGCGCCCGCTTTGCGTGCGAGGGCTCCGTTATTGCCCCTACCTTATCGAGCTATCACGATTCGTTGTCAAGAGCGTCGCGGGCGACAGCGAGACCAGGAAGCGCCGTCCCGCGTGAGAGCGCAGACGCTGCCGCTGCTAAGGGGCTCTCGACTTTGCTGACGGCGCCGGCGGGCGCTGAGCTTCTAGGTGCCCTTCTTGTAGCTCACGCGGGGGTCGGCCCAGGCGTAGGAGAGATCGGTGATCAGCTGGCTGGAAAGAATGATGATCGAGTAAAACATCGTCGTCGTCATGACGACTGGGTAATCGAACCGGGAGGCGCCCTGGACGAGGTAGCGGCCCATTCCCGGCAGGCTGAACAGGTTCTCGATGATCGCGCTGCTCGTGAGGAGCAACGGGATCTGGGCGCCGAGGATCGTGATGAACGGCAGGGCGATGTTGCGCAGCGCGTGACGAAGGATGACGGTCTGCCCGTTCAGGCCTTTGGCCCTGGCGGTACGGATATAGTCCTGGCGCATGACCTCGAGCAGGAAGGTCCGCGTGTAGCGAATGAGGTTTCCGGCCGCCGTCACGCCGATGACGAAGGCGGGCAGGATCATGATCCGCACGTGCCGTACGGGGTCATCCCAGATGTAAGAGAAGCTAACGGGCGGCGACCAGTTGAAGTACACCGCCAAGTAGGTCAAAAGGAGGATTCCGAGGACGAAGCTCGGCAAGGCGTCCAAGGCATAGGCTCCAGTCCTGAGGAAGTAGTCCGCAAACCTGTCCTGCTGGACGGCGGCCAAGACTCCCAGCGGGAAGGAGAAGCCCCAGGTGACGATGAGGGCGAAGGAGCTGAGCTCCATGCTGACGGGAATTCGGTTCTTGAGCTCGCCGCCGATCGGCTTTCGGCTGGTGAGCGATTTGCCAAAATCACCGGTGAAGAAACCGCTCACCCATTCCAGATAGCGTTCGTAAACCGGTCCGTCAAGGCCGAGCTCCTTGCGTTTCCGATCGAGGAGCTCGGGGTCTTCGTCTATCGCTTCGGGGCCAACCAGGATCTCGACGAAGTCCTCCTCCGGCAGGACCGTCAGCGCGAAGAAGAGGAGCATCGACCCTGCGAAGAGCGTGGGGATAAGCAGAATCAGCCGCCGGACCGTGTAATCGAGCACGCATTACCTCCAAGGTCGAGGGTCGAGAGCGAACGTTATGTCGATTAAGAACAGCCCGGTTGCGGCGCTCCCTGCCTTACGACTGCAAGCTGTGGTTCGAAAGCTCTGCTCCTACCCCACTCAGCATTCGCCGAATTAGTCTAGGTCAGGCAATAGAGGACTGCAACCGCCGCCGCAGGCGGCTTTCAAGCATGATTACGCAGACGGCGTACGCTCTCCCGGCTCTGCACGCCCGAACCGCCTGATCCTGTTCCCTTGATCCTGTTCCTCGGCTCCGAATCCCAACATTCGCCGCCCAGATTCGCATCTAGGACATCTGATTAGGGTGTCCTCTACGTATAGTTGACAGAGGCAAACTCGAGAACTACATTTGGGCGTGACTTTGCGGCCGCATATATGAGAGGGGAGTTCAATTGGCAAGTTCAAGTTATTGGAATAGCGTACTTACACGGCGGATCAGCAGGCGCCGCGCCCTGGCTGTCGCCGGCGGCACCGCCCTGGGTACCAGCCTTCTCGTCGCCTGCGGCGGCGGGGACGACGACGGCGGCTCGGACGGCGGCGCCTCCGCGCTTGAGTCAGGCTCCGTCTTCAGTGCAAACGAGGGCTGGAAGCTCAAGGACGAGACCAAAGGGGCCGTTCGCGGCGGCATCTACCGCGGTTGGCGCCAGGAGGACCAGGTCGGCCACTACGACGCCATCAACCTGGTCGACAGCCTCAGGCCTCACTCGGACCACATCCACGAGATGCTTCTCCAGAAAAACCTGGGGCCGGGGATCGACCCCGCGTCCCCGGCGGCACAGAACCCGGTCGGCGCCCTGGCCGAGTCCTGGGAGTTCTCCGCCGACGCCACCGAGGTCACGTTCAAGCTTCGCAAGGGTGTGAAGTGGCACGACATCGCGCCGGTCAGCGGTCGCGAGCTCGATATCGATGACTTCAAGACCAGCCACGAGCGCCACCTCGAAATCGGCAACTACCGCAAGACGATCGGCCGCCTCCTCGACAAGACCACTTACCCGGACGCCGACCACATGACCTGGCACCTCAAGGCGCCCTACGCGCCGCTCAGTGCCCGGATCTGGCACGGCAAGTTCGGCTACCCGATCCAGCCCAAGGAGCTCAACGCCGACGTCGCTCTCGCCGAGCGCACCGCGATCGGCACCGGCTACAAGATCCTCGACAAGCATGAAGCGGCGGTCACGATGGAGTACCGCAAGAACCCCGAGTACTGGGGCGGCGAGGTCTTCATCGACCGCTGGCACGTGCCGATCATCCCCGAGTACGCCAACACGTACTCTCAGTTCCTCGCCGGCAACATCATTGACTTCTTCCCCACCGCCCGCGACGTCATCCAGCTCCACAAGGACGCGCCGGGGGCGGTCGTAGTCGCGAACTCCTTCGACCCGACGAACGCCACCCGGCACCGCTTCGGCCAGATCAGCCCCTCCGAGCAGGCCTGGGCCGACAAGCGCGTCCGCCAGGCGATCCGCATGTCGATCGACTTCGCCTCCATCGGCAAGTTCCTCTCGAACCGAGTGGAGCTAGAGACCGCCGGCATCCCGGTGACCCAGATCACCATGACCCATTTGCCCCACGACCCCGGCTACTGGCTTGACCCGGTCAAGGGCGAGCTCGGCGGCGGCCTCGACGCCAACTACCTCTACGACCCGGCCGAGGCGAAGAAGCGGATCGAGGCCGCCGGCTTCACGACGCCGATTCCGTTGCCCTACTTCGTCGCCCTTACAAACGGCGAGGTGGCCGAGGAAGACCAGCTCGTCATGGACAGCCTCCAGGCGTCCGGCAACTTCGACCTCCAGATCACGCGCGCGCAGTCGCGTACCGAGCACAACAAGTACCGGCTCGACGGCGAGTTCGACGGCCTCATCCCCCAGAGCGGCTCCACGGACGACGCCGACTACTTTGCCTACCGCGACTACCACAGCGAAGGCAACCCGCGCGGCGTCCAGGCCTACCCACTCCCGGAGGTCGACGAGTTGTCGCGAAGGCAGCGGGAGGCGCTCAACGTCGATGACCGCATCACGGCCCTGCAGGAGTTCCAGCGCTTCATGGCCGACTGGATGATGACGGTCCCCGGTCGAGACCTGTTCACGACCTTCAGCTTCCGCCACCCCTGGGTGCACAACACCGCCTTCGGGACGACGCCGGAGAACGACCCGCCCTCGGGCGTCAGCTTGGGTGGCTGGCATTCGCCGCCGGAGGGCAGGCACGTCCTCGGCGGTCACCTCCAGTGGCTCGACAAGGACATGCCGAACCGGGAGACAGGCGCCTAGCGCAGAGAGCTCTACAAGTCGCAGAGCTCCAGTAGATCACAGGGAAGGAGGGGAGCACGCTATGCTCCCCTCCTTCCTCTTTCCTCCAGACGAGACGAGGCTGGCGGCCGTTGACAGCCTTGAAGCGCGGTCGATATAGTTGGCCAGCATTCCAGACTCAGATCGCGGGCCGGTGCGCCCATTGCGCCAGTATCAGATGGAGAGCATGTTTAGGAAGCCAGGGCGTGGCCCCACGCCGTACTATCAATTAGAAGCGAGCGAGCAGCCGGGTTGCCTACACAGTCGGATGCTCTGGCTGGCGAAGTGGCTGCCAGCAAGTCGACGATTCTCCGGGGAAGGCATCGCGGTCCCAGGACGCGACGGTTAGCAAGGAGCAGGGCATGTCAGTAGCCTTAGGCGAAGAGGGACTGCAGTACGAGTTCGACCCTAGAACCCAGCCGATTTACAAAAGGTTCTTTGGGAGCATCTTCACCTTCGCTCGCCGCAAGCCGCTTGGCGCCTTCGGAGCGATACTGCTCGCCGCGCCCGTTACGCTCGCCGTAATCCTGCCCGGTATAAGCGTTGGCCCGATCCAGACGCCGAACATCATCGGCTATGACTACGATGCCTACGTGCTAGGTGAGGAGGTCCTCGAAAGCCCCTCCCTTTCGCACCCGTTCGGAACCGACCAGCTCGGGCGTGACCAGATGGCACGCCTCTTCAAGGGCTCGCGACTCTCGTACATGATCGGCTGGAGCGTCTTCGTGATATCGACGACGATGTCGGTGACGCTGACGGTGGTTTCGGCCTACTACATCCGGACAGTCGACCTCATCCTGCAGCGCTTCGTAGAGGTCGTCGGCTATATGCCGGACCTGATCATCATCATCGCCCTGTTCTCGATCTATGGTGCCAATCCCTTAACGCTGATCCTGACTCTCGGCATATTGCGTGGCTTCGATACCGGGCGCATCTTGCGCTCAGTCGTAATCGGCGTCAGAACCATGCCTTATATCGAGGCCGCGAAGTCCCTCGGCGCGAGCGACAAGCGGATCATTCTGCGGCATATCCTGCCGCAGATCAGCTACCTGATCTTCGTTCAGGCGACGAACGGCCTCGCCAGCGCGGTCCTCGTCGAGTCCGGCCTCGCGCTCCTCGGCTTCGGCCTCGACCCGACGTTCCCGACCTTCGGCAACCTCCTGAACTCGTCGCGCACCTACCTGCGTAGCGCACCGTGGCTCGCAATCGTCCCCGGCATAACGATCTTCATGCTCCTCCTGGGAGCACGTCTCCTCGGCGACGCCCTGCGCGACGTCCTCGACCCGCGGCTGCGCGGCTCCGGCAAGTAGGGAGCTAGAGTACTCGAGAGGGGGCGAGCCCACGGGCTCGCCCCCTCTTCATGCCCGCGCAAAGTCGGCAGACTGCTCAGCTCGCGATTTGGGACGGTCGGTGGTTAGCCTCACGGTGCGGCAGGGGTACAAAGAGGCCGACCGCTGGCTGGCGGTCGGCCTCTTTCAGCCTTGCTCGGGCCGCTAGATGCGGCCGGCTGGAGCAGCTCTTAGCTCACGTGGGCTTTGAGGTGAGAGTCCAGCTCCGACTCCCGCGGCAGCGGCATGTCCGGTCGCCTCGTCTTGCCAGTCGTCTGCCAGCCGTCGAGGTGGGTCGCCTGCGGGTCGGTGGTCAGGTTGTCGTAGAGCATGTAGGCCGCGACGCCAATCGCCAGCAGCAGGAACAGTAGCTTCATATCGATTCTCCTTCGTCTAGGACGGTCGATTCCAGCCTGGAATCAGCCGCTTGCAGCCGCGATCGGCCGTTCTCCCTTCGGGCGACGGCCCAGGCCGCTGCCCGCCGCGTGCGGCGGCCTTAGAAGCCGCGCGGATGCGTCCCCTGGCCCAGGTTGCCCTTGGTGCCGTAAAGGAAGTCGCGCTGGATCACCAGGATCGCTCCTGTTGCGATGATGATCCCGAGAGCTACCTTGAGCTTACTCATTTGCCTTTCGTCCTTTCTCTCGAACTTGAACCTTGAACGCTGCTCTTGTCTCGGATGCTTCTGCGAGGCACCGAACCCTTTCCGTCCTCTGGCAGCCAGCTGCCAATCTGCCGGCCCATTATAGAATCTCCGGAGGGTTATAGAAACCGCTGCGGCGGGCGCCAGTCGGTTTATCCACGATTTCGGGCCGAATGGCCCCTTCGGTAACTCGAGAACCTTGATTGACAGCGACAAAGCGACGGCCGCGTGATCAGCGACGCCAGGCCGGAACCAAGATAGCGGTGCTCCCCGGCCGGCGGTATCATAACAATGGTCTCTGCGTTTTCGCTGCGGAAGCACTGAAGAAATGAGAGGGCTATGAGCAACACGCATGACGATTTGATCCGCACCGCCCAGGCGATGGTCGCGCCCGGCAAGGGCATCCTCGCCGCGGACGAGAGCTCGGGCACGATCAAGCGCCGCTTCGACGCGATCGGCGCCGAGAGCACCGAGACGAACCGCCGCGACTACCGCGAGCTCCTCTTCCGGACGCCGGGAGTGGCGGAGTTCATCAGCGGCGTCATCCTCTTTGACGAGACGATCCGCCAGAACGGGGCCGACGGCACGCCGCTGGTTCGCGTCCTCGCCGATCAGGGCATCATCCCCGGGATCAAGGTAGACGCGGGCCTCGTGCCGCTGGCGGGCGCCGAGGGCGAGGTCGTCACCCAGGGCCTGGATGGCCTGCGCGAGCGCCTCGCCGAGTACCGGGAGCTGGGCGCCCGGTTCAGCAAATGGCGAGCCGTGATCCCGATCGGTCCTGCCATTCCGTCCGCTTACGGCATCGAGGTCAACGCTCACGCGCTCGCGCGCTACGCCGCGCTGAGCCAGGAGGCGGGCATCGTGCCGATCGTCGAGCCCGAGGTCCTCATGGACAGCAGCGCCGGTGGTGGCGTCGGCGACCACTCGATCGAACGCTGCTTCGAGGTGACGCGCGACACGCTGCGTAAGGTCTTCGAGCAGCTCGGGCGCCAGCGCGTCGATCTCGAGGGCATGATCCTGAAGCCGAACATGGTCCTCTCCGGCGCCTCGGCCAAGGAGCGCGCCGACGCCGAAGAGGTCGGGCGTCTCACCGTCGCCTGCTTCAAGGAGACGATCCCCGCGGCGGTGCCGGGCATCGCCTTCCTCTCCGGCGGCCAGTCGGACGACGAGGCGACGCGCAACCTGGACGCGATCAACCGCCGCGCCGCCAGCGAGGGCGTGCCGTGGCAGCTCACCTTCTCCTTCGGCCGCGGCCTCCAGGCGGCGCCGCAGAAGGCCTGGGCCGGCAAGCCGGAGAACGTCGCCGCCGCCCAGCGGGCCTTCTATCACCGCGCCAAGGTCAGCGCAGCCGCCCGCCAGGCGAAGTATTCGCCGGCGATGGAAGCGGAGCTAACGGCCGCCGGCTAGCCCGCGGTCGATAGGCTTACGAAAGCGAGCAAAGAGAAGCCGCCCCTCATGGGCGGCTTCTCTGCATATGGCGGCCGCTCAGGCGTCCTTGAACCTGGTCTTGTCGAGGCGCTCGAAGTTGTGGGTCGATTCGATCCAGCGAAGCGTGCCGGAGCGCGACCGCATCACGAGCGAGTGGGTCGTCGCCCCGTCCGCGACGAAGTTGACGCCCTTCAGGAGCTCGCCCGTGGTCGCCCCGGTCGCGGCGAAGAAGACGTCCTCGCCGCCAACGAGCTCGTCCGTCTCGTAGACGTGAGCGAGGTCGAGGCCGGCCGCGATCCAGCGCTGGCGCTCGCCGTCGTCCCGCGGCCACGGCTTGCACTGGATGGCGCCGCCCGTGCAGCGGATGGCGGCGGCCGTGATCACGCCCTCGGGCGAGCCACCGACCCCCATGAGGATGTCGACGCCGCTATCGGGCAGCGCCGCCTGGATGCCGGCGGCGACGTCGCCGTCGGAGATCATCTTGATCCGGGCGCCGGCCGCGCGCACGTCGGCGAGGAGCTGGGCGTGACGGGGACGGTCGAGCATCACGACGGTGACGTCGCTGACCGGCTTGCCGAGCGCGCTCGCGACCTTCTTGAGGTTAACGGCGACGGGAGCGTTGATGTCTATTGCCCCGCGGGCGGCGGGCCCGACGGCGATCTTGTCCATGTAGAAGACGTCGCTCGGGACGTTCATCGTCCCTCGCTCGGAGAGGGCGATCACGGCGATCGCCCCGGGCAGGCCCTTCGAGAGGAGGGTGGTGCCGTCGATCGGGTCGACGGCGATATCGACGCGCGGCTCGGAGCCGTCACCGATGTGCTCGCCGTTATACAGCATCGGCGCCTCGTCCTTCTCGCCCTCGCCGATGACGACGATACCGTCCATGCGGATGCCTTCCAGGGTGTGGCGCATAGCGTCCACCGCCGCCTGGTCGACGAGCTCCTTGTCGCCCTTGCCCATGTGGATCGAGGCCGACATCGAGGCAGCCTCCGTCACTCGCACCAGCTCCATCGCCAGGTTGCGCTCGATCGGTTTGCGGTCGGTCCTCTGCGCCATCGCATCCTCCTTCTGGCTCGCCCCGATGCCTGGAGCCCGACGCCTAGTGTATATCGTGCCGCGGCTTGAGAGTCAGTAGTGCTGCCAGAGCGCGAGGGGCGTGCGTTAGTCTAGATTCAATCGTAGCAGGCGCTTTGGAGGAGAGTAACGATGGACGACGAGCACGAGAACAGCGACAGGGACCTCTATCCGGCGATCGAGCCGTTTAGGAGCGGCCGCCTCCGCGTCTCCGACCTGCACGAGCTCTACTACGAAGAGGCCGGCAACCCGGCCGGCAAGCCGGCGGTCTTCCTCCACGGCGGGCCGGGAGGGGGCATCGACCCGTCCTATCGGCGCTTCTTCGACCCGGCCAGGTACCGCGTCGTCCTCTTCGACCAGCGCGGCGCCGGCAAGAGCACGCCGCACGCGTCGATCGAGCAGAACACGACCCAGGACCTGATCGAGGACATCGAGCGGTTGCGGGCGGCGCTGGCGATCGACGCCTGGCAGGTCTTCGGCGGCTCCTGGGGCAGCACCCTCGCCCTCGCCTACGCGCAGGCCCATCCCGACCGCGTCACCGAGCTCGTCCTGCGCGGCGTTTTTCTCCTGCGTGAGCAGGAGATCCGCTGGTTCTACCAACGCGGCGCCAGCGCTCTCTTCCCCGACGCCTGGGAGGAGTACCTCGCGCCGATCCCGGAAGTGGAGCGCGACGACCTCCTCGGCGCCTATCACCGCCGGCTCACGGCCGCCGACCCGGCGCTGCGCCGCCAGGCGGCCCGCGCCTGGAGCCTCTGGGAGGCAAGCACCAGCCGCCTTCACCTCGACCCCGAACTGCTCCATAAGTTCGGCGAGGATGCCTTCGCGGACGCCTTTGCCCGCATCGAATGCCACTATTTCGTCAACCAGGGCTTCCTGCGCGAAGGCCAGCTCCTCGAGGGTGTCGACCGCATCCGCCAGGTCCCGGCCGTCATCGTCCAGGGGCGCTACGACGTCGTCTGCCCGCTGGAGAGCGCCTGGGCCCTCCACCGGGCCTGGCCGGAGGCCGAGCTCGTCATCGTGCCGGACGCGGGGCATTCAGCCCTCGAGCCGGGGATCAGGCGCCGGCTCGTGCAGGCAACCGACCGCTTCGCCTTCTGAGCGAGGCGTGACGGCCTTCTCGTACCGAGCAATCAGGATAAGGGCTGGGGACGATTCTAGACCGCGGCCCTACCGGCCAGACGCAGGTGTGTTAAGACCTCCCTGTAGGAGCCCAGGACGCCGGTCTCGTGGTAAGGGATCGAGCGCTCCGCGCAGAACGAGCGCACTACCTCTCGCGCCGCCTTGAGGTTGTTTCGCGGCAGGTTCGGGAAGAGGTGATGCTCGATCTGGTAGTTGAGCCCGCCGAAGAGGAAGTCGGTTACGGGATGAGGGCGGATGTTGCGGGTCGTGAGGATCTGCTCGTGAAGGAAGTCGCTGCGAGCATCCGGATCGAGAAGGGCCATCCCCTTGTGGTTGGGAGCGAAGACGGAGCCCATGTAGAGGCCCATGAGGCCCTGGTGAATGAGGAAGAAGGCGGTTGCCTGCCAAACGGCCATCACGGAGAGGAGGAGGGCGGCGTAGAGCAGCACGTGCAGCACCATGACGAAGGCTTCCGCCAAGGGGTAGCGAGCCTTGCCCGCCAAAACGTGCTGGACGCTGGCGATCCGGATGCCGATCCCCTGGAAGAGAAGCATGGGGAAGAAGTAGAACGCCTGGTAAGGCGTCACCAGGCGCATGATGCCGCGCTTGCTCCGCGCTTGCTCCTCGGAGAAAGCGAAGGCCGGGATCGCCGTGTGGGGGTCGCGGGTCAGGTCGTTGGGGTTGCTGTGGTGGGCGTTGTGGTTGTCGACCCACCAGCTGCGGCTCAGCCCCATCAGCGGCCCGAGCGATAGGAGGAGGAGGTCGTTGCGGAAGGGGCGGCGAAAGACCTGCCTGTGGCCGGCGTCGTGGGCGACGAACCCCACCTGGGTGGTAATGAAAGCGAATATCGCCGCGCCGAGCAGCTTCGTCATGAACGGCGCGCCCGACAGGAGGAGCCCCACCGTCAGGCCGATGAGGCCAACGGCGAAGGCGACGTTGAGGATGTCGAAGGCTGGCCGCGGCTCGAAGAGGCCCCGCTCCCGCATGAGCCGCTTCAGCTCGGCGTAGTCGCTACGGCCCTGGAGGACCGCGGGCCGCGCCTCAAAGCTGACGTTGGGTCGGGAGGAAGACCGCTTCTCGGTCGGCCTTGCCAGCCGGACGGCGCTCAACAGGGGCGCCTTGGTCGGCCGGAGGCGGAGGTGGCCTTAACGGCACCCCCCGCGCCCCAGCGGCGACCTACATCCTTACTTGCCAAGCTTCTGGCCGTGGCTAAAGGCCCTGTCTAGGCCGATACGCGTACGTTCGCTGCTCGCCTGCGGTTCGGGTTGCGCGGGTCGGGCTCGATGTCGAACTCGACGTTCTGGCCTTCGCTAAGCTCGTCGAAGCTGCCGCCCGCGAGCGATGTGCTGTGGAAGAAGACGTCCTCGGACGCCCCGCTCTCCTGAATGAAGCCGAAGCCACGGTCCCTTACGAGACTCTTGATCCGTCCGGTTGCCATTTATCGATTCACCTTTCCTCGTTGACCGGCGATCAGGTTTATCGCCGGTCGCTGCTGCGTCGCAAAAGACCAGCCACCCGCCGAAAGCAGACGGCTACTTAGCACGATAACCCAATTCGCCCTCGATGCTCCAGTTAATTAGACGAAATATTCGCTCACCCGGCGAATTATCCGGTTTTTTGCGGTGGCTGCTGGTCTCTGACAGGCGTTGCCGCCATCACACGCCGCCTGGTTGGCCCCATCTGGCGCAGTCCGAGATCGAGGCCTGCCGAGACGCGGCCCGGCTCGCCTCGGCGCCTGGCGGCAGGCGGGCTCCGAGTCCGGCCTGCTTATGACAAGTATTTCGCGAGCCGCGGGTAGACCTTGCGGGCGTTGCCTTCGAAGATCTTCGCCGCCTCCGCCGGCGCGAGGCCCTTGACCGCGTCGATGTAAAGGCGGGTGTCATCGAAGTAGCGCTCGGTCTCGGGGTCGACGCTGCGGACGGCGCCGATCATCTCGGACGCGAAGATGACGTTGTCGGCGCCGATCACGTCGACGAGCAGGTCGATGCCGCGCTGGTGGTAGACGCAGGTGTCGAAGTAGACATTGTTCATCAGATGCTCGCTCAGGGGCGGCTTGCCCATGTCCTGGGCGATGCCGCGATAGCGGCCCCAGTGATAGGGGACGGCGCCGCCGCCGTGGGGGATGACGAACTTGAGGGTCGGGAAGTCCTTGAAGAGATCGGCGCTGATGAACTGCATGAAGGCGGTGGTGTCGCCGTTGAGGTAGTGGGCACCGGTGCCGTGAAAGTTCGGGTTGCAGGACATGCTCACGTGGACCATCGCCGGCACCTCGAGCTCGACCATTCGCTCGAAGAGCGGGTACCAGTAGCGGTCGGTCAGAGGCGGGTCGGTCCAGTAGCCGTCGGAGGGGTCCGGGTTGAGGTTGCAGCCGACGAAGCCGAGCTGCTCCACGCAGCGCTCCAGCTCCTCGATGCAGTTTGCCGGCGACACGCCCGGTGACTGCGGCAGCTGGCAGACGCCGATGAAGTTATCCGGGAACAGGGTGCAGACGCGGTAGATCAGGTCGTTGACGATCTCGGTCCACTGCAGGCTCGTGGTCGCATCGCCGTAGTGGTGGGCCATGCCGCCGGCCGTCGGCGAGAATAGAGCGACGTCCGTGCCGCGATCGTGCTGGAGCTTCAGCTGGCCCTTTTCGATCGTTTCCCTGATCTGCTCGTCGCTGATCTGGAGCTTCTCCGTGAACGGCGCGCCGATGCTCGCGATCTGGCGCTGGCGCCATTCGCGCAGCTCCGTCGGCGCCGTGGTGTAGTGGCCGTGGACATCGATGATCATGCCGAGAGCGTCCCTTCTACTGTGAGAGCGGCCGTTTGGCCTTTGCGGCGACGGAGCCCCGCCATGATACGGCATCGGCGAGGGCGCGCGTAGCGTGGCGGCTCCTGTATGGCGGTCCGTCGGGGCGCGGCGCGCTCGGCGCAAAGATCTGGCGATCGAGCCCGATGATACTGCAAGGCTCGCCGCGAGCAGCCGAAGCCAGATTGACAGCCGCTGCGGCCCTGCGTAGGCTGGCCTCGAACGAGCGCCACGGCAGCAAGCCGTGAACGGGCCCAAACCAAGGCAACCTCTAACGGAACGATCCGGTGCGTTCGGCGCCAATCAGACGCCGTCGTGGACGGCGGGCTCCTCTCGGAGCTAGGAAGTAGGCGGAGATGAGCTTCGAAAACGTGAAGTACGACGTGGCGGTGGCGAACCGCGTCCTCTCCGAGGTAGGCCTCGCTACCGGCGTGCTTGCCTCCCTCGGCCACGTGAGCGTACGGGTGCCGGAGGCGCCGGACCGCTTCATCGTCAAGGGCCGCGGCTACGAGATGGACGCCCTGGCGCGGATGCGGCCCGAGGACATGATCGTCTGCGACCTCGAAGGGTACAAGGTCGAGGGCCCTCCCGGCAGCAGCCAGTGCTTCGAGGTCAAGATGCACTCCTGCATCTACAAGATGTACCCCAACGTCAACTCCGTGGTTCACGTCCACCCCCGCTTCACGGTCGTGATGAGCGTCCTCCAGGCCGCCCTCGTGCCGATGTGCCAGGAGGGCGTCCAGCTCGTATCGAAGCCTCTGCCCGTCTACCCGCACGTGAAGACGATCCAGACGGACGAAGAGGGCATGGAGGTAGCGACTCTCCTCGGCGACAGCAAGGCTATCCTCCTCGAGGGCCACGGCGCCGCTACCACCGGTTCCTCTGCATCGGAGTCGGTGATGAACATGCTCCAGCTGGAGGAGCAGGCACGGATGAACTGGTACGCCTACTGCGCCGCCGGCCCGAACCACCGGCAGATCCCGGCGGAGTCGGTCGCGGAGATGAGCGGACGCACGCCCCTGCCGGACCTGCCGCACTTCAAGGAGCCGCTAGCAGAGCGCCGGCCCTTCAGCGGCGGCGGCGGCGTCTGGGCCTACTACACCGACCTCGTCTCGCGCGATCTGAAGTAGAGCGAGCGCCGCAGCGACGGGGTTCGTCTCCAGGAATCGCTTTGCTATGATTGCAAGGCTATCGCTTGGCGCCCGATCGCCGAGGCGGGCGGGCTAGCCGAACGGTGCGAGACCAAGAGCGAGGGGTATTTACGCATGACCAATGGCTTCGAGCGCGTGGCAGGACTGTCGGACCTTCGAGAGGGCGACCCGCTCGGGGTTCAGACGGCAAGCGGTGAGGAAGCCGTCCTCGTGAAGATCGGCAGCAGCGTCTACGCGATCGCCGCGATCTGCACTCACCAGGAAGCCTGGCTCGACATGGGCCTCGTGATCCCCGAGAGCCTCGAGCTCCAATGCCCGCTGCACGAAGGGCGCTTCAACCTGCAGACGGGCGAAGCGACCGCCCTGCCGGCCACCGACCCGATAAAGACCTACCCGGTCCGCATCGAAGGCAACGACATCCTCATCAGCTTAGGCTAACGAACCATCTCGACCCCGAGAACTCCAGAGCGGCCGCCCTGAAGGCGGCCGCTTCTCGTACCTGCCGCGCCGCCGGCGACGACCGGCCTGGCGAACCGGCGCCGAAGCATCGTTGACGCTCGGTGCTCTTCTTCCTGCGATCTCGGCAGGCCGGAGCTCCGCCGCGAACAGGATCATGCCGGCCAAAGAACGGAGCCGGCGCCTCACAGCAGTGCATGCTCTCGGACGGCAGCCTCGTGGAGGCCAATACCGTGGCGCCGGACAACGTCCACGTCGGCGTGCAGTACCTCGACAGCATGGACAACCCGGCGATCAAGGCAGGCGCGGAGGGAGGGATTCCCTTCGAGGAGCTGATCGCCGCGTCCATGGGGTGCCCACGCCGAGGGCCTCACCTAAGCGCGATCCAGCGCCGGCTCCGGAAGCAACGAAGAAGCGCGCCAGTCAATGGAGGCGTGGGGCGCCTTTGATCGATCGCGCTGACGACCGCTCCGCCCGGACGAGAGCGAGCTGCCTTAGATTCCGGCGGCAGCCTCGTCGATAGTCCCTGGCCGATTTTGCCGCCAGCCATCTTGCGCTGAGGCGCGCTGAGTCGCATCCTTTGCCTGCACCCTGATCCGGCCGCCGCAAGCGGTCGCCCCGCCTCTATCGATACGCCGCAAGGCCCCGCTATCTCCAGAAAGGGAGGCAGTCGAATGGTCGGAGCGAACAGCACGCCGGACGGCACACGCGTGATCCGGATGGGGGTCATCGGCATCGGCGCCGGCGCCAGCGGCATGGTCCCCGTCTTTGCCAAGCACCCCGGCTTCCGGTGGGTCGCCGGCGCCGACGTCAACGAGGAGGTCCTCGAAGCCTTCGGCCGCGATTACGAGGCCAAGACCTACACGGACGCCGAGGAACTCTGCAAGGACCCAAACGTCGACGCGGTCTACATCGCCTCGCCCAACCGCTGGCACATGCCCCACGCCCTCGCGGCGCTGGAGAACGGGAAGCACGTCCTCAGTGAAAAGCCGATGACGATCACGCTCGAGGACGCCGAGATCATGATCAAGACCGCCGAGCGCAACGGCGTCCACCTCGCGGTTAACGTGAAGCACAGCTTCGAGCTGCGCGTGCTGAAGCTCAGGGAGATCGTCGCCAGCGGCAAGTACGGCAGCCTGCGCATGCTCCACTCCTGGCGCTTCAACAACTGGCTCTATCAACCCCGCACGCCGGAGGAACTCAACCCGGAGTGGGGCGGCGGCCTGCCCTGGCGCCAGGGCCCGCACCAGCTCGACATCATCCGGACCGTGGCCGGCGGCATGGTGCGCAGCGTCCGCGGCATGACCGGCGTCTGGGACCCGGACCGCAAGGTCGCCGGCGTCTTCAGCGCCTTCCTCGAGTTCGAGAACGGCGTCGTCGCCACGGCCGTGAACAGCGGCTACGACCACCTGAGCAGCGCTCCTTTGGTTCGCGGCATGTCGGAACGGGGGCCCCTGATGGACCCGGCCCGCTACGCCCGCAGCCGCAAGGACCGCGCCGGCGCCAGCGCCGAGGACGACCTCGCGGCGAAGCAGGCGAGCCGCTACGGCGGCGCCAATCGCCGCGGCAACGGCGCCGCGGCCGGCAGGGGCGGCGGTGAGGAGGGCGGCGGCGGTGGCTGGATCTCCGGCGGCCCGATGGTCGCGAGCTTCGACCACGCCGACATCTGGGTGATGCCGGAGGGTCTCCTGGTCTTCGGCGACGAAGAGCAGGAGGAGATCTCCCTCGTCCCGGTGCACGGCGACGGCCGCTGGGGACGGCTGACCACCTTCCACGACGCCCTGATCAACGACCGGCCGCCGGCGGCGGACGGCCACTGGGGCAGGGCGACCTTGGAGGTAATCCTCTCGATCTTTCAGTCGTCGCAGGAGCGGCGGGAGCTGCTCCTCAGCCACCAGACGCCCACGGCGGACGAGGCCTTGACCAGCGCGATGACGTAGGCTATTTCATGGCAGGCGGACCACGCTCCGACAGGCGCAGCGCCGCGGCCAGCACGATTCGGGTCATTCGGCACTTTCCTCGCGGTTCGAGCAGCTAAGTAATGGAAGGAAGCCAACATGTGGAACGACACTAAGACCGACGCGAACGACGGCATGATCGCCGAGACGGTCATGCTCAAGGGCTATCAGGGCGACTCGATTAACGCCTACCAGGCGCGGCCGCAGGGCGCTGGGCCCTTCCCCGGTGTCGTCCTCGTCCATCACGCTCCCGGCTGGGACGAGTTCTACCGCGAGACTACACGTCGCTTTGCCCAGCACGGCTACATCGCGATCTGCCCGAACCTTTACGCCCGCTTCGGCCAGGGCTCCGCCGACGACATGGCAGCGAAGGCGCGCGGCGAGGGCGGCGTCCCGGACGACAGCGTCGTCGCGGACTGCCAGGCGGCGCTCGACCACCTTCGCTCGCTGCCCAACTGCACCGGCAAGGTCGGGATCATCGGCACCTGCTCCGGCGGCCGCCAGACCTACCTCACCGCCTGCCGCACCCAGGCCTTCGACGCGGCGGTCGACTGCTGGGGCGGCCGCGTCGTGATGGCGCCGGAGGACCTGAACCCGCGGCAGCCCGTCTCCCCCGTCGACCTGACCAAGGACCTCAACTGCCCGATGCTCGGCCTCTTCGGCAACGACGACCAGAACCCGGCACCGGCGCAGGTAGACCAGATCGAGGCGGAGCTGAAGAAGCACGGCAAGGCCTACGAGTTCCACCGCTACGACGGCGCCGGCCACGGCTTCATCTACTACGACCGGCCGGCTTACCGCCAGGAGCAGGCGATGGACGCCTGGGGCAAGATCTTCGCCTTCTTCGAGAAGAACCTCGCCAAGTAAGCGGGCCGGACGCGGGAACCAGGAGTCTGATGCGGGCGGGGCGATGAGCGAATCGAAGGCGCTGAGCGGTATGGTGGCGATCGTCACCGGCGGCAGCCGCGGCATCGGCAGGGCGATCGCGATCGGCTTCGCCAGAGAGGGCGCCAGGGTCGTCGTCGCCGGCCGCTCGACCGACCCGGCCGCCGCCGCCCTGACCACGGACGGGACCGCTCGCGAGATCAGGGAGGCCGGCGGCGAGGCGATCGCCGTCCGCTGCGACGTCACCCAGGAAGCGGACGCCCTCAGGCTCGCCGACGAGACCGTCCAGAAGTGGGGACGGATCGACGTCCTCGTGAACAACGCCGGGGTTACCTGGGCCTTCGGCCTCCTGGAGACGCCGGCCGAGAAGTGGACCGAGATCATGCGCACGAACGTCGACGGCGTCTTCTTCTGCTCCCGGGCGGTGGCGCCCCAGATGATGGCGCAGGGCGGCGGCTCGATCATCAACATCTCCTCCGGGCGCAGCCAGAGCGAGGACGCCCGCAGCGTCGCTTACGCCGCGTCGAAAGCGGCCGTGCACCGCTTGTCGGTGAAGTTCGCGGCGGAGATGCAGCCTCACAACGTCGCCGTGAACGCGCTCGACCCGGGCGCGACCCTCGTCGAGCGCGCCTCCACCGGCAACGACCGCAGCGGCTGGAAGCGCCCCGAGGAGAAGCAGATCGTTCCGGCCTGCATCTTCCTCGCCCAGCAGCGAGGCGACGGGCTCACGGGAAAGGGGGTGAGCGAATCGGAGTATCAAGTCAGCTGGCCGTAAGTTGGCTGCTCGTCTCGGTAGCCCTAAAGGAAGGTAACTCACCATGAAGAACGTTCTCAGGTTCGGCTTTCTCGGCCTCCTCATCGCCACAGTCATCGTTGGGATCGGCGCCGCCAACAAGTGGACCGCGAAGGTCGCGGGCGAGCCGCTGCGGCGGTAGCCGCGTCTGACGCTCGATCGAGCCCGCGCGGCCTGCTCGTAAGCGCAGCAGGCCGCCGCGGGCAGCGTAGCGGCGTTCCTCGCTTTCGTTAGCCGGCGCGAGCGGCGGCCTGACCTGCGGCGAGCCGGGCGGTTGTTGAGCGAAACGCTCAACTTTGCCAAGATGCGTCGGGGGTCCATCGCGCTTGCCTGATGCCCTGGTCTGGCCCGGCCTTGTCCTTCTCGGAGTCCTCGTAGGGACCTACGGCACCCTGATCGGTGCCGGCGGCGGCTTCATCCTCGCGCCCTTCCTCCTCCTCCTCTACCCGGACTTCGCGCCGGAGATCGTCACCTCGATCTCGCTCGGCGTCGTCCTCGTAAACGCCAGCTCCGGCAGCGTCGCCTACGCCCGCCAGAAGCGGATCGACTACCTCGCTGGCTCGCTCTTCGCGGCGCTGACCCTGCCGGGGGCGATCCTCGGCGCCCTCGCCACCGGCCTCATCCCGAGAACCACCTTCGAGACCGCCTTCGCCGTCCTCCTCCTGCTCCTCGCCCTCTGGCTCCTGCTGCCGGCGCCGGCCCGGATCGTCACGACGCCACCGCCGCGGCGCTACCTTCGTCGCCGCCTCACCGACGCCCAGCAGAACACGTTCGCCTACTCCTTCGACCCTTACGTCGGCGGCGGCCTCGGCCTGATCATCGGCTTCCTGTCGAGCCTCTTCGGCGTCGGTGGCGGCATCGTCTTCGTGCCGGTGGCCGTCCTCCTCCTCCGCATCCCCGTGTACATCGCGACAGCGACCTCGACCTTCGCGCTCGTCTTCACCGCCGGCGTCGGCGTCGTGACTCACCTCGTTCTGGGCCACTACGGCTCCGTGCTCGCCGAGGAGCTCTCACTGGCGCTCGGCGTGCTCGCCGGCGCCCAGGTCGGCGCCCGCCTTTCCTTACGTCTCGCGCAGCGCCAGGCGATCGTCCAGCGGCTCCTGAGCCCGGCCCTGGCGATCGTTGGCGCCCGGCTCCTGGTGGGCGCCTGGCTCTAACCGGGTCCGTCGTGGGCTACTCGGGGGTGGAGGCGTCCTTGGCGTCGGGCAGCGGCCGGAGCAAGACCACCGGGATCGTGCGGCGCGTCCTCGTTTCGTAGACGGCGTACTGCTTCAGCGCCGCCTTGAAGAGCGCGAAGACGCGTCCGCGCTCGGGCTCGCTCAGGACCTCCGCCCGCATCGGCCGCGCTGATCGCCCTACCCGTACGACGACGTCGGGCTGAGCAACGAGATTCCGGTACCAGTCCGGGTGGCGGGCGGCGCCGCCATCCGAGGCCGCCAGTGCGTAACCATCGTCCACTTCTATGTAGGTCAGGGGCGCGGCGCGGGCGGCGCCGCTGCGGCGGCCGGTCGTGGTCAGCAGCAGCACCGGCAGCTCACCGATGCTCCTGAGGAGGCGGCCGCGGCTGGCCCGAAAGAGGGCCATGTGGGTCTCCGTCAGCAGGCGTCGCGCCAGGCTGGCCATCGCTCCCCCGTTCTCGTCGCTCTCTCGCCTAGAGCCGGAGCAGGCGGATGAAGTTCGTGCGGCCGGCGGGCCCGCCGAGCGCGGCGCCGACGATGACCACCAGGCTGCCGCGCGGCAGGATGCCTCGCGTCGTGAGCTCGGCGCCGATCCGCTGCGCCGCGTCCTCGCGGGCCGGATAGCCCTCGACGACGATCGGGAAGAGGCCGCCCCAGAGGCTGAGCCGGCGCGCCAGCCGCTCGTCCCGCGAGAGCAGGGCGAGGATCGGCATCGGCGGCCGCAGCGAGGAGAGCGTCTGGGCCGTGCGGCCGGAGCGGGTGAGCGCCGCCAGGGCTGAGGCGCCGACCTCGGAGGCGAGCTTCACAGCCGCTGCGCAGACCGCGAGCGTCGCCGAGGAGGCGCCGACCCGGTCCGGGGCGATGGCTATCGGTGCGCTCTCCGCCTCCCTGACAATGCGGTCCATGGCGCGCACCGCCTCGGCCGGATGGGCGCCGATCGCCGTCTCGCCGCTGAGCATCACGGCGTCGGTGCCGTCGAGGACGGCGTTCGCGACGTCGGACGCCTCGGCGCGGGTGGGGCTGCGGCTATGCGTCATCGACTCGAGCATCTGGGTCGCCGTGATCACCGGCTTGCCGTGGGCGTTTGCCCTGGCGATGATCCGCTTCTGGGCCAGCGGCACCTTCTCAGGCGTCAGGTCGACGCCGAGGTCGCCGCGACCGACGAGGACGCCGTCGAAGACCCGCAGGATGGCGTCGAGGCGCTCGAAGCCCTGGCGCTTCTCGATCTTGGCGATGAGGAGCGGGCTCGATCCCGCCGCCCGCATGATCGCGCGCGCCGCCTCGGCGTCCTCCGGCCCGCCGACGAAGCTCAGCGCGACCATGTCGACGCCGTGGCTGAGGCCGAAGCGGAGGTCGGCCTCATCCTTCGGCGTCAGCGCGGGCAGGTCGATGTGAGCGCCGGGGACGTTGAGGCCCTTGTGCGGCGTGAGGACGCCGCCGCGCTCGATCTCGGCCTCGATGACACCGCCGGCGATCGAGCGCACGCGGAGCTCGATGAGGCCGTCGTCGAGGAAGATCGGGTCGCCGACGCTCACCGCCGCCGCGAGCCGTGGGTAGGAGGTCGAGAGCGCGGTTGCCGTGCCCTCGCGCGGCTCGGCCTGAATCCGCAGCGTCTCGCCTTCGACCAGGGTCGCGGCGCCGTCCCGGATCTCGCCGATGCGCACCTTCGGGCCCTGGAGGTCCTGGAGGACGGCGACCGGCCGGCCGGCTTCGGCGGCGACGCGGCGGACGTTCTCGATCTGGCGCTGCTTCTCGGCTCGGTCGCCGTGCGAGAAGTTGACGCGCGCGATCTCGACGCCGGCCTCGATCAGCTCGCCGAGCTGCTCCGGGCTTTCGGAGGCGGGACCGATGGTCGCGACGATCTTCGTCTTGCGAAAGCCGCTCACGGCGCCTCTTTGGGCGCGCCGCGGTGCCATCGCGGCCTCTGCGCCGGCTCCGACTCCGACTCCGACTCTGACTCTGACTTCCAGGTCGCCCGCACCCGTGCGTAGGCCGCCGCCGCGGCCGGCGGCTGACCCGCCACGAAGGAGAAGCGCGACTCCGCCGCGACCTCGTTTTCGATCGGCGGCGTGCCGGGCGCGGGCTCCGACTTCGGCAAGGGCAGGCTTAGGTTGGCGGCGGCGTCCCGGAGGACGCCCTTCGGCTCGCCACCGTCGCCGAGGAGCGCGATCTGGCTGAAGAGC
>Ga0326597_10002493_pt1 | contig 27445 bp, 21 predicted proteins | sample RVTome_12_FD_203789 | JGI IMG/M metagenome (GOLD analysis project Ga0326597, IMG submission 203789) | Soil microbial communities from uranium-contaminated site in the Upper Colorado River Basin, Wyoming, United States - RVT100D185 | ecosystem: Environmental > Terrestrial > Soil > Contaminated >... | reverse complement strand
CGCCCGCAACCCAATGAGGAGGCTGCGCCGCGCTGAGTCCCTGTTGGCGGGGGAGGCAGACCCTCCCCCGCACCGGCCGCGACGCGCGGCCTCCCCCTCCTCGCCGCCCGACCGGCGGCGCGGCGCCTCCGGCGCCGGATCTACTACTCCGAATCTGCGCGCTGCGCGCGCAAATCCCGGAGTAGTAGATCAGATACCTTCTGGCGCATCGCCTGGCGGCGCTGCAGCCCGTTCGCGAGCGATGCTCGCTCGCTGTCTGAGCGGGGTCGCGCGCGCCCGCGGCCCGACGCGCTGCCGGCACCGGCCGCCGTCCGCCCGGCGGCCGCGAGCCTCATGAGGATCCGCATCGTGACTCCGGCGCCGTCGGGGGCGCGGACGGGGAACCGCGTGACCGCCCTGCGCTGGGCGGCGCTCCTGCGTCGCTCGGGCCACGGCGTGCGGGTCGAGGAGTCGTGGTCCGGCGGCGCGTGCGACGTGCTCGTCGCCCTGCACGCGCTCAAGAGCGCGCCCTCGCTGCTGCGTTTCCGCCGCGAGCGGCCCGACGGGCCGGCGCTGCTCGTGCTGACCGGAACCGACCTGTACTCCGACCTGCGCACGAGCGAGGAGGCGCGGCGCTCGCTGCAACTCGCGACGCGCCTGGTCGTCCTGAACCCGCGCGCGCTGGACGAGCTCTCGGCCGGGCTGCGCGCGAAGGCGCGCGTCGTGCTGCAGTCCGCGGCGCGCGTCGAGGCCGTCCTGCGCGACGCGCGGCTCTTCGAGGTGTGCGTGCTCGGGCACCTGCGGGAGGTGAAGGATCCCTTCCTGGCGGCGCGCGCCGCGCGCGGGCTGCCGGCGGACTCGCGCGTGCGCATCGTGCAGGTCGGCGCCGCGCTGAGCGCTCGCATGCGGACCGCGGCGCAGGCCGAGGCCGGCGCGAACCCGCGCTACCGCTGGCTCGGCGGCCTGCGCCGCGGGGCCGCTCTGCGCGTGCTGGCCGGCTCGCGCCTGCTGCTCGTCACCTCCCGCAACGAGGGCGGCCCGAGCGTCGTCCCGGAGGCGATCGCCTGCGGCCTGCCGCTGCTCTCGACGCGCATCCCGGCGGCTGAAGGGCTCCTGGGAGCCGACCACCCGGGCCTGTTCGCGGTCGGCGACGAGGAAGGGCTGCGCGACCTCCTCGCGCGCGCGGAGTCCGACGGGCCCTTCCTGGCCGAGCTCGCGCGCCGCTCCGAGGCCTTGCGTTCCTCCGTGGACCCCGAGCGCGAGCGGCGCGCGCTGGAGGAGCTCGTCGACGAGGTCGTCCGGCGCTGATACAACCTTCCGATGCCCGCACGCACGCCCCGCCCCTACCTGATCCTCGACAGCTACCTCGACCAGGACGGTGCCGCCGGCAACCTGCTGCCCCTGGTCGCGCCGCGGCGCTGCGAGATCGTGCGCACGGCGCGCGAGCCGTCACCGGCACGCGCGGCCGACTTCGCCGGTATCCTGATGACCGGCTCGGCCGCCTCGGTCCTCGACCCGCTGCCGTGGATCGAGCCGATGCTGCGGCTCGTGCGCGACGCGGCAGCGCACGACGTGCCGGTGCTCGGTATCTGCTTCGGGCACCAGGCGATCGCGCGCGCGCTGTTCGGACCCGCCGCGGTGCGCCCCTCCCCGCAGAGCGAGATCGGCTGGGCGGAGATCGAGCTCGTGGGCTCGAACCCCCTGGTCGAGGGCTTCGAGCAGAGATTCAGGTGCTTCGTGTCGCACTTCGACGAGGTCGTACCAGGGATCGGGGGCCTGGAGGTCTTCGCGCGCACGCCGCGTTGCGCCGTGCAGGGCTTCCAGGTGCGCGGCAGGCGCATGTGGGCCGTGCAGTTCCACCCCGAGATGCCGCTCGAGGAGGCGCGCACCCTGGTGCGCTGCAGCCTGGCGCGCCACGCCTACCTCGGAGAGGATCCCGAGCCGGTGCTGGCGGGCGCGGTCGACAGCCTCGACCTGGGGCGGCGCCTGGCGGCGCGCTTCCTGCACCTGGTCGAGCGTCCGGCCGGAGCGCCGGCGGCGGGTTCGACAACCAACTGAATAGACGATATATAGATCCTCGATCGGATCGGACCGTGGATACCGCAGCCATCCCGTTGAACGCCATCTCGCGCTCGAGCGAGTACGCCATCCGCGCCCTGACCTACCTGGCCCAGGGGGCGGCCAAGGGCGAGGGGGGCGGCTACCACCTCGCGCGCGAGATGGCAGCGAAGCTCGGCATCCCCGCGCCCTTCCTCGGCAAGATCCTCCAGCCCCTCGTCAACCGCGGCATCCTCGACAGCCAGCGCGGCCGCAGGGGCGGGTTCCGCCTCGCGCACGCCCCGGCCGAGGTGACGCTGTACCACATCGTCGACGCGGAGGAGCACCTCGGCCGCCGGCGCCAGTGCCTCCTGGGCCAGGCCGAGTGCTCCGACGAGCGCGCATGCCCGCTGCACGACTACTGGAAGGGAGCCTCCGAGGGCTTCATCGCGCGGCTCGCCGGGACCACCCTGGCCGACATGGTCTCCTTCTGCCAGGAGCGGCCCGACTCGGGCTACCCCTGCCCTGAGAGGCTGAGCGGAAATCGATGATACAGCCTCTCAGATGCCGTTTGGCCCAACGCCTGGCGGCGTTGGCGCCCGTTCGCGAGCAATTCTTGCTCGCTCTCTGAGCCGCGGTAGCGGCACCTCAACCGAAGCGACCGGTCACGTAGTCCTCGGTCTCCTTGAGGCGCGGCGCGAGGAAGAGGTCGTCGGTCGGTCCGTACTCGACCAGGCGACCGAGGTACATGAAGGCCGTGTTGTCGCTGGTGCGCGACGCCTGCTGCATGTTGTGGGTCACGATCAGGAGCGAGTACTCGCCCTTGAGCTCCGCGATCAGGTCCTCGATGCGGCCGGTGGCGATGGGGTCCAGGGCGGAGCAGGGCTCGTCGAGCAGCAGCACCTCGGGCTCGGCGGCGATCGCCCGCGCGATGCACAGCCGCTGCTGCTGGCCGCCGGACAGCGCCAGCGCGCTCTCCCGCAGGCGGTCCTTGACCTCTTCCCACAGCCCGGCGCTCCGCAGGCTGCGCTCGCAGGTCTCGTCCAGCACCGCCCGGTCGCGCTCCCCGTCGATGCGCAGCGAGTAGACGACGTTCTCGTAGACGCTCATCGGGAACGGGTTGGGCTTCTGGAAGACCATCCCGATGCGCTTGCGCAGCTCGATCACGTCGACGGCGGAACCGTAGATCGGGTCGCCATTCAGCCGCATCTCTCCGCGGACCGAGACCGAATCGATCAGGTCGTTCATGCGGTTGACGCAGCGCAGGAGCGTGGACTTGCCGCACCCGGAGGGTCCGATCAGCGCCGTCACCTTGCCCCTCGCGATGCGCAGCGTGTTGTCGAACAGGGCCTGCTGCGAGCCGTACCACAGGTCGAACGACTCGATCTCGATCACGGCCTCGTCGCTCGCGACCGGCGCGTGCGAGCACGTCTCGAAGCCGCGGCCCTGCTCGATCGCCTCGAACACGCCGCCGAGGACGGCCCGGCCCTCGCGGCGCCCCGGCCCCGTCCGCCCGGGCCGCGTGCGGTCCGCGGCCGATCGGCCCGCCGATGCGCTCCCGCGCGCGCCGATCGTCCCGTCAAGCGACATGTCTCCTCCTCAATCGCGTGCGGACCCGGATGGCCGCGGCGTTCAGGAGCACGATGATGGCGATCAGGAGCAGGGTGGTCGTGTAGACCATGGGTCTGGCCGCCTCGCTGTTCTGGCTCTGGAAGCCCAGGTCGTAGATGTGGAATCCCAGGTGCATGAAGCTGCGCTCGGGGTGGAGGTAGGGCGCGGTGCCGTCGATCAGGAGGCCCGAGGCCATCATGACCGCGCCGACCAGCATCAGCGGCGCGACCTCGCCGGCGCCGCGAGCAATCGCCAGGATCATGCCGGTCATGATGCCGGGCATGGCGCGCGGCAGGACGATGCGCCGGATCGTCTGCCACTTCGTCGCCCCGCAGGCGTACGAGCCCTCCCGCATCGAGCTGGGAACGGACGAGAGCGCCTCCTCGGTCGCCACGATGACCACCGGCAGCGTCAGGAGCGCCAGCGTCAGCGAGGCCCACAGCACCCCGCCCTTGCCGTAGGTCGGGTTGGGCAGGCGGGCCGAGAACAGCCACTCGTCGATCGAGGAGCCGATCAGGTAGCAGAAGAAGCCCAGCCCGAAGACGCCGAACACGATGCTCGGCACTCCGGCCAGGTTGTTGACGGCGACGCGCACCGCGCTGACGAGCAGGCCCTGTCGGGCGTACTCGCGCAGGTAGAGGGCCGCGAGCACGCCGAGCGGGACGACGATCAGCGACATGACGAGGGTCATGCAGACCGTCCCGACGATCGCCGGCAGGACGCCGCCCTCGTTGTTGGCGGAGCGCGGCTCATCCGACAAGTACTCCCACCAGCGGTCCAGGTAGACCGAGAGCCGCCCTCCGAAGCCGAGCCGGTTCGAGGGCACCGCGCGCACGATCTGCTCGAGAGCCAGGCGCTTCTCGATGCCGTCTCCGGTCTCGAGCACGAGGACGTAGCGCCCGTTCTCCTCGCGCAGGGCGCGGATGCGCTCGCCGATCCTGCCGTGCTCGGCGGAGCACTCCTGCTCGAGCAAGCGCACCTCTGACTCGCGCGCCCGATAGGCCTGCGAGTCGCGTCCGTGCTCGAGCTCGACCGCTCTCAGGCTCACGCGCGCGTCCTCGATGCGCCGGTTGACGGCGCCGAGCTCATCCTGCTCGAGGCGCTTGCGGTCCTTCCAGCGCGAGCGCGCCGGCGGGTGCTCGCGCTCCAGGAGGTTCCAGATCTCCTGCGGCTCGCCGGCCACGACCCGGCCGTCGACCTCGAAGGCCTTCGGCGCCCCGTAGAAGCGGCCCCAGTCGAGGCGCTCGATCGTGAGCGCCCACTCGGGACGCTGCTCGGAGACGATCTCGAACTCGGAGACCCAGAGGTAGTGCCGTCCGGTCAGCTCGTAGTTGCCGACGCGAACGGAGCGCCGGCGGCTGATCCCGTCGTGCCGCGCGAGCCAATCGCGCGCCCGCGCCGACTCCTCCGGCTCCAGAGAGCCGAGCAGGCTCTCGTCCGGCTCGAACTCCTCGGCCGCGACCAGCTCGCCCATGACCGCCGGCCGGCCGTGAATCTCGAGCAGCGCGACGCCGGCCGGCCAGAAGGTGACGGCCCCGTGGTAGAGGACCAGGCACAGGAGGCCCAGGATCATCGCCACGCCGATCGCCAGGGCGCCGCCGGTCAGCCATACGAAGGGCTCGCCGTGGGCCATCAGCGAGGTCCTGCGCGACGGCCGGCGGCGCCGCTTCGAGCGCGCGCCCGCCGTCCGATCGGGCTCCCTGCTGGTCGCGCTCACAGCTCCTTGAACCTCCGGCGCGAGCGCTGCCGCACGACCTCGGCCAGCGTGTTGAGGGTGAAGGTCATGCCGAACAGCACGAGCGCGGCCAGGAACAGGGTGCGGTAGTGCGTGCTGTCCTTGACGGCCTCGGGCAGCTCGACGGCGATGTTGGCCGACAACGTGCGGAAGCCGTTGAAGACGTTCCACTCCATCACCGGCGTGTTGCCGGTGGCCATCAGCACGATCATCGTCTCGCCCACGGCGCGGCCGAGGCCGATCATCACCGCGGAGTACAGCCCGCTCATCGCGGTCGGGACGACCACGCGCACGGCGGTCTGCCACTGCGTCGCCCCCGCCCCGAGCGAGGCCTCGCGCAGGTGCGACGGGACGCTCGTCAGGGCGTCCTCGGCCAGCGTGTAGATGATCGGGATGATGGCGAAGCCCATCACGAAGCCGACCACGAGCGCGTTGCGCTGCACGTAGGTCCCCATCCCGAAGGCTCCCCCGCGCGGGTCGAGCCAGAGGGCGTCCAGGGCGAGCGCGATCAGGAGCGACAGCGCCGCCGCGGCGATGACCACGCCGGCGAAGCGTCCCAGCTCGAAGGCCGCGGTGCGGGTGCGGCTCCAGCCGACCGAGCGGCGCAGGATCCAGGGCCGCAGCCAGCGCCCCTGGGCCAGGACCACGAGCAGAGCGCTCACGGGCAGGAGCAGCAGGGCCCATCCGCCGACCGCCCCGGGCACCTGACCGTCGAGCCAGGCCTCGAAATCGCCGGCGAACAGCAGCGACTCCACGGGCGGCCCGAAGAGCGCCGCGAGACCGACTCCGAGCGGGAGCGCGGCGCCGATCGCGGCCAGACGCGGCCATCTGGAGAGCCGCACCGTGATGCCGCTCGGCAGGAGCTGGAAGAGGTGGGCGCCGAGGAGCAGGGCCAGCGGGATCGTCAGGAACGAGAGCAGAACGCTCGCGATGGCGCCCTGGACCATCGGCGCGATGACGATGGCCGCCAGGAACCCGAGCACCACGCTCGGCAGGCTGGCCATCATCTCGATCAGCGACTTGAGCGACGCCCGCAGCCGCGGTTTCAGGAACTCGCTCGCGAAGACCGCGCCGAGGAGCGCGATCGGGACCCCGAACAGCATCGAGTAGAGCGTGGCCTTGAGCGTGCCGAACACCAGCGGCACCAGGCCGAGCTTGGGCTCGAAGTCATCCGTGCCGCCGGAGGACTGCCAGACGTGAGCGGGCTCCGGGTAGCCCTCGTACCAGACCGGCAGGAACAGGGCGGAGAGCGAGGCCTCGGGGTGGCGCAGGTCGATGCGGGCCGAGCGCAGGCCCCGCGACCCGAACGTGAGCAGGGCGTCGTCGCGCGGCGCGAGGGCGATCGCGCCGACGTCGAGGCCGGCGGCCGGCGGCAGCTCGAGCAGCTTTGCGCCGCGCGTGACCTGGAACAGGCGCGCGCTCCCGTCGGCGTAGCCGACCGCCGCCGTGCGCGAGCGCCCCGATGACGCGAGCGCGCTCACGGCCGCAGCGGGTCCCGAGAGCGAGTGGGTGCGCACCATCCGGGACCCGCCCTCCCCCGTCGGAGACACCGCCTCGAACCAGACCCCGGTGTTCCCCGTCGAGTCGCCGGCCAGCAGGGTCGCGCGGCCGAGCAGGAACGTGAGCGCGGTGAGGGTGGCGCCCTCCCGCTCGACCAGGTCGACCGTCTCGGCCAGGCGGGCCGCATCGGGATCGCGCAGGTCGTAGCGGCGCAGGTGCCCGTCCGCCCAGGCCAGGAAGAGGCTCGAGCCGCTGCCAGCCAGCAGGAGTCGGGCCGGGGGCCCGCGCTGCGCATCCGGGGCGCAGGGCGCCTCGAAGCGCGACAGGCTGGTGCTGACCTTCCCGGTCAGGAGGTTCTTGCTGGTGCGGACCTCGTGCAGGCCGAGCTGGCCGCCCGCGTCGAGCGTCGCCATCAGGTCGCGCCGCGCGGTCGTGACGCGGTCGATCAAGAGGAGCGGCCGGTCGGAGATCGAAAGCGGGTCGCCCAGGTCGACCGCCAGGACGACGTGCCGCCATTGGTCGCGGGCGAGCCGCTCGACCATCCCGGCGCCGAGCGGACCTCGCGCGCCGACCGCGAGGGCGGCCACCTCCGGGGAGAGCCCCTCGGGAGCGAGGAACGTCGTTTCGAAGCCGATCGTGCCGAGCACGGCGCTGCCGTCCGCGAAGCCGAAGGTGGCGGCCGCGCTGCCCGTCGTGAAGGCGCTCGCCGTGGGGGGCTGGGCGAAGAGCCGGCGCTCGTCCAGGAGCTGGCCGTCGTCGAGCCGGCGCAGCGCCAGGGATCCGTCCGCCAGGATGGTCAGGGCCATCTGCCCGTACTCGTCGGCCGTTGCGGCGAGCACGCCGTCGGAGCGCGCATCGACCGTGCGCGCCGCGGTGGCGTCCCCGGCCTCCACGCCCGCCCCCCGGAACAAGGGCAGGACGACCCAGGCCAGGAACACGAACATCAGCGTCACCGCCAGGATCGTGCCGATGCCTCCGGCGGTGATCAGCGCCCGCGAGACGCGCTCGGCCACGAGCACCGAGCGGCGGGTCCTGCGCGAACGACGCGGTCGGCTCATGCGCAAGTCAGACCTTGCTTTCGTGAGAGGAGGCGCCGGCGGCGGACCCGCCGGCGCCGCGCTGGAAGGTGGGGTCGAAGGACGTCTGGAGTGCGTCCCGGTTGCTGCTTACCGTCCTCCGTCCCCCGAGAATCCGGCCTCGGCCAGCCGGATCTTCTCTCCGACCGACGCCAGGGCATCGGCCGCGATCCCGGCCGTGACCGGGAAGTAGCCGTCCTTGACGACGTCCTCCTGTCCCTGACGCGAGTACACGTAACGGACGAACTCCCGGCGCAGCGGGTCGAGCCGTGTGCCGGGCTTGTAGTTCACGTACAGGTAGAGGAAGCGCGCCAGCGGGTACTCGCCCGTGTACGCGTTCTCGGGCTCCGCCGCGACGAGCTCCGAGCGCGCGTCGGCGGCGAGCGGAACGGCCGCGACGTCGGCGGTCTTGTAGCCGATGCCGCTGTAGCCCATCCCGTAGCGGTCGCTCGCCACGCCCTGGACCACGGCGGAGCTGCCGGGCTGCTCCTTGACCGAGTCCTTGAAGTCGCCCTTGAACAGGGCGTGGTCCTTGAAGTAGCCGTAGGTCCCCGAGGCGGAGTTGCGGCCGTAGAGGCTGATCGGCTTGCCGGCCCACTCGCCCGTCAGGCCGACCTCGCCCCAGGTGCGGATCTCTCTCGCGTGACCGCCCTTGCGGGTCTTCGAGAAGATCGCGTCGACCTGCTGCAGGGTCAGGCCCGAGCGCGCGATGGGGTTGTCCTTGTGAACGTACACCGCGAGCATGTCGATCGCGCTCGGCAAGGAGGTCGGGACGTAGCCGAAGGCCTTCTCGAAGTCCTCGATCTCCTTGTCCTTCATCGCGCGGCTCATCGGCCCGAAGGTCGAGGCGCCCTTGATCAGGGCCGGCGGCGCCGTCGAGGAGCCCTTGCCCTCGATCTCGATCGAGACGTCGGGGTAGCGCTCGTGGAAGCCCTCGCCCCACAGGGCCATCAGCTTGTTCATGGTGTCCGAGCCGACGCTCTTGACGCTGCCGGACACGCCCTCGACGGGGAGGTACCTAGGGAGCTTCGGGTCGACCTTCACGGCCTGGGCCGCGGCCGAGAGCGAGAGGGCCGCGATCAGGCCCGCACGGATGACTTGGATCTTCACTTCGGATGGTCTCCTCGAGGTGTGGTCGGGGTCGTTTCGATTTCCGCCCCATCCCAGCATGGCCGTGTGAAGGACACGTGAATCCAGCGCCAATCAGGTCTGGTCGGGCTCGGCCATGCGGTGCCGGACGATCTCCCCTTCGGCCATGAAGAGCACGTCCTCGGCGATGTTGGTGGCCAGGTCGGCCACGCGCTCGAGGTGCCGGCAGGCGGAGAGGGTGCTGATGGCGCGCTCGATCGTCGCGGGCTCGCGCTTCATCAGGCCCTCGAGGTACGCGAACATCTCGCGCAGGTGCCCGTCGACCACGTCGTCGTCGGCGCATATCCGGCGCGCGACGTCGGTGTCGACGTTCACGAGGGCGTCCAGGCAGTCGCGCACCATGTCGCGCACCTTGTGCACCATGGCCGGGAAGGCCGGGATGAGCGGGATCGCGGGCTCGGCGCCGAGGGCGATGGCGCGCTGGGCGATGTCGGCGGCGTGGTCTCCAATGCGCTCGAGGTCGGAGTTGACCTTGATCACCATGACCACGAAGCGCAGGTCGAGGGCCACCGGCTGGTGCAACGCCAGCACCTTCAGGCACTCTTCCTCGACCCGCACTTCCATGCCGTCGATCTGCGCGTCCTCGTCCACGACGCCGGCGGCGAGATCCGGCCGGCGCTCGGTCAGTGCGGTCGTCGCCTTCGAGAGGGCCTCCTCCACCATGGCCCCCAGGACCAGGATCTCCTTCTTGATGTCCTCGAGATCGCGGTGGAAGTGCTTCGTCATGGCCGGGACCCGATTCAGAAGTCGACCTGGAAACGCAGCAACAGAGCGTCGATGTCGCCCTGCGAGGTGTCGTCGGTGAGCTCGCCCGTGACGTAGTCGAGCATCACCCGGGTGTGCGGGTTGAGGTACCAGTTGACGCCCAGGGTGACGTCGTCCAGCTCGCCCCCAGCGAGGCCCGAGTCGGTGAGGTCCAGGGAGGAGAAGCGGGCCACGAGCTCCCAGGCGCCCACACCGTCCGGACCCCAGTTCGCGCGCGGGCTCACGCGATCGAACGCGCCGGCGCTCTTCTTGTAGTTGCGATGGTCGCCCTCGGTCAGGAACCAGCTCGCGTAGACGTAGAAGCCCGTGAGGTCGGGGTCGCCGCCCGCGGCGGCGTCGACCGTGGCCTGGATGAGCTCGGCCTGCAGCGAGAGGGCGCCGTGGACCCAGGCCGCCTCGACGCCGAGCAGGTCGAACCCGTCGGCGGCGAAGGTCCCGCTGTCCGCGACCCGCGGCGCCTGGTGGTCCTCCGGACTGGAGCGGAAGCGAACGGAGCCGTTCTCTGCCGACCTGGCGCTGTAGGCCGCGCCCACGTGCACGACCTTGGCGCCGTCCTCCTCGTAGATCGGGGCGTAGGTGATCCGGCCCGTCGCCGCGTACTCCGCGTCGGATCCGGAGTTGACGTCGTTGCCGAAGCCATCCGTGGCGCGGAAGACGCCGACCGCCCAGGTGACGTCGTCGGTATCGCCGTAGAGGCTGGCTCCGGTGTTGCGGGAGGGCGCGAAGGCGTTCGGGAGCGAGCGCTCGAGGAAGGTGAGGTACTTGCTGCTGGTCAGCTCCTCGAGGCTGAAGGGCTCCTTGAAGTGGCCCACCTTGACGCTGCCGGGCCCGACGTCCGCGAGGGTCATGAAAACGTCCTTGAAATCGGCGTCGCCGCCCGCGAAGTCGTACTCCGCCTTGTAGCCGACGTTCTCGTACAGCGTGCCGGAGACGCCCAGTCGGGCGCGGCGGAACTCGGTGCCGTCGATGAAGGGGCCCTTGTCGGCCACGATCGCGTCGTCGGCCGAGTGGAAGGCCCAGTCGTTCTGCACGCGGCCGAAGACCTTCAACGTCCGCTCGCCGTCGGCGCTGACGTGGCTCAGGCCCTTCACCGCGTTCCAGGTCCAGCCGGCCGGGCGGTCAGCGGCGAGCGCTGCGGGCTCGGCCCCCTCCCCCTCCGGCGGGTCGCCGGCGATCGCGCCCGGAGCCGCGCAGAGGATCGCCGCGGCCGTGGTTGTCCAGATCCGGTTGCTCGAAAGTGCTCGCACGAGTCTGCTCCCATGGGGTTGCGATGGATGTCAGCCGGCAGCCTGGCCGGGTCCCGTGAAGACCTGATGAAGGCCGCCGCAAGATGTCCGCTGACGTTCACTCGGCCAACGGCAAGTCGATCCGGAAGGTGCTGCCCACGCCCGGGGTGCTCTCGACCGCGACCGAGCCGCCGGTGCCGAGCGCGACGTGCTTCACGATCGAGAGCCCGAGCCCCGTGCCCCCGAGCTCGCGCGAGCGCGCCTTGTCGACGCGGTAGAAGCGCTCGAAGATGCGCTCCTGGTCGCGCGGCTCGATGCCGATCCCGGTGTCGCGCAGCTCGAGCCGGGCACGCCGTTCCACGAGCGAGAGCCGCACGTCCACGCGTCCGCCTTCCGGGGTGTACTTCACGGCGTTGTCGACCAGGTTGTCGACCATCTGCCGCAGCTCCTCCTCGTCGCCCAGGACCGGCGCCTCGCTCTCGGGCAACGTGGCCTCCAGCCGCGTTCCCTTCGCCTCCGCCGCCGCGCGCAGCCGCTCGACGGACTCGCAGACGACCCCGCGCAGGTCGATCCGCTCGCGTTCGGGGCGGGCCCGGTCCGACTCGAGGCGCGAGATCGTCAGGAGGTCGGTGACGATGGCGGACATGCGCGTCACCTGCTCCTCGACCCGCCCGAGGAAGCTCAGGCGCGTGCCGTCCGCCATGGCGGGGTCGTCCAGGATGGTCTCGACCAGCCCGCGGATGGCGGTCAGCGGGGTCTTGATCTCGTGCGAGACGTTCGCCACGAAGTCGCGCCGCACGGCCTCGAGCCGGCGCAGCTCGGTCACCTCGTTCAGGACCAGCACCGCCCCCACGACGTCGCCCCGGCCGTCCCGCAGCGGACTGGCGTGCATCTCGATCACCTGGCCGCCGGGTTCATCGAGCTCGTGCTCGCGCGCCGTGGTGCTCCCGGCGCGCATGGACTCGACCAGGATGTCGCGCACCGCCCGCACGCGCGTCGCCTCCCAGATGCGCGTCTCATGGCGCGGCGGCTGCACGGCGCGCAGCAGGCGCGCGGCCACGCGGTTCATGTGCACGACGCGTTCCTCGCGGTCGATCGCGACCACGCCCTCGGACATGCCGGCCAGGATGGCGAGGATGCGGTTCCTGTCGGTGACGATCTCCGCCACGTGCCGCTCGAGCTCCTCCGCCATGGAGTCGAAGGCGCGCGCCAGGCGCCCCAGCTCGCCGGCCTCGGTCGAGCGCAGGCGGCGCGGGCGGTCGCCGGCGGCCACCGCCTCGGCCACGGCCGTCATGCGGCGCAACGAGCCGGTCACGCGCCGCGCGAAGACCGCCCCGAGCGCGAAGGCCAGCACCGCCGCCAGCGCGCCGCCCCACGCCACCGCCTCGCGCACGCGCGCGAGCTGGGCCTCGATCTCGACCAGCGGACGGGCGGCCCGCACGAAGCCCACGACCTTCGAATCCGCCCCGAAGACCGGCAGGGCGACGTACATCAACTCGCGGCCGACGGTGTCGCTGAAGCGCGTCGCCGTCGCCGGCCCGAGCGTCTCCCGTGCGCGCCGGATCTCGTCCCGCGTCGAGTGATCGTCCATCTCGCGCGGGTCACGCTGCGAGTCGGCCAGCACCCGGCCGTCAGCGCGGATGACCGTCAGGCGCGTGCCCGCGGCGGCGCCGATGCGCGTGATGCGCTCCTGGAGCTCCATCCAGAGGCCCGGCTCGCCGTCGAAGGCCGGCGCGGCGACGTCGAGCACGATCGCGGCCTCTTCCCGCAGCGAGCGTTCCGACTGCGCGAGGGACTCGCGCTCGATCCAACGCGAGCAGAGCACGCCCGCCGCGAGGACGGTCGTGAGGATCAGCGCCGCGTAGCCCGCCAGGAGCTTCCAGAAGAACCGGGAGCGGAGCATCGGGGCCTCCTTGTACCACTCCGGCCGGCGCGGCGTCGCGGCTACTCGCGCTCGTCCTTGAAGCGGTAGCCTACGCCGCGGATGGTCTCGACCAGGTCGCGGTACGGCCCGAGCTTCTTGCGAATGGCGCGGACGTGCACGTCGATGTTGCGGTCGATCACGACCGCGTGCTCGCCGATCACGCGGCTGAGCAGGTGCGAGCGCGTGAACACGCGGCCGGGGTGACTGGCGAGGAAGTGCAGCATGCGCATCTCGGTGGCCGTGAACGGGACCGGCGCGTCGTCGACCAGCACCTGGTGGCGCCCGGCGTCGATGACGAGGCCGCCGCGCACGACGCGGTCGCCGGTGCGCTCCTGCTTCAGGGTGCCTCGGCGCAGGACAGCGCGCACGCGCGCGCTCAGCTCCTTGGGGCTGAAGGGCTTCGTCACGTAGTCGTCGGCGCCGAGCCCCAGGCCGAGGACGACGTCGGCTTCCTCGCCCTTCGCGCTGACCATGATGACCGGGATGCCGCGCGTGAGCGGGTCCTGCTTGAGCCGCCGGCAGACCTCGATGCCGTCGAGGCCGGGCAGCATGAGGTCGAGCAGGACGATGTCGGGCGCGGTCGTTCGGGCCTGTTCGAGCCCCTCCTCGCCGTTCGCGCAGGTGCGCACGCGGTAGCCCTCACGCTTGAGGTTGTACTCGATCACCTCGCGGATGTCGGGCTCGTCTTCGACGACCAGGATCATCTCAGGGGACATGTTCGGCGCGGATCATGAAGACCGGGTGAAGCGCGGAAGAGGGATCCGTGTTCAGCGCTTCCCTTCCCAGGCGAGCTGCTGGTGCAGGACGCGCAGGATCTGGTCGCGGGTCAGCTCGCCGACCGGTCGGCCCTCGCCGTCGAGCACGGGGACCTCGTGGATGCCGCGGCGCTCCATCCGCAGCAGGGCGTCGAGCAAGGTCTGCTCGGGGGTGACCCCGAAGAGGCGCTCGCGCGGCACCATGATGGTCGCGACGCGCGTGAAGGGGCGCTTCTTGGCCGGAACGCGCCGGATCTCGTGCACGGTGACGAGGCCCACGAGCTCGCCGTCGCTCTCGACGAAGAGGAAGCTCTTGCCCTGGCGCAGGACGGGGCCGGTGAGCACGTCCTCGACCGTGTTCCAGGCGTCGACCTTGCTCAGATCCGGGCTCATCGACTCGGACACGCGGATGTGGCCGAGGTGGGTGCGCACGAAGGACTGCATCGAGCTGCCGCGCGCGGCGCGCAGCAGGAACCAGCCGATGAACACCAGCCACAGCCCGTTGAACGGCTGGCCGAAGGCGATGGCGATCACGACCCCCAGCCCGATCAGGAGCTGGGCGAAGGTTGCGCCCACGGTCGCGGCCACGCGCGTCGCCCGCTCGAAGTCGCGCGTCGCGGCCCAGATCGCGGCGCGCAGCATGTGGCCGCCGTCGAGGGGGAATCCGGGCACGGCGTTGAAGGCCGCCAGCAAGACGTTGAGGACGCCGAGCTGCTTGAAGACGGCGGCGGACGTGGCGCTCCAGACCGCGCCGGCGGGCAGGACCAGCCAGAGCAGCAGGAAGCCCAGGCCGAGGAGGACGCTCACGAGCGGGCCGGCGACGGCGATCAGGAAGGCGTCGCGCGGCCGCTCGGGCTCGCGCGCGAGCTGGGCCAGGCCGCCGAACAGGAACAGGGTGATCGAGATCACCGGCAGGCCGAACCTCTTCGAGGTCAGGCTGTGTCCGAGCTCGTGCAGCAGGATCGAGGCGAAGAACAGCAGGCAGGCCGCCAGGCCGCCGCTCCAGCTCTGCCAGGCGGGCCAGTCGGCGTGCTCTCCGGCCAGGATGCGCTGGAAGAACAGGACGAACAGGACGAACACGACGACCCAGCTCGGGTCGACGCCGACCTCGATGCCGAACAGCCGCCCGAGGGAATAGACCCGCCCGCCGAAGGGGCCGCGGATCGGCCCCGCGTCCACGCCCTCGGCCGGCGGGGTCGCAGCGGTGGCGCGGAGCGTGTCGCCGCCGTCCCTGGCAGGGTCCGGTTGGACGGGATCGCTGGGATCGTTCACGGCCGGAGGGTATCAGCCTCGCGCTCGTTTCCGGCCGCCGGGGCCGGGGCAAGTGGGGAGCAGCCCCTACAGGTCCTTCAACTCCGCGATCGTCTCCTCGAGCGCCGCCTTCGCGTCGGAGAAGAACATCAGCGTGTTGTCCATCTCGAACAGGCGGTTCTTGATGCCGGCGTAGCCGGCGCTCAAGGAGCGCTTGATCACCACCGCCGTGCGCGCGTCCCAGACGTCGAGCACCGGCATCCCGGCGATGGCGGACTTCTCCTCGTAGGCGGAAGGATTGCAGACGTCGTTCGCGCCGACGACGATCACCACGTCCGTGTTCTTGAACTCGCCGTTGATCTGGTCGAGCTCGAACAACTGCTCGTAGGGTACGTTCGCCTCCGCCAACAGCACGTTCATGTGACCCGGCATGCGCCCGGCGACCGGGTGGATCGCGTAGCGCACCTCGCAACCGCGCGCCTCCAACATCGTCGCCAGCTCCTGCACCTTGTGCTGGGCCTGCGCCACCGCGAGACCGTAGCCGGGCACGAAGATCACCGACTGCGCCGCGTCGAGCACCATCGCCAGCTCGCCGGCCGAGGTCGCCTTGACGCCCTTGTACTCCTTGTCGCCCTCCTCGACGCTGGCGTCGATGCCGGCGAAGAGCACGTTGGCGAGCGAACGGTTCATCGCCTTGCACATGATGCGCGTCAGCACCAGGCCCGAAGCGCCCACCAGCGAGCCGGCCACGATCAAGAGGTTGTTCTGCAACACGAAACCCGTCGAACAGGCCGCCAACCCCGAATACGAGTTCAAGAGCGAGATCACGACCGGCATGTCCGCGCCCCCGATCGGCACGACCAGCCCCACGCCCAGGATCAGCGCCACGACCACCACGGCCAGCGTCGCGAGCTGGATGGCCGCGCCGCCGGTCGCGACGTAGCCGCCGTACCACATCAGGGCGAGACAGCCGAGCAGGATCGCGACGTTGAGCGCGCGCACCCCGATCGGACCGAAGCGGTTGCCCCTGACCGAGCCGGCCAGCTTGCCGTACGCGATCAGGCTGCCCGAGAGCGTCACCGCACCGATCAAGAGGGACAGGACCGCCGCGACCGTGAACTCGCTCCCGCCCATCAGGTCGGACTCGAGCAGGTAGCCCTCCCCCATCGTGCGCGCGACGGCCCCATCGGGCCGCGAGCCCGTGAAGCGCGTGACCTCGGCCCAGGCGACGAACATCGAGGCGCCGCCGCCCAGCCCGTTGAACAGCGCCACCAGCTCGGGCATGGCCGTCATCGGCACGCGCTTGGCGAGCACGGCCCCGATGGCCGACCCGGCCACGATCCCGGCGATCACGATGCCGAGCCCTATGTCGCCCCATAGCAGCACGAGCGTGGCCCCGACGGCGAGCAGCATCGCGAAGGCGGCGATGCGATTGCCGCCGCGCGCGGAACGGACGCCCGAGAGGCGCTTGAGACCGAGGATGAACAGCAGCGCCGCCGCCATGTAGACGGCCTGGATCAATGATTCGCTCGACAGCATGGCGTTCAGCTCTTCTCCTGCTTCTTCGCCGGCTTCTTCGCCGGGCCGAACATGCCGAGCATCCGGTCGGTGACCATGAAGCCGCCCACGACGTTGACCGTCGCCATCGTGATCGCGACGAAGCCCAGGATCTTCACGATGAGCGAGTAATCGCTCCCGGCGCAGTAGAGCGCGCCGACGAGCGTGATGCCGCTGATCGCGTTGGCGCCGGACATCAGCGGCGTGTGCAGCGTCGGCGGCACCTTGGTGATCAGCTCGACGCCGACGAAGATCGCCAGCAGGAGCACCCACAGGCCCACGATCAGGAAGCCGGCCCCGCCTCCGTCCGCGAGAGCTAGCGGGAGAAGGGCGGGTGCGTGCAGCGCGGTCGTCATGCCTTCGTCTCCGCTCCATCCAGGAGCTTCTTCGTCTGCTCGTGCGCGACGGCGCCATCCCGCGTCAGGAGGCAGCCCGCCAGGACCTCGTCCTCGAAATCGATCTTCAGGTTCTTCTCGTCGCCGACCATGAGCCGCAGCAGCGCGAGCACGTTCTTCGCGTACAGGTTGCTCGCGTCGGCCGGGACCGAGGCCGGCAGGTTCTTCAACCCGACGATCGTCACGCCGTGCCGCTCGACCACCTCGCCCGGGACGCTGAGCTCGCAGTTTCCTCCGCTCTCGACCGCCAGATCGACGATCACGCTGCCGGCCCGCATCGAGCGCACCAGCTCCTCGCTGACGAGCTTCGGCGCCGGGCGCCCCGGCACCAGCGCGGTGGTGATCACGATGTCCGCGACGGCGACGCGCTTGGCGACCTCCTCGCGCTGGCGGCGCAGGAAGTCCTGGCCGGCCTCCTTCGCGTAGCCGCCCTCGTCCTCCATGTCCTCCATGCCCGGAACGTCGATGAAGCGCGCGCCCAGGCTCTCGACCTGCTCCTTGGCCGCCAGGCGGACGTCGGTCGCCTCGACCGCGCACCCCAGGCGCCTGGCGGTCGCGATGGCCTGCAGGCCGGCCACGCCGGCGCCGAAGATCACGGCGCGCGCCGGCTTGACCGTGCCGGCCGCGGTCATCAGCAGCGGACACATCTTCGGCAGGTGCAGCGCCGCGAGGATCACCGCCTTGTACCCCGCCACGGTCGCCTGCGAGCTCAGCGCGTCCATCGGCTGGGCGCGCGAGATGCGCGGCACGAGCTCCATGGCGAAGCAGGTGATCTCGCGCTCGCACAGCACCCGCACCAGATCGCGGTTTGCGGTCGCCATGACGTGCGAGAGGAGCACCGTGCGCGAGGGATAGGCGCGCGCCTCGTCCGGTGTCGGCGGCTGCACCTTCGCGACCAATGCCGGCCCGTCGGGGCTCGCGCGCTCGACCACCGTCGCGCCGGCCTCGCGGTAGGCGTCGTCGGAGAAGTAGGACGCGACGCCCGCGCCCGACTGGACCTCGAGCGCGAGACCCAGCTTGGTCAGGCGCGCGACCGTCTCGGGCGTGGCGGCCACGCGCGTCTCGCCCGGCAGGCTCTCCTTGGGGACCAGGACCTTGTTCATCGGGCCGTCTTCATTGGGCCGTGGTTGGGGGTGCGGACGGGCGGCGGTCCGGCGCCGCCCGCGCAAAATTGGCGCACAGGCTAGCAGGTTCGCAGAGCGGATGGCAGGCCGGGGGAGCCGCCGCTCAGCGGCGGCCGCCAAGCCGTCCGCAGCAGCGGCGGCGGATGAGCCGCCCCGCCGGCTCATCCTCTGTTCCGGCCCGACGCACGCTTCCTCGACGCGCCGCGCGGCGCTCCATGCCGCGGCATGCCACGTCGGTTCGCGACCTGGCGCCGGGCGACGCCCGCTTGCCATCATGTCGGCCCATGCACAGCCGTCCCCTCCTCGCCGCGATCCCGCTCGCCCTGGCCCTGCTCACCGTCGCGGCCCCGGCCGCGCGCGCCCGGCCGTGCCGGGAGGCCCGCCCGGGCGCGGACGACGCCGCGCTCGCGGCGCGCACGATGGAGGTGCTGGGCGCGCACTGCTCCGAGTGTCACGGCCCGCGGTCGGAGAACGTCAAGGCCCGCAAGTGGATCGACGACATCACCCGCCCGCAGGACTGGGTGGAGACGATGGTCGGGACCGGGGCCGCGGGCGCGGGCGTCGAGCTCGGCTCGGTGCGGCTGTGGATGACGCTCTCCGATCCCGACCCCGAGATGCGCATGCCGCCGCCGGAGGCGAAGGAGGGCCCGCTCGCGCTGGAGGAGCTGGCGCTGGTGCGCTGGTGGATCGAGGCCGGCGCGCCGTTGCCGCCGGCCGCGCCGCCCTCCGCCGGCGACGCCCTCGAAGCGGACCCCGGACCGGGGGTGGCGCCGCCGGGCGCCGGGCCCGAGGGGACCGGGCGCGCCCTGCGCTGGCTGGGGCGCTGGCACGTGCTCGTGGTGCACTTCCCCATCGGGCTGCTCTTGGCCGCCGCCCTGGCCGAGCTCCTCGCCGGCCGCGCGGAGGACCGCGCGGGCCTGCGCGCGGCCGGACGCTACTGTCTGTGGCTCGGAGCGGCGTCGGCCGCCGTGGCCGCCGCGCTGGGGTGGCTGCACGCGCGTCACGCCGCCAACCGGGACTGGGTGCTCGCGCTGCACCAGGGCCTGGGCTGGGCGACCGCCGCCGTGTCGCTGGCGGCGGCCCTTTCCGGCGAGCGCGGCGCACGCTGGTTCCGGGCGCTCCTGTTCGTCACCGCCGGCCTGGTCGCGGCGGCGGGCTACTTCGGCGGCGCCCTCGTCCACGGCCTCGGCCACCTCGGCTGGTGAACGGCGCGAGTCCCAGGGACGACCCACCGGGTCGATTCTCCCACGGATTCGTCAGCCGCTCGGGAACAGGAAATCGCTCTCCTGCGACCAGGCCAGGTAGCGGTAGAGCGGCAGCAGCCGGCCGAGCTGCTCGAGCAAGAGGTCGGGGACGTCCGGCACGAAGAGCGCCGCGCGCGCCGCTGGGGCCGACTCGGGAGCCGGGTAGCGGCGCTCGACCGAGAGCGCCAGCTCGCCGGGCACCCAGTGGCGCAGGTAGTCGTCCAGCCGTTCCGGGGCCAGGTCACCGCAGCGCCACTCGCCCTTCCAGTCGGCGAGCCGCAGCGTGAAGCCGTCGAGCCCGTTCAAGAGCCCGAGCAGCGTCCGTGCGCCCTCGGCCTGCACGCGCCGCAGGAGGTTCTGGCCGTCGTACCAGGCGTCGGCGTGGATGCGCAAGGAGACCTCCACGGCCTCGCTCTCGAGCGCCAGGCACAGGTAGGCGTTGCGGTAGGCCGAGTCGAGGTCGCGCGCCAGGTCGCGGCCCAGGACCGCGCGCAGCCGCTGCTTCTCGCGCTTCCCGCGGCAGAAGTAGGCCCACATGCGCCGCACGCACATGCCGTTGAACGACGCCGGGCGGTGCAGGCTGGTGCGGGTCTCCAGCCCCGCGCCGGCCCCTGCGACGAAGCGCCGGGCAAGGGCCGCCAGCTTGCGGCGCAACACGAGCCGCCGGTCGTCATAGAGAGGGTCGCGGGCGCAGGCCTGCGCCAGACAGCGCAGATCGCCCTGCTCGAGGCGCACGGGGCCGGTGGTCGGCCGCGGCTCGGGTTCGGGGGTGGAGTCTGCCGACATGGGGACGACGCAGGGCGCGAGATGGAGACCGAGCCGGTAGAATGCACGTCCAGGGGTGGAAACGGAAACGCCCCGCCCCGGGATCCCCAGTCCCAGATGCAGTTCGCCCACTTCGAGTTCGACGCCGAGACCGACCGCCTCGGCGAAGGGCCTCTGAGCGAGGTCTACCGAGCGCGCGACACCAAGCTCGGCCGCGTCGTCGCCCTGAAGATCCTGCGCGCCAACGCCGAGATCGATCCGGCCGCGGACCAGCGCTTCCACCGCGAGGCGATGCACGCGAGCAAGCTGGATCACCGGCACATCGCCACGATCTTCGAGTACGGCGAGTTCCAGGGCACGCCCTTCATCGCGATGGAGTACCTGGAGGGCCGGCCGCTCGACCAGATCCTCAAGGGGCCGGCGCTCGGCTACGAAGAGTGCCAACGCATCGCGCTGGAGGTCGCCGAGGCCCTGGCCCAGGTGCACAAGCACGGCATGATCCACCGCGACCTGAAACCGGGCAACATCATGGTGCTGCACGACGGCACCGTGAAGCTGCTCGACTTCGGCATCGCGCGCGCGAGCAACGAGTCGTCGATCACCCAGCACGGGATGCTGGTCGGCACGGTGCTCTACATGGCGCCCGAGCAGGTCCGCGGCGACGAGCTCGACTTCCGCTCCGACGTGTTCTCGCTCGGCTCGGTCCTGTACCACACGATGACGCGCGAGCTGCCCTTCCCGGGCAAGAGCTTCCCCGAGGTCTGCATGGCGATCCTCGACGGCAAGCCGCGCCGGCCCTCGCTCGTGCGCCCGGGCTTCCCGCCGCAGCTCGAGGAGTTCATCCTCAAGTGCCTGAGGCCAGATCCCGACGCGCGCTTCCAGGACGCGCGCGAGGCCCACGGCGCGCTGCGCTTCGAGGCCTCGCTGCGCCAGCGCGCGGGCGGGGGGCCGGGCAAGCTCGACGTCACGCTGCTCCTGCCGCCGATCCGCTGCGCGGAGGGGGCGGCGGAGTGCTCCATGATCGCGGGCAGCTTGCGCAAGGACCTGGCCGGCGAGCTGGAACGTATCCAGGGCGTCACCGTCACCTTGCAGGACGGGGACGAGCTGCCGTCCGACGCGCCCTTCGATTTCGTGCTGCGCGCCGGCCTCGAGCTCGACCCGCCCAAGGGCGCGCTCGACCTGAGCCTGGAGCGCTATCACAAAGAGAACGGGTCCTACGCCTTGCGCGACGAGCGCCAGGAGCGCGTCGTGCAGTCCGACGCCGACGAGTGGGCGCTGCAGGCCGACCTCGTGCGCACGGCCGTGCGCCGCATCCGCCGGCAACTGACCGAGTTCTCGCTCAAGCCGACCGATGAGTCGGCCCGCAACCGGGAGAAGGCGCTCGAGCTGTCGCGGCACGCGCACGAGGTCCTGCTGCGCGGCACGACCAAGCACCTGATGGCGTCGATCAGCTCGTTCCGGCGCGCGGTCGAGGCCGACCCGTACTGCGCCATCGCCTACGCCGGCCTGGCCGAGGCGATGGTGCGCAAGTTCCTTTACTGGGACGGCGACCAGAACTACCTGAACGAGGCGCGCGAGCACGCGCGACACGCGCTGGCGCTGTCGGCGGAGTGCGCCGAGGCGCACACCTCGCTCGGCTTCGCCTACCACCTGAGCGATCACGCGGCCGACGCCCAGCGCGAGTACCGCATCGCCATCCAGCTCGACAACGACGAGTGGCTGGCCCATCGCCTGCTCGGGGCGCTCTTGGCGCGCGAGGGCAACTTCAAGGAGGCCGCGCCGCTCCTGTTGCGCGCGATCGCCCTCAAGCCCGACCACATCGGCTCGTACGACCACCAGTTCTCGGTGCTGCGGCGGCTCGACCGGTACGAGGAGTCGCTCCAGGTCGCCGACCGCGGCATCGCGGCCGCGAAGGCGCACCTGGCCGCGGTGCGCGACAACCAGGAGGCGCGCCTGCACATGGCGCTGCTCCTGGCGCGCCTGAAAGGCGCCGGGGAGGCGCGCGAGCACGTCGCGACCGCGCTCGAAATGTCGCCCAAGGACGGCTTCACGAGCTTCCACGCCGGCTGCGTCTACGCCATCATCGGCGACCTCGACGCCGCGATCGATCAGCTCACGCGCGCGCGCGACCGCGGCTTCCACATCCGCAGCGAGCTGCGCAGCAACACCGACCTCGACGTCCTGCGCGGCTGGCCGGGCTTCGCCGAGCTCGTGAGCTGAGCTGACCCTCGCCCGCGCGATTCCCACCACTTCCGCGCGCGGAAGTGGTGGGGATCGCGCGGGCTCAGTACCACTCGGCCAGCGGCCTCAGCGGGGGATCGAGCGCCGGCTCGTCGGGGGCCCAGCGCGGCGCCAGCAGGACGGCCACCCGCAGCGGTCCACGCGCGGCCGGGAAGCGCAGCACGAGGCGCGAGACGCCGGCGTTGCGCTTCTCGGGCGGCTCGCGCCCCGCGCTCTCGACCGTGAAGGCAACACCGGCCGGCGCGAGGACGCGCGCCCTGAGCTCCTCGTCCCCGATCGCGAGCGTGGCGCGCTCGCCGTCGAGGCGGATCGTCGCGTCGGTGGTCATGCCCCAGACGAGCTCGCACTCCTCGAGCAGCTCGAGCTCGTCCTGGATCAGCACCGCGCGCCGCCCTCCCACCAGCGCTGCGCCGCGCGCGACGCGCTCGGCGAGCCCGGGGTAGGCGCCGGCAAGATCGACGATCACGTGCGCCGCCTGCGGCCGCGACTCGAAAGCGCGCACGGTCGCGCGCGCCGCGACGGCCTGCTGCGCGCCCGCGGGCAGGCACAGGTTGTGGCTGGCGGAGCCGAGCCGGTAGTAGCTCCAGCGGCGCCCGCCCTGCGCGCCGTCCCAGTAGCCGGGCAGGTCGTAGTCGTCGGAACCGAGGTCGCGCGCCCAGCGCGCGCCGAGCGCGTCCAGCTCGAAGCTCCCCAGGTCCAGGTGCCCGTGGTTGACCGCGTTGTAGCCCGCCTTCAGCGCCAGGAAGAGCGCGCGCTCGCCGCCCTCCGCGCCGCGCAGCAGGGCGATCGGCACCGGGCCGCGGTACAGCTCGTCGAGCGGGGGTTCGGCCGCGGCGCGTGCCGGCGCAGCGGCGTACCAGATCACGTGCAGCGGGTCGGCACGCTCGCGCCCGATCCACTCGCGCTCGGCCGCGGCCAGCGCCGGCTCGTCGTAGCGGCGCGCGAGCCAGAACAGGACCGGCAAGCCGCGCCGCCGCGCACGCTCGCCGACGTCCGCGTAGGCCGCGTACAGCCCCGTCGGGCCGCAGGCCGAGAGCGGGAAGAAGCCGGCGCGCGCCAGGCCGCGCCGCTCGGAAAGCCCGAAGTCGTGCCCCAGCGCCGTCTCCAGGGCGGCCAATCCGAAGACCGTGTAGGCCGTCGCGTAGCCCCAGTAGCCCGGCCCCTCGGGCCAGGCGCCGTCGGGCTCGTACGTCTCGAGCGCCGTCGGCAACGATTGTAAGGCCGCGGCCAGGATCGCGCGGGCGCGCTCGGGCTCGCTCTCGGCTACGGCCAGGGCGCCGATCAGAAGGCCGCCGTTGCAGACCTGGTTCCAGTTGAACGGGCTCTGCGTCCACCACGCCGGCCGCTCCGCGCCGTAGCAGCGCAGGCCGGGATCGAGCCCCTTCGCGACGAGCGCGGCGCGGATCGTCGCGCGCGCATCCTCGTCGAGGAAGGAGTGGCACCAGTCGTAGCCGATCCCCACCGCGTGCGACATCTCGGCCGTGTCGAGGAAGTGCGAGGGGTTCCAGTCGGGAAAGGCGCAGACCGCAAGCAGGTCCGCGCGCACCCGCGCGGCGTAGCGCTCCTCACCGGTCAGGCGCCAGGCCAGGCCGAGCGTGTACACCCGCTCCAGGCAGGCGCGGCTGACGTGCAAGAGACGCGGCCCGCGCTTCTCGTAGGCCAGCGGCACAAGCTCCAGCCCCTGCTCGGCCTGCCGCAAGGCGTCCGCGACGGCCTTGGCGAGCAGCTCGTCGCTAGCCCGCAATCCGCTGAGCTCGGCCAGACGCTCGTCGGTCAGGACCAGCCGCGGGTGCCCCGCGCGCAGGCCCCCCAGCACGTCGCGCGCGCCTTCGCCCTCCTGCGCCGGCAGGCCCGTGGTCATCCCGAGCGGGATCGTGGCGCACAGCGCACTCAGGAGGGGGGTGGACTGCGGGCAGCGCGGCTTCGCGAAGATCATGGTCAGCTCCTTTCGCTCTCCTGCAGCCACGGCTCGCCGGCGTGGTGCGAGCGCCCTCACGGTCCCACGATACTCCCGCCCGCCGGCCTCGGGCCGGACGATCCGATCGACCCCGGCGCGACCGACCGGGAGGACCGGGAGTCGCCCTGGTACCGGCCGCCGGAACGCTGGCGCGCGGGACCGGGCGAATCAGCGAACGAGAGTGGACCGTGCGGTGCGCCTGGCCGGCAGGATCTGCTATATCCGCGACCGCCCATGGTCGGCGCAGCACCCACAGCGTCCACGCGCGACCTCGCCGCGCGGCTCGGTGCTTGCGTGCTCGTCGGGGCGGCGATCTGGTTCGCCGCGCGGCCCGACGGCGTCACCGAGACGGGCTGGCACGTGCTCGCGGTCTTCTGCGCGACGATCGTGAGCTTCCTCTTGCGGCCGCTCTCGATGGGCCCCATGGTGCTGATCAGCCTGCTCGTGCTGGTCGTGACGGGCACCCTACCCTTCCAGACCCAGACGGTGCGGGACGACGCCACGGGCACGGTGACGCTCGTGCGGGAGGGGCTGCTCGCGGGGTACGGAAAGGCCGTCGTCTGGCTCGTCGTCGCCGCGTTCCTCATCGCGGGCGCGGTGAAGCGCACCGGGCTCGGGCGGCGGGTCGCGTTGCTCCTGGTCGCTCGGCTCGGCCGCTCGACGCGCGGCCTCGCGTACGCGCTCTGCGGGTCCGAGCTCCTGCTCGGCCCGATCGTGCCTTCGAACACCGCGCGCGGCGGCGGGATCATGGCACCGATCGTCGGCTCGCTGTCGCGCGCCCTGGGCTCCACGGCGATGGAGTCACCGCGCCGCGCCGGCGAGTATCTCGTGCTCGTCGGCGCGCACGCGAACCTGATCACCGCAGCGATGTTCCTCACCGGCATGGCCGCGAACGGGCTGGTGGCGGAGGCGGCGGCCGACAGCCTGCTCGACGTGGAATACGGCTGGGGGACGTGGGCCCTCGGTGCGATCGTGCCGGGGCTGGTCGGATTGGCGCTGTTGCCGCTCTTGATCGAGCGCCTCGCGCGCCCCGAGCTCCCCGACGCGCGCGCCGCGCAGGCCGTAGCCAGGCAGGAGCTCCAGCGTCTCGGGGCCTGGTCGCGCGGCGAGAAGGTGATGGCCGCCGTCTTCGCGCTGCTGGTCGTGCTCTGGGCCAGCGAGTCCTTTCACGCCATCGAGTCGTACGTCGTCGCGTGGATCGGCGTCTGCGCGCTGCTGCTCACGCGGACGTTCCGCTGGAAGGACGCGTGCAGCGACGCAGGCGCCTGGGACGCGCTCGTATGGCTCGGGGGCCTGCTCTCGATGGCCACCGCCCTCAAGTCCGAAGGCATCGTGGCGTGGTTCGCCGAGTCGATGCGCGGTCGGCTCGCGGGGTTCGGTGGCGTCATGGCGGCGGTGCTGCTGGCCGTCATCTACTTCTACTCCATGTACGGCTTCTCCATGCTCACCGGGCACATCACCGCGCTGGCGGGGACGTTCTTCGCCGTGGCCTGCGCGGCGCAGGCACCGGGCCTCCTGGTGGTGCCGCTGATCGCGGCGTTCTCGAACCTGTGCGGCTGCACGACGAACTACTCAACGGGGCCCGTGGTCATCTACTTCGGCATGGGCTACGTGCCCGCCGGGCGCTGGTTCCGCGTGGGCTTCCTGGTCTCGCTCTTCCACATGGCCGTCTGGCTCGGTCCCGGCATGCTCTGGTGGAAGCTGCTCGGCTGGTGGTAGGCCAGACGGAGTCGCACCGCGCAAGCCGATGCCGGCGCCGGCTCTCGAATGACGGGCCGGCGTCGTGCGGCGCGACCCTGCCGGAAGACGGCGGCCGGGTGTGCGACTCGGTATCACAGCACTCCGTCCGCTCGCAGCTCCGCGATCTGCTCCGGCGTGCAGCCCAGGGTCTCCGACAGGATCTCGTCGGTGTGCTGGCCGAGGAGCGGCGGGGGCCTCTGGATCTCGCCGGGCGTCGCGGAGCACTTGACCGGGATCCCGCTCAGGCGCAGCGCGCCGATGGTGGGGTGCGGGACCTCGACGACCATTTCGCGGTGGAGCACCTGCGGATCGGCGAAGAGGCTCTGCATGTCATTGACCGGCCCGCACGGGATTGAGGCCGCAACGAAGAGCTCGACCCACTCGGCGCAGGTCCTCCGCTCCAGGATCTCCGCCACCAGCGGCAGCAGCACCTCGCGGTTCTCGACGCGCCTGGGGTTGGTCTCGAAGCGCGGGTCCGCGAGCCACTCCTCCCGCTCGACCAGCCTGCAGAAGCTCTTCCACAGGCTCTGGCTGGCGACGGCCAGCGCCATCGGGCGATCGGCGGTCTCGAAGACCTGGTAGGGGACGATCGACTCGTGCGCGGTGCCCCAGCGCCGGGCCTCCTTTCCGGCGACCAGCCAGTTGCTGGCGATGTTGGCCAGGCCGGATACCTGGATGTCGAGCAGGCTGCAGTCGAGGTGCTGGCCGCGCCCGGAGCGCTCGCGCCAGTAGAGCGACGAGGTGATGGCCGCCGCGGCGTGCACGCCCGTGAGCACGTCCGTGATGGCCACGCCGACCTTGCACGGCTCGCCGCGCTCGGGCCCGGTGATGTACATCAGCCCGCCCACCGCCGAGAGCACCATGTCGTAGCCCGGCCGGTCGAGATAGGGCCCGTCCTGGCCGTAGGCGCTGACGGAGCAGTAGACCAGCCGCGGGTTGATCCCGCTCAGCGAGTCGTAATCGAGGCCGAGCCGGCGCATGAACCCAGGTTTGAAGTTCTCGACCAGGACGTCCGAGATCCTCGCCAGCGCCTTGACCAGCTCGATGCCGCGCGGGTGCTTGAGGTCGATGGTGATCGAGCGCTTGTTCCTGTTGCAGGACAGGTAGTACGCCGCCTCCCCGCCCGAGAAGGGCGGGCCCCAGGTGCGCGTGTCGTCCCCCACGCCCGGCCGCTCCACCTTGAGGACGTCGGCGCCCTGGTCGCCGAGGAGCATGGTGCAGGTCGGACCCGCCAGGATCCTGGACAGGTCCAGCACCCGGATCCCGTCCAGCGGCCGCTCGTGTCCTCCTGATCTACTACTCCGGGATTTGCGCGCGCAGCGCGCAGATTCCGAAGTAGTAGATCCGGCGCCGGAGGCGCCGCGCCGCCCATCAGGCGGCGAGGAGGGGGAGGCCGCGTGTCGCGGCCGATGCG
>Ga0326597_10002492_pt1 | contig 27452 bp, 18 predicted proteins | sample RVTome_12_FD_203789 | JGI IMG/M metagenome (GOLD analysis project Ga0326597, IMG submission 203789) | Soil microbial communities from uranium-contaminated site in the Upper Colorado River Basin, Wyoming, United States - RVT100D185 | ecosystem: Environmental > Terrestrial > Soil > Contaminated >... | reverse complement strand
GCGCCGGTCGGCATCAATTTCCAGAGCGCGATCGGCTCGGTTACCCAGAAGATGCTGCCTACCGGCAGGCCGTCTGACGTCATCGATGGCGTGGAAGTGAGCTGCGTGGACGTTGCGATGCCGGTGGTCCTGATGCGAGCGGAAGCTTTCGGCAAGACCGGCCGCGAGACTGCCGTCGAGCTTGACGCGGACAGGGAACTCATCAAGCGCATGGAGGCGATCCGCGTCAAGGCCGGCGCGCTGATGGGCATGGGCGATGTTTCGAAATCGGTGGTGCCGAAAATGGCCCTACTGTCGAAGGCGCGCAACGGCGGCGTCATCGCTTCGCGCTTCTTCGTGCCCGAAACCTGTCACAAGGCGCACCCGGTAACCGGAACGGTGTGCATCGCCTCGGCCTGCGCCATACCCGGAACCGTGGCCTCGCAGATCGCCCCCCTGCCGCCGGCGCCCCAGGGGATGATCAGGATCGAGCACCCCCAGGGCATGATCGTCATCGACCTCGATGTCGATTTTACGAATCAGCAGCAGGCATTGCGCCGCGCCGCGCTGATCCGCACCGCGCGCCGCATCTTCGAAGGCCACGTGATGGTCCCGTCGAAGATCTGGGCGGGGAAGCCCGCGGCGGCCAAGCGCGCGGCGTAAGCGTATCCCCAATGGCGGCTGACGCCCGGGTCGCCGTCATTGGCGGCGGTTACGCCGGCATGGCCGCCGCCGTCACGCTGGCGGCGCAACGGGTCCCGGTCACCGTCTTCGAGGCCAACCGGACGCTGGGCGGGCGCGCCCGGCGCGTCGAGCATCGGGACCTGGCGCTCGATAACGGATTGCATATCCTGATCGGCGCCTACCGCGAAACACTGCGCCTCATGCGCCTGGTCGGCGCGGACCCCGAGCGCCTGCTGCTGCGCCTGCCGCTGCAGTGGCGCATCCACGAGCGCGTCCGCCTGGAGGCCGCGCGGCTGCCCGCGCCGCTGCACCTGCTCGCCGGGCTCCTGACTGCCAGCGGCCTGCCGCTCAGCGAGCGGCTCGCCGCCGCCGGCTTCGTGTTCCGCATGCGCCGGAAGCGTTATAGGCTAAATGCGGACACCACGGTCGCGGCGCTGCTGGCGCGCAAGTCGCAGGGTGCGCGGGCCACGCGCCTGCTTTGGCAGCCCCTGTGCGTCTCCGCGCTCAATACCCCTCCCGAGGCGGCATCGGCGCAGGTCTTTCTCAACGTCCTGCGCGACAGCCTCGATGCCGAGCGCGATGCCAGCGACCTGCTGCTGCCGCGCGCCGACCTCTCGCGCCTCTTTCCCGATCCGGCGGCGGACTACATCCGGCGCAACGGCGGCACGGTGCTCTCCGGGCAGCGCGTGACCGCGATCGATCCGGCGGCAGACGGATTTGCCGTGGCGGCTGCGGGCGCCTCGCACGCATTCAGCCACGTCGTGTGCGCGCTGCCGCCGTACCACGCGGGCGCGTTCCTGGCGGGAATCTCCGCGCTCGCCGATGCCGCCAAAGCCGTCGGGAGCCTCGCCTACCAGCCGATCAACTCGGTCTATCTCCAGTATCCGGCGGCGGTGCGGCTGCCGTCGCCGATGCTCGGGTTCGAGAGCGCGCTGCTGCAGTGGGCGTTCGACCGCGGCGCGCTCGCCGGGCAAAGCGGCGTCATCGGTCTCGTGATCAGCGCCGAAGGCGCGCACGAGGACCTCGCGCACGAGGAGCTCGGGCGCCTCGCCCACCATGAACTGCAGCAGCAGATCGGCACGCTTCCCGACCCTGCGTGGGTGAGGGTCATCGCCGAAAAACGCGCCACGTTCGCGTGCACGCCGGGACTCCGTCGCCCCGACGCCCGCACGCCGCTCAGGCACTTCTACCTTGCAGGGGACTACGTGGCGAGCGACTATCCTGGAACGATTGAATCGGCAGTCCGCAGCGGAGTCAACGCAGCCCGCATGATTCTCGATGCGAAGGCGTGAGTGGCGAGTGGTGAGTGGACTAAAGCGCCTCCTTTCGGCTTCCGCTCACTACTCACCACTCACTGCTCACACTCTATAATGCCGATAGTCGTCGATGGGGGAAAAGCGTGACCCAACGTGAAACAATGGAGTACGACGTTGTCGTTGTGGGCGCCGGCCCCGCGGGGCTGTCGGCCGCGATCCGCCTGAAGCAGCTCGCCGCGGAGCACGGTCACGAGGTCAGCGTCTGCGTCCTGGAAAAAGGCTCCGAGGTCGGCGCGCACATCCTGTCGGGCGCGGTAATCGACCCGCGAGCGCTGAACGAGCTGCTGCCCGACTGGAAGGCGCTTGGCGCGCCGCTCCACGCGCCCGTCTCCGAGGACCGTTTTCTGTTCCTGACGGAGAGCGGCGCCTTCCGCGTGCCGGAGCTTGCGCTGCCGGGCTGCTTCCAGAACCACGGGATGCACGTGGTGAGCCTGGGGAACGTATGCCGCTGGCTCGCGCAGCAGGCGGAAAGCCTCGGCGTGGAGATTTTTGCCGGCTTCGCCGCCGCCGAGGTCCTGTACTCGGAAGGCGGCGCGGTGCAGGGCGTCGTCACCGGCGACATGGGCATCGGTCGCGATGGCAAGCCGACCGCCAGCCACCAGCCGGGAATGGCGCTGCAAGCCCGCTACACGTTTTTCGCGGAGGGCTGCCGCGGCCACCTCGGCAAGCGGCTCCAGGAGCGGTTCAGCCTCAGGGCCGGCGCGGACCCGCAGGTTCACGGAATCGGATTGAAGGAGCTGTGGGAGATCCAGCCCGACCGCCACCGTCCCGGCCTTGTCGTGCACACCGCCGGCTGGCCGCTCGACGCCGGCACCTACGGCGGGTCCTTTCTGTACCACCTCGAGAACCACCAGGTCGCGATCGGCTTCGTGGTCGGGCTCGGATACAGCAATCCATACCTGAGCCCCTACGAGGAGTTCCAGCGCTACAAGACGCATCCCGCGATCCGGACCTTCCTCGAAGGCGGCAAGCGCATCGCCTACGGCGCGCGCGCCATCGCGGCGGGCGGCCTGCAGTCGCTCCCGAAACTCGTCTTCCCTGGCGGCTGCCTCGTCGGCGACGACGCCGGCTTTCTCAACGCGTCGCGCATCAAGGGCAGCCATGCCGCGATGAAATCGGGCATGCTCGCGGCGGAGGCCGCGTTCGGCGCGCTGCGCGCGGGCCGGTCGCACGACGAGCTCGGCGAGTATCCGGTCGCGTTCCGCGCCAGTTGGCTGCACGACGAGCTGTACCGGGCGAGAAACTTCAAGCCCTGGATGAGCAAGGGGCTCGCGCTCGGCGCGCTGATGGTAGGGGTCGACCAGGTTCTGTTCCGCGGCCGCGCGCCGTGGACCCTGCATCACCGCCACGCCGACCACGAGACGCTCAGGACGCGAAACGACGCCGGGCCCATCGCCTATCCCAAGCCGGACGGCGTGCTGACCTTCGACCGGCTGTCCTCGGTCTTCATCTCCAATACCAACCACGCCGAGGACCAGCCTTGCCACCTGACGCTCAAGGACGCGTCGGTCCCGGTCAAGGTCAATCTCGAGCTCTACGACGCCCCCGAGCAGCGCTACTGCCCCGCCGGCGTCTACGAGATCGTTCGCGACGCCGACGGGAGGAACCCGCGGCTTCAGATCAACGCGCAGAATTGCGTGCACTGCAAGACCTGCGACATCAAGGATCCCACGCAGAACATCGTCTGGGTCGCGCCGGAAGGCGGCGGCGGGCCCAACTATCCCAACATGTGATCATGTCGACGTCCCCACCGGACAATAGGGATCCGCCCAAGGCCGGCAGCACCGCTTCGCCCGGGGAACCGCCCAAGGATGTAACGACCCTTCCGCCGAGGCGCGCGAAAGACACCCCGACCATTCCACCGGGGCACGCGAAGGGCGCGCCGGCGTTGCCGCCCGAATCGCCGCAGAATCCCGACACCATACCGCCGACGCCGCCCGAGGGCAGCCAGGCGCGGTTCCTGGAGCTGATGACGGAGCAGCTGACGGGATGGCAGAACCCGCGCGCGATGCTCGAGCGCGCGCTGAGGGAAAACCTGTTCCTGCTGCTCGCGCAGAAGATCCTGCCCCTCAAGCCGGGGGGCCCCGCCCCGGCGTGCTACGAGGTGCTGCTGCGCCTGCAGCAGGAAGAGGAGAGCCTGCTGCCGCCGGGGAGCTTCCTCAGCGTCGCCGAAGGCCTCGGCATGATGCCGAAGATAGACCGCTGGGTGGTGAGGGCCGTGCTGACCTGGTGCGCCGCCAGGCAGAAGAGCGCCCCGGGGAAGCCGCTGCCCATCATGTGCATCAATATTTCCGCCCCGGCCCTGAGGAGCGTCTCGTTTCGCGGCGCAATGCGCGAGGAACTGGAGCGCGCCGGCGTTCCCGCCGGCACGCTCTGTTTCGAGATCAACGAGCGCGACGTCGTCGAGAATCCGGCCGCCGCACAAGCGTTCGTCGCCGCCGTCAAGCCGCTCGGTTGCCGCTTCACGCTCGATTCGTTCGGAAGCGTCAGAATATCGTTCGCGCAGCTGAACGATCTGCCTGTCGACTTCGTGAAGATCGACGGCACCATCGTCGAGGGCATGCACCGCGGGCCGTTGGGCGCGGCGACCGTAAAGGCCATCCACATCGTCTGCAGCGAGGTCGGGCTGCGCACGATTGCCGAGTTCGTCGAATCGAAAGAGACGCTGCGCAAGCTGCGCGAGATCGGCGTGGACTACGTGCAGGGTTTTGGCATCGCCCGGCCGGCGCCGATCGCCCAAGTCGCATAGCGCGCCTTAATTTCCCAGCATGGCTTTCTTGAGGTCCTCGTCCGCCGGCTGCTCGCCCAGCCAGATGCGAAGCAGCGCGCGATTGAAGCCCGCGCCCGGCAGTATTCCCTTTTCGATGCCGTTCACCAGTACGCGCGTGCCGACGCCGGGCAGATAGTCGAGCAGGAACAGGTCGCGCACCTTGGCCGTGGAAATGGACTGGAAGATCTTCTCGAGCTGCCGGACCTGCGGCGCGAACCGCGCGACCTGCTCCGGGCTGTGGTTCTTCTCGAGGCCCTCCCTGAGGGAGGAGAAGAGCTGGTCGGAACCGAGGTCGCGCAGCATGTGCATCGCGACACGCTTGGGACCCGCATCGGCCAGGATGCCCTGCGCGCTGGCAGACGGCTTCGCGAGGTACAGCGCACCGACGTAGATTCGGAAAAACAGGCGGGTACGCAGGCCGGCGCCGTTGAGCAGCAGTTCCGGGCCGTCCGCCTGCAGCCGGACTCGGTCCTGGAGCACGACGCCTTCCACCTCCGCCGCATGAGCCGCGCCGCTTAGCAACAACCAGGCCATCACGAATGCAGCCAATGCGGGATTCATCCGTCCTCCGTTACCGGCGCGGCTGATCCAAGTAATTTATTGTTGTATTCGTCAGTTTTTGAGGCGTTCAAAGCGCCTCAAAAACTCCGGCGGCCCCCATGCCGGTGCCGATGCACATGGTGACCATGCCGTACTTCTTGCGGTGGCGCCGCAGGCCGTGGAGCAGCGTTGCGACCCGGACCGCGCCGGTCGCGCCGAGCGGGTGCCCCAGCGCGATCGCGCCGCCCAGCGGATTCACCCGGGACGGATCGAGCCCGAGGTCGCGGATCACCGCGAGCGACTGCGCGGCGAAGGCCTCGTTCAGCTCGATCCAGTCGACGTCTTCCTGCCTGACCCCCGCCTGCTTCAAAGCCTTCGGGATCGCCTTCACCGGGCCGATGCCCATGATCGCCGGCGGCACGCCCGCCACCGCGTAGCTCACGAAGCGCCCGAGCGGGCGCAGGTTGTGCCGCGCCATCGCGGCTTCGCTCATCAGCACTACGGCCGCCGCCCCGTCCGACATCTGGGAGCTGTTTCCGGCGGTGACGCTGCCCTTCACCGCGAACGCCGGCTTGAGCTTCGCAAGCGCCTCGGGAGACGTGTCGCGGCGCGGGCCCTCGTCGCTGACCGCTTCGCGCGCGCGGATCCGCACCTCCCGCGAAGCGAGGTCCGGCAGGCGGTCGCTGATCGGGTACGACGCAATCTCGTCCCTGAACTCGCCGCCGTCGGTCGCGCGCACGGCGCGGCGGTGACTTTCCGCCGCGAACAGGTCCTGGTCCTCGCGGGTGACCTTCCATTGCGCGGCCACGTTTTCGGCGGTGATGCCCATGCCGTAGGCGATGGCGACGTTCTCGTCCCTCTCGAAGACCGCGGGGCTGAAGGACGGCTTGTGGCCGCCCATCGGCACCATGCTCATGCTCTCGGTCCCGGCCGCGATCATGACGTCCGCCTCGCCCAGCCGGATGCGGTCGGCCGCGAGCGCCACGGCCTGCGTTCCCGACGAGCAGAAGCGATTGATGGTCATGCCGGAGACGGTATCGGGAAAGCCCGCAAGCAGCAGCCCGATGCGCGCCACGTTCATCCCCTGCTCGGCCTCCGGCATCGCGCAGCCGACGATCACGTCTTCGACCCGCGCGGGCTCGACGCCCGGGCATTTCGCGAGCGCGCTCCTCAGCGCGTGAGCGAGCAGGTCGTCCGGCCGCACGTTCCGGAACATGCCGCGCGGGGCCTTGCCAACGGGGGTGCGGACCGCCGCGACGATGTATGCATCCTGGATTTGTTTAGCCATCGCGTCCTCCGGCTTCATGAACCGTGAACGGTGAACGGAGAACGGAGAACTGGTGCCGGACGCTGATTATCGACATGATTTTCGGTTCACTGTTCACTGTTCACCGTTCACTGTTCACTGTTCACTGTTCACTGTTCACCGGCTTCTAGTTCCTGAGTGGCTTGCCCGTCTTGAGCGTGTGCTCGATCCGCGCTTGCGTCTTCTCCGTGGCGATGAGGTCCATGAAGTGCTTGCGCTCGAGATCGAGGAACCACTGCTCGTCGACCAGGCTGCCGCCCTCGATCTCGCCGCCGCACATGACGATCGCGATCTTGTGGCCAATCAGGTAGTCGTGCTCCGAGATGTGGCCGCCGGCGAGCAGGTTCTCCATGAACGCCCGGATCGTCGCGATCTGGCTGCGGCCCGCGACCGGGATCGCGACCTGCCTGAGCGGCGGACGGTAGCCCGCGGCGGCCAGCGCGCGCACCTCCGCCTTCGCGATCTCGAGCAGCTCGAAGCGGTTCATCACGATGCGATCGATGGCCCGCAAGTAGCCGATCTCGCGCGCCTGCTCCGCGCTGCGCCCGACCTCGGCCATCGCCACCGACTTGAAATACTTCTGGATGAACGGCGCCATCTCGCCGCCCTTCGCGTCCGCCGCCGCGCGCATGGCGAATTCCTTGCAGCCCCCGCCCGCCGGCAGCAGGCCGACGCCCGCCTCGACCAGCCCGATGTAGCTCTCGAGCGTCGCCACCGCGCGATCGCAGTGCATGATGAACTCGCAGCCGCCGCCGAGCGCGAGGCCATCCACCGCCGCCACCGTCGGCACCATCGAGTACTTCAGCGCCTGCGTCGTGTCCTGGAACTGCTCGACCAGCTTTTCGACCTCCTCGAGCTTGCCCGCCATCAACTGGTCGGCAAGCCCCACCTGCCTCGCGGCCTTGAGCGCGAGCGACTCCGCTTCGCGCCGGACCTGGCGAAAAAGCCGTCCCAGCGCCGAGGGCTTCGAAGGGCGCGCGCCGCCCGCGGGCGTCTTCTTGAGGTTCGCGCCGACCGAGAACGGCGGCTCGGTCTGCCAGATCACGAGCCCCATGTAGCGGCGCTCGGCCTCCTCCAGCGCCCGCGCGACGCCGTCCAGCACGTCGTCGCCGATCGCGTGCATGCGGCTCTTGAAGCTGACGATCGCAATGTCGTCCCCCGTGTGCCAGAGCCGCACGCCCTCGGTCTCGAATATCGTCGTGCCGTAGGCGACCGGCTCGCCCAGCAGCCGGTCGGGGAACGGCTGGCGGCGGTATACCGGCAGCGTCGAGCGCAGCTGCCAGGCGCCCGCCGCGGGCGAGAACGATCCGCGCTCGTCATGCACGCCCTTGCGCGACGGCTCCGTCGCCCATGCCGGCAGCGGCACGTTCGTCATGCCCTTGCCCGCCGCGATGTCCTCCGAGATCCACCGGGCGAGCGTGTGCCAGCCGGCCGCCTGCCAGATCTCGAACGGGCCCTGGCTCCAGCCGAAGCCCCAGCGGATCGCGAGATCGAGGTCGCGCGCATTGTCGGCGATCGCGGCGAGATGCGCCGCGCAGTAATGAAAAGCGTCTCGGTAAATCGACCAGATGAACTGCGCCTGGGGGTGGCTCGAGGCGTGCAGCTTCTCGAAGCGCGCCGCGACGTCCTTTTCCTTCAGGATCTCGACCACCGACTCGTCGGCCTTGCCGTCCGAGAGCCGGTACTGCTGCGTCCCGAGGTCGAGCACGTGGATGTCCGGGCCGACCTTCTGGTAGACGCCCTTGCGCGTTTTCTGGCCGAGCGCGCCCTGGTCGATCAGCCGCTTCAGCCAGGCGGGCACTTCGTAATACTTGTGCCACGGGTCGTCCGGCAGCGTCTCCTTCATCGTGTTGACGACGTGCGCGAACGTATCGAGGCCCACGACGTCGGCGGTGCGAAAGGTCGCGCTGCGCGGGCGCCCGATCAGGGTGCCGGTCAGCGCGTCCACCACGTCGAAGCCGATGCCGAGGCGCTCCGCGTGATGCACCGTCGCCAGCATCGAGAACACGCCCACGCGGTTCGCGATGAAGTTCGGCGTGTCCTTCGCCCGGATCACGCCCTTGCCGAGCGTGGTGACGAGAAACTTCTCGAGATCGTCGAGGATCGCCGCCTCGGTCGAGGCGGCGGCGATCAGCTCGACGAGATGCATGTAGCGCGGCGGATTGAAGAAGTGCACCCCACAGAATCTTTTCTGCAGTTCCTGCGGAAAAGATTCTGCCAATCTATTTATGGACAAACCCGACGTGTTGCTCGCGAAGATCGCATGTTCGCCAACGTGGGGGGCGACTTTGCGGTAGAGATCCGCTTTCCAGTCCAGGCGTTCGGAAATAGCCTCTATGATGAGGTCGCACTCTCTCAGCCGGTCGAGATGCTGATCGTAGTTTGCTACCTCGATGAAGTCCGCTTTCGACCTGACGGAAAGCGGACTGGGCTCGAGCTTCCTCAGGTTATCGATCGCCTTCAGCACGTTGCCGTTCGGATCGCCCCCCTTCGCGGGCAGCTCGTAGAGGACGGTGGAAACGTTCGCGTTGACGAGGTGCGCGGCGATCTGCGCGCCCATCACGCCCGCGCCGAGCACGGCGGCGCGGCGCACGACGAAGGGAGAATCGGCAGGCATGGACACCCCCGGTTGGTGCGGCGATTCTAGCATGCGGTCGCGACCGCAATACGAAACGCCGGGCGACCACCGCCCGGCGTTTCGCTCGCCGCCGCCCTCAGAACGAGTGCGAGTACTGGATCGAGACGATGTCGGCCTTGTTGCTGAAGTTGCCGTTCAAGACGCCGGGGATCCCGGCCTCCGTCGCGTTGATTCTCGCGTCCTTGATGAATTCGTGGGCATAGCCGAGGTCGAGCACGGCGGCTTTCGAAAACCGGTGCTGAACGCCAATCGCGACCCAGCGGCGATCCTCGTCCGGCAGGCGAGGCGTGCGGGTCCGGTCGTTGGTCGGCGTCTCGTCCAGGGCCACACCGAAGCGCAACTTGGTATTGCCGTTCCATTTGTAGTTGGCGCCCGCGCTGTAGCGCAGCGTGTCCTTCCAGAGGAACGGCAGCGTCGTGAGCACGGCGCCGGCGGCCGCGCCGGACGTGCGGTACACCACCAAATTCTGCACGGAACTCCAGCCGGTCCAGGTGATATCGCCCATCAAATCCCACTTCGGATTCAGCACGTGGAATACGCTGAAAGAAGCGCTGTCCGGCACGCGGAGATCGGCCCTGACGTTGCCGTTCAGGCCCAGGGCGCCGGCGGCGGGGCCGGTGAAGGCCACGGTGCCTTCGAGATCGTATTTGATCGAGGAACGATAGGCGAAGCCGAGGCGCGTCGCGGTCGACGGCTTGAATAGAAGGCCGAAATTGAACCCGTAGCCGACGTCGTCCGCTTCGAGGATGACGTTTCCGGTCGCCGCCGCGCCCGTGAACCGGCTGAGCTCCGCCTCGATCTTCTGAATGCTGGCCCCCACGCCGACCGAAAAGCTGTCGCCCACGTTGTAGGCGATCGATGGATTGATGTTGACGGTCTTGATCTCGGACTTGAGGGCCATCGGCTGGCCGCGCCAGCCCGCGTCGTACTCGGTCTTGAGCCCGAAAGGCACGTTGACCGCGAGCCCGAAGCGAAACTTCGGGTTGATATCCATCGCGAAAAACGCATTCGGGACAAACGCCAGGCCGCCGCCGTCGCCACCGTCGCCAGTGCCCGCGACCCCAAATAGCCCGGTCGAACCCACGTTCTGGAACTTGAAGGAAGGCCACAATAGATGCAGCGCGCCGGCGACATGCTTGCCCGAGGGCAGCTGCATCAGTCCCGCGGGGTTGGACCATGCGACGCTCGCGTCGTCGGTTGCCGCCGCGCCCCCGGCAAACGCGTTTCCCGTACCGCTGCCGCTTTGCGTGCCGATCGAGAAGCCGCCGGCAATGGCGCCCGATGCCAGACCGCCCAACGCAGCGCCAACCGTGACAGCAACGAGGCTTTTCCTCAACGAGATCATGTCGTTTCTCCCCCAAGGATTTCGGCCGGCCAGCTAGTCGGTCGGGTCCGCCGGCATGGACGTGCAAATATTACTCCCCGACCCCATCCGGACGACCCAACCGATCCGGACAATCCGCCCCGGATCCGCGCTTCAATGTTGCGCCGATACAACACGCGGGTTTCGGGCGTCATCAATCGCGACGTAAGTCAGCGTGGCTTCCGTGACCTTGACCACCTGCTCGCGCTCCGGCTTGCGCTGCGCGTAGACCTCGACGTTGACGGTGATCGAGGTTCGACCCACGCGTATGACCTCGGCGTAAAAGCTGACGACGTCGCCCACCAGCACCGGCTGCCTGAACTGGAACGAGTTGACCGCCACCGTCGCGACGCGCCCTTTGGCCAGCCGCACCGCGGGTATGCTCCCCGCGATATCCACCTGCGCCATGATCCAGCCGCCGAAGATGTCGCCGCTCTGGTTCGCGTCGGCGGGCATGGGCGCGACGCGCAGCGTCACTTCCTTGCCCTGGGGGAGGCTCGTGGTCGGCCGTTCTTCACTCATTTTCTGGAAACCGTGGGTCGTGGATCGTGGATCGAATGAACTCCGTTCACCGTTCACCGTTCACCGTTCACCGTTCACCGTTCACCGCAGTTAGTGCCCGGCATACATCCTGTCGATCTCGGCGTTGAACTTCTCCATCACCTTCGCGCGCTTCAGCTTCATGGTCGGCGTCAGCATGCCGTTCTCGACGGTCCACGGCTCGAGGGACGCCGTGACGCGGCGCACCTGCGCATAGCCCGGGAACGCCTTCATCTGCGCCGCGACCCGCTCGCGCAGCGCCTCCGCGGCGGGCTGCGCATTCACCGCAATGGGCGAGGCGTCCAGCTTCTTTTCCACGCAAAGCGTCATCCACCGTTCGGCGTTGAGCACCGCCATCACGGACAGGTACGGCTTACCCTCGCCAAGCAGCATGACCTGCTCGAACAGGGGATCGCGCGCGATGGCGGCCTCGATATCCATCGGCGGCACCTTCTCGCCGTTGGACAGCACGATGATCTCCTTCAACCGCCCGGTGATGAACACGTGCCCCCTCTCGTCGATGCGCGCGGTGTCGCCGGAATTGAGCCAGCCGTCGGCGCCCAGGATCTGCCGCGTCGCCTCGTCGTTGTTCCAGTAGCCGAGCATCACGTTGGGGCCCTTGATCATCAACGCGTCGTTTTCGCCGATGCGAAGCTCGACGCCCGGCAACGCGCTGCCGACGCTCGCCGGCAGGTTGTCCTCGGGCCGGTTGGCGGCCGCGACCGGGCTGCTTTCCGTCATGCCGTAACCCTGCAGCACGGTCAGCCCCAGTCCGAGGAACACGCGGGAAATTTCGGGCGGCAGCGCCGCGCCGCCCGAGATCGCCGCGCGCACGCGACCGCCGAGACGGGCCAGGATCTTCTTCGCGACCAGCGCGTTCAGCAGCGGCCACAGCAGAAAGGACAGCTGCCATGGCCCGCGCCCCTGGGCGTGCTCGAAGCGCGCGTAGCCCATCTCGACCGCCTTGAGGAACAGCTTCTTCTTGAGGGGCGATCCCGCATTCAGCGCGTCGCGGATACGGCCGTAAACGCGCTCGTAAATCCGGGGCACCGAGATCAGCAGCGTCGGGCGCACCGATTGCAGGTCCTCCGCGAGCACCGGTATGCCGCGCGAGTAGGCAGTGGTGGAACCGGTCATGATCGTCAGGTAGTAGCCGCAGGTGCGCTCGAAGGTGTGCGACAGCGGCAGAAACGACAGGAATAGGTCGTCGTGACCCGCGGTGAGCACCGAGCAGCTGGCTGCCGCGTTGGAGAGGATGTTGCTGTGCGAGAGCATCACGCCCTTCGGCCGTCCGGTCGTGCCCGAGGTGTAGACGATTGTCGCTAGCGCGTTCGGGTCGCGCGGCACGTGGCGCGTCTCGCCGCCGTTCGCCGGCAGCCATTCCCGAACCCACCTCAGCCTCGGCTCGCCCGGGTTGGGCACCGAGTCGACGGTCAGGATGCGATTCACGCTGCCCAGCTGATGCTTGACCTCGGATAGCGCCTGCCACTGCTCCAGCCCCTCGATCAGCAGAACCTTGCAGCCGGCGTCGCCCAGGATGTAGGCGACGTTCTCCGCGCGGTCCTGAGTGTAGAGCGGCACCACCACCAGCCCCAGTCCGAGCGCCGCCTGGTCGTAGATGACCCACTCGGGAGAGTTCGTCAGCATGACCGCCACGCGGTCGCCCGCCTTGAGGCCCTCCTTCTCCAATGCCGCCTGCCAGCGCGCGACCTGATGATCGATCTGCGCCCAGGTAAAGTCGCGCCAGTTCTTGTGCGGCTCGTTGTAGGCGCGGTAGGCGACGAGTTCCGGCGTGCGCTGCACGCGCTCGCGAAACAGGCCGTCGAGCGTCACCGCCGCTTCCACCGGTATCAAATGGCCCGCTGATTGACTCATTTTCCCCTCCTGTCCGTTGCAATGGCCGTGACGCGCGGCTCGCGGCTCGTGACCAGAGTCCCTCTTCGCCGCAAACCGCCGACGGCGGCCAGGTCAGTTTCCGACACCATCCACAAGCCGCGATCCGCTATCCGCCAGGCGGTTAATCCAGGAACAGGTCGCTGTACAGACGGGTTCCTGGGTTGACCGCGTACTGATCGAAATCAGTGACCCCCTCCTCCCTCAGCACCGTCTCGTCGATATAGAAGTTCCCTGTCGCGCGCCGACTGTCGCGATTCAGGATCGCGTGCGCGGCGTCGGCAACGATCGCCGCCTTGCGGCTCGCCCGGAGGATCGCCTCCGGGAAATGCACCTCGATCGCCGCCGTTGCAATGGTCGTCCGCGGCCAGAGCGAATTGACCGCGATGCCCTGCGCCCGCAGCTCCTCCGCCATCCCCAGCGTGCACATGCTCATGCCGTATTTCGCCATGGTATAGGCGACGTGCGACCCGAACCAGCGGGGGTGCATGTTGAGCGGCGGCGAGAGCGTAAGTATATGAGGATTGCCCGCTTTCGCGAGGTGGGGGATGCAGGCCTGCGAGCACGCGAAGGTGCCGCGCAGGTTGACCGCCAGCATGAGATCGAGGCGCCGGATGGGGGTGTCGAGCGTGCCGGTGAGCGAGATCGCGCTCGCGTTGTTGACGAGGCAGTCGATGCCGCCGAACGTTGCCACGGCGCGGCCCACGGCATCCGCCACTGCCGTCGCGTCCCGCACGTCGAGCTGGATCGCGAGCGCCTTGCCGCCCGCCGCCTCGACCTCCCGCGCCACGCTGCCGACGGTACCCGGCAGCTTCGGGTGCGGCTGGGCGGACTTGCCCGTGACCACGACGTTCGCGCCGTCGCGCGCGCAGCGCAGCGCGATTTCGCGGCCGATGCCGCGCGTCGCTCCGGTAATGAATATGGTTTTGCCGCGCAACGACAATTGCCGCAGTCCCTCAGAATTGAAATGCGTTAGTGGTTAGTGGTTAGTGGACAGCAGGAGGACCGCCTTTCAGCGACGCAAGCGAATTTGTCCACTAACTACTCACCGCTAACTGCTCACGCATTGAATCAGGTGGCGGGATTGGGCTGGTGCCCCCGCTTGTCGATCTCCGGCCAGGACGTGCGGCCGCGCAGCTCCTCGAACGTGACCGGCTGCGTGGTCTGGTAGATCTCGGTCTTGCCGAGGTCCTGCGGGAAATCGTCCACCATGATGACCTGGCGGCGCAGCTGCTTCGCGCGCGCCATCATGACCTGCTCATCGGCCGTGATCACGCCCTTCGCGACCGCCTCTTCGACGATCTGCTCCGCGAACTCGGAAGCAATGGTTCCCTCCTCGCGCGCCCGGCGGATCTTTGCGCCGACCGGCTCGGCGGCGATGACCGCGCGCAATGCGGCTTCCAGCACCGCGATCGGCTCCTCGGGATCGGACGGCAGGTACACGCCGGCGGTGAGCCGCTCGCGCGCGGGCCCCGGCGCGAGCAGCAGGCCGCACACCTCGTGGCCGAGCCGGTCCCGCGGCGGCTCGAATTCCCGGCCGTACGGATAGACGAACGGGAATATCACGCCGCGCATGGCCCACGCGAGGAAGCGGCTCGGGAGATTCGCGAAGAGGCCGTAGAACGCCTCTTCGGCGCGCGACAGCGCATCCTGAAGCGACCAGTGCAGCAGCGGGAGGTCCTCCTCGGGACGGCCGTCGTCCTCGTAGCGCTTCAGCGCGGCCGACGCGAGATAGAGCTGGGAGAGGATGTCGCCCAGCCGCGCCGAGAGCCGCTCGCGGCGCTTGAGCGAGCCCCCGAGCAGGAACATGCAGACGTCGGCCGTCCACGCGAACGCCGCCGAGAGCCGCGTGAGCTTCTGGTAATAGCGCTTTGTGTGCCGATCGCCGGGCGCGCTCACGAAGCGCGCGGCGGTGAGCCCCATCCAGAACGCGCGCGCCTTGTTCGAGGCGATGAACGCCAGGTGCCCGAAGAACGCGGCGTCGAAATCGCGCACCGCCTTTTCCCGATCGGCTTCCTGCGTGGCCAGCATCTCCTTCAACACGTAGGGATGCCCGCGGATCGCGCCCTGCCCGAAGATGATCATCGAGCGCGTCAGGATGTTCGCGCCCTCGACCGTGATCGCGATCGGCGTGGCCTGGTAGGCGCGCGCGAGATAGTTGTTGGGTCCCATGCAGATGCCCTTGCCGCCGTGGACGTCCATCGCGTCGATGATCACGTCCCGGCCGCGCTCGGTCAGGTGATACTTGACGATGGCGGAGACCACCGAGGGCTTCTCGCCCAGGTCCACGGCGCCCGCGGTCATGGTGCGCGCCGCCTCCATGATGTAGGCGTTGCCGCCGATCCGCGCGAGCGCTTCCTCCACGCCCTCGAAGCGGCCGATGGACAGCCGGAACTGCTGGCGCACGCGCCCGTAGGCGCCGGTGGTGAGCGCGCCCATCTTCGCGGTCGCCACCGACAACGCCGGCAGCGAGATCGAGCGCCCCGCCGCGAGACAGTTCATGAGCATCTTCCAGCCCTCGCCGGCGTACTCGGCGCCGCCGATCACGTACGCCATCGGCACGAAGACGTCCTTGCCCCAGTTCGGCCCGTTCATGAACACGGCGTTGAGCGGCAGGTGCCGGCGCCCGATGTGCACGCCCGGCGTTTTCGTGGGAATGAGCCCGAGCGTGATGCCGATGTCGTCCTTGTCGCCGAGCAGATGATCGGGATCGTAGAGGCGGAAGGCGAGCCCGAGCAGCGTCGCGATCGGTCCGAGCGTGATGTAGCGCTTCTCCCACGTGAGGCGGATGCCGAGGACGTCCTGCCGGCCCTCCCACTCGCCGCGGCAAACGATGCCGAAATCGGGGATCGCCCCCGCGTCCGATCCCGCCTCGGGGCTCGTCAGCGCGAAGCACGGGATTTCGAGCCCCTTCGCGAGCCGCGGGAGGTAGTGGCTCTTCTGCTGTTCGGTGCCGTAGTGGAGCAGCAGCTCCGCTGGCCCGAGCGAATTCGGCACCATCACCGACACCGCCGTCGTGCCGCTGCGGCTCGAGAGCTTCATCACCACCTCGGAGTGCGCGAGCGCCGAGAAGCCGAGCCCCCCGTACTGCTTCGGGATGATCATCCCGAGGAAACCCTTGTCCTTGATGAACTGCCACACGTGCGGCGGCAGGTCGTGGAGCTCGTGCGTGATCTCCCAGTCGTGGACCATGCGGCACAGCTCCTCCACCGGGCCGTCGAGGAAGGCCTTCTCCTCGGCGTTCAGCCTCGGCTTCGGGAACGAGTGGAGTTTTCCCCAATCCGGCCGGCCGCTGAAGAGCTCCCCGTCCCACCACACGGTGCCGGCCTCGAGCGCTTCCCGCTCGGTCTGCGACATGCGCGGGAGGATGCGGCGAAACAGCGCGAGCAGCGGCCGGCTCAAGAGCGCGCGCCGCAGGGGCGTCGGATTGTCCAGGAGCGCCGCGATGATGAATGCGATCCACAACGCGACAATGACGGAATTCGACCACGGCGCGACCGCGCTCACCCAGCCCAGGCCGAGCGCGATGAGGACGGTCCAGACCGGCGCGGGCGCGCGGTAATACGACAGGACCCAGATGACCGCGACCACGACGAAGATGATCAGCAACACCTGCATGGCGCCTCCCCGGATCCGGCCCGTCGCGACGATAGACTGGAACTGCTTGCGGCTCGCGCCAGCATACACGGGAGGGTTTGCGCCAGCAACCGAACCGACGGCATAACCCGTTGACCCGGCGGGCTTTTGTCACACGCGCCCGTCCTCGCGCCGGTGCGCCTATGACATTTACATGTCACCCTCCCGCCCCCGGCATAGAATTGCGCCTCCCTGCCATCGAACCAGTCCCGACGTGGCCACGCAACCCGTTTCGCTCGCGAAGACGACGCGACCCAGCCTCGCCGGCATCATTCCGCGCGACCGGCTGTTTCTCCGGCTGGACGAGACGCTCGGGCGCGCGGTCGTGTGGATGACCGGGCCGCCGGGCTGCGGCAAGACCACGCTCGCCGCGAGCTACCTCGAGCGGCGCAAGCGGCCGTCGCTCTGGTACCAGCTCGACGAGGCCGACGCCGACGTGGCGTCCTTTTTCTATTACCTCGGTCACGCCAGTGCGCCGCTGCAGGGCAAGCGCAAGCCCGCACCCCTGCCGCAACTGACGCCCGAGTATCACGCGGGTCTTTCCGCGTTCACGCGCCGCTATTTCCAGACGCTGTACCAGCGACTCGGCGCCTCGTTCGCGATCGTTTTCGACGGCTACCACGACGTGCCCGCCCAGTCGGTGTTCCACGAGGTCATGCGCATCGCGCTCGCCGAAGTGCCGCCCGGCGGCGCAGTGATACTGATCAGCCGCAGCGATCCCCCGGCCGCCATGGCGCGGCTGCGGGCGAATCGCGCGATGGAAGTCGTCGGCTGGAACGAGTTGCGGCTGACGCAGGACGAATCGAACGCCCTGGTCGCGCGGCGCGGCCGCAAGCTCGCGCCGGACGCGCTCGTGGACCTCTACAACCGCACCCAGGGCTGGGCCGCGGGGCTGATACTGATGCTCGAGCAGCCGCCCGCGTACGATCCGCTCGCCGCTCCATCAGACCTCTCCGATCCCGGACTGGTTTTCGATTACCTCGCCGGCGAGATGTTCCAGAAGAACAACGCGCCCACGCGCGAGCTGCTCCTCGCCACCGCCTACCTGCCGCAGATGACCGCGCCCATGGCGAGCGCGCTCGCCGGCAACGCCGACTCGGACGCGATCCTCGCCGAGCTCCACCGCAACAACAGCTTCGTCGTCCTCAAGCAGGCGCTGCCGCAGCCGGTCTACCAGTGCCATCCTCTGCTGCGGGAGTTTCTCGTCGCGCGCGCGAACGCGGCGTTCGACCGTGAGCGTCGGACGCGGTTGAAGCGCGACTCGGCCGAACTGCTGGCGACGGAAGGTCTGTTCGCCGAGGCGGTGGCGCTGCTGCGCGAGATCGGCGACTGGCCTGCCGTCGTCTCCATCATCGAGGCCAACGCCTCCGCGATGCTGGATCGCGGCATGGGCGAGACGCTCGCGCAGTGGGTGGACGCCCTGCCCAAGGAAGCGCAGCAGCAGCATCCGTGGACGCTCTACTGGCTCGCCGTGAGCCGGGTCTCGATCTCGCCGCGCGAGAGTCGCCTGCTCTACGAGCGCGCCCACGAGCTCTTCCGCGAGCAGAGCGAGCACCGCGGCGCGCTCCTCGCCTGCTCCGGCGCCATGGACGCGATCCTCTACGAGCTGGACGATTTCTCGCTGCTCGATCGCTGGATCGAGGAGGCGGAACGCCTGCTGCGCGAACACCCCGACGCGCTGTCGGGCGCCCTCGAGGCCCGCGTCGCGAGCAGTCTCGCCGTGTCCATGTTCGTGCGCCAGCCGCACCATCCGGAGATCGAGAGCCGGACCGAGCGCGCCTACGCGCTCTCGGAACAGCAGTCGGATCCCAACCTGCGGCTCGCCGTCGGCCAGCGCGTCGCGCTCGGCATCATGTGGGCCGGGCACTACCCCAAGGCGTGGCAGATTATCCAGGGCATGCACACGCTGGTGCGTCACCACGACGTGTCGCCGTTCGCGCTCGGGATGCTGAATCTCACCGAGGCGACGTACTTCATGCTGACCGCGCAGGGCGCGGAGTGCCTCGAGGCCGTACGCGAGGGGCTCGAGATCGAGCGCGCAGCCGGCGTGCACGTGCTGACGCACCAGCTGCTCGCGTACGGCGCGGGCGGTGCGCTCGCGAGCGGTGACGTCGCCAGCGCGGAGAAGCTGCTGGAACAGTCGGCCGCCTTACCCGGCGCGCGTGGCCGTTTTGACGCCTGCCTGCACCATCTCTTCTCGACCTGGCTCGCGCTGCTCAAGCGTGACAGCGTGCGAGCCGCGCAGCAGCAGCGGCTTGCGGTCACCGCGGCGATCGAGCTCGGCAGCCCGCATTTCGAGGCATTGAGCCGCATGGCCGCCGCGCACGTGCTGTTCGAGGGAGGCGACACGCGCGCCGCGCTCGCGCATTTCCAGCAGGTCTACGATATCGCGCGGCGCATCCGCAACCACCTGCTCGAGTTCACCGGCCTCCTGATGTATGCCTACGTCGCGCTGGAAAGCGGCCGCCGCCCGCGCTCCGGGCTGCGCGCGCTCAAGTTCGCGCTGGAGACCGGCAAGCCGCGCAATCTGCTCGCTTTCCTGCTGTGGCGCCCGGACATGCTCGCGCGGTTGTGCAGCCACGCGCTCGAGGCCGGCATCGAGCGCGAGTTCGTCTCCGTGCTGATCCAGGCGCGCGGCCTCGCGCTCGACGCCTCCCAACTCGGGCTGACCGACTGGCCGTGGCCGATTCGAGTGCAAACGCTCGGACGCTTCCGCCTGCTGCGCGGCGGCGTGCCCGTGACGTTTTCGGGCAAGGCACAGCGCCGGCCGCTCGACCTGCTGCGCGCGCTGATCGCCCACGGCGGCCGCGAGGTGGCGGTAGAGCGCATCACGGAAGCGCTGTGGCCGCGCATCGACGGCGATTCCGCGCACCGCTCGTTCACGACCACGCTCCACCGGCTGCGCAAGCTCCTCGGCGAAGACCGCGCCCTGCTCCTCTCCGAGGGCAAGCTCTCGCTCGACGGGCGTTACGCGTGGGTAGACGCGTGGGCACTCGAGCAGGCGACCGCCCGCATCGAGCAGGCGCTGCGCCGCCCACGCGAAAGCCTCGACCGCGCCGAGCTGGCGCGGCTGAGCGAGCGCATCATCGAGCTCTATGCCGGACCGTTCCTCGCCAACGAGCCGGACGAGCCATGGAGCCTGCCGGCGCGCGACCGCCTGCGCCAGCGCTTCGTGCGCGCGGTCGTGGAAGCGTGCCGCCACCTGCAGCAGTCCGGCGAGCCCGAGCGCGCGGCGAGCCTGCTCGAGCGCGCGCTCGAGGCGGACAGTGTCTCCGAAAGTCTCTACCGCCACCTGATGCTGTGCTACGCGCAGCTCGGCCGCCATGCCGAGGCCGTGGAAACCTACAATCGCTGCCGGCAGACCCTCGCCGCCGCCCTCAAGACCGAGCCCTCGGTCGAAACGAAGTCGCTCTACGAAAAAGTCCGCGCCACCTGAACCGGTGACGTCGTGAAGAAGCGGCGGCGCAAGCGTCACCGGGCCGCCGTGTCACTGCATCGCCGCGTGGGTTACCGAACGCCTGTAGCCCCGCAACTCTCTGATCCTCATGCAAGATCGCATGAGTAAGCGATCCGTGATTCATCCGTAACCGATCTGCAGGCCTGCCCGCCGCAGGATGCCGCCATCACGCACCGGCCGGCGTCGGGCGGAATCACCTGAAGCACAGCACCCCTGACCGGCACCGGCCGGATGCGTGACCGATCAACCACTGTCCTCAGGAGGGATGATGAAGATCCGTCAATACGCAAATGCTCTCACGGTCAGCAAGAAGCTCGCGGCGGCGCTGGCGTTCTCCAGCGTCGCACTGTCCGGCTGCTACGTCATGCCGGTCGGCAAGGACGAAACCGGCGCCGAGTATTTCGTTTACTCGCCCGTGCCGGTCGTGCCCGCACCGAGAGGCGGACTGCCGGTGCCCGTCGCGGTGCCGGGCGGGCCGATGCCGGCGACGCTCGCCGTCAAGCTCTACCCGATCAACGATCTCGCTAACCAGACGGGCGTGCTGACCGGCCAGGTCACCAACATGATGACCGGCAAAGGCCGTTTCACGTTCAACTACCAGGGCGAGACGCTGGTCGGCGAGGCGACGCGCGTCGCGAACGACGAGCGGCGCGGCGTGGCAAGCGCCTACGGTCCCCGCGGCAGCTTCGCGCGCTGCGAGTACCAGATGAGCTCGCCCCAGATGGGCGCCGGCACCTGCACCTTTCACAACGGCGCGCAGTACCAAGTGCACATCGGCAGCTGATCGCCCCGCGGGCAACACCAGCGCCTCCCGGCGTTTTCCGGAACCGGGAGGCGCTGTCGCGTGTGCTACCATCGAATCACCTTCCCCTCGACGGCAATGGCATCATTGGAAACCACCGCCGCAAAGCAGGACGGAGGATTGGTAATCACCGCGGACGCGCTGGTCGAGACGATCCGGCAGCTCGCGAAGGAGCTGCACCCTACCCGCGCCAGCGTCCCCGCCTCGCTCGACGCGCGCCTGGAGCAGGACTACGGCTTCGACAGCCTTGGGCGGGTAGAGCTGTTTCTCCGCATCGACAGGCTGTTCGGCGTGAGCCTGACCGAATCGGTGATGGCCGCCGCCGAGACGCCGCGCGACCTGCTGCGCGCGATGCTCGCGGCGAGCCCGCATCCCGCGCAGCCCGGCGCGCTCGAGCGCGCCGCCGCGCTTTCCACGGAGACGGAGACGCCGGACGACGCGATGACGCTCCCCGACGTGCTCGCCTGGCACGTCGCGAAGCATCGCGACCGCCCGCACATCGTCCTGCAGGACGAGAACGGCGACGAGCGCATCGTCCCTTACTCCGAGCTCGACCAGCGCGCACGCGCGATCGCGGCCGGCCTGATCGAGCGCGGCATCGAGCCGGGGAAAGCGGTGGCGATCATGCTGCCGACCGGCGTCGATTACTTTTTCAGCTTCTTCGGCATCCTGCTTGCTGGCGCCGTTCCGGTGCCGGTCTATCCCCCGGCTCGCGCCTCGCAAATCGAGGACCACCTGCGGCGTCACGCCGGGATACTCGCCAACGCGCTGACCGCGTGCCTGATCACCGTGCCGCAGGCGAAGCCGCTTGCGTTGCTGCTGAAGCCGCGCGTGGACACCCTGAAGGACGTCGTGACGCCGGAAGACCTGATGCGCCCCGGCGCTGCCGCTGCCATGCACCGCGCGCGCCCGCAGGAAATCGCGATGATCCAGTACACCTCGGGCAGCACGGGGAACCCCAAGGGCGTGGTCCTCACCCACGCGAACCTCATCGTGAACATACGCGCGATGGCGAGAGCCCTGCGCGTGACGCCCGCCGACGTGTTCGTGAGCTGGCTGCCGCTCTACCACGACATGGGCCTTATCGGCGCGTGGATGGGAAGCCTGGTATACGGGTTCAAGTACCCGGTCATGTCGCCGCTCACCTTCCTCTCGCGGCCCGCGACCTGGCTGCGCACGATACACCGCCACGGCGGCACGCTCTCCGGCGGGCCCAACTTCTGCTACGAGCTGTGCCTGCGCCGCATCCAGGACGCGGAGGTGGAAGGTCTCGATCTCTCGACCTGGCGCTTCGCGTTCAACGGCGCGGAACCGGTGTCGCCCGAGACGATGGAAGCGTTCACGAAGCGTTTCGCGCGCTACGGTTTCCGGCAGGAAGCGATGTCGCCGGTCTATGGGCTCGCGGAGGCGACGCTCGGCGTCGCCTTTCCGCCGCCCGGGCGCGGTCCGAAACTCGACCACGTCGACCGGGACCAGTTCACGCGCGGCGGACGCGCGGTGCCGGTGCCGCCCGGCCACGCGGACGGGCTCGTTCACGTCGCCTGCGGCTTGCCGATTCCGGGACACCAGGTACGCGTGGTGGACACGAACGAACGCGAGCTGCCGGAACGCGAGGAGGGGCACATCCAGTTTCGCGGCCCCTCGGTCACGAGCGGCTACTACCGCAACCCCGAGGTGACGCGCGATCTGCTCCACGGCGAGTGGATGGATACCGGCGATTACGGCTACATCGCCGACGGCGAGATCTATATCACGGGACGCGTCAAGGACGTGATCATCCGCGCCGGCCGCAACATTCATCCCTACGATCTCGAGGAGGCGGTTGGCAACCTCGAGGGCATCCGCAAGGGCTGCGTCGCCGTGTTCGGCAGCAGGGACGCGCGGGCCGGCACCGAGAAAATCGTGGTGCTCGCCGAAACGCGCGAGTCGGACCCCGAGCGCCGGGAAGCCTTGCGCGGCCGCATCAACGATCTCGCGGTGTCTCTCATCGCCACGCCGCCCGACGACGTCGTGCTGGCGGCGCCCGGCACCGTGCTGAAGACCTCCAGCGGCAAGATCCGCCGCGCGGCGAGCCGGGAGCTGTACGAGAGCGGCGGCAAGCCGGGCACGCGCGCCGTGTGGCTGCAGGTCGCGCGGCTCGCCTGGTCCGCGATCCTGCCGCAGGCACGGCGCAGCATGCGCGCGGCGACCGACCTCGCGTACGGCTATTACGGCACCTTCCTGCTCGGCACGATGGGCGCGGTCGCGTGGACGGGCTGCGCGCTCATGCCGCGGCCCCAATGGGCGTGGAATGTCTGCCGCCCGCTCGCGCGCGCGTTCCTGTGGCTGATCGGCATGCCGCCCGCGGTGCGCGGCCTGGAGAACCTGCCCGCGCGCCCGTGCATGATCGTGACGAATCACGCGAGCTATCTCGACGGCGTCGTCGTGGTCGCCGCGCTCGCGGGCCAGAAGGCGTTCATCGCGAAAAACGAGCTGCTCGGCCACTGGGTGCCGCGCATCTTCCTGAAATCCATCGGCGCCGTGTTCGTGGACCGGCTCGACGCGCAGCGCGGCGTGGACGACACGAAGCAGTTCGCCGATGCGGCGCGAGGCGGCCAATCGATGATCGTTTTTCCGGAGGGCACTTTGCGCCGCATGCCCGGCGTGCTGCCCTTCCGGCTCGGCGCGTTCGCGATTGCGGCGCAGGCAGGCGTGCCGGTCGTGCCGGTCACGCTGCGCGGCACACGCTCGGCGCTGCGCGACGAACAGTGGCTGTTCAGCCGCAGCCGGATCAGCGTGACGATCAGCCCGCCGATCGAGCCGAAGGGAACGGACTGGGACGCGGCGATCCAGCTGCGCGACGCCGCGCGCGCCGAGATCCTGCGGGTCTCCGGCGAGCCGGACCTGGCGGAAGAATCGTGGCTGCCGCCGAAGGCGTGAATCGCGATCAGTGAATGGCGAACGGATTTTGCGCGGCGCCGAGGCCTGTTTCCGTTCACCGCTCGCCGCTCACCGCGCGAAAACGCAACATCCCCGCGGCGCTCAATCCGGTTTATCCTTGAGGCTTGATCGCCGCGCCTGCCATTAAGGAGGGCTTATGGCCACCGCCCCGAAGCCAACCAGTCCCGACCGCGTTTCGTGCTCCGTCTGCATGAAGGAAGTGCCCCGGTCCGAAGCGGTGGTTCCCGAGGCAGTCGACACGGTCCTCCATTTCTGCGGTCTCGATTGTTTCGATCACTGGCAACGCCACGACCGCCGGCAGGACTCGGAGGACATCCGGCGCGCCGTGGACGACGGGATGCACGACCTCCGGATGCGCAAGACGGACTAGTCCGGCTCCGCATCAAGGCGAAAGGCGAAAAGGAACCCCGCGCTTCACGCGGATTCGATTTACCCTTCACTGGCACCTGGTGAACGGCTACTGAATCAAAGAACGAGGAGAAAAACGCATGCGCAAGATTTCATTGATGCTGCTGGCGATCATGACGGCAATCGCGGGGCAGGCGCCGGCCACCGCGCAGCAGTACCCGAGCAAGCCGATCCGGATCATTTCGCCGTTCGCGCCGGGCGGCGGCAACGACAACCTCTGCCGCACCATCGCGCCGCACCTGGCGAAGCAGCTCGGGCAGCAGGTCGTCGTCGAAAACCGCCCCGGCGCCAACGGCGCCGTCGGCACCGAAATCGCGGCGCGCTCGGCGCCCGACGGCTACACGATCGTGCTGATCCCGAGCGGGCACGCGGTCAACGCCGCCATCCGCAAGAATCTGCCGTTCGACCCGATCAAGGATTTCACGCCGATCACGCTGGTCGGATCGAGTCCCCTCATACTGGCCGTGCACCCCTCGCTCCCGGTGAGGAACGTGAAGGAACTGATCGCCTTCGCAAAGGCCCGCCCCGGGCAACTCGCGTTCGGTTCGGCGGGCGTCGGATCGTCGGGGCATCTCGGCGGCGCGCTGTTCGAGACGCTCACCGGCACGAAGCTGCTGCACGTGCCCTACAAGGGAATGTCGCTCGCCATCATCGATCTCATGAGCGGCCAGGTCTCGCTGACGTTCGGGACGACCCTGTCGACGGTGCCGCACGTCCGCTCGGGCCGGCTGCGCGCGCTCGCGGTGACCAGTGCGAAGCGCTCGCCCGCACTGAAGGACCTGCCGACCGTCGCGGAATCGGGCGTGCCGGGCTACGAGGCAGGCCTGTGGTACGGCTTCGTCGGCCCCGCCCGCATCCCGGCGGCGATCGTGCGGCGCCTCCACGGTGCCATCGTCGCAGTGATCGAGACACCCGAGGTCCGGAAACGCCTCTCGAGCCAGGCGCTGGATCCCCAGCACAACACGCCGGAGGAATTCCTGAAGCTCATGGTGAGCGACCTCGACCGCTGGGCGAAGGTGGTGAAGCGCGCCGGCATCGAAACCCAGTGACCGGTGACTCGTGACCGGTGACCGGGTCCCGCCCGCCGCGGGCGATCAGGGGAGAAAAAAAGTGCCGGTTCCCTTGGGAAGCCGGCACCTTCGAACGCGGGCGAGCCCGCGGTTTCGCGGCATCAACGCCCGCGACCATAGCCCCGCTGCGCGATCCTCGGCCCGCCGAAATGCCGGTCGGCGATGGCCTGCTGCTCCGGCGTCAGCGCCGCGTACAGGTCCTTCACCGCGGTGCTCATCGCCGCCGCCTGCTCGGCACGCAGCTTCGCGAAATTCGCGCGCTGCTCGAGACGCTCGGCCGGCGTCAGATCGGCGCCCGGCGCTTGCGCCCGGAAGGACTCCATGGTTGTCGCCTGCGCCTTGACCTGCGTGGCGTAGGCGTCCCAGGCCGCCTGCTGGTCCGAAGTGATCTTAAGCTGCTCTTTCAGGAACGCGAGCCGCGCGTCATGGCGCGCGACCGGTCCGGCGCCTGCGCCCGGACCGAAACCGCCGCGCGGCCCCGAACCGCCCATCATGCCGGGACCGTAGCCGCCGCCGCGCCCGCCGTAGCCCATCATGCCGGGACCCATGGGACCACCGCCCCACCCGCCGTAACCCGTTGCGCCCGGACCGGCACCGAACGCGCATCCGCCCGAGCCCGGACCGAATCCCGCGGGTGGGTCCGCGTAGGCCATCGCAGCCGCTCCGGCGATGCCCGCCGCCGCGATCACGCTGGCGATGATTTTGCGAGTGTGTGTCATGACGTCTCCTTACCGTTTGCCTGTAATTGCCTCAACGGACGCGCCGCCTTGCCTGATTCGCCATCGAACGCACCGTCGGCAGATCCATTCGAGCACCACCGTGTAACGGCCTGATGTCAGGAGGGGGACTTTTTGTATCGCCGCCCTTCAGGCGGGCCGGTTGTTACACTGCGATACAATTTTTCGCCGCCGGCGTTCCGGTTAAGCGCTATACAGGGGCCATGACGACACCCGATCATGTACTGATCGTCGACGACGATGCCGAGATCCGCGACCTGCTGCGCGAATACCTGCAGAAAAACGGCTATCGCGTGACCGCGGTCGGCGACGGCGAGCGCATGTGGACGGCGCTCGACGCCGGGCAGGTCGACATCGTCGTGCTCGACCTGATGCTGCCGGGCGAGGACGGCCTCACGCTCTGCCGCAACCTGCGGGCGCGCTCCGAGCTGCCGGTCATCATGCTGACGGCGCGCGGAGAGGAAACCGACCGCATCGTGGGCCTGGAGATGGGCGCGGACGACTATCTCGCCAAGCCGTTCAATCCCCGCGAGCTCCTGGCCCGCATCAAGGGCATCCTGCGGCGCGCGCGCACGCTGCCGGAGAACCTCCAGCCCGATACGGCGCGGGCCATCCGCTTCGCCGGATGGACGCTCGATCTCGCGGCGCGGAGCCTGCTCTCTCCGCAGGGCGTGGTCGTGGCGCTGAGCGGCACCGAGTACAAGCTGCTCAGGACCTTCCTCGCGCATCCGAATCGCGTGCTCAACCGCGACCAGCTGATCGACCTCATGCTCTCGCGCGATGCTTCGCCCTTCGACCGCAGCATCGACGTGCAGGTGAGCCGGCTGCGCCATCGCCTCGCGGAAGACGCCAAGGAGCCGGCCATCATCAAGACCGTCCGCGGCGAGGGCTACGTTCTCGCGACGCCGGTCGAGATCGAAAAATGACGCGCTGGCTCCCGCGCACGCTCTTCAGCCGCATGGTGCTCGTCCTGCTAAGCGGCCTCATGGTGGCGCAACTCGTGAGCTTCGCGATCTACTGGCAGGAGCGCGGGCAGCTGATGCTGCAGACGAGCGGGATGCGTTACGCGCAGCGCATCGCCGACATCGTGCAGCTGCTCGATCCCCTTGCGCCGGCCGAGCGCGCCCGCATCGTCGGCGTGGTCGACGCGCCGCCGCTGCGGGTGTCGCTCGCGCAGCCGCCGCTCTCTCCCGCCGCCGGCGACCCGGACAAGCAGCAGCACGCCGCGCGCTTCGCGTCGGTGCTGCGGCGGTTCCTGGGCGAAGCGCGCCCCCTGGTGGTGAACGTCACCACCGCGCCGCCGTTCTGGCCTCCGGCCGGCGATTTCGCGGGACGCGGGCCGGGCAGGATGATGGGACCGGGCATGATGGGTG
>Ga0326597_10002491_pt1 | contig 27452 bp, 22 predicted proteins | sample RVTome_12_FD_203789 | JGI IMG/M metagenome (GOLD analysis project Ga0326597, IMG submission 203789) | Soil microbial communities from uranium-contaminated site in the Upper Colorado River Basin, Wyoming, United States - RVT100D185 | ecosystem: Environmental > Terrestrial > Soil > Contaminated >... | reverse complement strand
CGCCAACCGGCACCCCGACCACCGGCCCGCCCCAAAAACCGCCGCGAAACCTCGCGGCATCCTCACCAGCGCAGACAAACCCCCGCTTCCTCTCCCCCGCTGAGCCTTAGCCGGGGAATGAGGCCTTCGTCGCGCTGCGCTAGGGTCGCGCCTCTCCGATCTGCTAGGATGATGCGGTCCGGGGCGCGGCCGCTTCCGCGCTGCCCCCTCGACGGAGAAGGGCGCGGACATGGCTCTCTCGCAGGTCACGGTTTTCGGTGCGTCGGGCTTCATCGGCCGCCACGTGGTGCGGCGTCTCGCCGGCGCGGGCTGCCGGGTGATCGCGGCCGCGCGCCATGCCGAGGGCTCGGCCCTTCTCAAGGAGCTGGTGCCGGGGGGCGGCGTGGTGCCGGCCGATTGCGACATCGCGGACGCGGGGCGCATCGCCTTCCTGTTGGACGGATCGGACGCCGCCGTCAATCTGGTGGGCATCCTGTTCGAATCCCCGGGCCGGACCTTCGAGGCCCTCCATGCCGAGGCTCCCGGGCGCATCGCCAAGGCGGCGGCGGAGGCCGGGATCCGGCACTTCGTTCATATCTCCGCCATCGGCGCCGATGTCACTTCCCGCTCGCGCTACCAGTCCACCAAGGGGCGGGGCGAAACCGCGGCCTGGGCGGCGCTGCCGGCGACCGTGGTGCTGCGCCCGAGCGTCGTCTTCGGGCCCGAGGACAGCTTCTTCAACCGCTTCGATGCGATGGCGCGCCTCTCGCCGGTGCTGCCGCTCTTCGGCGGCGGAAGGAACCTGTTTCAGCCGGTCTTTGTCGGCGACGTGGCGGCCGCGGTCCATGCGGCGCTGACCCGCGACGATACCGGGGGCCGGGCGTTCGAGCTCGGCGGACCGGAGCGCGCCTCCTTCCGCGATCTGATGGCTCTGCTCCTGGCCGGGAGCTGCCGGAGGCGGCTCCTCCTGCCGCTTCCCATGGTGATGGCCGACGCCATCGGCCTGCTGGGCGACGGCCTCGCGGCGCTCGGCCTCACCCCGCCGCTGACCCGCGATCAGGCACGCATGCTGAGGACCGACAATGTCGTGGGCGAGGGCGCGGACGGCCTTGCCGCGCTCGGCATCGCGCCGACCGCCATGAGGGACATCCTGCCAAGCTACCTCGGCAGGGGCCGCCTCTCCGCCTGAGACCGGGGAGCCCGGCCCTATTGCAGACAGGTGCCGGCCGGGGCGGTCGCGCCGAAGCCGAAGCCGTAGACCGCGACCAGCAGCGCGACCCCCAGCACCACCCGGTAGACGACGAAGGGCGTGAAGCTCGCGCGCTCCAGCCAGCGCATCATCGCGGCGATGGCGCCGAGCGCCGCGAGAAAGGCGAGCGCCGCCGCGAGCCCCGCGGCTGCCGTGAGCTGGGCGCTGCCCGCCGCGGCGAGATCGAAGCCCGCCAGCGTCGCCGCGCCGAGGATCACCGGGACGGCGATCAGAAGGGAGAAGCGCGCCGCGTCCTGGCGTTGGAACCCGAGCAGGAGGGCCGCCGTCATGGTGATGCCCGAACGCGAGGTGCCGGGGATCAGCGCGAGAACCTGGGCGCAGCCGATGATCAGCGCCCCGCCCCAGGTCATCTGGGCCAAGCGGTCGAGCCGCGCCCCCCAGCGGTCGGCGGCCCACAGCAACAGCCCGAACAGCAGGGTCGCCCAGCCGATCACCGTGATGCTCCTGAGGTTCAGTCCCTCCATCGCATGCACGGCGTAGCCCGCCACCAGCACCGGGGCGGTGGCCACCAGCACATGGAGCGCCAGCCGAGCCTCCCCGTCGCCGAGCCTCCCCCTGGCCAGGGCGCCCGCGCCGCGGACGAGGCCGAGGCAGTCGCGCCAGAAATAGCCGAGCACGGCGAACAGGGTGCCGAGGTGGACGGCGATGTCCATCACCCGGTCCTGGTCGCACCACCCGGTGGCGTGGGGGATCAGGATGAGATGCGCCTGCGAGGAGATCGGCAGGAATTCGGTGATGCCCTGGACCAGCGCGACGGTGAGAATCTGAAGTAGGGGCACGCGACCTGCCTTGATGAACGGCGCCTGGAGCCGGCCGCGGCCAGCCGGGTCGCGCTACGCCCGGAGGGGAGCAGACTTATATCACAGGCCGGCGCCGCGAACACATAATGTCGCGTGTGTCCGCGTCCTTATGCGAGAGGTGGACGGCTCGAGGCATATAGTTCCAGAACGGGACTAAATTTGCCGGAAAATCTCGCGGTGGTCCCGGCAAATCGCGGGGCGGCGGTGGGATTGCGCGCAACCTGCCGGACAATTAGGACAGTAATTATTACATATTTGTACGTTTTCGCTCGCCAAGCCTTGATTTCTGCCCTATATCGGCCCCATTGGGCTTGATCGCCAACCTTGGGGCCGAGATTCAAAGTTTAGGTTAATGTGGGGAACCGCCCCCCGATCCTCGGTGCCGGGAACCCTGCGCCATTCGTGCCATGCCCGGTGGGGATCAGGAAATTTGGTTCATGCGCCTTGGCGTCCCTTCGGGCGTGCGGAGGCGCGCGGATCGGCAAGCAAAGAGTTCAAGGGTCGTTTCGTCTCATGCCGAACAAGATGCTCAAATTTATCTCCCTGGAAACCGCGATGCCCGACAAGCGGGACGCGGGGGCGCGGCGCGGCGACTTCAACGAGATCTATGGGAACTTTTCGGACGAGGGCGCGGAACAGCAGGCCTCACGGTGTTCCCAGTGCGGCATCCCGTTCTGCCAGGTCCATTGTCCGGTCTCCAACAACATTCCCGACTGGCTCAAGCTGACGGCCGAGGGCCGGCTCGAGGAAGCCTACGAGATCTCCGCCGCCACCAACAACCTGCCCGAGGTCTGCGGCCGCATCTGCCCGCAGGACCGGCTCTGCGAAGGCAACTGCGTGTTGGAGCATTCGGGCCATGGCACCGTCACCATCGGGGCGGTGGAGAAATACATCACCGACACCGCCTTCGAGCGCGGCTGGGTCAAGCCGCCGACCCCGATGCGCGAGATCGGGCGCTCGGTCGGCATCATCGGCGCCGGTCCCGGCGGCATGGCCACGGCGGAGCAGCTCAGGCGCAGGGGCTACGAGATCCACGTCTACGACCGCTACGACCGGGTCGGGGGGCTGATGATCTACGGCATTCCCAATTTCAAGCTCGAAAAGGACATCGTCGAACGCCGTGCCAGGCTGCTTGCCGACGGCGGCATCCACTTTCATCTCGAATTCGAGGTCGGCCGCGACGCCAGCCTTGACGATCTCCGCGCGCGCCACGACGCGGTGCTGATCGCCACCGGCGTCTACAAGGCGCGCGACATCCGGATGCCGGGCTCGGGCCTCGCCGGGCTCTATCCCGCCATGGAATACCTGACGGCCTCCAACCGCCAGGGCCTCGGCGACACGGTGCCCGCCTTCGAGGACGGCACGCTGAACGCCCAGGGCCGCAACGTGGTCGTCATCGGCGGCGGCGATACGGCCATGGACTGCGTGCGCACCGCGGTGCGCCAGGGCGCCAATTCGGTGCGCTGCGTCTACCGCCGCGACCGTGAGAACATGCCGGGTTCGCGCCGCGAGGTGGCCCACGCCGAGGAAGAGGGCGTGGAGTTCGTCTGGCTGGCCGCGCCCGAGGCTTTCCTGGGAGACCGGTGGGTCCGGGGCGTGCGTTGCCAGCGCATCCATCTCGGCGTGCCCGACGTCACCGGGCGCCAGACGCCGGAGCCCATCGAGGGATCGAGCTTCAACATCGACGCCGACCTGGTCATCAAGGCGCTCGGCTTCGACCCCGAAGACCTGCCCACCCTGTTCGGCGAACCGGCGCTGGCCGTCACCGGTTGGGGCACGGTCAAGGTGAACCCAAGGACCTTGATGACGCCGCTCGACGGCGTCTTCGCCGTGGGCGATATCGTGCGCGGCGCCTCGCTCGTGGTATGGGCCATCCATGACGGGCGCATCGCCGCGGAGTCGATCCACAACTGGCTGGAGCGCGGCGAGAGCCAGCGCGCGGCCCAGGCGGCGCAGTGAGACAACCGCGCCCGAAGGGCGCTATCGGGAGCAAGCCATGAGCGAAGATCACGCCACGCACCGGGGTGCAGAACTGGTCGGTCTTTGGCGGCGCAACGCCGAGCACTTGCAGGCGGCCCACGCCTATGATCCCGCTTTCGAGCACGACGCCTGCGGCGTGGGGCTCATCGCCGCCACCGACGGCCAGCCGCGTCGCGAGGTGGTGGTCGCCGGGATCAACGCGCTCAAGGCGGTCTGGCACCGCGGCGCCGTGGACGCCGACGGCAAGACCGGCGACGGGGCCGGCATCCATGTCGAGATTCCCCAGGACTTCTTCAAGGAGCACATCGCGAGGACCGGCCACGAGCCGCGTTCCGGGCGGCTCGGCGTCGGCATGGTGTTCCTGCCGCGCACCGACTTCACCCATCTGGAACGCTGCCGGTCCATCGTCGAAAGCGAGATCCTCAATTTCGGCTACACCATCTACGGCTGGCGCCAGGTGCCGGTCAATGTGGGGGTGATCGGCGAGAAGGCCAACGCCACCCGGCCCGAGATCGAGCAGATCATGATCGCCTCCAACCCCGGCGTCGGGCAGGCGGAGTTCGAGAGCGACCTCTACATCATCCGCCGGCGCATCGAGAAGCGGGTGCTCGACGAGCACATCAACGACTTCTACATCTGTTCGTTCAGCTGCCGTTCGGTCATCTACAAGGGGCTGTTCCTGGCCGAGCAGGTGGACCAGTTCTATCCCGATCTGCTGGATGAGCGCTTCATCTCCTCCTTCGCCATCTTCCACCAGCGCTATTCCACCAACACGTTTCCCAACTGGCGCCTGGCCCAGCCATTCCGCATGCTCGCCCATAACGGCGAGATCAACACGCTCCGGGGCAACATCAACTGGATGAAGAGCCACGAGACGCGCATGCGCTCGGACGCCTTCGGCGATTACATCAACGACGTCAAGCCGGTGGTGCAGTCGGGCAGCTCGGACTCGGCGGCGCTCGATGCGGTGTTCGAGTTGCTGGTCCGTGGCGGCCGCAGCGCGCCCATGGTCCAGGGGATGATGATCCCCGATTCCTGGTCGAAAAAGGCGGCCCTGCCCCAGGCGGAGAAGGACTTCTATTCCTACTGCAACTGCGTGCTGGAGCCGTGGGACGGCCCGGCGGCGGTGGCGGCGACCGATGGGCGCTGGGTGATCGCCGGCATGGACCGCAACGGGCTGAGGCCCATGCGCTATACGCTCACCCGCGACGGGCTCCTGGTGGTGGGCTCCGAATCCGGCATGACGCCGCTGCCCGAGATGGAGATCATCGAGAAGGGGCGCATCGGACCCGGCGAGATCCTCGGTGTCGACCTTTCGGAGGGCCGCTTCTACCACAATCGCGAGTTGAAGGCGATGCTCGCCGCCAACAAGCCCTATTCCGATTGGGCCAAGAACATCACCCATCTCGACGCCCTGATCCGCGCCGAGAAGACGGCGCCGGCGATCTTCGCCGCCGACGAGCTGCGCTTTCGCCAGCGGGCACTCGGCTACAACATGGAGGAGATGGAGCTGATCCTCCATCCCATGGTGGAGGAGGCGAAGGAGCCGGTGGGCTCGATGGGCGACGATACGCCGCTCGCGGTGCTGTCGGAGCACTACCGCGGCCTGCACCATTTCTTCCGCCAGAACTTCTCCCAGGTCACCAATCCGCCGATCGACAGCTTGCGCGAGAATTACCAGATGAGCCTGATCACCCGGCTCGGCAACCTGGGCAACATCCTGGATGAGGAGCCGTCCCAGATGCGGCTCCTCCAGCTGAGCAGCCCGGTGCTGACCAATGCCGAGTTCGCCGCCATGACCCGGCACATGGGGGATACCGCAGTCGAGATCGACTGCACCTTCGAGGTCAGCAAGGGCGAGGGCAGGCTGCGCGAGGCGATCGAGCGGATTCAGAGCGAGGCCGAGGACGGGGTGCGCGAGGGCGCGGTCCACGTGATCCTGAGCGACCGCGAGATGGGCCCGGAGCGGGCGGCCATCCCGATGATCCTCGCCACCGGCGCCGTGCACACCCATCTCGTGCGCCAGCAGCTGCGCACCTTCACCTCGATCAACGTGCGCACCGGCGAATGCATGGACGTCCATTACTTCGCCGTCTTGATCGGCGTCGGCGCCAGCACCATCAACGCCTACCTGTCGGAGGACACGATCAAGGACCGCCACCGCCGCGGCCTGTTCGAGGGGATGACGGCGGAGGAATGCGTGAGCCGCTACCAGTCGGCGGTCAATCAGGGCCTGCTCAAGGTCATGTCGAAGATGGGCATTTCCGTGCTGTCGAGCTACCGCGGGGGCTACAACTTCGAGGCCATCGGCCTGAGCCGGGCGCTGGTCGCCGAATACTTCCCTGGCATGACGTCGCGCATCTCCGGCATCGGCCTGACCGGGATCGAGCGCAAGGTCGCGGACCTCCATGCCGCGGCCTATTGCGGCGGCCCGGTGACCCTGCCCGTCGGCGGCTTCTACAACTACCGCCGCTCCGGCGAGGCCCATGGCCTGCACGGCGATCTGATCCACACCCTGCAGAGCGCGGTGACCGTGGAATCATACGCCGTCTACAAGCGTTTTTCCGAGGCCTCGCGGTCGGGCCATCCGATCAACCTGCGCGACCTCCTTGATTTCAAGGACGTCGCCAAGCGCGTCGATCTCGACGAGGTGGAATCGATCACCGATATCCGCAAGCGCCTGGTGGCGCCGGGGATTTCCCTTGGCGCCCTCTCGCCGGAGGCCCATGAGACGCTCTCCATCGCCATGAACCGCATCGGCGCGAAATCCGATTCCGGCGAGGGCGGGGAGGATCCGACCCGCTACCGGCCGAGGCCCAACGGCGACAATGCGTCCAGCGCCGTCAAGCAGGTGGCCTCGGGCCGCTTCGGGGTGACGGCGGAATACCTCAACAACTGCCGGGAGCTCGAGATCAAGATCGCCCAGGGCGCCAAGCCCGGCGAGGGCGGTCAGCTTCCCGGCATCAAGGTGTCGGAGATGATCGCGAGGCTCCGGCATTCGACGCCCGGGATCACCCTGATCTCGCCGCCGCCCCATCACGACATCTATTCGATCGAGGACCTCGCCCAGCTGATCTACGACCTCAAGCAGATCAACCCCGAGGCCAGGGTCTGCGTCAAGCTGGTCTCCCAGACCGGAATCGGCACCATCGCCGCGGGCGTCGCCAAGGCCAAGGCCGACGTCATCCTGGTCTCGGGCCATTCCGGCGGCACCGGGGCGAGCCCGCAGAGCTCCATCAAGTACGCCGGCCTGCCCTGGGAGATGGGGCTTTCGGAGGTCAACCAGGTGCTGACGCTGAACCAGCTCCGCCACCGGGTGACGCTGCGGGTCGACGGCGGGCTGAAGACCGGCCGCGACGTGGTCATGGCGGCGCTCTTGGGCGCGGAGGAATACGGTATCGGCACCCTCGCGCTCGTCGCCATGGGCTGCATCATGGTGCGCCAGTGCCATTCCAACACCTGTCCGGTCGGGGTCTGCACCCAGAACCCGAAGCTGCGCGACAAGTTCGTCGGCACCCCGGAGCGGGTGGTCAACCTGATGAGCTTCATCGCCGAGGAGGTGCGCGAGATCCTCGCCTCCTTGGGCGCCCGCTCGCTCAAGGACATCATCGGCCGCACCGACCTGCTCACCCAGGTGAGCCGGGGGTCGGAGCATCTCGACGATCTCGACCTCAATCCCCTGCTGGCGCAAGCCGATTCCGGCGAGTTCCCGCGCTTCTGCGCGCTCGGCGAGGGCGAGCGCAACGAGGTGCCGGAAACGCTCGACGCCGAGATGATCCACGACGCGGCCGCAGCGCTCGAGGCGGGCGAGAAGATGCAGCTCGCCTACAACGCCCGCAACACCCAGCGGGCCATCGGTGCGAAGCTCTCCTCCGCCATCACCAAGCGCTTCGGCATGGACGGGCTGGAGCCGGGCCAGGTGACCGTGCGCCTGCGCGGCACCGCCGGGCAGTCGCTCGGCGCCTTCGCGGTCCAGGGCCTCAGGCTCGAGGTCTTCGGCGACGCCAACGACTACACCGGCAAGGGTCTGTCGGGCGGCACCATCGTCGTGAGGCCGCTCGCCTCATCGCCGCTCGTTTCCAACGAGAACACCATCATCGGCAACACCGTGCTCTACGGGGCGACCGCGGGGCGGCTGTTCGCCGCGGGGCAGGCGGGCGAGCGCTTCTGCGTGCGCAATTCGGGCGCCATCGCCGTGGTGGAAGGCTGCGGCTCCAACGGCTGCGAGTACATGACCGGCGGCGTGGCCGTGATCCTCGGGCCGGTCGGCGAGAACTTCGGCGCCGGCATGACCGGCGGCCTCGCCTTCGTCTACGACCCGGACCTCGATTTCGAGCAGAAGCTCAATCCCGAGACGCTGGTCTGGGAGCGGGTCTCGACGGCATACTGGGAAAAGCGGCTGCGCCGGCTGGTGGAAACCCATGTCGCCAACACCCAGTCCCGCTTCGCCGAACGGCTCCTGAACGACTGGTCGCGGGTCCTGCCGCGCTTCTGGCACGTGGTGCCGACGGAGATGGTGCCGCTGCTCGAGCACCCGATGACCGCGGATCCGGGCGTCGTCAGGGCCTGAGCGGAAAGGGGCCCTCGGAGGCCGATCGAAGACGTTCTATTTCGGTGCGGGGCCCGCTAGAATTGCGGCTGACCCCCCGATCATGACGGGGCCGTTCAACGCAAGCCTATTTTGCCGATGATGCCACCCGCCGCCCAGCCGGGATCGACCCTGATCACGGTCTTTCCCCTCCTCGCCCTCGCCGGGACCGGTGTGGCGCTGATCTATCCCGAATACGTCGTCATCCTGCGCCCGGCCATCGTGCCGCTTCTCGGCGTGGTCATGTTCGGCATGGGGCTGACGCTCCGGGCCCGGGACTTCCTCGACGTCATCGCCCGGCCCGGCGTCATCGCCCTAGGCGTCACCCTGCAGTTCGCCTTCATGCCGGCGGCGGCCTGGGCGGTGGGCCGGGCCATGAGCTTCGACGTCGAGCCCTTCATCGGCCTGGTCCTTCTGGGCGCCTGTCCGGGCGGTACGGCGTCCAACGTCATCTGCTACCTGGCTCGCGCCAATGTCGCGCTCTCGATCACGCTGACGGCGCTGTCGACCGTGCTCGCCGTGCTGCTGACGCCGTACCTGACGCTCCTCTACGCGGGCCATCTGGTGCCGGTGCCGGTGGGCGCGATGCTGCTTTCGATCCTCAAGGTGGTGATCGCGCCGGTCGCCGCGGGCGTCGTTCTCAACCACCTTCTCGGGCGCTGGCTCGGCGGCCTGCGCGCGGTGTTCCCGGCGATCTCGGTGACCGCCATCGTCGTCATCATCGCCATCGTCGTCGGGCTGAATACCCATCATGACGCCTACATGGTCCTCGCGGTGGTGATCGCCGTGGTCCTGCACAACGGCCTCGGGCTCGCCGCCGGCTACGCGGTGCCGATGGCCTTGGGCTATGACCAACGCACTTGCCGGACGCTCTCCATCGAGGTCGGCATGCAGAACTCCGGCCTCGCCGTAGCGCTGGCGACCCAGTTCTTTTCCGCCGCCGCGGCGCTGCCCGGCGCCATCTTCTCGATCTGGCACAACCTCTCGGGCGCGGCGCTTGCCGCCTTCTGGGCGCGCAGGTCCGTGAACGATACAGAAGGCGCGGGCCACCGCGCAAAGGTGTGAGGATGGGCTCGCGGATGCCCGGCGTGCGGGGACGGGCCCGGTCCGCGGCCCGGGCGCGGTTTCGGGCGGCGGCAGCTTCGGCGTTGCTCCTCACGGTCCTTGGGGTCCCCTCCCGGGCCCAGGAGGTCCCGTCCCGGGCCGGGGACGTGCCGCTCGAGCTTCAGGCCGTGCCGCGCGAGGCCGCCGATCCGTCCAAGGCGCTCGACGTCCCCTACGAAGGATCGGAACCCGAGGTGCTCGACGCCATGTTCGACATGGCGCGCGTGGGGCCGGATGATTTCGTCGTCGATCTCGGCTCCGGCGACGGGCGCATCGTCATTCAGGCGGCCAAGCGCTTCGGCGCCCGGGGTCTCGGCGTCGATCTGAATGCCGAGCTGGTGGCCATCGCCAGCGCCCGCGCCCGCTTTGCCGGGCTGGGCGGCCGCGTCCGGTTCGAGCGGCGCGACATCTTCAAGACCGATATCAGCCCGGCCACCGTGCTGACCATGTTCCTCTATCCCAACGTGGTGATGAAGCTCCGGCCCAAGATCCTCTCGAGCCTGGCGCCGGGAACCCGGGTTCTGTCCAACGAATATCACCTCGGCCTGTGGCGGCCGGACGCGGCGCGGGCGATCACGAGCCCCGGCGGCCGGGACGGCGTCGTCTACATGTGGGTGGTGCCGGCCCGCGTCCAAGGGCTCTGGATCTGGGAGCTCGGCCCCGACGATTCGATGGAGGCCGTCAGGCGCTACCGGGCCAAGATTACCCAGAAGTTCCAGGACTTCGGCGGCGAGGTGGTTCTCGACCTGCAGCCCATGGCGATCTTCGCGGCCAGCCTGCGCGGGGCGGAAGTCAGGTTCTCGATCAGCGGCGAGATCGGCGACCGCATCGTGCGCCATGATTTCAGGGGCCGGGTGAACGGGGACCTCATCACCGGCACCGTGCGGCTGGGCGGCGGCAGGCGCGAAACCACCCTGCCCTGGCGCGCCTGGCGCGCCCCGGACATCCTGCGCTGAACCGCCGGGCGGGGCGTCCGGTCGCGAGGCGGGGGCGCATGCCGACCTCGGCCGCGGCGCCGGTTTCGCCCCGGCCCCGATTGCTCTAGATTGAAACCGTCATGTTGCTTCTCTATCACCTGATCCTCTCCCCCTTTTCACGGAAGATCCGGATCATCCTCGGCGAGAAGGCCGTCGACTTCGAGCTGGCGGCGGAGAAGGTCTGGCAGCGCCGTCCCGAGTTCCTCCGCCTCAACCCCGCCGCCGAGGTGCCGGTCCTGGTGGTCGATGACGACACCGCCATCGCCGATTCGGGCGCCATCGCCGAATACCTCGAGGAGGTCTATCCCGAACCGCCGTTGATCGGCACCGAGTCCAAGGCGCGGGCCGAGGTGCGGCGCCTCGTCGCGTGGTTCGATCTCAAGTTCTATCGCGAGGTCACCCGGAATCTGACCGGAGAGAAGGTCCAGAAGCGCTTCCTCGGGCTGGGCGAGCCGAGTTCCGAGGCGATCCGCGCGGGGCACGCCAACCTGCCGGTCCACCTCGATTACATCGCCTGGCTCACGGAACGGCGCAACTGGCTCGCGGGCGACAGATTCTCCCTTGCCGACATCGCCGCGGCTGCCCATATCTCGACGCTGGATTATATCGGCGACATGCCTTGGGACGAGTTCCGCCCCGCCAAGGACTGGTACGCGCGGGTGAAATCGCGTCCCTCGTTCCGGCCGCTCCTGGCGGACCATATTCCCGGCTTGCCGCCGCCCCGGCATTATGCCGATCTCGACTTCTGAGCGGTTGCGCTAGACCGCGCGGCACGCTAGGACATGAGCCCATGAGCGCGAAGAAAGAGGAACCGCTGAGCCCGCTGGAGGAACTCGGCCCCCGCACGGGGGATGAAACGCCGCACGAGTTGATCTACCGGTCCTATCTTCTCGGCCGCATCCACTTCGGCACGAAGATCGCCATCCTCAACCGGCCGGGCTCGCCGGTCTACAACGCCTATGAGAACTGGGGCCCGATCGCGCTGATCGCCTTCGTGGTGGTCTACACCATGCTCACCTCGAGCATCGCGGCGGGCCTGACGCTGCTCCTGGTGCTGGCGCTCGCCGGCGTGATGATCCTGCCGAAATGGGTGCTCAAGAAGCTGCGCATGCGCGTGTTGGAGCAGGCCTTCGGCAGCGAACCGGGCTGGAGCGATCTCTGGAAGCACGGCGGCATTTCCATCCGGCTCGCGGCGGACCCCGGCGTCTGCTGCGACGGACCCGAGGGCGACTGGGAGTCCTTCGCCCGGCGCCACCTCGACCTGCCCGACGAGCCCGAGGGCGCGCCCCAGCCCGCCGGCCGGACGGCCTAGCCCGCGTCCGCCCGGGCCGCCCCGGCCTTTACGGGTTCCAGGATATCGATCACCGCGGCGCCGATCTTGGCGAGGTCTTCGTGCCGGGACAGGCGGTGATCGCCGTCCTTGATCAGGGTCACGGCGCAGTCGTGGTGGTCGATTCGGGCCATGATGGCCATGGCCATCTCCCAGGGCACGTCGTTGTCGTCATAGCCCTGGACCAGCCGCACCGGGCAGGCGACGGGGATGGGCCTGCTCAGCAGCAGGTGGTTGCGCCCGTCCTCGATCAGCGCGCGGGTGAAGGCGTAGGGCTTTTCGCCATAGGGAGTTTCCTTGTAGACGACACCCTCGCGCCGCAGGGTCTCGCGCTCTTCCGGTTCAAGCTCGCTGGCCACCAGCTCCTCGGTGAAGTCGGGCGCCGCGGCGATGCCGACGATGCCCGCCACCCGGTCCGGGCGCTTGAGCGCCGCCAGCAGCGCGAGCCAGCCGCCCATGGAGGAGCCGACGAGGATCTGCGGCCCCTCGGTCAGGCTTTCCAGAACGGCAAGCGTATCGCCGAGCCAGCCCGAGATGGTGCCGTCCTCGAAACGGCCTTCGGATGCCCCGTGGCCGGTGTAGTCGAAGCGCAGATAGGGACATCCCCTGAGCCTCGCGAAGGATTCGAGCCAGTTCGCCTTGACGCCGTTCATGTCGGACATGAACCCGCCGAGGAAGACGATTCCCGGGCGGGCGGCCGTTCCCGCCGGCCCGTCCGCGCCGGGGCGGCGCGCATAGGCGATGGACGGTTTATCGCCTCGTGGTAATATCTCTATCATGCGTCGCGCCCTTCCGCCCCTGACCACGGGATCGTCAGGCCCATGAGCCCATCCGATCATGATCCACCCGGCTTGGGGCCGGAACCTAGCATCGGCGAGGCCGTATCGGAAGTCCGCGTGCCGGTGGTCCTTCAGGTGCTTCCGGAACTCGAGGGCGGCGGCGTGGAACGCGGCACCATCGACATCGCCATCGCCTTGAAGGAGGCGGGCTGGAGTTCGGTGGTGGCGTCGGCCGGCGGCGCCATGGTGGGGGCGCTCAAGCGCCACGACATCCCCCACGAGACCCTGCCGCTCCAGTCCAAGAACCCGTTCGTGATGCGGGCCAATATGAACCGGCTCGCGCGTCTGATCGAGCGCTATGGCGTCGACATCGTCCACGCCCGGTCCCGGGCGCCGGCCTGGAGCGCGGAAGCCGCGGCGCGGCGGACGGGCGTCCATTTCGTCACCACGATCCACGGCACCTACGCCACGAACGGTCGACTCAAGCGCCGTTACAACGCGGTGATGACCCGGGGCGAACGGGTGATCGCGATCTCCCAGTTCATCGCCGATCATATCCTCGAGACCTATGCCATGGACCCGACGCGCCTGCGCATGGTCCACCGCGGCGTCGATACCGAGATCTTCGCGCCTGCCAAGGTGACCCAGGAGCGCATGATCCAGCTGGCCAATGCCTGGAATCTGCCCGACGACCGCCAGGTGATCCTTATGCCGGGGCGGTTCTCCCGCTGGAAGGGGCATATGGTCCTGATCGAGGCGCTGGCGCGGCTCGGACGCACGGACGTCCTCTGCGTGATGGTCGGCGCCAATACCGGAAGCAGCGACTACCTCGCCCGGATCGAGAAGTACGCGTGCCAGCGCAAGGTGCCGGAGCTCGTCCGTTTCGTCGATTTCACCCGCGACCTGCCGGCCGCCTACATGCTGTCCGACGTGGTGGTGTCGGCCTCGACCCGACCCGAAGCCTTCGGCCGGACTCTCGCCGAGGCGCTCGCCATGGGGCGGCCGGTGGTTGGGCCCGATCACGGCGGCACCAAGGAGATCGTCCGCGAGGGCGAGACCGGCTGGCTGTTCACCCCGGGCAGTGGCGAGTCGCTCGCCCAGGCCCTGCACGCGGCGCTGGCGCTGAATTCGGGCGCCCGCCATCGCCTGGCGGAAGTGGCCATGCGCGGCATCCGCAGCGATTTCACCAACGAGCGGATGTGCGGCGAAACCCTCGCCGTCTACGAGGAAGTCCTGTTCGGCACCGCCGCGGGGGAAGGCGCGGCAGCCTGAGGCGATGGGCCCGATCCTGGTGATCAAGCTGGGGGCGCTCGGGGATTTCATCCTAAGCTACCGCGCCATGACCGCGATCCGTGCCCATCATGCGGGGGCGCCCCTCACTTTGCTCACCATCCCGTCGCTCGAGCCGCTCGCCCGGGCTACCCGCCTGTTCGACGACATCTGGCTGGATACCCGCCCCAAGGTTCAGGAGCCGCTGGCCTGGCGGCGCCTCGCCCGGCGGCTCAACGGCGGCGGCTTCGAGAGGGTCTACGACCTGCAGACCGCCGACCGGACGGGGTATTACTTTCGCCTGATGCGGTTCCCCTTCGCGAGGCGCACCCCGGAATGGTCGGGCATCGCGCCGGGGTGCTCCTACCGGCACGACTCGCCGGACCGCACCACCAAGCACACCCTGGAACGCCAGGCCGACCAGCTCGCCGTCGCCGGCATCGGGCGCGAGGAGTATCCGCCGCTCGATCTCAGCTGGGTCCGGGCGGATATCTCCCGCCACGCCTTCGTGCGTGAGGGGAGGCCTTTCGCGCTTCTCGTGCCGGGGGGCTCGCCGGGACATCTTTACAAGCGCTGGCCTGCGGGGTGCTATGGGGCGCTTGCCGCGACGCTGGCCGACAAGGGGCTCGCTCCCGTCGTCATCGGCACCGGGGTGGAGGCCGACGCCTGCGCTTCCGTGGCGGCGGCGACGCCCAAGGCGGTCAACCTGTGCGACGATTCGCCGGTGATGGAGGTCATGGCGCTCGCCCGCGCAGCCGCCCTCGCCGTCGGCAACGACACCGGGCCCCTGCACCTGATCGCCGCCATGGGCTGCCCCACGGTCGCACTTTTTTCCCAGGCCTCCTCGCCGGAATTCAACCGCCCCCGCGGGCCCTATGAGGGGCCCGGGGCGCTCAACCCGCCGCCCGGCCGGGAGGCTGCGACCGTCACCGTGATCCAGGAGGACGATCTCGGCACCCTCGGCGTGGAGCGCGTGCTCGGCGCGCTGGCGAAAACGCTCGACTTGCCGTGATGCACCGGTTCCTCGCTCCCGTATTCTTGATGGCGGTGGTGTTCTCCCTGGCGGGTGCCGGCGCGGCCCTGGCGGAGGAGCCCTGCCGGCGGGGCGAGGCGTGCCGGGCTGCGATCCCCATCGGGCGGGGGCTCGTCATGCCGGTCTATGCCCTCTGGCCGCTCGATCGGCCGAGGCCGGAATTGAGGCGGCTCGTCATCGTCATCCACGGCAACCAACGCAGCGCCGGGGCCTATTTCCAGAGCATGGCCCGGGCCGCGCGCGACGCGGGGCGAGAGGCGGTGAGCCAGGTCATCGCGCCGCATTTCCGCCTCTCCGGCGACGAGGGCGCCGGAGACGACGGGGCGCTCTATTGGGAGCGCAGCGCCGATTGGAAGCAGGGCGATGTTTCCGCGGACTTTCCCGGCGGCGCCGTGGGAAGCTTCGAGGCGCTCGACCGCATGCGCGGATGGATCGCCCGCAAGCGCCTCTATCCCCGCCTTGGCCGTGTCGTGATCGCCGGGCATTCGGCGGGGGGCCAGCTCGTCCAGCGTTACGCGCTCGGCAGCGCCGCGGCGCCCGAGGGGCCGGCCATTCCGGTGCGCTATGTCGTCGCCAATCCCTCGAGCTTCATGTATCTCGATTCGCGCCGCCCCGACGGCCGGGGCGGCTTCGCTCCTGCGAGGGCCTCCATCCGCTGCCTGGTCAACGCCTATAAATATGGGCCGGACGGCCGGAACCCCTACATGTCGGGGGCGCCGCTCGACGTCATGGTGCGGCGCTACCGGGCACGCGACGTGGTCTATCTCCTGGGCGCGGCGGACAGCGATCCGGCGGCTGCCGGCCTCGATAGGCGGTGTGCCGCCATGGCCCAGGGGCCTCACCGGCTCGCCCGCGGCACGTGGTTCAAGGCCTATATGGACCGTTTCTTCACGCCTCACGCCCACCGCCTGGTCTTGGTGCCCGGTGTGGGACATTCGCCGAACCAGATGTTCCGCTCGCGCGAAGGGAGGTCGGTATTGTTCGGTGGCTAGGCTTTCCCCTGCCGCGGGGGGCGCGGCGTGCTATGAGAATTCTTGATGTCCAGCCACGCCTCACCTCGTCAACCGCACCGGCCCAACCCCTGGCCCAACCCCTGGCCCAACCCCTGGCCCAACCCCTGGCCCAACCCCTGGCCCAACCCCTGGATGGTCCGGCTTCTGGTGGTCGCGCTCCTCTACCAGGTGGGCTTCTTCCTGTTCGTCTTCGCAAGCCGGGCCGGCGACGGCGCCGGGTTCCGCATCCCGATCTGCACGGGCAGCGCGATCGTCTGGCTGGATCCCCGGGACCTGCCGGGGAATGAGTCCCCGCGTCCCGTCGACGCGGGCGATACGGCGCATCTCCCGCTCTGTCCGCTCTGCGTGCCGGCCGGTTCCGCGCCGCCGGCGGCGCCCGTGCTCCCCGCCGCGGCGCCGGAGTTCCGCAGGGATTTCGGGCAGCCCCGGGACATTCGTGCGGGCAGCCAGCCCCGTGAGACAAACTCCGCGCGCGGCCCGCCCCGGTTCTCCTGACCGCAAATCCACACGTTCCTTAATTATCGGCCGCGCGGGCGCCATGCCCCCGGGCCTAGGTCAGGAGAGGAGATGAACAATCGCATCGTATTGGGCGCCGCCATGTGTGCGGCGCTGGTGGCGGGAGCCGCTGGTCCCATGCGGGCCGAGGTTCCCATGGATCATCATTCCAAGACCCAAGGCGTCGTGATCGATGACCCTTGGGCGCGGGCGACGCCGGGTCGGTCGGGCAACGGCGCGGCCTATTTCAAGGTGACGAACCACGGAAAGGCAGCCGACCGGGTGGTCGCGGCCGTCTCGCCCGTCGCCCGCCGGGCGGAGCTTCACGCTCACATCAAGGAGGGCGGCGTCATGCGCATGCGCAAGGTCGCGGGCGTCGATCTCGCTCCGGGCGCGTCGGCGGTCTTCGAGCCGGGCGGCTATCATGTGATGCTGATGGGGCTGAAGGAGCCGCTCAAGCAGGGTGCGCGCTTTCCCCTGACGCTCCGTTTCGAGAAGGCGGGCGACATCGACGTGACGGTCACGGTCGGGGCCATTGGCGCCATGGGCCCGCACGGCGCGCATCCCGGCGGGCATCACTGAGTGCAGGCCGGCTCCTCAACCGGCCGCCGTCACCGCGGGGCGCGGGTGAGGGGGACGAACCGGACCTCGATCACCTTGCGTTCGGCGATTCGGCCGGCCGTGCCTTTCTCCAGGACGACGAGAAACTGGCGCCCGTCCTTCTCCTCGAGCGGCATGACCAGCAGCCCGCCGGGCTTGAGCTGATCGATCAGCGGCGGCGGCACGGTCTGCGGCGCGGCGGTCACGATGATGCGGTCGAAGGGCGCATGGGCGGGCCAGCCCGCGTATCCGTCGCCCGCCTTGACGGTGACGTTGGTAATGCCGAGCCGTGCCAGGTCCCGGGCGGCGCGCTCGGCCAGGCCCTCGACGATCTCGATGGAATAGACATGGGCGACGAGCCGGGCGAGCACCGCCGCCTGGTAGCCCGATCCCGTGCCCACCTCGAGGACCTTGTGTTCCGGGCGGGGGCTGAGCAGCTCGCTCATCAGGGCGACGACATAGGGCTGGGAGATGGTCTGGCCGAACCCGATCGGCAGCGGGCGGTCTTCATAGGCGAACTCCATCAGGCGGCCGGGCACCAGCTCGTGCCGCGGCACGACGGCCAGGGCCTCGAGCACCCGCGGCGAGATGCGCCCGCCCGGCGCGCCGGACCCGGGCCGGGCAGCATGGTCGCGGACCGTTTCCACCATCCACGCCCGGCTTTCCGCGTAAGGGTCAGCCGGCGCCGCCTCCGGCCCCGCGGGGAGCAGGACGCCGAACGCCAAGAGCCCTGCTAGGGTGGCTGATCTCACCGGTCCCGACATCGCCTCATCCTTCCCGGCCGCGCCCGACGACCTCTCAATATATGGGGGTGGAAGCGACGTCGTCCAATGGGCCGTGCACGCCCCGCGGGGTGCCTTGGGGCCGCGCGGAATCCCGGCGAATCGCGATTGAAAGGGCGGTGCAACTGCCTACATCTACTCAATCAAAACCCAAGCGGGGAGAAACCAGCATGGTGGAAAGAGGCCATATAGGGGGCGACATGATGTCCGGGTTCTGGCCCCGGCTGCCCAGCGAGATCCAGAGTATCGCCCGCCGGGTCGCCAACTACTTCGCGCCCGAATCCGACGCCTGCGCAACCCAAGACGCTTACGAGATCAATATCGAGCTACCTGGGGTTTCGCAGGAGGACATCGATATCTCGGTCCATGACCACGTCCTGATGGTCAAAGGCGAGAAAAAATATCACCACGAAGAAACGGGCAAGACCTACTTCTTTTCCGAGCGCGCCTACGGCGCTTTCCAGCGCTCCTTCCGGCTTCCCCCCGATTCCGTGGGCGACCGGATCCAGGCGACCTTCAAGGATGGCGTGCTCACCATCCTGGTGCCGAAATCCGGGCCGCGGCAGGACACCGCCCAGAAGATCGAGGTGCGGCCCGGCTGACCGCCGGAACCGCCTTTCAAGGCGTGAAGAAGGTTGCGTGCGGCGGGGCCGCGGCTGCCCGCGGCGGTGCCCTCGCGGCGTCCGGTCAGCCGGCCAGGGCGGCCGCGTCCGAGGCTTGCGCCAGCGCGTCGGCGACGGCCCTCGCCAGCACGTCCTTCTTGAACGGCTTGGTGAGAAACCTCCCCGCCCGGCCCGCCCGGCCCTGGCTCGCGTCGACATGGGCCGGGTAGCCGGACATGAACATGACCTTAAGTCCCGGCTGCAGTCTCTGCGCCTGATGGGCGAAGTCCTCGCCGGCGATGCCGTCCGGTAGAACCACGTCCGACAGGACGAGGTCGATGGACCGCGCGCGCAGGATCTCGATCCCGGTGCGAGAGGTCGCCGCCGTAAGGACCTCGTAGCCGAGCGACTCGAGCATCCGTGAGACCAGATCCCTGACGTCGGGATCGTCCTCGACCACGAGGATTTTGGCGTTCACCGCGGCGGCGGGTTTCTCCGCCTGCGGCTTCGTTTCCGCCGGTTCCGCATCCTCGCCGCGGGGCAGAAAAAGTCGCACCGTCGTGCCCCTGCCTTCCTTGCTGTCGATGCTGACATGGCCGTCCGATTGCTTGGCGAAGCCGTAGACCATGGAAAGCCCAAGCCCGCTGCCCTGGCCCACCCCCTTGGTGGTGTAGAAGGGCTCGAAAGCATGATCGATGACGTCCTGGGTCATGCCGGTTCCGGTGTCGGCGACCGCGACCAGGACGTACTCGCCGCCCGCGGTCCCGGTGGGGGCGGCCGTGAAATCCTCGTCCAGAAGGATGTTGGTGCAGGTGATCGTGAGCTTGCCGCCGGACGGCATCGCGTCCCTTGCGTTGATCGCGAGGTTCAGCAGCGCGTTTTCAAGCTGCCCGGGGTCGGCCCGCGCCGTCCAGAGGTCGGGGCTGATCACGGTGTTGATCTCGATGGTCTCGCCCAGCGTTCGCCGCAGCAGCTCGACCAGGTCCTTGGCCTGGGCCGACAGGTCGATGGAGCGCGGGAACAGGGATTGGCGACGCGAGAATGAGAGGAGGCGTTCGGTCAACTCGGCCCCGCGCGTCGCGGCGTGAAGCACGGCGTTGATCTTCTCCTCGGCTCCGTCCCCTTCGTCGGCAAGAAGTTCGGCATTGCCGAGGATCACCGCAAGAAGGTTGTTGAAGTCGTGCGCCACGCCGCCGGTGAGCTGGCCGATCACTTCCATCTTCCGCGCCTGGTGGAGCTTCTCCTCGGCGCGCTTTCGCTCGGTGATATCGGTGTAGGTGCAGACCGTGCCGCCGCCCGGGATGCGGATGCGGTGATAGAGACAAGCGGTGCCGTCCTTGAGCTCCTGCTCGACCTCGCGTTCGCTCCTTTCGCGGTGGTTCCTGACCCGCTGCCGGATCAGGTGTTCGGTCAGTTCGGGGGGGCCGTCTTCCTGCGCCGCGCGAAGCCTGACGATCTGTTCGTGGCTCATCCCCGTCGGGTCGCAATCCGCGGGCAGCCCCGTCATCTCGAGGAACCTCCTGTTGTAGGTGACGACCTTCTGTTCAGAATCGTAGAGCACGAAGCCCTGCGCCATGATTTCCAGGGCCGCGTTCAGCAGATTGGATTTCTCCTTCACCTCCTGCCGGGCCTGGCTAAGGGCGGTCGTTTCGATGTAGGAGGTGACATACCCGCCGCCGGGCAGCATCTTGCGGTGATAGAAGTAGCTCGTGCCGTCGGGCAGCGTCCTCTCGTCGAACGTCTCGAGGTGACGGCGCTTCTTGCGCCGTTCGAGCGTCTCTTGCAGGGTTTCATCCCCGAAATGGCCGATCTCGTGGCGGCAGCGGGTCACCTCCTGCCGGCTCAGTCCGGGTCGCAGGAAGCCGTCCGGGAAGCCGAAGAGCCTTTCATAGACCTCGTTGTAGTCGACCAGGTTGAAGTCGCGATCGACGGTGCAGAAGCCGGTGCCGCCGGCCTTGAAGATGCCCTCGAGATACCCCGATTTGGCCGCCGCTTCGCGCTCCGCTTCCTTCTGCTTGGTGATGTCGGTGAGGGTGTTGACATAGCCGCCGCCGGGAATGGGGCGGCGGTGAAAGATATGGGTCCGGCCATCGGGACCGTCCTGCTCGATCGTCCGTTCGGTGGGATTCTGCGACCGTTCGAGGAGCCTCGCCGTGATCGCATCCGGGTCGCCGTCGCCGTAGTATCCCTGCATCACGCGGCAGCGGATAAGCTCTTCGCTCGTCCTCCCGACGCGCAGGAAACCGGGGGGATAGTGGAAGAACTCGTTGAGCTTGTCGTTGAAGGCGACGAGGCTGTTGTCGGCATCGTACGCGCTGAACCCCTGGGCCATGCTGGCGAGGGCGGCCTCCAGCAGGGCCGATTTCTGGGACGCCTCGCGCTCGGCGAGTTCCTGATCGGTGGTGTCGCGCAGGACCGCGGCAATGCGCGTGACGGCGCCGTCCTCGTCGCGCACCGCGAGTGCCCGCAGGTCCACGTTGATGGTTCCGCCGCCCTTGGCCTCGAGGCGAACCCCGCATTTTACGGAGGTCGCGCTTGCGGCCGCGGCCTCGAGGCATCTCCGCGCGTTCTCTGCCGATTCCTCATCGAGGAAATCGGCAAGGGGCCGGCCTTCGATCTCCGCCTTGCTCGTGCCGAGCGTATTGGCGAGCGTCCTGTTGCATTCGGTGATGCGCCCGGAGCCGGCCGCGACGGAGAGATACATGTCGGGGCTGTCGTCGAAGAACGCCCGCAGTCTGGCCTCGCTGTTGCGGAGGATCGTTTCCTCGCCCCGGGAGCGGTAGGCGACGTAGGCCGTGGCCCATATCGCGATCAGTGCGAAAGCGCGGTTGGCCAGGACCGGCCAGGGGGCGGCGCTTCCGGGGGAGAGCACGAATTCCACGGCCGCCAGCGCCGTCGCTGCCGAGGCGAGCAGAAGGAAATGCCGGCGGCCCGGGATCCAGAGCCCAAGCAGGATCAGGGCGACATAGGGGAGCCCGCCGGTAACCCCCAACGGCGTCGAGAGATCGACCGCGAGGATCGCGGCACAGAGCAGGATGCATACGGCGCCCCACGCAAGGGGGTGGGGCGACCGCCACGAAAACGGGGGCCGCTTGTCAGGGGGGGCGTCGGTGGCCGAACTGGAGCCCTTCGCCACTTGATTTCGGGCCGCGCTCACGCATTCCAGATATCCGGATATGACTAATGATTGATTAATCATCGCGGCGGGGACGGAGGCGCAACCCGTCGCCCGCGCGCCTCAGCCCGCCGGCTGCGACTGGGCCGCTTCCCAGTCGTCCTGGAAGACCTCGATCGCCTCGGCCGCCGAATCCGGATCGTCCATCCGCGCGACATGGTATAGGCCGTCCCCTTGATTGACGTTGGGAAGGTTGGTGCGGCCGATCAGCACGCCGTCGCAGCTGGATTTGATCGGCACCTCGTTGTCGCCGAAGGGATCGGCGATCACGCCGAGGATCTCGCCCGCCATGACCCGGTCCCCCAGCTTCTTCCGGGCGCGGAAGATGCCGCCTTCGGGGGCGCGGATCCAGGTGCTGCGCCGGGCGATGACAGGTTCCGCCTTGACCGCGTGCCGCGCCTGAGGCCGGATCATCCCGAGATGGGCCATCACCCGCAGGATGCCGCGCAGCCCCGCGCGGATGGCGACCTCGTCGAAGCGGAGCGCCTCGCCCGCCTCGTAGACCAGGTAGGGAATACCCGCATCGATCGCCGCCTTCCTGAGCGAGCCGTCGCGCAAGGCCGCGTTGAGCACTACCGGCACGCCGAAGACGGTCGCCATTTCACGAACGTGGTGGTTGGAAAGATCGCCCCTGACCTGTGGAAAATTGTCGCGGTGGACCGCCGCGGTGTGAAGATCGATCCCGAAATCGGCACATTTGACGATCTCGTTGAAGAACAGATGCGCCAGGCGCGCGGCGAGCGACCCGGTCGGCGATCCCGGAAAGCTGCGGTTGAGATCGCGGCGGTCCGGCAGGTAGCGGATGTTGGTGAGGAAGCCGTAGACATTGACGATGGGAACCGCGATCAGCGTCCCGCAGAGGCGTCTGAGCGATGGCTGGCGCAGCACCCGCCGGATGATCTCGACGCCGTTGACCTCATCGCCGTGGATCGCTCCGTTGATCAGAAGTACCGGCCCCGGCGTCGCCCCGTGGACCACTTCCGCCGTCAGGGTCGCCGGCGTGTGATCCGAAAGCAGGCTGAGCGGCAGGTCGACGGTCGCGCGGCTGCCGGCCGGCACCAGCGTGCCGCCCAGTTGGAACGGGGGGCGTCTGGTCCTAGCCGTGGCCACGGGTCTTGGTCTTGTGCGGCTTGGCGTTCCTCTCGAGGAACTCGATGACCTTGCCGGCGATGTCGAGGTTGGTGGCCTTCTCGATCCCTTCCAGGCCGGGGGAGGAATTGACCTCCATCACCACGGGACCGTGATTGGACCGTAAGAGATCGACGCCCGCGACGTTGAGTCCGAGGATCCGTGCCGCGCGGACGGCAGTGGAGCGTTCCTCCGGGGTGATGCGGGTCCGCGAGGCCGAGCCGCCCCGGTGCAGGTTGGACCGGAATTCGTCCGGCGCGCCCTTGCGCATCATCGAGGCGACCACTTTGCCGCCGATCACGAAGCAGCGGATGTCGACACCCTTGGCCTCCTTGATGAACTCCTGGACCAGGATGTTCTGCTTGGCGCCGCGGAAGGCCTCGATGGTGCTCTTGGCCGCGCTGTGGGTCTCGCCCAGGATCACGCCGACGCCCTGGGTGCCCTCCAGCAGCTTGATCACGACCGGCACCCCGCCCACCATCTCGATGAGGTCGTCGGTGTTGCGCGCGTCGTGGGCGAAGCCGGTCACCGGCAGGCCGATGCCCCGGCGCGCGAGAAGCTGCAGGCTGCGCAGCTTGTCCCGGGACCGGCCGATGGCGACGGATTCGTTCAAGGGCCATACTCCCATCACCTCGAACTGGCGCAGGACGGCAAGACCATAGAAGGTGATCGACGCGCCGATGCGCGGGATCACCGCGTCGAACATCGGCAGGGTCTCCCCCGCGTAGCGGATCTCCGGGCGGTGCGAGGTGATGTTCATGTAGACCTTGAGCGTGTCGATGACACGGATCTCATGTCCTCGCTGCCTGGCCGCCTCCACCAGGCGCTGGTGAGAATAGAGCCTCGGGTTGCGGGCCAGCATGGCGATCTTCATGGTCCTCGACTCCTCGATCTACCGGTATTCAACGCCTGCCCGGCCCGCGCCGCAAGCCGCCCCGTCCTGAAGGACCGGCCTGGATCGACATCGAACCTGCCCCGGATGGCGGCGCGCCCGACCAGCATCCGGAAACTCATCTGGTCCCTGTTGGTCAGGGTGAGCTCGATTTCCGACATATCGTCGCCGACCCGAAGACGGGTCAGCACGATATAGCGGTGCTCGGTCTTGCCGCCGGAATCGCGGATCGCTCGCCGGCCGGCGAGCGGTGCGACGCACTCGATCTCCGGCAGCCGCCGGCGCTGCACCGGATGGACCAGGAACCGCACGAAGGCCCGGCCGTCCTTCTCGAACGGGGTGATGCGATAGGCGTGCAGGGTCGAGGTGCGCGCTCCGGTATCGATCTTCGCCTTGATCTCCGGGATCCCCAGTTCGGGCAGACCGACCCATTCGCGCCAGCCGATCCGCTTCCTTGCCGGCCGCCCCTTGCGTCCAGCCTCGATGGAACGCACCGGTCTCTTCATGCGCCGCGCAGCTCATTCATGGTGCTGGGCATCGTTGTCGGAAGGTCCTTGTTCGGGCGAACAAATGGGGCTGACATTATTGCGCATCGGGTCCGGGAGTATTATTGCGAAATATCGTCTGCCTGGGAAAAATTCCCAGCCCGGCGGCCGCACGCGCGCGTCAGGGTCGCCGGCGCAAGGGGTTTATCGCCATTAACCATGATTGCCTAATCAGGGCGGTGCTTGACAGGCGGAGCAACCAAAGTACTCTCCAGCGCGCATACGCCGGCCGGGGCCAAGACGCCCGTCCCGAACAGCCGGCAGGAAGGGGCGGAAACCTACCGGACCGGTCATGGCCGAGATCAAGATCACCCTACCCGACGGCTCGTCCCGCGCCCTGCCCAAGGGATCGAGCGGCACCGACATCGCCGCCGATATTGGCCCGGGGCTGGCCAAGGCGGCGCTCGCCGTCAAGATTGACGGCGCGCCCTGGGACCTGAAACGTCCGATCGAGGCGGACGCGGAGGTGGAAATAATCACCGTCAAGAGCGCCGAGGGGCTCGAACTCCTGCGCCATGACGCCGCCCACGTCATGGCCGAGGCGGTGAAGGAGCTCTACCCCGACGTCCAGGTCACCATCGGCCCGGCGATCGAGGACGGCTTCTATTACGACTTCGCGAGATCCGAGCCTTTCACCCCCGACGACCTCGAGAAGATCGAGGCGCGCATGCGCGAGATCGTCGCCCGCGACGAGCAGATCGCCCGCGAGGTCTGGGACCGGAACGAGGCGATCCAGTTCTTCAAGGACCAGGGCGAGCATTACAAGGCGGAGATCATCGAAGGCCTGCCGCCGGACGAGGAGGTGACGCTCTACCGCCAGGGCGATTTCATCGATCTCTGCCGCGGGCCGCATCTGCCCTCCACCGGCCGGCTCGGCACCGCCTTCAGGCTTATGAAGCTGGCCGGTGCCTATTGGCGCGGCGATTCGCGCAACGAGATGCTCCAGCGCATCTACGGCACCGCCTGGGCCGACCAGAAGGATCTCGAGGGATACCTCCACCGCCTGGAGGAGGCCGAGCGGCGCGACCATCGGCGCATCGGCCGCGAGATGGGCCTCTTTCACATGCAGGAAGAGGCGGTCGGCTCGACCTTCTGGCACCCCAAGGGCTGGACGCTCTACCGCCAGGTGGAGGACTACATCCGCATGCGTCTCGGCCGGGCGGGCTACCAGGAGGTGCGCACGCCGATGCTGGTCGACCGGGCGCTTTGGGAGGCGTCCGGCCACTGGGAGAAGTTCGGCGACGCCATGTTCATCGCGACGCCCCGGTCCGAGGAGGCCAAGAGCCAGGAGGGCGCCAACCGGGTTCTCGCCATCAAGCCCATGAACTGCCCCTGCCACGTGCAGATCTTCCGCCAGGGCATCAAGAGCTACCGCGACCTGCCGCTGCGCATGGCGGAATTCGGCTCCTGCCACCGCTATGAGCCGTCGGGCGCCCTGCACGGCTTGATGCGCGTCCGGGCCTTCACCCAGGACGATGCCCATATCTTCTGCACCGAGGATCAGATCACCTCGGAGACGAAGGATTTCTGCGACCTGCTCATGAGCGTGTACGCCGATTTCGGCTTCACCGGCGTAACCGTGAAATTCTCGGACCGGCCCGAGGTCCGCGCCGGCGAGGATGCCACCTGGGACAAGGCCGAAGGCTCGCTCCGCGACGCGGTCGCGGCCACCGGGCTCGACACCGTGCTGAACCCGGGGGAAGGGGCGTTCTACGGCCCCAAGCTGGAGTTCGTGCTGCGCGACGCCATCGGCCGGGAATGGCAGTGCGGCACCCTGCAGGTCGATTTCGTCCTGCCCGAACGGCTCGATGCGAGCTATGTCGGCGAGGACGGCGGGCGCCACCGTCCGGTGATGCTGCACCGCGCGATCCTGGGATCCCTCGAGCGCTTCATCGGCATCCTGATCGAGGAATATGCCGGCGCCTTCCCGCTGTGGCTCGCCCCCGTGCAGGTGGCGATCGCCACCATCACTTCCGACGGCGACGCCTATGCCCGCGAGGTCGCCGATATCCTCGGCCGCGCCGGGCTGCGCTGCGAGCTTGACCTCTCCAACGAGAAGATCGGCCACAAGGTGCGCATGCATTCGCTGGCCAAGGTTCCGGTGATCGCCGCCATCGGCAAGCGGGAGACGGAAAACCGTACCCTGGCGCTGCGCCGCCTGGGGTCCAAGGCCCAAGAAGTTCTTGCGCTGGATGATGCGCGCGATAGACTTGTTCTAGAGGCCCGCGTGCCCCATATCGATGCAGCCGGTGAATAACAATCCGTAAACAATATAAATCTAAGATTTCACTCTCCGGCGGCTTTCAGACGAGAGAGGCGGCGGTTCGTGCCGCGGTACCGAGGGCCCGAAGCGAGAGGCTAGAGATCAGAGTTCAACAGAGAATGGAGACGTATCCATAGCTAGGCGACCCCTGCAAGGCCCGCCCCAGAAAAAGTCCGGGCCCCGTGTGAACGAAGACATCATTGCCGACAGCATTCGCGTGGTCGGCGCCGATGGCGAAATGCTTGGCGTCATGTCCGTTGAGGCTGCGCTGCAAAAGGCCGATGCCATATCCCTCGATCTGGTAGAGATTTCGCCGAATTCCGATCCGCCGGTCTGCAAGATCCTCGATTACGGAAAGTTCAAATATCAGGCGCAGAAAAAGGCCAACGAGGCGCGCAAGAAGCAGAAGACCATCGAGGTCAAGGAAATCAAGATGCGCCCCAGCATCGAACGTCACGATTACGATGTGAAGTTGCGGGCCATCAACAAGTTCCTGGACGAAGGCGACAAGGTCAAGGTGACCATCCGCTTCCGGGGCCGCGAGTTCCTGCACCAGGAACTTGGCATGCAGATGCTGGAAAAGGTGCGCGGCGAGATCGAGGAAAAGGCCAAGGTCGAGGCGGTGCCCAAGATGGAAGGGCGGCAGATGGTGATGGTGGTGGCCCCAAGGTAGGGCGAGGGCCGCGCGCCAGCGCGCCGCGAGCCTTCCCGGCCCGCCAAAAGGCCCAGGGGAATCGCTTGAACATCTCAAGCTGATCCTCGGAGGATGGCTTCGAGGTAGTCGACGGACCAAGCGGCCTTTTTGCGTCGGACCTTGAGGCTTGCCTTGTCCTTGGCCTGTTTGACGA
>Ga0326597_10002490_pt1 | contig 27458 bp, 24 predicted proteins | sample RVTome_12_FD_203789 | JGI IMG/M metagenome (GOLD analysis project Ga0326597, IMG submission 203789) | Soil microbial communities from uranium-contaminated site in the Upper Colorado River Basin, Wyoming, United States - RVT100D185 | ecosystem: Environmental > Terrestrial > Soil > Contaminated >... | reverse complement strand
GTCAGGATTTTGGCGGACGTGTCGCGCGGGAACCTGTAGCGGCTGTCGATCGTGAGCACCGCCACCGCCTCGTAGCTCTCGTTGTCGAAGCCGATGTCGGCCACCCGCCCCACCACCACGCCGGCGCCCTTCACCGGCGCGCGCACCTTGAGGCCGCCGATGTTGGAGAAGCGCGCCTCGATGCGGTAGGTCTCGGCGGTGGAGAAGGAGGCGAGGTTGCCCACCTTGAGCGCGAGAAACAGCAGCGCGCCGAGGCCGATGGCGACAAAGACGCCGACCCAGAGATCGATCGCGGAACGGTTCATGGTCAATTGCCTCCGGTAAACATCAGCGCCGTGAGCACGAAATCGAGCGCGAGGATGGCGAGCGAGGACGTGACCACGGTGCGCGTGGTGGCGCGCGAGACGCCCTCGGCGGTGGGCGTGGCGTCGAAGCCCTCGAATACCGCGATCAGGGACACGGCAAAGCCGAACACCACGCTCTTGGTCACGCCGTTGAGGATATCCTCGCGCACGTCCACGGCGGCCTGCATCTGCGACCAGAATGCGCCCTCGTCCACGCCGATCAGCACCACGCCGACGAGGTAGCCGCCGAAGATGCCCATCGCCGAGAAGAGCGCGGCGAGCAGCGGCATCGAGATCACGCCGCCCCAGAAGCGCGGCGCCACCACGCGCGCGACCGGGTCCACGGCCATCATCTCCATCGCCGAGAGCTGCTCGGTCGCCTTCATCAGGCCGATCTCCGCCGTGATCGCGCTCCCCGCGCGGCTGGCGAACAGCAGCCCCGCCACCACCGGCCCGAGCTCGCGCACCAGCGACAGCGCCACCAGAACCCCGAGCGACTCGGAAGCGCCGAAGCGCTGCAGCGTGTCGTAGCCCTGCAGGGCGAGCACCATGCCGACGAACAGGCCGCTCACCAAAATGATGATCAGCGAGAGCACGCCCGCGAAGTAGATCTCGCGCACCGTGAGCCGGAAACGGCTGAACGCCGTCCCCGAATGCGCAAGCAGATAGACGAAGAAGCGGCTGGCATAGCCCAGGCGCCAGACGCCGGCCGTGGCGATCGCCCCGAGCTGCGTGAGGGCGGCGCGCATCGCCTCTAGGCGGCCGCTGCCAAGCCGAGGTCGGCCGGATAGCCGGCCGCCGGGTAGTGGAAGGGCACCGGCCCGTCGATGGCGCCGCTCACGAACTGCTCGACGAACGGCACGTCCGAGCGGCGCACCTCGGCGGGCGTGCCCTGCGCGACGACGCGCCCGTCGGCCATGAAATAGACGTAATCCACGACCGGCAGGGTCTCGGCGACGTCGTGCGTGACGATGACGGCGGTGGCGCCGAGCGCGTCGTTCAGCTGCCGCACCAGGCGGGCGATGACGCCGAGCGCGATCGGGTCGAGCCCGGTGAACGGCTCGTCGTACAGGATCAGCTCCGGGTCGAGCGCGATGGCGCGCGCCAGCGCCACGCGCCGCGCCATGCCGCCCGAGAGCTCCGCCGGCATCAGCCGCGCCGCGCCGCGCAGCCCCACCGCCTCGAGCTTGAGCAGCACCAGGTCGCGGATCGCGTCCTGCGGAAGATCCGTGTGCTCGCGCATCTGGAACGCGACGTTGTCGAACACCGTCATGTCGGTGAATAGCGCCCCGAACTGGTAGAGCATGCCCATGCGCCGGCGCAGCGCGTACAGGCCGTCGCGGTCGAGCTCGCCCGTCACCTGGCCCAGCACGCGCGCCCGTCCGCGCGTCGGCCGCAGCGCCGCCGCGATGATGCGCAGGAGCGTGGTCTTGCCGCAGCCCGACTGGCCCATCACCGCCACCACCTTGCCGCGCGGGATCTCGAGGTCGATGCCGTGCAGCACGGGCTCCCGCCCGTAGGCGAACGTCAGGTCTTCGATCCGTGCGATGGCGGGGTCAGCCACGGGGCTGGTCGGGGACGGCGGCAAGGCGCTGATTTTACTCGACGCGCTGGCCCGCGCCCGTTTCCCCTATAGTTAGGGGCGTGGACAGGGCAGTCGCCAACGCCGCGATACGCGTGGCCGGTCTGGTCAAACGCTTCGGCAAGCGCGAGGCGCTGGCCGGCGTCGACCTGGAGGTGACCCCGGGCGAAGCCTTCGGCCTGGTCGGCGCCAACGGCGCCGGCAAGACGACGCTGCTGAAGTGCCTGCTCGACCTGTGCGCCTTCGACGCCGGCCGCATCGAGATTTTCGGCGCGCCGAGCGGCGAGGCGCGCGCGCGCGCGCGCCTCGCCTACGTTCCCGAGCGGTTCCTGCCGCCGCACTATCTGCGCGGCCGCGAGTTCCTGGCGCTGACCGTGCGCCTGGGCGGGGCCGCCTACGACGAAGCCGCCGCGCGCGCCTTGCTCGCCGAGCTCGCGCTGGAAGCCGAGGCGCTCGAGCGCCCGGTGCGCGAGCTCTCCAAGGGCATGACGCAGAAGCTCGGCCTCGCGGCGGGGTTCCTGCTCGCGCGCGAGCTCACGGTGCTCGACGAGCCGATGAGCGGGCTCGACCCGGCGGGCCGCCTCGCCGTGAAGTCGGTCCTCGCGCGCCTGCGCGCCGAGGGCCGCACGCTGCTGTTCACCTCGCACGTGCTCGCCGACGTGGAGGAGCTGTGCACGGCGATCGCCGTGCTCGAGCGCGGCCGCGTGCGCTTCCGCGGCACGCCGGCCGCGCTCGCCGCGCGCTACGCCGAATCGAGCCTGGAGCGCGCTTTCCTGCGCTGCGTGCATGGCGACTGACCCGCGCGAGGCGCGCCGCGGCAAGCCGCAGCTGCTGATCGTCGACGACGACACGCTCATCGCCGAGACGCTGACGTTCGCCCTCGGCGTCGATTTCGAGGTCTACGCCTGCGAGTCGCGCCCGCACGCCGTCGAGCTGCTGCGCCAGCTGCCGCAGCCGCCGCAGCTGGCGCTCGTCGATCTCGGGCTGCCGCCCCGGCCGCACGCGCCCGACGAGGGCTTCCAGCTGATCGCCGACCTGCTCGCGCATTCGCCCGGCATGCGCATCTTCGTGCTTTCCGGCCAGGGTGACGCGGCGCACGCGCGCCATGCGCGGGCGCTGGGCGCCACCGAGTTCATCGCCAAGCCCTGCGACCCCGCGCTGCTGAAGGCGACGCTCATGCGCGCGCTCGCCTTCCGGCCCGCCGAGGCCGCGGGCCTGCCGGGCCAGGCGGCGCGCCTCGTCGGCGAGAGCGCGGCGCTCGCGCGCCTCCGGAGCCAGATCGCGCAGTCTGCGGACTCGCCGTTTCCGGTGCTGATCGAAGGGGAATCGGGCAGCGGCAAGGAGCAGGTTGCGCTCGCGCTGCACCAGCGCTCGCAGCGCGCCGCGAAGCCCTACCTGGCGCTCAACTGCGCGGCGATCGCGCCCACGCTGGTCGAGCCGACGCTGTTCGGCTACGTGAAAGGGGCGTTCACCGGCGCCACCACCAACAAGTCGGGCTACTTCGAGGACGCGCAGGACGGGACCCTGTTTCTCGACGAGATCGGCGAGCTGCCGCCGGAGATCCAGGCGAAGCTGCTGCGCGTTCTGGAGAACGGCGAGTACCAGCGCGTCGGCGAGACGCAGCGCCGCGTGGCGCGGGCGCGCGTGCTCGCCGCCACCAACCGCGACCTGCGCCAGGAGATGCGCCAGGGGCGCTTCCGCCCCGACCTGTATCACCGCCTGTCCGTGCTTACCGTGGCGGTGCCGCCGCTGCGCGAAATGGGTCGCGACCGCCTGCTGCTGCTGGAGCACTTCCGCGCGCAGTACGCCGCGCAGGCCGGCGTCGCGCCCTTCTCGCTCGATGCCGATGCAGAGCGCGCCTGGCTCGCGTATTCGTTCCCGGGCAACGTGCGCGAGCTGCGCAATATCGTCATCCGGCTCATCACCAAGCATGCCGGCGGGTGCATTTCGGCCGCCGAGCTGGAGCCGGAATTCGACTTGGACTCGCAGACCGGCGACGCACCGCAGGAGCGCGACCTGCTCGCCGAAGCCGAGCGCGAGCTGGAGCGCGGCGGCTTCAGCCTGGACGGGACCCTCAGGGCCTGGGAGCGCGCCTACGTCGAGGCGGCGCTGCGCATGACGCGCGGCAACGTGAGCCAGGCGGCGAAGCTGCTGGGCGTGAACCGCACCACGCTTTACTCCCGCATGAGCACCACCGAGGACAAGGAGCGCTAGACGATGTCGCTGTACCTGGAGCACTTCGGCCTCAAGGAAGCGCCGTTCCGCATCACGCCGCACACGGACTTTTTCTTCGACGGCGCCGAGCGCGGCGCCACGCTCGAGGCGCTGCTCTACGCCACCCTGCACGAGGAGGGCATCGTCAAGGTGGTGGGCGAAGTGGGCAGCGGCAAGACGATGCTGTGCCGCGTGCTCATCGAGCGGCTGCCGGCGCACGTGGAGACCGTGTACCTCGCCAACCCGTCGTTCACGCGCGACGAGATCCTCTACGCGGTAGCCGAAGAGCTGAGCATCGAGTTCCCGCGCGAGCGCGTCACCGGCGCGCTGCACGCGCTGCACGACCGGCTGATCGAGTCCTACGGCCAGGGGCGGCGCACCGTGATCCTGATCGACGAGGCGCACGCCATGCCCGAGGAGACGCTCGAGCAGGTGCGGCTGCTGTCGAACCTGGAAACCAGCCGGCACAAGCTGCTGCAGATCGTGCTGTTCGGCCAGCCCGAGCTGGACGAGGTGCTGGCGCTCGCGTCGATGCGCCAGCTGAAGGACCGCATCACGCACAACTTCCGCATGCGCCCGCTGCAGACGGCGGAGGTCGCCACCTACCTGTCGTTCCGCATGCGCGCCGCCGGCTACCACGGGCCCGACGTGTTCGCCCCGGCGGCCGTGACGCGAATCGCGCGCGGCTCGCACGGGCTCACGCGCCGCATCAACATCCTCGCCGACAAATCGCTGCTCGCCGCTTACAGCGAGGGCGCGCACGCCGTCGGCACCAGGCAGGCGCGCGCCGCCATCGCCGATTCGGAATTCGCGCCGCGCTGGCGCGCGCCGCGGGCGGCGGCCGCGTTCGGTGCGGCGGCCGCGGCCGGCGTCCTGCTCGGCGCGGGCGCGTACCGGCTGATCTCGCCCTCGTCGACCCCCGCGAGCGCCGCGGCCCCGGTGGCGACGGCACCCGTCGCACCGGCGCAGGCGGCAGCGGCGCCGACCCCGCCGGTCGCGCCGCCGCAACCCCGACTTGAGCGCGAGCAGGTGCTGCGCCTGGCCGGCTATGCTGCCGGGCGCAATCCTCTGCTGCACGCGCGCATCGAGGCCGCGCGCGACAAGCTCGATTCGGCCCCGGACGGACACCACAGCATCGAGCTGTATTTCACCGACAACAGCGACCCCGACCGCGTCGAGCGCTTCCTGATGCGCGCGCGCGAGCTCGTGCCGCTCGAGAACGTCTATATCGTGCCGGTGGAAAGCGGCGGCCGGTACCGCATCTGGGCCCTGTACGGGGACTTCGCCGGCGAGGCGCACGCCGAGCAGGCGGCCAAGCGCCTGCCGCCCAAATACCAGCAGGCGTTTCCCCTGGTGCCGCGGAGCTTCGCCGAGCTGCGCCGCGCGCTTTGAGCCGGGACACTGCAAAATCCTGAAAACTGTCCCGCGACAGTCGCTTAGCAGCTTTTCCTCAGGCGCACTCGTGCTATGCTAGTTTTCCAAGGGGGGGCTTCGACCTCATGACGTGGAAGCTGTCGGTGTCCGTGGCCGCGCTCGCTGCAGCGCTGGTGGGCTGCGCGCAGGCGCCCGCCAAGCCGTCCGAGACCCATCTCGGCGTCGAGGTGCCGCCGCCCTCGGCACCCGGCGCCATCCCGCCGCCGGTGCAGATAGCCCCGGTGCTGCCCGAGCCCAAGCCCGCGGCGCCGCCCGAAACCTACAGCGTGGTGGTCAATAACGTCGCCGCGCAGGACCTCCTTTTCGCTCTCGCGCGCGACGCCAAGCTGAACATCGACATCCACCCGGGCATCGCCGGCAGCGTCACGCTGAACGCCGTGGACCAGACGCTGCCGCAGCTCCTGGAGCGAATCTCGCGGCAGGTGAGCATGCGCTACGAGCTGAACGGCGCCAATCTGCTGGTGCTGCCCGATGCGCCGTTCCTGCGCACGTATCTGGTCGATTCCTTGAGCGCTTCGCGCAATGTAAAGATGCAATCTCAGGCATCGACCCAGTTCGGGGCTGCTACCGCTGCAACCGGGGGCAGCACGGGCGCCACGGCAACCATCGACGTGACCTCCAACAATCAGCTTTGGGACACGCTGGTCCAGAACATCAAGGACATCCTCGGCGAAGCCTTGGGGGCCAAGCCCGCGGCGGGCGCCGCAGGCGCGGGTGGCACGAGCGCGGGGGCAACGGACGTTATCGGCAACCGTGAAAGCGGTGTGATCTACGTGCGTGCCGATTCACGCCAGCATGAGCGGGTCCAGGAATTCCTCGATTCAGTGCTGGCGAATGTGCGGCGGCAGGTGCTGATCGAGGCTACGGTGGCCGAAGTGCAGCTGAACAACGAATACCAGCGCGGCATCGACTGGCAACGCTTGAGGACGGGCGCGACCGCTACCGGCGTGCAAGGCTTTGGCACCGGTCAATCGGGCGTGGAATTCAACCAGATTTCCAGCGGCACCCCGGCCGGGATAACCACGACGGCTTTCGTTCTCGGTGGCGCACTTGTCAGCCAGAATCTGAATGTCGCCATCAAGCTGCTCGAGTCTTTTGGCGACGTGCGGGTGCTGTCGAGCCCGAAAATCAGCGTCCTCAACAATCAGACGGCGCTGCTACGCGTTACGCGAGACATTGTTTATTTCACAGTCACCCCTTCCCAAACTACGGGCGCTGCGGCGGGATCGGGAACAGTGGTTCTTCCGGCGACATTCACGACGGCGCCGGTAGTCGCCGCGGAAGGGTTCGTCATGAGCGTATTGCCGCAGATCAACGAGGCCCAGGGCATCATGCTCAACGTGCGCCCGACGATCCGGCGAAGGGTGTCGTCGGCTTTCGACCCGAATCCCGCTCTGGCGGCAGCCGGCACCGTCAACGAGATCCCGGTGTTCGAGACACGCGAGTTCGATTCCATGCTGCGCATCCAGAGCGGCCAGACCGCGGTTCTCGGCGGCCTGATGCAGGACTCGGTGGAGGACATCGAGGACACGATTCCGGGACTGAACCGCATCCCCTTCTTCGGCAGGCTGTTCGCCCAGCAGCGCAAGGTGACGCGCAAGACCGAGCTGGTCATCTTCCTGCGCGCCACCGTGATCCGCGACGCGAGCGTGGACGGCGACTACGCGAACTTCCGCAACCTGCTGCCGACGGAGAACTTCCTCACCCGACCGGCGGGCAGCGCCCCCGCGCCGCAGTGACATGAGCCTGCTGCTCGAGGCGCTCAAGAGGGCCGAGAAGGCCAAGGAGGACGCCCAGCGCCGCACCCGCGAGGGCGAAGGCGCGGCCGAGCTGCGGCTGGCGGACGAGGCGCCGACGCCCGGGGCGAAGCACGTCGTAACGCGAGACGAGCTGCCGTCGATCACGGGGCCCGTCGAGATCCAGTCGGACGATCTGCGCGCCGAAGCGCCGGCAACCCCCCCCGGCGAGCTGTCGCTGCAGCAGGCCGCGGCGGCGCAAGCGCCCCGCAGTGGCACCGCGCAGGAAGCCGCGCAGCGCGGCACGGCGCGCAAGGTGTTCGAGGTGAAGGTGCGCGAGCCGAATCCGCGCCTGCCCTTCCTCATCACCATGGGCTCGCTCGCCGCGTTCGCCGTGGGAACGGTGGTCTACTTCTGGATCCAGCTGAGCCCGCCCGCGCCGCTGTACAACGCCAATCCGCAGCCCGCGTCGGGCGAGGTGCAGGTCGCCCTCGCGCCACCTCCGCCGCCGCCCGCGAGCGCGCCCACCGGGAGCATCCCGGGTCTGCCGCCGGAAACGCGCCCCATGAGCCAGCCCGCCCCTGCCGCGGCGGCCACGCCGAGGCCCGCGCTCAAGCCGGCGGCCGCCCCGCAGCCGCGACCCGCGCCCGCACCGCGCGCGCAAACGCCGCGGCCGCGCCCCGTCGCCGCCTCCACGCTGGCCGCCAGCCGCCCGGCGCCGCGCGTACACCCGGGCGTCGCCTCCGGTTACGCCGCTTACCAGGCCGGCGACATGGAGCGCGCGCGCGCCGACTACGAGCAGGCGCTGCGCGACGAGCCCGGCAACCGCGACGCGCTGCTCGGGCTCGCCGCGGTGGAAACGCGCGCCCTGCGCTTCGCCGCGGCCGAGGCCCTGTACCGGCGACTGCTGCTCGCCGATCCGCGCGAACCGCATGCGCACGCGGGCCTGCTCGCGTTGCGCGCGCGGCAGATCGACCCGGTAGCCGCGGAATCGCGCGTGAAAGGGCTGCTGGCCGTCGACCCCGAGGCGAGCGTGCTGCATTTCACGCTCGGCAACCAGTTCGCGCAGCAGCGCCGCTGGGCCGAAGCGCAGCAGGCCTACGCCAGGGCGGCCGCCATGGATCCGGACAATCCCGATTACGCCTACAACCTCGCTGTCAGCCTGGAGCACATGCGCCAGCCGCAACCGGCGCTGCAGCAGTACCGTCGTGCGCTCGCTCTTGCACTGCAGCGCACCGCCAGCTTCGATGCCGCCGCCGCGCACGCGCGTGTGCAGCAGTTGTCGCACTGACACATCCTAAAGCCGGGTTTTTGCGGGCTTTCTGTATCATGCAGACTGGATGAATTCGCCCACCAATCCCCAGGCCAAGCGCCACATCGGGCAGATCCTGATCGACCAGGGCATCCTGACCGAGGACCAGTTGCGCATCGCGCTGCTGGAGCAGACCAAGTCCAAGGCCCCCGTGGGGCGGCTGCTGGTGCAGCTGGGCTTCGTTTCCGAGGCCACGCTGCGCGATGCCCTGTCGGAAAAGCTCGGCCTGCAGTCGGTCGACCTGGCGCACATCATCGTCGACCCGGCGGCGCTGAAGATGCTGCCGCGCGACATGGCGCGGCGCTACCGCATGTTCCCGGTGGCGCTCGACCGCAAGGCGAAAAGGTTCATCGTCGCGCTCGCCGACACCAACAACATCGTCGCCGTCGACCAGCTGCGCGCGCACCTGAAGGACGACCTCGAGATCGAGCTGCGCCTGGCCGGCGACTCCGAGATCGAGCGCGCGGTCGAGCACTACTACGGCCACGAGTTCTCGATCGACGGCATCCTGCGCGAGATCGAGACCGGCGAAGTCGACTACGCCACCATCGCCGAGGGCGACGAATACTCGCAGCCGGTGGTGCGACTGATCTCGGCGCTGCTCGCCGACGCCGTCGAGCGCGGCGCCTCCGACATCCACTTCGAGCCCGAGCAGAACTTCCTGCGCATCCGCTACCGCATCGACGGCGTGCTGCGCCAGATCCGCAGCCTGCACAAGACCTACTGGCCGGCGATGGCGGTGCGCCTCAAGGTGATGGCGAAGATGAACATCGCCGAGACGCGCGCGCCGCAGGACGGGCGCATCTCGGCCACCATGTCGGGGCGCGTGGTGGACTTCCGCGTCGCGAGCCTGCCAACGTCGCACGGCGAGAACATCGTGCTGCGCATTCTCGACCGGCAGAAGGGCATCGTGCCGCTCGACAAGCTCGGGCTGGAGGAAGCCGCGCTGGAGCTCCTGAAGCGCATGATCGCGCGTCCCGAAGGCATCATCATGGTGACCGGCCCCACCGGCAGCGGCAAGACCACCACGCTGTACTCGATCCTCAACCACATCAACTCCGACGGCATCAACATCATGACGCTGGAGGACCCGGTCGAGTACCCGATGACGCTCATCCGGCAGACCTCGGTGTCGGAAGCCGCCAAGCTCGATTTCGCCAACGGCGTGCGCGCGCTGATGCGCCAGGACCCGGACGTGATCCTGGTGGGCGAAGTGCGCGACCGCGACACCGCCGAAATGGCGTTCCGCGCGGCGATGACCGGCCACCAGGTGTACTCGACGCTGCACACCAATTCGGCGGTCGGCGCGATCCCGCGCCTTCTGGACATCGGCATCGTGCCCGACGTCATGTCGGGCAACATCATCGGCGTGGTGGCGCAGCGCCTGGTCAGGAAGCTGTGCCGCACCTGCCGCCAGTCCTACGACCCCGAGGTCAAGGAGCGGCGCGTGCTCGGCATGACGCCGGCCGAGCCGGCGGCCCTGTACCGCGCCGTGGGCTGCGAGCAGTGCGACTACCAGGGCTACCGCGGGCGCCAGTCGATTCTCGAGATCCTCAAGATCGACGGCGGCCTGGACGAGCTGATCGCGCGCCGCGCCACGGCGCGCGAGATCCTCACGGCGGCACGCGCCAAGGGCTTCCGCACGCTCGCCGACGACGGCGTGCGCATGGTGCGCGCCGGCCTCACCAGCCTGGACGAGCTGATGCGCGTCGTCGACCTCACGGACCGCATGGCGTAGGGTGGGCCATTGGCGCACCCTACGGCTTCGATATGCCTCTGTACACCTACAAGGCCATAGACGCCCAGGGCAAGAGCGTGATCGGCCGCACCGAAGCGGTCAACCCGTTCGACCTCGAGCAGCGGCTGCTGCGCATGGGCCTGGACCTGGTCTACGGCGCGCCCACCAGCCAGGCCGCGAAGCTGATCGGCGGCGCGCGCATCTCGCGCCAGGACCTGATCAATTTCTGCTTCCACCTGGAGCAGCTCGCGGGCGCGGGCGTGCCGGTGGTCGAAGGTCTCGTCGACCTGCGCGAAAGCGTCGACAACCGGCGCTTTCGCGAGGTGATCTCCGGGCTGCTGGAATCGATCGAGGGCGGCAAGAACCTGTCGCAGGCGCTCGCCGAGTTCCCCGAGGTGTTCAGCAAGGTGTTCGTCAGCCTGGTGCGCTCCGGCGAGCAGACCGGGCGGCTCGCCGAGGTGCTGAAGAGCCTCACCGAGTCGCTCAAGTGGGAGGACGAGCTCGCCGCGCAGACCAAGAAGCTCATCATGTACCCGGCGTTTGTCGGCTCGATCGTGCTGCTGGTGACCTTCTTCCTGATGGTCTACCTGGTGCCGCAGATGACCGGCTTCATCCGCAACATGGGCCAGGACATTCCGCTGCAGACGCAGATCCTCATCGCGGTCTCCAATTTCTGCATCGACTACTGGTGGGTGGTGATCGCCGCGCCCTTCGTCGTCTGGTTCGGCGTCAAGTTCGCCGCGCGCGCCAACCCGGCCGTGGCCTACGCGCTCGATCGCTACAAGATCTCGATGCCGCTCGCCGGGCCGATCCTGAAGAAGATCATCCTGTCGCGCTTCGCCTCGAGCTTCGCCATGATGTATTCCTCGGGCATCACGGTGCTCGACGCGATCCGCAGCTGCGAGGAGATCGTGGGCAACCGGCCCGTCGAGTACGCGCTGCGCGGCGCCGGGCAGCAGATCGCCGAGGGCAAGAACCTGACGGTCGCCTTCCAGGACGCGGGGCTGTTCCCGCCGCTCGTCATCCGCATGCTCAGGATCGGCGAGAACACCGGCGCCCTGGATACCGCGCTGCTCAACGTGAGCTATTTCTACAACCGCGAGGTGCGCGAATCGATCGGCCGGCTGCAGGCGATGATCGAGCCGGCGCTGACGGTGGTGCTGGGCCTCATCCTCGGCTGGGTGATGCTGTCGGTGCTCGGGCCGGTCTACGACACGATCAGCAAGATGAAGTTCTGACATGAAGCGCCTGGTCTACTTCACCGGCGACGACCATACCGTGTACGCGTGGTCGCGCGGCCGGCTCGCCGTGGAGGCGAAGTTCCCGGGCGACGACCTCGGGGTGACGGCGTTTCGCGAGTACCTGACGGACCACCGCGGCGCGCTGTTCTACGCGGTGGCCGATCTGGCCGGCGAGGACTTCCACGAGGAGCTGATCCCGTACCTGCGCGGCGCCGACCGCGAGCTGGTGGTGCAGCGGCGCCTGGCGCAGCGCTACCGCGACACGCGCCTCGCCGCGGCGCTGTCGCTCGGGCACGTGCGCGGCGAGCGCCGCAACGAGCGGCTGCTGCTCACCTCGTTCACCAACACGCAGCGGCTCACCCCCTGGCTCGACGCGCTGGCCGAATCCGAGGCCAAGCTCGCCGGCATGTTCTCGGTGCCGCTGCTCGCGCCGGCGCTCGCCGCGCGCCTGGGCGCGGGCGGCGGCCGCTCGTTCGTGGTCACCGCCAACAGCGCCGGCCTGCGCCAGTGCTACGTCGACGACGGCAAGCTGCGCTTCGCGCGCCTGGAGCGCACGGTCGACATGGTGCCGGAGGCGCTCGCCGCCTTCGTGCGCTCGGAGACCGGGCGCCTGGCCCAGTACCTGTCGACGCTGCGCGTGCTGCCGCGCGAGGGCCCGCCGATCCAGGTGATCGTGGTCGCACCGCCCGGCCAGCGCGGCGCTTTCGAGCGCACCCTGGTCTCCGACACGCGCCTTTCGTTCCTGACCATCGATCAGAACGAGGCCATGCGGCGCGCCGGGGTGAAGGCCACGGTGCCGGGGGCGGGCGCGGAGCAGCTCTACCTGCACCTGGCCGTGCGCCGGCCGCCGCGCGAGCAGTTCGCGCGGCGCGAAGACCGGCGCAGCTACGTCCTGTGGCAGCTGCGGCGCGCGGTGCTGGCCGCCGGGGCCCTGGGTTTCGGCGGCTGCGCGCTCTATGCCGGCGCGAGCTGGCTCGACGTCGCCAGAACACGCGCCGCAGCCGATCAGGTTCATCTCGAGACGCGCAGCGCGCAGGACGAGTACCAGCGCATCACTTCCGCCTTCCCGGTCACGCAGACCACCACCGACAACCTGCGCGCCACGGTGGTGGAGTTCACCAAGATTGCGCGGCAGACGGCCGCGCCGGAACGCACGCTCGTGTACTTGTCGCGGGTGCTCGAGCAATTTCCGCTGATCGAGATCGACTCCCTGCAATGGCGCGTCGAGGCGCAGGCCGGGCGCAGTGCGCGTGCGCCCGCCGCGGCCGCGGCGGGCCAGACCGTCGATGACGGCGCGCGCGCACCGACCGAAATCCTGGAGATTTCGGGCCGCGTCGGCACCATGCGGCGCTCCGACTACCGCGCCCTCACCGCCGAGGTGCAGCGCTTCGCCGACGCGCTGCGCGCCGACCCGGCTTATCAGGTGCAGCGCACGCAACTGCCCTTCGACGTGACTTCGGAGGGCACGCTCTCCGGCGACATCGGCACCGCCGCGGACACCGGCGAGGCGCCGCGCTTCACCATCGTGCTGGCGCGGAGTCTCCGATGAGCTTCTCGGCGCAGGAGCTGCGCCAGCTCGCCCTGCCCCTGGTGGCGTGCCTGGCGCTGCTGGCGGCGGGCTCGGCGCTCATCACCTGGACCGAGGGCAAGCGTGCCGCCGCCGTGAGCGCGCTTACCTCGGCGCGCGCCGAGCGCTCGCAAGCCAAGGAACGCCTGATGCGCATTGCCGAGGAGGAAAGGGAGGTCAAGGAGAAGCTCGAGGTCTACCGGCGGCTCAAGGACATCGGCATCCTGGGCGAGGAGCAGCGGCTGGAATGGGCCGACGCCATGACACGCATCCGCACAGCACGCGAGCTCCCCGACCTGCGCTACCGCGTCGAGCGCCAGCAGTCGCTGAAGACCGTGCCCGGCAAGCCGGCCAACGTCGAGTTCTATGCCAGCACCATGCACGTCGCGCTCGCCCTGCTGCACGAAGGCGACCTGCTGAATTTCCTCGGCGACTTGCGCGCCTCGGGCAATGCCTACTACGCGGTGCGCAGTTGCTCGCTCGGGCGCACCGGCCAGCCCGCGACGATCAGCGGCCTTTCGCCGCGCCTGCGCGCGGAATGCGAGATCGACCTGATCACCATCCTCGACCGGGCGGCGAAGGCATGAGGCGAGTCGCCGCCCTGCTGCTCGGCTGCGCCCTGCTTGGGCCAGGCGCAGTGCTGGCGCAGCAGCTCGGGCGGCTGTTCTTCACGCCGGAGCAGCGCGACGCGCTCGATGCGCGGCGCAAAGCGCGCCTGCCAGACAAGCCGGTCGCGCTCGCGCCCTCGCCGACCACGCGCATCGACGGCAGCGTGCAGCGCTCGAGCGGCAGGTCGACCGTCTGGATCGACGGCGCCGCCGTGCCGGACGGCACCCAGCCCGAGGGCCTGCGCGTGCGCCGCGGCGGCGATCCCAGCCGCATCCACGTGACCGTGGGCGAGGAAGGCCGGCGCATCGAGCTGCGCGTCGGCGAGACCCTGGATCGCGCCACCGGCGAGGTGAAGGACGTGGTCGGCGATGGCGAGGTCAGGATACGGCGCCGTGGTGCTGCTACGCGCTAGCCGCCGCGCCCAGCGCGGCATGGCACTGCTCGGCCTGCTGGCCGTGGCCGTCATGGTGTTCGCCTACGTGCTCACGAGCAGGCTCAACGCGGCGAGCCAGTTCGTCGGCGTCGACCGCGAGCACAACGCCAAGGTGCTCGCGCAGGCCAAGCAGGCGCTGATCGGCTGGATGGCGATCAACGCGGCAACCGACAACAACCCGGGGCGCCTGCCCTGCCCGGAGGCGGTCAACGCCATCGGCACGGCCTCCGAGGGCATCTCGGCACCTCTGATAACGCCGTCGACGCCCAACTGCGCCACCGTGGGTCGACTGCCCTGGCGTACGCTGGGACTCAGCAAGCTCGTCGACGCCGCGTCGGAACCGTTGTGGTACGCGGTGTCGCCGGGCTGGGCGCTGCAGAACAGCTCCACGCTGCTCAGCATCAACTCGGACAGCTGGGGCGCCATGGTCATCGACGGGCAAGCCGCGCCGAACGAAGTCGTGGCTCTGATCATCGCGCCGGGACCGGCGATGAACGTGGTGGCGGCAGGCGGGTGCACGGCGCAGGCGCAAGCGCGCTCCGCGCCGGCGCCTGCCATGAACCCGGTCAACTACATCGAGTGCTTCAATGCGGCGACGCCAGCGTTCTCCACCACCGGCCCGGCAACCTCCTTCAACGACCAGGTGGTGCGCGTGACCGCAGCGGACCTCATGCCCGCGCTCGAAGCGGCGATCGCCGAGCGCATGCAGCGCGAAATCGCACCGGCGCTGCGAGGCGTTTATACGTCGTCGATATACGCCGGCATTCCCGCGAGTACCCCGCTCTACCCCTACGCGGCGCCGTGGGCGAACCCCGGTCCGGGCAGCGGCACCTCCGACTACCGCGGCGTAGCCGACACCTACAAGGGGCTGCTGCCGTTCAACCAGACCCAGGGCTGCAATCCGGCGACCGATCCGCGCTGCACCACAACGTTATTGGCTTGGTCACCGGCTCCGCCGAATCCGGCGCCGCCCGCCTACAAGACCGGTGGGTATGGCTCTATCCAGACTCAGTCTTGCTCCTGGCAATCCGGCAACAACGTCGCTATGTGCGAGGGTGAGTACAGGGAGGATTCCAGCAACCCCTCGGGACCGGGGATGCTCATCGAGATGACGGCGACGATCAACAATGTCGCCATGGGGCTGCGCAGGATCGATTGGACCAAAGCGCAGGTGGTTGCGCGCAATGACAGCCCTGATCCTTGGGAGCAGGTAACCCTGGAGCCCTCCTCGCCGCCTGACACGACGATGAACACGGACGGCTCCGTGACCGTCAAGTTCCGCGCGAGGCTCCCGAACATCGACGCGAAAGGCTGGGTCACTTGGGCGCAATACAGGATCAGCCTGGATCGTGCGGTGATCGGCGACCACTTCCTGCTTGACCCGGCGACCAGCGGCCCCGGCGCTGCCACCAGCTGGTTCGTGCGCAACGCGTGGTACCGGACAACGTACTATGCGACAGTTCGCAGGAACACGGCAGTCGCGCTGGCCACCCTGGGCTGCACCGACTCGAGCGACACGAGTGTGGGGTGCATGCGCTTCAACGATTCCTCGACCCGCAACATCCGCGCGCTGCTGGTGCTCGCGGGACGCAGCATGAGCAATCCCGCCGGGCGGCCCAACAATGACCTCCGCGACTACGTCGAGTGGCAGAACTGCGACCACGACCCCAACCCCTCGAACGTCCTGGACCCGTGCATCCCCAAGACACTGTTCGAGCAGCGCCCGATGCGCTCGACCAGGGTGGCGATCTCCGCGCTCAACGCGCCTTTCAACGACCGCGTGGTCCTGGTGGACTGGAACGGTTCGCTCATCGTGCCCGCGCAGGCCGTGACCACATCGCCCTTGCGGCTCGCCGTGCGCCCGTAGTGAGGCAGCCTCGCGTCCGCCGCGCCCGCGGCTTCACCCTCACCGAGCTCGCGGTGGTCTTCACGATCATCAGCCTGCTGCTCGCGGCGGCGATGTACACGCTGTCGGCGCAGACCGAGCAGCGCGACTTCGAGGAAACGCGGCGCCGGCTGGAAGCGGCGCGCGACCTGCTCCTCGCGTTCGCACTCGTCAACGGCCGGCTGCCGTGTCCCGCGAGCACGACGACGGGAGCCACGGCTGGACTCGAGGCGCCCGCCGGCGGCGGCACGTGTACCGCGCCCGGACCCTACGGCGGCTGGCTGCCGGCACGCTCCATCGGCTTCCAGGTCACCGATGCGGCTGGAAACGCCGTTGATGCCTGGGGAAATGCGATCCGGTATGCCGTATCCGGCACTGCCCCGACCTGCGTGACCGCGCCCGCAACCCCGCACTTCACCAACACCACCAACCTGCGCGCCAACGGCATCAGCTGCCAGCCCAACGACCTCGTCGTGTGCCAATCCGCCTCGGGCATCACGGCGACGACCTGCGGCACCGCGGTCGCGGTCACCAACCAGACAACGCTCGTCGCCATCGCGTTCTCCACCGGCAAGAACGGCGCAAGCGGCTCTGGCGGCATCGACGAAGCGGCAAATTTGAACGGCGACCGGGTGTTCGTGTGGCATACGCCCACGCCGGTCGGCGCAACGAACGGCGAGTTCGACGACCAGATGACCTGGATCAGCGTGGGCGAGCTCTACGGCAAGCTGGTCGCCGCCGGACTCCTGCCCTAGGCCGCCGCCGGCCGCAGGGCGAAGCACACTTCGCCGTCGCGGTTCGACTCCAGCCGCAGCGCGTAGCCCGCCGCCGCCGCCTGGCGCGCGGCCTGGTACAGGCCGATCCCCAGCCCGCTTTCGGATTGCACCGGCGCGCGCAGCAGCGACGCCGCGAGCTCGGCGGGCACCGCACGGCCGCTGTCGCATACCCGCAGGCCGCCGCCCTCGAGCGCGACGCTTACGCGCACACCGGGCTGGGCGGCGCGCTTGGCGAGCGCGTTCTGCAGGAGATTGTCGGCCACGCTGTCGAAGAGCGCCTTGGGCACCTCGGCGCCGTCCAGCGCGCGCGCGCTAAACGCCACGCCGCGGTCCTGGTACTGGCGCACCAGCGCTTTCCACCATGTGGCGGCCGGCACCGGGGGCTCCTGTTCCGCGAGCGGGCGCTGGAGCTTGTCGAGCGTGGCCGCGAGGCGCTGCGTGATGGCGGGCAATTGGCGCCGCACGAGCGCGAGCAGCTCCGGCGAGTCGCCCCTTTGCGCGGCGGCGACCGAGCACAGCACGTTGAGCGACTGCAGCAGGTTCTTCACGTCGTGCGTGACGCGCGCGCCGGTCTGATGCACCGCCTGCATGTAGCTTGCCTCCTGCAGCGCCTGTTCGCGCAGCTTGGCGAGGTAGAACTCCGCCAGCAGCTGGCCGAGCAGGCGCAGGTGGCCGTGCAGCGCCGGGCTGGTGCGGTAGCGCGAGTAGACGATGAGCGAGATCTCGCGGCTGGAGAACTCCACGGCGTACGGCGTGCGCGTGCCGGATTCGCCCTGCCCGGCGCCCGAGCGCCACGCCGCGCCCTGCACCAGGGGCAAGCGCGCGAGCGCCGCTGCCGCCTCGGCGAGAAAACGCCCGGGCCGCGGCTCGGCGTGCGACAGCTCGGCGAGGTACTGCAGCCACTGCTCGAGCGGCAGGCCGATGGAGAACAGGTACCGCGAAACGAACACATTGAGCCCCGCGTAGCCCGTGCGCGGATTCCAGGCCAGCCCGATCGCCAGCAGGATGCCGGCGATCACGAACACGATGTAGATGAGCGCCTCCAGGTAGCCGGTGCGCCCCAGCGTCATGAAGGCAAAGCTGCCCAGGATCACCACGCCGAGCATCAGCATCAGGAAGATGCTGTAGAAGTAGTCGATCACCTGCGCCACCTCGGGCGGGTCGCTTTCGGTCGGCGTCAGCGCCATCAGCACGAACAACGCCGGCAGACCCCAGGCGGCGTAGCCGCGCACCGCCGGGTCGATCTCGTTGCGGGGCGCGATCTGAGGCAGCAGGACCACCACCAGCAGAGCGAGCAGGTAGGCGAACACCAGCAGGTAGAAGCGCCGCTGCCAGCGCGCCTGGTGCAGGAACACCCTGCCGCCGACTATTCCCGCAAGCACGACTGTCCAGCCCGCGAGCAGCCACCAGTTCAGCCAGACGACAAGCGCGGCGGCAAAAGCGCCGATGGACATCGCCTGCACCACGGTAACCGGGCGCTCGCCGGGCACCAGCGGCTGCCACAGCAGCAGCAGCCCGAGATGGGCGAGCAGCAGCACGCCCGCCGCCTCGTCGGCCACCCCGCGCAGCGCCACCACGTGCAGCAGCGCCAGCATGGCGATGACCACGAAGCGCCAGTGGCGCCGGCTGATGGCCCAGGCCGCCCGCGGCAGGCGGCCGGCGGCAGCGCTCTGTGTGTCGGCTTGCATGATCGATGCGGGGCAGGCAAAGATACGCAGATTCCCCGGCCCGCGATAGATGTCCCCAGCCCTTCTTCTCGCCCGCAGCACGCTGCTCGAGGCACGCCGCAGCGGCCTGCCGTGGCTCGTGCTCGGCCTGCTCGCCGCGGCGTTCGGGCTCGCGGCGTTCCTGTCGCAGGTGGCGGTGACCGAGGGCCGCGAGCTGCAGGCCGCGTTGGCCGCCGCACTGCTGCGCGCCGGCGCGGCGTTCCTGCTCGCCGCGCATGTCGCGGCGAGCGTGGTGCGCGAAGCAAATGACAAGGTGCTCGAGCTCGCTCTGGCGTTGCCTTTGTCGCGCAGCCAGTTTTACCTCGGCAAGCTCGCCGGCTACGCCGCGATCGCCCTTGCCTTCGCCGCCGCCTGCGGCGTGCCGATGCTGCTCTGGGCGGCCCCGGCGAGCGCCGCGCTGTGGAGCGCGTCGCTCGCGGCCGAGCTCCTGCTCGTCTGCGCCGCGAGCCTGTTCTTCGCGCTCACCCTGGCGAACGTGGTACCCGCCATTGCCGCCACTGCCGGCCTGTATCTGCTCGCCCGCTCCATCGCCGCGATCCAGCTCCTCGCGCGCGGCCCTCTTGCCGAGCAGACGTGGACCCAGGTCGTCGCGCGCGGCGCGGTGGATGCCGTAGCGCTGCTGCTGCCCCGGCTCGACCAGGCGACGCGCAGCGACTGGCTGCTCTACGGCTCGCCGGCGGCGGCAGAGTTCGGCGCCGCCGTCGGCTCGCTTCTCGTGTACACGGCGCTGCTCGCGGCGGCGGGGCTGTTCGACTTCAACCGGCGCAACCTGTGAGGGCGGGCGAGCGGCCGCTGGCGGCGGTCCCCGGCTGGCTGTGGGCGGCGCTCGCCGCGAGCCTCGCCGCGCAGGTAGCGCTGCGCGCGCTCTCCGCGCCGCCGGCGACCGCGGCGTCCGACCTGCCGCCGGCGCCGCGCGCCGTGGCGCTGCGGGTCGCGAGCCTCGGCGAGCCCGCGGCCGCCGCGCGCCTCGCCATGCTCTACGTGCAGGCCTTCGATCTCGGCGCCGGCAACGCCCTGCCTTACCGGCGCCTGGACTATGCCCGCCTGCGGGCATGGCTGCGCGCGATCCTCGACACCGATCCGCGCAGCAACTATCCGCTGTTCGCCGCGGCGCGCGTGTACGCCGAGGTCGAGGATCCGGCGCGCAGCCGCACGATGCTCGCCTTCATCCACGAGGCTTTCCTGGAGGATCCCAACCGGCGCTGGTCCGCGCTCGCGCACGCGGCGCTCCTTGCCAAGCACCGTCTGCAGGACCTGCCGCTCGCGCGCCGCTACGCGGCCGACCTCGAGCGCCTGACCACCGATCCGGACCTGCCGCTATGGGCGAAGCAGATGCAGATCTTCATCCTCGAGGACATGAACGAGCTCGAAGCCGCCAGGATCATGCTCGGCGGGCTGCTCGCGAGCGGCCGCCTGCACGACGCGGGCGAGCGGCGCTTCCTGAAGGAGCGCCTCGAGGCGCTGGAGCGCCGGCTGGCGTCGAAACAGCGTCGCGATTGACGGAATTCCGACGCTCTTTTCGTGATTTTTGACCTCTCAGGGGCCGAAATGGCAAAATTTCCCCGGCATGGAACTTGCGGTCCTGTTTATCGCCTCGTCTTCCGGCAAAGGAGCAACTGGATGAAAACGAACCAAAAAGGCTTCACGCTCGTGGAAATCGCGATCGTCCTGGTGATCATCGGGCTGCTGCTGGGCGGCATCCTGAAGGGCCAGGAAATGATCACGCAAGCCAAGATCAAGAACATCATTTCGGACTTTTCCGGGATTTCCGCGGCCTTTCACGGCTATCAGGACCGCTACCGCTCGCTACCGGGCGACGATTTGGGCGCAGCCGCGAGATGGGCCACTGCCCCGGCTGCCACCTCCGGCAACGGCAACGGCGTCGTAGTGGGCACCTATAACAACGGCGGCGCCGCGTGCACGGCCGCAGTGGAGGCCTGCAGCTGGTGGGATCACCTGCGCCGCTCCGGCTTTGTCGCCGGCTCCGGCGTCAACCAGCCGCTGAACGCGGTGTCGGGTATCGTCGGCGTGCAAACCGGCGACGGAACGCTCACCCCCGGGCCGGTCCTGGGCGGTGCCGCGGGCGTCGGCGGGTTCTTCGGGCTGATGATGTGCTCGGCGAACCACCCGGACAAGGTCGCCATCGCCACCGATACGCAAATGGACGATGGCGTGCGCACCACGGGCAGCGTGCGCGGCCAGCTGCAGACGTCGAACAATCCGCCCATCGTCGTGGACGCCACGGCGGCCGCGGCGGGCGGCGCGGGCAGCTACGTGGAGAGCGGCACCAACACCTACACGCTCTGCCGGCTGCTCTAAGCCCGGCAGCGTTCAACCCCAGAGGGCCGGCCGCGCGCCAGCCCTTTTCTTTTCTACTCCCCCTGCAGCAGGCGCAGCTCGGCCGCGGCGAGCGCCTGCGGCGTGCCGAGGAGCACGATCACGTCGCCCTCGCGCAGCGGCCCCGCCTCTTGCGGCGCGAGCTTTCTCGCTGCGCCCGGGCGGCGCACCGCGCGCACCTGCGCCCCGAGCTCCTCGAGCCCGAGCGCCGCGAGCGGGCGCCCGAGCGCCGCGGCGTGCGCGTGCAGGGTGACCGCGTGCAGGCGCGGCTGCAGCGCTTCGCCGCCCTCCGGCGCATCGCTCGCCCCGTGGTACAGCCCGCGCAACAGGCCGTACTGCTGCTCGCGCACCTGGCTGACGCGCCGCATGACGCGGGCGAGCGGCACGCCCACCCACACCAGCGTATGCGAGGCGAGCATCAGCCCCGACTCGAAGGCCTCGGGCACCACTTCCGAGGCGCCCGCGGCGGTCAGGCGCGCGATGTCGGCCTCGTCGCGCGCGCGCACGATCACCGGCACCGCGGCGTTGAGCGCGTGCACGTTGGCGAGCACCCGCGCCGCCGCCGCCACGTCGGCAAACGTGACCACCACCGCCGCGGCGCGCGCCACGCCGGCGGCCACCAGCGCCTCGCGCCGCGAGCAGTCGGCGTACACCACCGTGTCGCCGGCGAGCGCCGCCTCGCGCACGCGCTCCGGATCGAGGTCGAGCGCCACGTAGCGCAGCCCTTCCGCCTCCAGCAGGCGCGCCAGGCGCTGGCCGTTGCGGCCGTAGCCGAGGATGATGACGTGGCGCTCGGTCGCGAGCGAGCTCACGGCCACCCGGTGCAGCTCGAGCGAGCGCGTCATCCATTCCGACGCGGTGAAGCGCAGGACGATACGGTCGCTCGCCGCGACCAGGAACGGCGTCGCCAGCATCGACAGGATCATCGCCGCGATCAGCGCCTGCAGCACCGGCTCGGGCGCCAGCTCCGCGCCGCGCGCCTGCGCCAGCAGCACGAAGCCGAACTCGCTGCCCTGGGCGAGCGCGAGCGCCGCGCGCAGCGCCGTGCCGGGCGCGGCGCCAAAGGCGCGCGCGAGCAGCCCGATCAGTGCGCCCTTGCCCACCAGCAGCAGCGCGACGAGCAGCAGCACCAGCCAGCCCTGCGCCAGCGCGAGGCGCACGTCGAGCATCATGCCGACGGTGACGAAGAACAGGCCGAGCAGGACGTCGCGGAACGGCTTGATGTCCTCCTCCACCTGGTAGCGGTACTCGGTTTCCGCGATCAGCATGCCGGCGAGGAAGGCGCCGAGCGCGAGCGACAGCCCGGCAATGCCGGTGATGAAGCTGAGCAGCAGCGTGATGAGCAGCACGTTCAGCACGAACAGCTCCGTGGAGCGGCGCCGCGCGATGACGCCGAACCAGGCGCGCATCATGCGCGGTCCGGCGACGAGCAGCACCGCGAGTACCAGCGCCGCCTTTGCGAGCGCTTCGGCGATGTCCGCGCCGATGTCCTCGACCGGGCCGCCGAGCGCCGGCACCAGGATCAGCAGCGGCACCACGGCGAGATCCTGGAACAGGAGCACGCCGATCACGTCGCGGCCGTGCGGCGTGTCGAGCTCCAGGCGCTCGGCGAGCAGCTTGGAGACGATCGCGGTCGAGGACATGGCGAGCGCGCCGCCGAGCGCGATGCCGGCCTGCCAGCTGCCGCCGGCGGCGAGCGCGGCGCCGACGCCGAGCGCAATGCTCACGGCGACCTGCGACAGCCCCAGGCCGAATACCGAGCGGCCCATGGCGCGCAGCTTCGGCAGGCTGAACTCCAGGCCGATGGAGAACATCAGGAACACCACGCCGAACTCGGCCAGGTGGCGCACCGCCTCGGTGTCGGCGACCATGCCCGCGGCATGCGGCCCGAGCACCACGCCCGCGCCCAGGTAGCCGATGATTGGCGGCAGCCCCAGGCTGCGGCACGCCACCACCGCGAGCACGCCGCCCGCGAGCAGCACGAGGACGGGGAGCAGCGCCAGGCCGGTGGCGTCCATTTCCGCGGGCAGGGTCGGCGAAGGGGGAGAGTTATACTTCGCAGTTATGATAAGCGCAGTGCGCTCCGAGCGGCAGAGCGCGACGCGCTCCGGTGAGAGCGCGCTGGAGCTCGCGCGCCACGTGCTCGCGGTGGAAGCCGACGCGGTGCGCGCGCTGATCGGGCGCCTGGACGGCCGCTTTCTCGCGGCGCTCAGCCTGATCCAGAACTGCCTCGACGGCCAGCGCGGCCGCGTCGTCGTCAGCGGCATCGGCAAGTCCGGGCACATCGCGCGCAAGATCGCCTCGACCATGGCGAGCACCGGCACGCCGGCCTACTTCGTGCACCCCGCGGAGGCGAGCCACGGCGATCTCGGCATGATCCGCGCCGAGGACGTGTTCATCGGCATCTCCAACTCGGGCGAAAGCGCGGAGCTGCTGCGCATCGTGCCGGCGATCAAGCGCGAGGGCGCGAAGCTGGTGGCAATCACCGGCAAGCCGGACTCGTCGCTCGCGCGCGAGGCCGACGTGCATCTCGACGCGGCGGTGGCGAAGGAAGCCTGCCCGCTGAACCTGTCGCCGACCGCCAGCACCACGGCCGCGCTCGCGCTGGGCGACGCGCTCGCCATCGCGCTGCTCGATGCGCGCGGCTTCTCGGCGGCGGACTTCGCGCGCTCGCATCCGGGCGGGTCGCTGCATCGCGAGGCGCTGAAGCACGTCGCCGACGTCATGCACCGCGGCGCGGCCGTGCCCCGGGTGCGCGAGAACGCGACCCTCAAGCAGGCGCTCGAGGAAATGACGCGCGGCGGCCTCGGCATGACGGCGGTGGTGGATGCGGCGCGGCGCGTGCAGGGCATCTTCACCGACGGCGACCTGCGCCGCGCGCTGAAGAAGGTCGGGAGCCTCAGGTCGGCGCGCATCGCGCAAGTCATGACCCGCGGCCCGCGCACGGTCGCCCCGGACGCGCTCGCCGCCGAGGCGGTAGCCCTGATGGAACGTCACCGCATCAGCCAGCTGCTGGTGGTGAATGCGGCCGGAGAACTGGTCGGCGCGCTCAACATGAACGACCTGTTGCGCGCCAAGGTGGTCTGAAGCGATGGCGCAGGTTTCCGCCGACGCGCTCGAGCGCGCCGCGCGCCTCCGGCTCATGGTGTTCGACGTGGACGGCGTGCTCACCGACGGGCGCCTGTGGTACGGGCCGGGCGGCGAGGCGCTGAAGGCGTTCCACGTGCGCGACGGGCACGGGCTGAAGCTGCTCGCGGAATGCGGCGTCGCGGCGGCGCTGCTCACCGGCCGGCGCTCGCTGGCGCTCACCGCGCGCGCCGCGGAGCTCGGCCTGCGCCACGTGCTGCAGGGCGTGGAGGACAAGCGCCCCGCGTTCGAGCGGCTGCTGGCGCAGCTCGGCATCGAGCCGGGCGAGGCCGGCTACATGGGCGACGACCTGCCGGATCTGCCGGTGCTCGCGCATTGCGGGTTCGCCTGCGCGCCGCCCGGCGCGCACGCGCTCGCGCTGCGTCGCGCGCACTACGTCCCCGCTGCGCCGGCCGGCGCCGGCGCAGCGCGCGAGGTGTGCGAGTATGTGCTCGGCGCCCAGGGCAGGCTCGAGGACGCGCTCGCAAGGTACCTGGCGTGAAGCTGTCCGCAACGCGCCTGTTCCCGCTCATGCTGATGCTCGCGCTCGCGCTGCTCAGCTTCTGGCTGGAGCGCACGGCGCGCGAGGCGCCGGCGCCCCCGACGCAGCAGCGCCACGACCCCGACTACAGCGCCGAGCAGTTCACCATCACCGACTTCAGCCGCGCCGGCGCGCCCGAGTCGACGCTGTCGGCGGCGAAGATGGTGCACTATCCGGACGACGACACCACCGCGCTGGTGGCGCCGCGTCTGGTGCAGTCCAGGCCCGAGCAGCCGCGCCTCACCCTCAGCGCCGACCGCGGCATGCTCTCGCGCGACGGCGAGGAGGTGTTCCTGCACGACAACGCGGTGCTGCTGCGCGAGGCGCTCGCCGCGTCCGGCGAGACCCGCATGCAGTCGAGCTTCCTGCACGTGGTGCGCGATCGCTCGCTGGTGCGCACGGACCGCGAGGTGACGATCAGCGAGCGCGGGCGCACGCTCGTCGGCCTGGGCATGGAGTACGACCACGAGTCGCGGCGGCTTCAGCTGCAGGCGCAGGTGCGCGGGGTTTTCGAAGTGGAGCAGCAACAATGATGCGCCGGCGTCGTGCCTTCGTCCTCGCGGCAGCGATCGTCGTAATGTCTGCCTTTTCGGCCAAGGCCGAAAAGGCAGATCGGGAAAAGCCGACGCAGGTCGAGGCGAATCGCATGACCTCGGACGAAGCGCGGCGCATCAGCATCTTCGAGGGCAACGTGGTGCTCAGCAAGGGCACCATGCAGCTGCAGGCCGAGCGTCTCGTCGTGCGCCAGGACGCCGACGGCTTCCAGTACGCCACCGCCAGCGGCAGCCCGGTGCGCTTTCGCCAGAAGAGCGACGCGCGCGGCGGCGAGGACGGCGTGTGGATCGAGGGCGAGGCCGGGCGCATCGAGATCGACGAGAAGAACGAGCGCGTCGAGATGCACCAGAATGCGCGCGTGACGCGCGAAAAGGACGAAGTGCGCGGCAGCTACATCCTCTACGACCAGCGCTCGGAGTTCTTCTCCGTCACCAGCGCAAAGGACGCGCCCGGCTCGCGCGTGCGCGCGGTGATCCAGCCGAAGAAGCCCGAGCCTGACGCGCCGGCAACGCCCAAGCCCGAGGCGAAGAAGTGAGCCTGCTGCGCTGCGAGCGGCTGCGCAAGCGCTACAAGTCGCGCGCCGTGGTGCAGGACGTGTCGCTCGAGGTGCAAAGCGGCGAGGTGGTCGGGCTGCTCGGCCCGAACGGCGCGGGCAAGACCACCTGCTTCTACATGATCGTCGGCCTGATCGCGGCCGATTCCGGGCGCATCCACCTCGAGGGCCGCGAGCTCACGCACCTGCCGATCCACGCCCGAGCGCGCCTGGGGATTTCCTACCTGCCGCAGGAGAACTCGGTGTTCCGCAAGCTCAGCGTCGAGGAGAACGTGCAGGCGGTGCTCGAGCTGCAGGGGCTGGCGCACGTAGACATCGAGGCGCGGCTCGCCGAGCTGCTCAAGGACCTCAACATCGCGCACCTGCGCAGGCACGCGGCGCTGTCGCTCTCGGGCGGCGAGCGGCGGCGCCTGGAGATCGCGCGCGCGCTCGCCACCAAGCCCGCCTTCATCCTGCTCGACGAGCCGTTCGCCGGCGTCGACCCGATCGCGGTGCTCGACATCCAGCGCATCATCCGCTTCCTGAAGGAGCGCCAGATCGGCGTGCTGATCACCGACCACAACGTGCGCGAGACGCTCGGCATCTGCGATCGGGCCTACATCATCAACGAAGGCGCGGTGCTCGCCTCCGGCCACCCGGAGGAGATCGTCTATAATGACAGCGTGCGCCGGGTGTACCTCGGCGAGCACTTCCGCATGTAGCCCGCAGCTCCCCGTCGCCATGAAGCCCACTCTGCAGTTCCGGCTTTCGCAGCACCTCACGCTGACGCCGCAGCTGCAGCAGTCCATCCGCCTGCTGCAGCTCTCCACAGTCGAGCTGAACCAGGAGATCGAGCGCATGCTCGCGGAGAACCCGATCCTCGAGCGCGAGGACGTGGAAGGCGACGCGCAGGCCTCGTTCACGCCGCCGCGCGACACGACGCAAAGCGCCGCCGACGCCGCGACGCAAGCCGCGGACGAGCCCGCCGAGCAGCGCGAGGACTGGCTCGCCGAGATCGCGGCGCCGGCGTGGCGCGGCGACGACGACGACGAGGGCGACCGGACATTTGCCGCGCCCGACACGCCGACACTGCGCGAGCATCTGAACCAGCAGCTCACGCTCACCGGCATCGGCGAGCGCGACCGCGCGCTGGTCGCGCTGCTCGTCGACGTGCTCGACGAGGACGGCTATCTGACGCAGCCGCTCGAGGAAATCGCGGCGCTGTTACCCGCCGAGGCGCAGGTGGACCTCGAGGAGCTCGCCATCGCGCTCAAGCACCTGCAGAACCTCGAGCCCGCCGGGGTCGGCGCGCGCTCGCCGGCGGAGTGCCTGCTGCTGCAGCTGCGCCTGCTCGGCGATCACCCGGCCTGCGCGCTCGCCACCGAGATCGCCGCCCGGCATCTGCAGCTCCTTGCCGGCCGCGACTATGCGCGCCTGCGCGCGCTCACCGGCGCGCCGGAGGAGGCGCTGCGCGCGGCGCAGAAGCTGATCCAGAGCCTCAACCCGCGTCCCGGCGCGGCGTTCGCGCGCGTCGAGACGCGCTACATGATTCCCGACGTGATCGTGCGCAAGACCCGCAGCGTGTGGCGCGCCAGCTTGAACCCCGAGGCCATGCCGCGCCTGCGCATCAACCGCCTGTACGCCGATCTCGCGGGCAGCGCGCGCAACGGCAACAGCGCGCTCGCCTCGCAGCTGCAGGAGGCGCGCTGGCTGATCAAGAACGTGCAGCAGCGCTTCGACACCATCCTGCGCGTGTCGCAGGCGATCGT
>Ga0326597_10002489_pt1 | contig 27468 bp, 26 predicted proteins | sample RVTome_12_FD_203789 | JGI IMG/M metagenome (GOLD analysis project Ga0326597, IMG submission 203789) | Soil microbial communities from uranium-contaminated site in the Upper Colorado River Basin, Wyoming, United States - RVT100D185 | ecosystem: Environmental > Terrestrial > Soil > Contaminated >... | reverse complement strand
AATATCGAGAACTTCAAGACGGCGATTTACTTTCGCTGCGGAGGGCTCAATCTTTACCCATGCTAAACCCGGAAGCGCCCTTATTCATTCTCGTCACCCCTTTAGTAAACCAAAACGATTCGGCCAAACTGACTCAATAACGCCAGCTTACAGCAGGTGCGAGGAATTGTAAAGTGCCCCCCCCCCCGGAAATCGGCCCAAAAGTAGAGCTTAGTCATTCAGCCAAAAACTGACCAACATCATAATCCTCTCTGATGAAGATCATGAGCGCTCACCCTTCCTTGGATTACCCTGCAAGGGACGAATTGGCGTTCCCGTGGTGTTGGAGGAGCTTGTATGGGCCGAAAAGCCGTGATCGCAGTGGTGGCTGTGCTGGGCATCGCTTGCCTGGGGCTCATCACCTACACCTTCTTCGCCTCCAATGAGGAGGGCATCTCCGAGCTGGAGCGCCTGCTGTTCATCGAAGGCTCCAGCCAGTTCCTATCTGCAGAAGAACCATTTACGGCTCAAGAAGCCCCCAAGCTGGGGTACTTGGCTCCTGCGATCAAGCTGACGGCTCTGGATGGCAAGGCGTATTCGTTACAGGATTTTAAAGGAAAACCGACCCTGCTCAACTTCTGGGCCACCTGGTGCCCGTCCTGCCGTGCCGAGATAGGTGCGTTGCAAGCGTTTTACAAGCAGCACCAGGGCCAAATCCAGGTGATCGGCATCAACTGGGGCGAACATGCCAGTTCCATTGAGAAATTCCTTGAAGGACTAAACGTAACCTTCCCAACCCTGCTGGATGATCGAGGAACCGCGTTTGTGAGCTACCAACTCACCGGCGTGCCCACCTCGCTGTTCCTCGACTCAGGCGGGGTGATTCGCGGCATCTGGCTGGGACCGATGACCGAAGCAGAGATCGAGGCCGGGTTCGCCCGCTTCGTGGAGGGCCTATGATGTATTGCCCGATCTGCCAACAACCCTTGCCTCCGGACAGCCAAAGCTGCGAGCACTGCGGCGGGGTTCTTTTTGCCGTGAACGGGTCCACGAATGGCAACGGTCATCATGACCCTGAACGCCAAGCGCTGGTGAACGCCGTGCAAGCCCTGCTGGTCGGCCAGAACTGCGGACGGTGCGGGTATGCCAGTTGCGCCTTGACCGCCGAGGCCATCGTGGCAGGGGAGGCAAGAGCAGACGTGTGCGTGAATGCAACCCCACAAGCCAAGGCCCGCATCCGCCAGCTCGTGAGCGCGCCGAAACCCGACCCGCTGCACGTGCTGTGGGGCTGGCTGACCTCCGTGCGATTGGCCATCGGACTCATCATCGCCCTGGCGCTGGTTTCGGTGGTCGGCACGCTCGTCCCACAGGGGGCTTCGGCAGAGATGTACGTCGGGAAATTCGGGCCGCAGATGACGCAATGGTTGCAGCTGTTCCAAGTGGATCGGCTGTTCCAGTCCTGGTATTTCCTGGCGCTGTTGTCCGCGCTTGGGCTGAACACGCTCTGCTGCACGATCAAGCGCTCGAGCGCGAGTTGGCGCCTGTTGGCTCGGCCCATGGCCGATCAAAGTGGCGTGGGCATCGGGCAGATGGAGCAGCACTGGAGTTTTTCCTTGAACCGCGGGACGGCATTCCAGGCCTTGGAACGGGTGAAGGGGTTCTTCGAGCAGCATCGTTTTCATATACAGGGGCATCACCCTCACCCCAACCCTCTCCCATCGAGGGAGAGGGAGGAAGTATTTACTCCTTCTCCCCTGGCGGGAGAAGGGCAACCGGAGGTTGCTAGGGATGAGGGGGAAAAAGGCATCAAGGCTTATAGGCGGCGCTTTGGACGACTGGGTGTAGACATCTTGCACGTCAGCCTGATCATCGTGCTCGGCGGGGCGCTGCTCGGCGCGATCACGAGCACCGAGGGCTTTCAGGTGGCCCACATTGGGGAGTCCTTCCAATCGCTTCAAGGGGACTTCTCCGTGCGCGTCGAGAACCTGTGGAGCGAGAGCTACAGCGGCACCGGAGCCGTGAAGGACTGGTTCACCACCCTCACTGTCGTAGAAGACGGCAAGGACGTGTTGACCCAAACCATCGAGGTCAACGAGCCCCTCACCTACAAAGGCGTCAGCTTTTATCAATCCTCCTTCGGCAGCGACTGGTGGGATCGAGGCACGTTCACCGTGCGCCTGAGCAGCCGGGAAGGGATGGACTTGGGCAGCATCGAGATGGGCATGAACGGCTCGGTCTACCTGCCGCCCGTGCAGCTTGAGCTGAGCGCGCTCACCTTCATGACCGACTTCGCCGTGGACGAGAACTGGCGCTCGTACAACCGCTCCCAGCGCTTGAACAACCCCGCGCTCTATCTGGAACTCAAGGCGCTGGACGGGACGACGCAGTACGCCTGGGCCTTCGCCCGCGCCGACATGCGCCAGTTTTATCAAGGCCACCTGGGAGCCGAGCAGCCGCTCCAGTTCGAGCTGGCCGGCATGGTGGCCGAACAATTCACCGGCATCAAGATGGCGTACAACCCTGCGCTTCCCCTGATCTACGCGGGTTTCCTGTTCATGGGGATCGGGCTTTTCTTGAACTTCTATTGGGCGCCCTGTTGGGCGTGGGTGGTGGTCGAGGGGGATCGTTTGCACGTGGGCTGTCATGGACAGGGGGCGCAGGGACGGGAAGCGGATTTGCAGTCGCTGGCCCTCCAGTTCCAGGCGCTGACCGCGCAGCCGACCCCGGCACCAACGAAGGAGATGGCTTATGTGGCTGGATAGCACGTTGTTTTTCTACCTCAGCACGGTCGGATATTTTTCCGCTTTCATAGCGTACTTGTTGCAAATGACGGCTCGAACTCGAGTGGTGGGCTTGGCCGGCGCGGGCAACGTGACCACGAGCACGGGTGCAACTCCCAGCCGTTGGGGGCAGTGGGCGAGCTGGATCACGCTGGGCACCGTGGTGATCTCCACTGCCGGGATCGTGCTGCGCACCGTAGAAATTTCCAGAACCTCGGATTGGTTCATGCCGCTGCCGGTGAGCAACACGTACGAGACGCTTGCTTTTTTCTCCTGGGCCATTCCGCTCATCTACCTGTGGTTCGAGCGACGCTATCGCCTGCGCGCGCTGGGGGCCTGGATCACGGGCCTTGCGTTTGTGCTGATTGCGCTGGCGTCCTCGCCGCTGGTGCCGCAGGAGGTCAAGCCTCTAGTGCCGGCGTTGCAGAGCTACTGGCTGGTGGCGCACGTGTCTTTCACCCTTGCGGGAGAGGCGCTGTTCAGCATCGCGTTTGCCGCCGGGATCGTGATGATCTGGCGCTCGTGGCGCGGCACGCCCTGGGAAGAGTTGAAGGGGTTGGACCAAGTGAGCTATCGCGCGGTGGCGTTGGGGTTCCCGCTGTTCACGTTGGGCGGACTGGTGTTCGGCGCGATCTGGGCGCAGAAGGCGTGGGGCCGGTATTGGGGCTGGGATCCCAAAGAAACGTGGATGCTCATCTCCTGGTTCATCTACGCGCTGTACCTGCACGCCCGCGTGCAGTGGAGCTGGAAGGATCTGCGCTCCGCCTGGCTGATCGTGATCGGGTACGCGGCGACACTGTTCACTTGGTTTGGCGTTAATTATGTGCTGAGCGGGCTGCACAGCTACAACTGAGCCTGCAATCCATCAGGGGCCATGGACGATGGCCGACAACGACTCAAAGGGGTCACACCTATCGTTTGCTTGAGGGCGCGCGTTTTGCGCGCCCGTGCGTCGTTTTCGAGCCGGTCCAGCGCGTCGGGTCCACGCGGCTTACCAACCATTCATGCGTTGCAAGCGAGCATGCAAGCCAGCTGATCAGAAAGGAGGGGGAGGTTATGAACACCAAGCCGCGTTTTTGTCAAGCGTGCTCTGCGGGGTGCACGACGCTGTTGAGCGGTCTTACCAAGAGCCAAAAGCAGTGGGTGTCGCACTGGTTATGCGGCCTGCCCACCATCCAGTACGGCGTCAACGAGCGCATCATTCACGAAGGCTTGCCCGCGCTGGGACTGTATCTGGTCTGCAACGGGAGGGTGAAGTTCATCCAGCGGGGGAACGGGCAGAAGAAGCAGATCATTAAACTGGTAGGGCCCGGAGAAATCCTGGGCGAGGAGGGGTTGTTCGGGGATGGCGTGTACAGCTTCTACGCTTCAGCCATGGAGCCGGTCGAGGTCAAGTTCATCTCCAAGGCGCAATTTGACGAGCTGGTCCAGCATTGTCCGCAGTTCCTGCGCCGCTTGATGCAGAAGATCGCGCTGGAGCTCAAGGCGCTGCACAAGCGGATTCTGGAGCAGTCCTTCAACAGCTGCAAAGAGCGGGTGGCGCGGCTGCTGCTGGTGCTCAGCCAGAAGTACGGCCGAATGGACGAGCGGGGACACTTACAGGTGGACCTGCTGCGCGCGGACCTGGCCAAGATGGTGGGCACGTCGGTCGAGACGGCCATCCGTGAGCTGAGCTACTTCGAATCCAAGGGCTGGATCCAGGTCAGCTACCACACCATCACCATGATCAACCCCGACGGGTTGCTTACGATCGGCAAGCCGCTCGGCGTTGAATTGATGGAGAACGTGTTGTAGTTTTTACCCCCTCCCAGCCTCCCCCGTTCTGACGAACAGGGGAGGGGATTGAAAAAGGCCTCCTTCCCCTGCGAAGCGGGGGAAGGCGGGGGATGGGGGCCAAGGCCTGCGGCGTTTTATGATCAACATCAACAACTCCCCTGATCTTCATCATTTTTTCGCGCACTCCCGGCGATAAAATACCGCGTGTGATTGCCTTGCCAATCCCTCTGGGGTGGTCAAGGCGGAAGGTGAGCGATGGTCAAAAAGAACGTCATTTTCTCCCTGGTATTTCTGCTGGTGGCTGCCGCGGGGTTTGCGGCCTTGGGGGTGCAGCTGTGGCTTGCGCAGGTTCCCCCGCCGCGCGTGGACGGCATGCTGCTCGAGCACGAGTACGCCCAGACGCTCTACGACAACGTGACGGGGATTAGCGTATCCTGGAGCATCGTCGGGGACCAGATCCACGTGGCCTTGCAAAGCCCGTACCGGGGCTGGGTGGGCATCGGCTTCAGCCCGAACGACGCGGTCACCACGCAGATGCTGGGAGCGGACATCTGGATCGGCTACGTGAAGGACGGGCAGGTGTTGTTCGAGGACCAATACGGCAACACCAAGGTCAGCCATCGGCCGGACCCGCGCGGCGAGGGCACCGAGGATATTTTGTCCGTTGCCGGCTACGAGGACGAGCGCGGCACGCTGATCGAGTTCACGCGCCGGCTCGTCACCGACGACAAGCGCGACAAGCCCATCCAGCGAGGCAAGGTGTTCGTGGAGCTGGCCTATGCCCTGGACGACGATTTGTTCGCCTACCACGACACCGCCAGGAACACCGTGCGGCTGGACTTCTTCGAAGGCGGCGTCGTCGGCGGCATCGAGCACTTGGAGGCGTATCAGGTGGCGCTGCTGACTTGGTGCTTTCTTTTTGGGCTGGTCGGGCTGCAAGGGTTGATTTCCACCTTGCTCGAGGGCCAACTTCTGCACGTGCGCTCTCATCGTCCTAGGCCGCTGCCCTTGCCACTGATGGTCTATCCCTTCGCCTTCACTGTCACGCAGCTCTGGCTTGCGTGGAGTTTTTTTCAACTGATGGGCCAGGAGAACAGCTCCACGTGGCTGGGAGTGTTTGCGGCCTTGATGCTGCTCATGCTGGCCAACATGGTGGGCTTTTACCGCAAGTACTTCATGGACGACGTGGTCGTGGCGCAGGCGCGACAGGATGGAGTTCCGTGGTGAGCGATCACCCTCACCCCAACCCTCTCCCTGAAGGAGAGGGGGATAACAGGGTGCTTTTCAAGGGATAAGGAGCGCTGATGAACGACACCGAACAAGGCCAAAAAATGCAACTGGGCAGGCGCACGTTGATGCGCTGGTTCCTGGGGATCGGGGCAGTGAGCTCGCTCTCCGCGATGGGCTCGGTGCTTGCCACCATCCGGCCCTCCGAGGAGGAGCTGGGCGCAAACGCCATTCAGGCGGGCGACCCGCTGGTGTTCGCGCTGGGCAACAACAAGGGACAGCCCATCCTGCTGGACAGCATCCTGGTGGGTCAGGGGACGCTTGCGTTCCCCAAGGGCAAGGAGATGCAGGACAACCTGCTGTTCGTCTATCGCGACGATCCGCTTGTGTTCAAGGAGCCCACGCGGTTGGATTGGGTGGCGCAGGGCTACGTGGCGTACAGCGCCATCTGCACGCATCTGGGGTGCACGGTGAACTACTCGCACGAGGCGATGGACGGCATCGCTTCGCCGCACGCGATGTGCCCCTGCCACGGCGGCGTGTTCGACCCCCAGACCGGCGGGCGGGTGGTGACGGGCCCGGCGCCAAGGCCGCTGCCCCAGTTGCCGATCGCCATTGACGAACAAGGCGCGGTGGTGGCCGCAGGTCCGTTCGAAGAGCCCACGGGTGTGATTTGACCCCAAGAGAGGAAGCGCGCATGAACACCTTGCCCAAAGCAAACGCGGGATGGCTGGAGCAAGCCCTGGAATGGTCCGGATTCAAGAAGAAGTTCCTGAGCAAAGCGTTCCCCGTTCACCCTTCCTTCTTCATCGGCGAGATCGCGTTGTTCAGCTTCATCGTGCTCGTCATCACCGGCGTGTATTTGCTGTTTTCCTACGAGCCCTCCGCCCGCCTGATCACCGTGGGAGGCCAGTCCGTGCCCGCCGCCTACGACAGCGTGCTCAAGATCGGCCAACAGCCGTTCGGCCTGATCGTGCAGCGCGTGCACCACTGGAGCGCGCACCTCATGATCGCCGCCGCCATTTTGCACCTGCTCAGAATCTTCTTCAGCGGCGCCTTCCGCAAACCGCGCCAGCTCAACTGGGTCATCGGCTGCATGCTGCTGTTCGCCTCTATTTTCGCGTCTTTCTCCGGGTATCTGCTGCCCTACGACGAGTTCGCGGTCACGGCCACCGGCATCGGCTACGGCATCGCGCGCTCCGTGCCCTGGGTCGGGCCCGCCATCGCGGACTTCGTCTTCGCCGGCAAATTTCCGGCGCTTGGCACGATTCCGCGCTTCTTCGGCTACCACGTGGCGCTGCTGCCGTTGGTGCTGATGGTATTGCTGGCCCTGCACTTCGTGGTGATGATCAAGCAAAAGCACACCGAGCCGGCCTACAACCGGGGCCGGGTGGAGCCTGGCAAACTGCTGGGCATCCCGCTCTGGCCGCAGCAGGCGGCGCTGATGTTCCAGCTGTTCCTGCTGATGACGGCCGGCGTGCTGCTGCTTGCCGCCTTCTTCCCCGTGCACCCGGTGGAGGTCTACGGCCCGCCCGTGCCGGAGACGCCCAACGTCAAACCGGACTGGTATTTCCTGTGGATCTACGGGCTGTTGAAGCTCGTCCCCGGCTGGATCGAAATTCACCTGCCTGGCGCGACGATCAACGCCGAGGTCATCGGCGGCATCCTGTTGCCGGGCTTGTTCGTGCTGCTGGTGGTGTGCGTGCCCTTCCTGCGCCGCGAGCGCGAGCCGCAGCACTACATGCAGCCCTTGAGCCAGCGCCCGTTGCGCAGCGCGCTGGGGGTGGCGGTGCTCGTGATGTTGCTGTGGTTGTCGCTTGCCGGGTATGCTGACGTGCTGCGTTGGCCGTTGGAGCTGCTGACCCTGGGCGCAGTGGCCATCCCCTTGGCGGTGGGCCTGCTGGTGTACCTGATGGTGCGACGCAAACGGGTCGTCGAACCGCAAGACCCGGTCGGCGGTTCCATGGGCGCAGCGACGGCGGCGCCCCTCGGAAAGGAGTGAGGCATATGGCAGGTTTTCGCTTGTGGGAGAACGTCACCATCGAGCAATTATTGAGCCATCTCACCCAGGCTGCCCTGGGGGAGGTCAAGCACGAGGTGGGCGCCGTGTCCCATCAGTTGGAGACGCGCCTGCGGCACACCTTGAAACAGGTCCTGAACGAGGACGTGTACGCCTCTCCGGCCTGCGGCACGAGCACGATTTGTCAGCCGAGCGAGGAGGGGCGCGTCAAGCCGTGGTCGCCGCAGTCGGCAAGCTGGGGTCTTGTCCCTCAGGCGGACCCTACATTGGGTCAGGAGTGAGTGAACCATGGTCTATACGTTTAAGCTGTTGCAAGATCGCTGTCGCGTGACGCACAAGGACGACGGGCGCACGTGGCTTGACGTGGTCTACGTCCTCAACCAGCGTGTGCCTTCGGGGCTGCGCAAGGTGCTGGTGCCCGCGCTGGACAAGGCGCTTGCAAAGCAGGATCTGAGCTTGGTGGCGCTGGATTTGTTCGACGAGTTCATCCGCATGAGCGTGCCGCTCGAGACGCCGGCGGCGCTGGTGGAAAAGACCTTGAAGGACGTGCTGGGCGCGATCAAGCCCACCGAACCTCCTGCGGCCTCGAAAGAGGCGCAGCAGGCGTTGAAGCGCTACGTTGCCGAGGCGACCAAGTAGGGCCGGCTGTGCCGGCCAGGCCCGCAAAGCAGGCCGCCTGCAGAGCGAGCCCTACTCAAGAACGAATTTGCCCCTGCCCAAGCACGATGAACTTCTGCGTCGTCAACTGGCGCAATCCCATCGGGCCGAAGGCGTGCAGTTTGGATGTGCTGATCCCGATCTCGGCGCCCAAGCCCAGCTGCGAGCCGTCGTTGAAGCGGGTGGAGGCGTTGACCAGCACGCAGGAAGAATTCACAAGGCGCAAGAACGCCTGAGCATTTGAAAAACTCTCGGTGACGATGGTTTCGGTGTGCAGCGAGCCGTAGCGCTGAATGTGGGCGATAGCCTGATTCATATCAGTAACTACCTTTACGGAGAGCGTTAAATTGAGATATTCTTCGGACCAGTCGGCCTCGCTGGCGGGGGCTACGTCAGGCACAACGCGCCGCGTCTGCTCGCAGCCGCGCACCGAAACGCCCGCTTTGTGTAACGTCGCCACCACCCTGGGAAGAAATGCAGGAGCCACTGCCTGATGCACGAGCAACGTTTCCAGCGCGTTGCACACGCTGGGCCGCTGCACCTTGCTGTTGAGCGTCAGTTTCTCGGCCATCCCCAGATCCGCGCCCTCGTCCACGTAGAGGTGGCATACGCCCTTGTAATGCTGGATGACGGGGATCTTCGAGCGCTCGACCACGCGGCGGATCAGGCCCTCGCCTCCGCGCGGGATCACCAGGTCAATGTATTCGTGCAACTGCAGCAGCTCGTCGATGGCGGCGCGGTCCGTGGTTGGAACCAGTTGCACCGACGCTTCGGGCAGGCCGCTTTCTTTCAGCGCCAGCTGCCACAACCCTGCGATGGCTTGGTTGGCGTGCAGGGCTTCGCTCCCGCCGCGCAGGATGACGGCGTTGCCGCTTTTGAGGCACAGTGCGGCGGCATCACAGGTGACGTTGGGCCGCGCCTCGTAGATCATCAAAATCACGCCAAGCGGGATGCGCATGCGGCCCACCTGCAGGCCGTTGGGTTGCACGTTCATCTCAGAAATCTCCCCCACCGGGTCGGACAGTGCGATGATTTCTCGCAGCGCCTCGGCCATCTCCCGAATGCGGGCCGGGGTGAGCGTGAGACGATCCAGCAACGCGTCCGTCAAGCCTTGTGCCTGACCCTGGGCCAAGTCCTTGGCATTGGCTTCAAGCAGTATCGATTCATGGCGCAGCAACAGCTCGGCCATGCGCTCGAGCGCGGCGTCCTTGCTGGCGGTAGAGGCGCTTGCAAGGGCGTTGGACGCGTTGCGCGCGCCCTTGGCCAGTTCAGTGAGCGAGACGTTGGTGGATGCCATGGAGGAATTGTACGGAAGTAGGGCCGGCTGTGCCGACCCTGCTCACCCGCGCACGCGCTGGATCAGGAACGCAGCCGCGATCACGAGCGCGCTGCCGGCCAGGATCATGGGCGTGAGCGTCTCACCGGCAAGCCCCACCCCGATCAGCACCGCGACCACGGGATTGACGTAGGCATAGGTTGCCACCAGCGCCGGGCGCGTGGAGCGGATCAACCATTGATAAGTGCTGTACGCCAGGATCGAGCCGAAGAACACCATGTATAAGAACGCCATCATTGGTCCCCACTCCACATACAGTGGGAATCGAGCAACTTCACCTTGAAGCAGGCCGACCAGGATCAGGACGCCGCCGCCCGACAGCATCTGGATCGCTGCGCCCACGACGAACGAGCCGGGCATGGGGAACTGGCGCGAGTAAATGGACCCGATCGCCCACAGGAGCGCGGCGCCGAGCAGCGACCCCTGGCCCATCAACACTTGGAGGTTTCCCGGAACGCCCACGTTTGGCTGTACCAGCAGCCAAACTCCGCACAGGCCCACCCCCAGTCCGATCAGGGCGGTGGGGTGGGGGCGGTCCCCTCCCGGCCGCAGCGCTTCCAGCACGATCAGCCACAGCGGCACGGTCGCGATCAATACGGCGGACAAGCCCGATTCCACGTGCTGCACGCCCCAGGTGACCCCGCCGTTGGCGCCGGTGACCATGAACAGCCCTACGACGACGGCGTTGCGCCATTGTCTGCGATCAGCGGGCCAGGGCAGCTTGCGCGCGTGCGCCCACCCCGCCAGGATCAGCCCGGCGGAGAAGTAGCGAATGCCCACCAGCAAAAACGGCGGCCAGAAGTGCACGGCCACGCGCACTGCCAGGTACACGCTGCCCCAGATCAGGTAAATGGCGCCCAGCGCTACCGCGATCTTCCAAGGGGGGGCATTGCTTTTGAGCGTGTCTGAAGAGATCAAGACGCCTTCAATTGCTCCGCCAACCGATTGAACTCAAGCTCGAAGCCGCGCGAGGCGTGGCGCGCCCTGCCTCCCAACAATAAGCGCCGACCATCCCGGTCCACGTGCACCCAGATCTGGCGGTGCTTGAAGTACAGGTGCACCAGAATTCCGGCGATCATCAGGATGAAGCCGATGAAGGCCACCTCCAGGCCGGGGTCGTAATTGATCTGGATGCCGGTGAACTCGGGGGCCGTCATGCCGATGAGGTAAAACCGATACGCGGCATCGGAGAGCAGGTCCTGCAGCTGCGGCAGTTGGGACAGCGCCCAGGTGCGGTGCACGAGCGTCCCGTTCAAATCGAAAACCTGCAGGTACACCGCCGGGTTGTTCAAGCGCTGGGTGCGGCTGTAGGCGACCTGGTTCTCGGTGAGCGCAAAATCCGGCAGAAAGGCGCCGATCTTCACGCGTAGATTGGCTTGCGCTACCTCGAAGGCTTCATCCACCTTGGCCTGGTATTCGCCCAGGGAGACGCCGTTACGGTCCTCGATGCGGATCTTCACCAGCGCGGCGTTTTCCCAGTCCTGGCCGAAGGAGGATTGGTAGAAGCGGATGCCTTGATAATACAGCGGCGCGTTGACCTCGATGGTCTGAGACTTCACTTCTTGCCCCGCTTCCAGCACGGTCAAGGTGGTGTGCCAATCCATCACGCGCTCGGTCTGGGCATAGTTCTCGCTCCAGAACTTGTCCACCCGCACCTGGAAGTCGCGGTTGGAGGGCGAGAACACCTCGCCGGCGTGGGCCACTTGAAACACGCGGTACCCCAGCGTGGCCGTGAGCAGCCCGCCGACCAAAAGCACTAAAATTCCCACGTGGAACACGTCGATGCCGAAGCGCTCAAAGCGCCACTTCTCCGCCAGGAATTGATCTCCCTTGCGGCGCACCCGGTAGCGGCGCCTGCGCAGCGCGCGTTCGATGGCGGCGTCGTGCGGGTCCGCCTCGAGCGCGGCGTGCAGCGGCATGTTCTCAAATGCCTGCGGCAGCTTGGGGGCTTGGGGCAAGCGCGCGTAACGATAGGACGCCTTCAGGCGCTTGAGCGTGCAGGCCGACATGTTCAGGAAGAAAAGCGACATCACGAAGATGAAGTAGGTGGAGCTGAAGATCTGGTCCAGCTGCAGGGCCTTGATCCATTGATACCCTTCAACGCCGTAGCGCTCGATGTAGTCCACCGAGCGGGTTTTGTCGACTTGCGGGAAGAACGTGCCCACCAACCCCACCAACGCGATCAGGGCGATGAGGGCGATGGCAAGGCGGATCGAGGTCAGGAACTTCCACAGATCGTTTGCGATGCGCCGCCCAAGGCTGGGGGTCGTCTGCCGCGCGGAGGACTCAACGCTGTGCATCATCGAGCACGTCCGTGATCTTCTGGAAGCCGGTGAGGATGTCGCGCTCCTGCATGGCGCCAAGCCACAGGCCGCGGATGAAGCCGGCCTCGTCGATCCAGAAGGTGACGGGTAGTCCCGTGAGGCGATAGCGCACGATGACCTCGCCGGCGCGGTCCATCAGGGTGGGGTAGGTGATGGCGTATTCGTCGAGAAAAGCGCGCACTTCGTCGTCGGCTTGATAGTCCCAGTTGACGCCCAGCAGCTGCACGCGGTCGCCGTACTGCGCAGCGAAGCGTTGCAGGTCGGGCATCTCCTTGCGGCAGGGGGGGCACCAGGTGGCCCAGAAGTTGAGCAGCACCGGCCGGCCGCGAAACTGGCTCAGCGTCCACGGCTTGCCGTCGAGGTCCATCAGGGTGAAATCGGGAGCCTGCGCGCCCAGCTGCGGCGCAGGGGGGCTTTCGGGGTCGAGCGGGACGTCCTTGTCCAGAAACTGGCCCTGGCTGGTGGACAGGATCAACTGGCTGGTGTTGACGGCGGTCTCGGCGCGCACGCGCGCATCGGGACTTTGGTTCAGGAAGAAATACGAGTAGGCGACCAAGCCCAGAACGACAAGTCCCGTGCTTGCGGCCAGGGTTACGAGAGCCCACCGAAAAAGCCTCAGCATGATGAAGAACCTCGCGCCGGAGTATATCAGAGCGCTTTGGCAGCGGCAATCGACGACCGCTGCCCGCTGCGATCCGCTCTGGTTTTGAGCACGAACGGCGCGCTCTCAACCGCCCGTGACCGCGCTCAGACCGCTTTTGACCGCGCGGGCACGCAAAGGCCCTTGCCCGCACTTGGGGTTTTTTGCTATGCTATTTTCCATGTTTACCTTACTGCGCGTTGCGGTGGTCGTGCTTGCGTTGGTCTGCAGTTCCCTGTTCCCGAGCTGGGCCCAAAGCGACGGCGTCTCGGTTTCTCCCGCCGTAGTGGGTGTGGAGGGCGACGTCGAAGGCCGCTTGCTGGACTCCGATGCGCGCTTCGCCCCGCAGGCGCTGCTGGAACTGGCTCAAGCGGGCGACGACGCTGCGCTGCGCGCACTGCTGGTGGAGGCGCCTTCATCCTATGCGGCCACGCGCGGATTGATCATCAAATTGCTCGGCGATGCGTCCGCGCAGTTTTTGCACGACTATGCCTTCGAGGCCGGACAGGTGGATTCCACCCTGTCGGCCCTGGAGTTGACCGCACTGCTCAACAGCGCACTGAGCGCTTCGGATCAGGAGCAGTTGGCTCGTTCGGCCCGCGTGTTGCTGGAGCCCGAGCTGGTGGGGGCGGGGGCCGCCGCGGAGGACCGCGAGTTTGCCTTCATCGCCCTGATGAACGAGGTGAGGCTCGCCAATGCCACGGTGCGCCAACGCGTGGCGCTGAGCGCGCCGCTGAATGCGGTTGTGGAGATCGGCACCGCGCGCAAGGAAGCGTTGCTTGAAACGTGGCTCAGCCTGCGCCTGACGGCCTCGGGCGAAACGGCCGTCGGGTTGTCCCAGTTGCTGACCCTGGTGGCGCTGGACGATGACACTTCGATCTCCATCAAGCAACAGCTGCTGGGCGTCGAGCTGGGCGTGCCGGTGGGCGAAGGGTTCACCTCCGCGCAATACGGTGCGATCTACGTGGTGCTCAAGGCGCTGCCTGCGGAGCTTCGCGACCAGCTGCGGCGCGTGGTCACGTTGGACGTGCTCAGCCCCAGCACCAGCCCGCTGTCGGACATCGCCGGCCTGTACACCGGGCGTCAGATCGGCTTGAAGGTCAGCCTGATGCCCGATGCCATGGCAGGCGTATTGGAACACGAGGTGGGGCACCTGGCGTGGGACACGCTGCTCACCTTTCAGCAGCGCAGCCAGTTCAGCACGCTGCACAACCAAAGCCGGGCGGGGACGCTGGACTTCGTCTCCAACTACGCACAGACCAACGCCTCCGAGGACTACGCCGAGACGTTCCAGATGTACATGCAAGACACGGTGGGTTGGATCGGCCGCTCTGAAAAAAGCCAGATCCTGCGCCAGAAGCTGGCCTTTGCCGCCCTCCCGCTGGCCCCGTACGCGTTTGAGACCGTGGGGGGGCTGATCGGTCCTCAGGTGCGCCGCGCGGCCGTTTCGTTCCAAAACGGCCTGCCCAACGTCTCCGCTCCCCTGGTCTGGGAAACCCTGTAGTGACCTCGGCCCGGCGCTGGCCGATCTTCGACGGCCACAACGACACCCTGTTTGAGCTGTGCTTCCCTAAAAAGGGGAAGGAACGCAGCTTCTTTGAGCGCAGCCCCCACGGCCACCTCGACCTGCCGCGCGCGCTGGAAGGGGGCTTCAGCGGCGGGCTCTTCGCGGTGTTTGCGCGCTCCCCCAGGGAAAGCGGCCCTCCACTTTCCAAGATGAAATCCACCGAATCCGGCTACGAATTCCTTCCATTTGAGCCGGTGACCTTCGAGGAAGCGTTGCCGCTTGCGCTGCAGATGATGTCGCTGTTGTTCCGCCTGGAAGCGCAGTCCCAGGGGCGGTTTCGGGTGGTGAGGAGCGCCGCCGAGCTGGAGCGGTGCTTGCACCGGGGCGTGCTTGCCGCGGTGTTGCACGCGGAAGGGGCGGAGATGGTCGACCCCCAGCTGGACGCCCTGGAGGTTTTCTACCAGGCCGGCCTGCGCTCGCTCGGGATCACGTGGAGCCGGTCGAATGCCTTTGGCCACGGCGTGCCGCTCAAGTTCCCCGCATCGCCCGATACCGGGCCTGGCTTGACCGAGGCGGGCAAAGCGCTGGTGAAGGCCTGCAACACGCTTGGCGTGCTCGTGGACATGGCCCACCTGAACGAGAAAGGCTTTTGGGACGTGGCTCAGCTCTCCGATGCCCCGCTGGTCGTCACGCACAGCGGCGCGCACCAGCTGTGCCCTTCGACGCGCAACCTGACCAACGAGCAGTTGGACGCCATCGCCCAAACCAACGGGGTGGTGGGCGTCAGCTTCAACGTGCGGGACCTGCGCATGGACGGGCGCACGGAGCCGGACACGCCCCTGATCGACATCGTGCGGCACGTCAACTACATCAGCAAGCGCATCGGGATCGAGCACGTGGCCTTCGGATCGGATTTCGACGGCACGAACATCTCTAACGAATTAAAAGACGTTACTGGGCTGCCCAAGCTCATCGCCGCTTTGGAGGAAGAGGGGTACGACAAATCCGACCTGCGCAAGCTGACCCACCACAACTGGCTGCGCGTGCTTAAACGCACGTGGAAGGGTTGAATAAGCCCTCCTCCAGCAGCCATTTGCTACAATGACTGAGCCACAAGATCTCGGAGATCTCTAAGGAGGGAAACACATGCTTAGGTTGAGTTTGGTCTGCCTTGTGCTCCTGGTAGGCGGGGCGTTGCAGGGGGACCGGGGCATTTTGCTGGGCAACGCGGCACAAGCGGGCGCCCGGATGCGGCTGACGGCGACGTCGGTCAAATCCGCCTACCAAAACGGCGAGCCCATCGAAATCGCCCTGACCCTGGAAAACACCGGCACGGTTTCCGCAAACCTGAGCGATCGGGTCACCGGAACGTTGCACATTACATCCCTGACCCGCGACGGCAACCCCGTGCCCACGCGCAGCTCGATCGTCAATTTCCTGGAGGATCTGGGCTATACGCTGGAGCAGAGCCTCAAAGCGGTCGCGCCGGGCCAGAGGCTGCAGCTGGTGTGGCGCAGCGAGCGCGACCACGTCCTCGGCCAGCAGGCGCTGGATACGGTTGAGTTCCAGACCGAGGATTTTCACCACATCACCTTCTACGGCGTGCAGACGCCGGGCAAGTACGAACTGGCCGTCGTCTATCAATTCCCCAGCGAAGCCGCGCCCAGCGCCCAGCCTTATCTGGGGCCTACTGAGCCTGCCGTTGTGGCGTTTGAAGCGCTGCCGTAACGAGTGGTGAAAATTCCATCATGAAACATTTCCAAACGATCTGCTGGATGGTTGTGGCTGGCGCACTGGTTTGGTGCCCGATGGTTGCCGGACGGGTTCAACCCGACGGCAACGACGCTTTCAAAGCCAAGGTCAACGCCTGCCTCGAGCAATACCGGAACCTGGGCGGGGACTTCGCCAACGTCGCTACGACCCTTGAACGTTCCGCCCGCACCCACGTCATCCAGGACACGGGCGCAGACGGGACCAAAACCCTGAAAAACAATTCCGCGCCCGACAACCGAAACGACGCGCGGCCCGTGGCTACCGGAGGCACCGGCGCGGGAAGCGGTTCAAAGATCGGGGTGGATCCCAACTTCACCGGCAACCTCTCAGGCGGCGTCGCAGCGCAGTTTTGCGCGACCCTGCTCCATGAGATGGTCCACTCGCTGGAGGCCGACCAGGGAAAGCTCGACCAGCGCAAGGATGCAGCCACCCACATCAATCACACGGAGGTCAATGCGACCACGTTGGAAAACAACTTTCGCGCCAATACCGGCCTCACTCAGCGGCCCCAGTATGGCAACAACAACCTGCCGGCAACCGCGTTCACCTACCCCAAAGCGGCGCTGGAAGCGGAGCGCGACCGCATCGTGGGGCTGATCAACGGCTCGAACGCGGCGTTGGCGAAGCTGGAGGCGTTCAAGACCCAGGCCGCCGAGCAGGCGACCAAGGCCAAGCAGTTTCTGCAGCAGCTCAAGGACCTCAAGGTCAACGTCTCGGCAGCCTCCGACCGGACCGAGCAGGCGAAACAGCTGATGGCGCCCGTCGAGCAAGCGGTGGCGGCCGTGCGCAAGGGCATTCAGCAGTTGGGGCCATTCAACGATCCAGTGCTCGACGCCGCCAGCCAGGTGTGCCAGCTCATGGAGTATTACGGCAAAGAACCCAAAGACCCCCAAATGCTGACCGCCGCGAAATTCCAGCTACAGCAGGCGGAGGCGGCTTTTACCCAGTTGAAGCAGCAGTCGGGCGAGGTGGCCAAAGCGCTGCAGGCGACCTCGCAGCAGGCCAACGCCGCCGACCAACAGCTACAAACGCTGTTCAATGGCGCCAGCGATGAGGACAAAAAAGCGCTTGCAACGGTCACAAAGCTCAAGGCGGACCTGAAGGCTTCGGCCACCGCGGCGCAAACCGCCGCCACCAAGGCCAAGGAGCAGGAGGCTGGGGTCCTCACCCCGGCGGGCGAAGCCAAAACCGCCGCCGCCGCGTTCGCCGCTCGCGTGGACGCGCTGATCGGCACCTTCGCCTCCGACGGGGTCAAGGTCGCCGAGCTGAGCGCGATGAAATTGGCCGTGACCGCCGCGCTAACTACTTTAAGTGACGCTCAGGTTCCAGCCGTGCTAGCCGAGGCCACCACTTCCGGAGAGGACGCCCAGAAGGCGGCGACGGAAGGCGCCTCGCTCCACAGCGATCTGGAGCAGGCGGCGCAGGGGCCCAAGCCCAAGGAATTGGTCAAGGCCGTCACCGAGGAGATGTCGGCCTCCACCCAGAAGACGGCTACGACGGAAAAGGAACTGATCAAAGCCCGCAACTGCCTGAAAGACGGGGTGGGCAAGATCTCCCTCGGCGGTACGGTCACCGACAAGAAGACCGGAAAGCCCATTGGAGGCGCGAGCGTAAACGTGACCGGCGGCGTTTCCAGCTCGACCACGACCAGCGCTGGCGGGGGATTCTCGGTGGGCGGCGTGGAGCTCAACATGCAACTGCGCGTGACCGTCTCCGCCGCCGGCTACCAGGGGCACTTCAAGGAAGTGAAGGTGACTTCCGAGAACCCACAGGTGGGCATTGCGCTGGAACCCAAGTGCGCATCGGGGGATGCGGGCGCATCCAACCTGGATGAGGGCTGCGCGCCCGCCGCGCTGAGCGGCACCGTGGTGGACAAGGACACGGGGCAACCGATTGCCGGAGCCAGCGTCGAGGTGGGGGGGCAGACGCTCGTCACCTCGGCAAGCGGCGGCTTCAAAGCGGAGGGACTGGCGCTGGAGGAGGTAGTGACCGTGTCCGCCTCGGCCAAGGGGTATGCCACGCTGGCGCGGCCCGTCAAGCTCGGCGAGCCTGAAACGGCGATCTCCCTAGCGCTCTCGCCCAGGATCGACGCCATGATCATCGCCTTCCGCCCGCCGGACCCCGGCTCGAGCCAAGCGGTGTTCGTGACGGTGTCCGTCGTGCCTCGTCGGGCCAACGTGCTCATCCGCGCCCGCGTGTTCGGCACGGACCGTTACTTCGCGGAGCACGTCCTGAGCACCAACGCCAACGGGGAGATTTCCTTCGTCGTGCCGGGCGGCGCTCAAGGGGTCAAGGACACGATTTTTGCGCAACCGGTGGGCTACGATTTGGAGGTGACCGATGGCTACGTGTTTTAGTGCCCTACATCGTCGACGGTCGGGCGCATGGCTGCTGGCGATAGTGTGGGTGGGCCTGGGGGCCATGGGCGCAGGGGGGCAGCAGGACCAAGGGGTGGAGGTGCTCAAAGAAGGGACCGTCGGCGGCGCATCCTCCATCGGGGACCTGATTTTCGAGCCGTTCAGGGTGTCTGCCTTGCTGGGCTCCTCGGTGGGAGGGAGCCCGTGGGTTGAGCTGAGCGCAGGGGCCGGACTGTGGTGGGGCAACCTGCGGGTGGCCGGAGATGGCCACCTGCGCGGCACCACCCTCACGCTGGAGGCGGAGGCGGAAACGCAGTTCGAGCACTTGTCGCTGTTTGCCGGAGCCAGGGTGACGAACACGGCTAATCCGTTGCAGCTGTCGGCGGGCGCGCGCACCCGGATAGAAAACTTCAACCTGAGCGCGCGGGTGGCGGTGGACAACGGCATGTCGCTTCAACTCAACGCCGCGACGCGGCTGGAGTCGATGGAGGCGTTTGTCGGCGCAGGTTTGGCGGGAGGGGCGGCGAATTTCACCGCCGGCGTCACCTTGCCCGGCGATCCGATGACGCTGTCCGGCGCGTTGACGTGGGGAGGGGCGGGGTTGGACGTGAGCGGCGGGGCGGACTTGGCCGTGGCGGAATCCTTCTCCCTGTACGCCAACGCCGGCTTCGGGGGCGGGGAAGTGCGGGCCAGCGGCGGAGCGCGCCTCGCCACGCCGTTTGTGCAATTGAACGCGCTGGGGATGTGGGGGACGAACAGCGGTTTGGGCGCCATCGCCCAGGGGGAGATAAACCTGGGCCCGCTGTCGGCCTTCGGCATCGTGCGCATGGACGCCGACAGCGTCAGCAGCGACGTGGGGGGCAGGCTGACCCTGGGGAACCTGGACGTCGCGCTGACCGTGGGATTCGACCAGCAGGGGTACAAGTGGGTGCAACTGCAGATCAGCGCCCAGTTCGGGGGGTAACTAGAGCCTTCAAGTTGCTCGAAAGGCGCAAGAGTCGGTACAGTACGCCCATGCGCGTTCGCTCGCTGGGGTATCGCACCGATTTCATCTTCCACCGCTTCGATGGGCAGGTGTTGGACCGCGGGGAGTATCTGGTCGTGCGCACGCCGAGCAACCCCACTTACCACTGGGGCAATTTTCTGTTGTTCCAAGAGCCGCCCCAGGACGGCGATTTCGAGCGCTGGAAGCAGTTGTTTACAACTGAAATCGGTCCCCCCGAGCAGGTGGGGCACATGGCGGTGGGGTGGGATGCTGCCGACGGCCGGATGGGAGAGGTAAAGCCGTTCCTGCAAGCGGGCTTCGAACCGGAGCATAGCTTGGTGCTTGCCGCAGCGCAGGTGAGAAAGCCGCCCAAGTTCAACAACGCGGTGACGATCCAGCCCCTGCAAAACGATGCGCAGTGGGAGCAAGCCCTGCAGTTGCAGGTCCTGTGCCGTCCGCCCAAGTACTCGCCGGAAGGCTACCGAGTGTTCAAGGAGCGCAAGATGGAGCGATACCGGGCCATGACGCAGGCGGGGCTTGGGCAATGGTTCGGCGCGTTCCTGGGCGAGCGCCTTGCGGCGGATTTGGGCATCTTCGCGCAGGGCGAGCTGGGGCGCTTCCAGACGGTGGAAACGCACCCTGATCTGCGCCGGCGCGGCATCTGCGGCGCGCTGGTGTACGAAGCCTCGCGCCATGCCTTCGAGCGCATGGGCGTGCGCACGCTGGTGATGGTGGCCGATGAAGATTATCACGCCAAGGACATCTACCAGTCCGTGGGGTTCAAGGTTCAAGAAAAGCAAGCGGGTGTGTGTTGGTGGAAGAGGCCCTCTTGAGCAAGAGCTCCTTCCCTTCGCCTCTTTCAAATCCCCTCTGACTGCCGTCATGGTGAGCGTTGCGTGAAAGGATATCATGGAGCGCGCCTAGGAGGTGGCCGATGATTCGAATCACGTTTCGCATGGCAGCTGCACTTGCGCTTGCCCTCCTGCTTGCAGGAGCGTCCAGCTGCGATTGGCTCGATGATCTCTCGCGCGCCGATCAAGACATCACGCTGGCGCAATCGGATAAGCCGCACGACACTGAGCCGCAGGTCACTCAAAACGAGATGGACGCGTTGGTCGCGGGCAACAGTGCCTTTGCACTCGACTTGTATCAGGCGCTGCGCATTCAGGATGAGAACCTGTTCTACTCCCCCTTCAGCATCTCGATCGCGCTGGCGATGACGTACGCCGGCGCCAGGGAGGAGACCGAGCTGCAGATGGGGCAGGTGCTGCGCTTTTCACTCCCCCAAGACCGGTTGCACCCCGCCTTCAACGCGCTGGGCCTTGAGCTTGCCAGCCGGGGCGAAGGTGCAGTAGCGGAGCGCGGGCGCCGCTTTCAGCTGAAGCTGGCCAACGCGATCTGGGGCCAGCGCGATTACACGTTCCTGCCGGAATTCCTCGACGTGCTTTCCGTGCATTACGGGGCGGGCTTGAGGCTGCTCGATTTCGCCTCCGACCCGGAAGCAAGCCGCCTGACCATCAACGAATGGGTGAGCCGGCAGACCGAGGGCAAGATCGAAGATTTGTTGCCCCCGTCGAGCATCACGCCGACCACCACGCTGGTGCTGACCAACGCCATCTACTTCAACGCGGCATGGCACTATCCCTTCGAGGAGAAGAACACCACCGAGGGCGCGTTCCACCTGCTGGACCAGAGCCAGGTGTCCGTGCCCATGATGCACCAGCGAGAATCCTTCGCCTACGCGCAAGGGGATGGGTACCAGGCGGTCGAGCTGCCGTATCGCGGGAAGGATGAGGCGACCACGGACGTGTCCATGGTGATCGTGCTCCCGCAAGCGGGGCGCTTTGAAGAGGTGGCCGGCTCGCTGGACGCGCAGAAGGTGCAGGCTATTCTAGCCGATCTGCAGCCACAGGCCGTTGAGCTCGCATTGCCCAAGTTCAGCTTCGAAGCCAGCTTCAACCTGAACGACCCGCTTGGCGCGCTGGGCATGCCGATCGCTTTCACGGGGAGCGCGAACTTCTCCGGCATGGACGGCACGCGCGACCTGTTCATCAGCGACGTGGTTCACAAGGCGTTCGTCGCGGTGGATGAGGCGGGCACCGAAGCGGCCGCGGCCACTGCGGTGATCATCGGCAGGACGTCGGTGGAAACGCCGGTGGAAGTGACGGTGGACCGGCCCTTCGTGTTCCTGATCCGAGACATCCCGACCGGCGCGATCCTGTTTATGGGGCAGGTGGTGAATCCGGCGGTTTGAGCGCCGATTCTCCTTTACCAAAGGCGCTGCTGCTAGGTCCTCAAAATGACTATTACACCGCAATCATCTGTTCTGGCACCAAATTTCGAGAGTTGAGGGCAAAGCTGGGGCTGTATGCAAGTTTATGAGGCTTGCGGTGAGGGAGTGCTAATGATGAGACTCTGTGCTACTACTCGTTTCAAAATCAAATTTCAATTGATCTTCTGGCTGAGGCGGTGGCAACTCTCCCCGAAGGGCACTGCGAATAGTTTTTTCAACACTAGGCGTTGCTTGCATCCACACCAGTTTGATATGTGGATGCTTATTCTTAAAGACCCGAAATATCTCATCTGCAAAAGCCCTGCCGATTGAACTAACCCCCTCAAAGTCAAGAAGCACCTCTTGAAAGTCTTCAAACCTAGCCAACAACCTTTTTGCCTGAGAGCGTGACACTAGGTTTTCATCGCCATATTTAAAGAGCTTAACTGGCACATGGGTTTTGCTGAAACCAAAATCGCCCTCACTATCAGAATACTTGTCGAAAATCTCCTGGGTTGTGCGCTTTGAGTCTATTCTAATGCTCATGCGAATCCCAGTTCCCTTAACAAACACTTCTTGCTGTTCAATCAACCAGTCATCATCAGGCGAATTGTGGATGAAACAAAGATCCGAAGAGGCAACGAAGAATCTATCGAACATCTTGCTGGTAAAGAAAATGCCCTCACCTGTGTGACGTTCAGGGTCAGTAGTCACCTTCCCTTTGATCAACTCTTGGATTGCATGGTGGCGATCCTCCAAGTGGAGGGCCTTGGCAATCTTGTCAAAAATCCCAACCCCATTGTCAATGATCTCCAACTGGATTGATCGCGCATCAATCTGGATCGAAAACAGAACTTCCGTTCCTTCAGAATGATCAATTACGTTGTTGAACATTTCTGTAAAACCGTAGTAGCAAATGCCCTTCACATTGTCAGAAATCTTGGGGAGTTGGTCTTCCATGTGGCTTCGCCAGACCTTGTCTTCAGCAAGCCCCTTTTCCAGGGCGAGTCTGAATTCTCTATGAGAAAGTACTTTTAAGCGATAGGTTCTTGCATTAGTTTGGCCTTTGGCTTCCAGTAAACCTCCTTTTTCAAGGGCTTGCATGTGATAGTTGACCGATTGTCGAGTGATATTGAATTGCTCAGCGACGAGCCTAGAAATATCGGTTTGGTGTTTTGAAACTTGATCAAGGATGAAGTTTCGTATGGCAGTAGTTTTCGCTCTGGCCATACCCCATATTATTACACCTCGGAGGGATGTTGTCAAACAAAGCTGGGATTATTGTCAGAAAAACCTTGACTTGTTGTCAGAAATCTGCTAGAATAGGAACGGGCAGGGAAGTAGCTGCTTCCCTGCCCAACGAAGCCAAGGAAATTGTGGTAGAGGGTGGACTCGTTCCAAATTGGCTTCCCGTTCCCTGTCATTGAGCATCTGGAGGCTGAGGTTGTTTCTGCGGATGCCAATGAGATCGTTAGTGGTGGCACATCTGATGCGAGTAACGCTCATATCCCCGCTAGGCCCATCTTAGCTTTTGGCAATTGGGGTATCATTCCTCGAGAGGTAACGCATGGGGGGCAAGAACTTTCACCGGCTGAAAGGGAGTCGAAAGGACACCTACGCGATGCACGTCGGTGGAAACTACGTCATTATCTTCAAGTGGGACGGAAAAGCCGTGTATGACGTCAATTTCGAGGACTATCACTGAAGGGAGGCATCATGCTGGAACGAAAGACTCGGGCACCCATTGCGCCGGGCACGATCTTGAAGGAATTGTATCTCGACGAGCGTGACCTCAGCATTACGGAGTTTGCCGAGGCGGTTGGTTGCACCCGTAAGCACATGAGCCAGATCGTGAACGGCCACGCCCGGATTGAGGCGTCGCTGGCTGCGCGTATCGCTGCGGTGCTGGGCACCAGTGCAGAGCTGTGGCTCAATTTGCAAAACAAGGCCGACTTGTACGAAGCTCAAAAGGAACTGGCGCAGTGGAAACCTGCGAAGGTGTACCACGCGCCAGCGGCGAGCACTTGACAGCTGCTTAAGATCCAAACACTGCCGCCTGCAAATGCGCCCTGATGGGTGATGTTAAGAAGAACTTTCAGGGTGTCATTCCGGCCAAGCGAAGCGCGAGCCGGAATCCAGATCAGATAAAGGCTTATCTGGATCCCCGCTTTCGCGGGGATGACAGGCAAGAGTGCGGAGATGTGAAGTGAAAATCCCTCTTGAGCGCTATTCCCCTCATCCCGGCCTTCCCCCGCCAGGGGGGGAAGGGGAAAGGCTTTCATCAAGAGAGGGAGCAAACGTCACTCATACCGCAGCGCCTGGATGGGATCGGTCTTGGCCGCGTTCCAGGCCGGGTAGAGCCCGCTGGCTACGCCCACCACCAGGCCGGTGACCACGGCGATGGCGTACCAGTCCGGCGTGAACACGAACGGGATCTCCTCAAGCCCCTGGCTGACGGCGATCAGCGCCGCGCTGATCACGCGCGAGCCCAACAACCCCAGTCCGATCCCTAAGATCGAGCCCAGCAGGCAGATCATCGTGCACTCGATGAGAAATGCGCGCATCACAAAGCCGTTGGTGGCGCCGGTGGCCTTCATGATGCCGATCTCGCGCGTACGCTCCTTCACGGACACCAGCATGATGTTCATCACGCCGATCATGCCCACGAACAGCGCCACCGCCCCGATGCCGCCCAGGAAGGCGGCCACGCCCATGAAGTTGGCCTGGATCTCGTCCACCACTTCCTTCGTCGTTTGCACGTCCAGGCGCAGCTGCGAGCCCACCAGGCGGTACACGTCGGAAGTTTCTCCGGTGAGATAGGTCTCCACCGAGTCGCGCACCTGGGCCAGTTGCGCCAGGTCGTTGACGCGCACGAAGATGCCGGGGAACACAAGGTACTCCTGGCCTTCGATGGGCTCGGTGTCGCTGTAGTAGCCGCTGTCCACGTAGCAGTCGCCTCCGTCCAGAAATTGGGAGTCCTTGACCACGCCCACCACCGTCAGCGTCGCTTCATCGGCTTTGCGCTCGCGGTTGAGGTAACGCATGCGCAGCTGCTTGCCCAAGGCTTGGGTATAGTCGACGGGCGGCAGCTGGCCGCTCAGGCGCAGGCGCTCTTCCTCTTTTGCATCCAGGTCTTCGATGATGCCCAGCTGGCGCAGCACCTTCTTGGCCACGTCCGCGCCCACCACGACCTGGCCCGGCCCCTGGAACAGCTCGCCCACTCCCAACGGGATGATGTCCGGGCTGGTGGTCGTGATCACGCTGGCATCCAGCAGGCGTTTTTCGCCCACGTAGAGCGTGCCCCCGCGCAGGGGGCCGATCACGTCGGCCGACTTGACCCCCGGCAGCGCACGCAGGTTGGCCACGTCGCGCTCGGAGAACACGCGGTCGCCGCCGCCCAACCCCAGTGACCCTTCCAGGGAGATGCTGATCGTGTCCGCCCGCAACAGGTCCTGGGTGATGATGTTCACGATGGCGATCACCGCGCCGATGCCCACCGTGATGCCCAGCAGCGACAGCAGGCTGCGCAGCTTGTGGCCCATGATGCTCGTCCAGCTCAATTTCAGGTATTTTCCAAAGTTCATACGGCGCCTCCATTGACGATTTTGCCATCCACCATCTGGATCGTCTTCTTCATGTGCGAGGCCACGGCGGGGTCGTGGGTGACCACCACCAGGGTGCGGCCTTCGCCGTGCAACTGCTCAAAGATCGAAAGGATCTCCGCGCCGGTCTTGGTGTCCAGATTGCCGGTGGGTTCGTCGGCCAGGATCATGAGCGGGTCGTTGGCCAGGGCGCGCGCGATCGACACGCGCTGGCGCTCACCGCCGGACAGCTCGTTGGGCTTGTGCTTCATGCGATGCGACAGCCCGACGCGGGCCAGCAGGTCCTTGGCGCGCTGGGCCTGCCTGGACTTTGGGATCTTGTCCCCAAAGGTCATGGGCAGCATCACGTTGGCAAGCGCGCTGATGCGGGGGATCAAATTAAAGGATTGGAACACGAAGCCGATGGTGTTGCTGCGCAGGCGGGCCAGCTTCTTATCCCGCGTGTTCTTGACCGAGGCGCCCTGCACCAACACGTCGCCGCTGGTGGGCCGGTCCATGCAGCCGATCAGGTGCATCAGCGTGCTCTTGCCCGAGCCGCTTGGCCCCATGATGGCCAAGGCGTCCCCGGAGTTGATCCGCAAACTCACCCCGGACAGCGCGTGCACGATGGCCTTGCCCATCGCATAGATTTTCGAAGCCTCTTGCACGTGCACCAAGGGTTGCGTATCGCTCACTGGGCCACCTCGATGCCATCGGGGAACAGATCGGAGCGATACACCAGCAGCGTGGAGGTCTGCGAAAACGCGCGGTAGCCGATCATCTTGCCGTCGCGCGAGAGCAGCTCCACGGTGAACGGATCGCCGTCCTCGCCTTCCAGCAGCTGCGAGACGCTGAAGCGTTGCGCTTGGAACGTCTCTCCCGCTGCCGTCACCGTGACCTCGGGCAACGGCGCGATGTTCACTTCGACCACCGGGTTGAACAGGTCGGTGGGGTTGAAGGCAAGCAGCGTGGTGTCCTGCGTGATGGCGCGGCGGAAAATGATCTCCTGCAGCAGCGTCAGCTGCGAGCCGGACCCGGAGATGCCGCTTGCAACCGCATCGTCCTCCAGGATCACGTCCTGCGTGCCGGAGCGGGTTTCCCCAGAATCCTTGTCCACAGTGGAAAAGCTCATCGAGGCGATGCCGTCGGCCACGGCGACCTCCACGTTGAACGTGCCCCGCGCCGTGTCGGAGGCCAGCAAATAGCTGACCAAGCCCAGCTCCGGGGTGAACACGGCGGTTTGATCGAACAGCCGATCGGTCTCAAACTCGAGCAGGAATTCCTCGGACAAGGCGATAAAGACCGCTTCCAATCGCGTATTTCCGTCCTCTTGCTGTGTAAACGTAAAATTCTCCTCGGCCACGATCTCGTCGTTGAGAACATAAGTGAATTGGCCCTGAGCATCGAAGACCTGCGCTGCGCCCGGCAGCCACAGCGCGCAGGCAAGCAACAGGAACAGGGGCATTGATTTGGGCATGGTCCCTCCTGTAACATTGTTACGTATAGCTTACTGGGCGTAGACACTGACATCAAGAGCGAATAAATATTGACCCTCGCCCCCTTTAGGGGGAGAGGGCAGGGTGGGGGGGGCAACATGGTACATCGAATCCTTGGATGGCTTGCTCTCGGCGCGTTCTTGGCGTTCAACGTCGGATTTGCGGACATGGCCGCCCTTGCCCCGCTTCCCCGGTGGGAACCGGGATTCTATTGGAAGTACCTTGATGAAACGCACATCGGGTCGCTGGAATACTGGGTGCTGGGCGTGCGCGCGATCCGCGGGCTGGACCATTACGTGTTGGCGCAGAGAGAGCGATCCGCTCAAGCTGAAAAGATCTCGCTCTCCTATGCGCCGGTGCGCGCGCCCTATGCGCGGCCGACCAACACGCCTGAAACGCAGACTTATCTGGCGTTCCCGCTTGAGGTGGGTTTGGCCTGGACCGTGCGCGAAGCGGCAAGCGCCGGCATCCTGGCTTCCGCAAAGATCACCGCACAAGTGCAGGCGTTTGAGAAGGTGGAGACGGGCTTTGGCGCGTTTGACGCCTTTCGCGTGGACTATCAACGACAGGAGGAGCGCTGGAGCATGTGGTATGCGCCGCACGTGCAAAGCTGGGTCAAGCAAACCTCGCCTGCGGACGGCTCTTTCTTGCTGCTGGAAGAAACCTGGCGCTTCACGGGCGCTTACGCGCTCGATGCGCTGTATCGGGCCATCGAAGCGCAGCTTTCCGCCGACCCTGAGCGCATGAAGCGCTTGCTG
>Ga0326597_10002488_pt1 | contig 27469 bp, 24 predicted proteins | sample RVTome_12_FD_203789 | JGI IMG/M metagenome (GOLD analysis project Ga0326597, IMG submission 203789) | Soil microbial communities from uranium-contaminated site in the Upper Colorado River Basin, Wyoming, United States - RVT100D185 | ecosystem: Environmental > Terrestrial > Soil > Contaminated >... | reverse complement strand
ACTGGTGCATGCGGTGCACAAGGTCATGACCGGTTCCGTCTGATATCGGGCCCCTCTGACACCCATTCCCCCCTTCTGGCAGCGCACGGGCCGCCGCGGGTCGGCGGCTTAGCGTCTTCCACGCGAACCCTCGCCGCACGTGCGCCCGTCCCCATGGGCGGCCAGGGATGGACTGCCGATTCCCGCCGGTGCCCGCATCTGGTATGGGGGGATTCCCCATCAACCCAGCACCAGCGGAGCGGAGTCGCATGCGCAAGCTGATTGACACCATGGAGCAAGCCCGGCGCGCCATCCTGGATGAAGGCCGTCCCGAGGCCGTCGCACGGCAGCACAAGCACGGCAAGCTGACCGCGCGGGAGCGCATCGCCCAACTGTGCGACCCCGGCTCCTTTCGGGAGTCCGGTGGGCTGGTCAAGCCCATGGAGGACAATCCCTACAACCGGAATCTTACGGCGCCCGCCGATGCCCTGGTGACGGGGACGGGGCTGATCGACGGCTCGCCGGCAATGGTGGCGGCCAACGACTACTCGGTGCTGGGTGGCAGCATCGGCACGATTGGCATGGAGAAGCTGCTGCGCGCCGCGCGGCGGGCCGGCGACGCGGGCATGCCCCTGATCCTGCTGCAGGAGGGCGGCGGGCACCGCATTCAGGACGGGCTCGATTCCCGGCATTTCGCCATGGGCTATGGCCTGTGGGACGTGCTGGGCGACCTGTCGGGCTGGGTGCCGGTGGTTTCCGTGATCCTGGGGCCGGGCTTCGCGGCGGCGACCAACTTCTCGGCCACGGCGGACTTCGTGGTCATGGTGCGCGGCAACAGCGCCATGGGCATGGCCGGCCCGGCGCTGGTCAAGGCAGGCATCGGCGAGGACGTGAGCATCGAGGCGCTCGGCGGGGCAGCCGTGCAGGCAGACCGGTACGGCATCGCCCATCTGGCCGTCGACGACGAGCCGGCTGCCCTGCGGGCCGTGCGCGACTATCTGGCCTATCTGCCGCGCAATGCCGGCCAGGCGCCACCGCGACAGGCCAGCGACGATCCCGGCGACCGCCGGGACGAGGCGCTGCTGGACATCGTGCCCACCAACCTGCGGCGCGCCTACGACATCAAGCGGGTGATAGCCGGCATTGCCGACGCGGGCAGCGTGTTCGAGATTCGGCCCACCCATGCCCGCAACATCGTGGTGTGCCTGGCGCGCCTGGGCGGACAGCCGGTGGGCTTCATCGCCAATCAGCCCAAGCACATGGCCGGCATCCTGGATACGCCGGCCTGCGAGAAGGCGGCACACTTCATCGGCGTGTGCGATGCCTTCGGGCTGCCCCTGATCACCCTGATCGACTGCCCCGGCTTCGCCATCGGTTCGGCCGCGGAGGCCACCGGCATTGGCCGCCGCAGCGGCCGGATCCTGTTCGAACTGGGCTGCGCCACCGTGCCGCGCATCTCGGTGGTGCTGCGCAAGGGCTACGGGGGCGCCTTCATCGCCATGAACGGCGGCATCCCCAGCTTCAACGCGGAGGCCTGCTATGTCTGGCCCACGGCGGAGATCTGTGCGCTTTCGGTGGAAGGTGCCGTGGACGTGGCCTACAAGCAGGACTACCAGGCGGCGCCGGACCCCGCTGCCAGACGACAGGAACTGATCGATGGGTTTCGCGAGAACCTGGGCGCGCTGCGCTCCCTGGAGCACGGTTTCGTGGATGACATCGTCGATCCACGGGACACGCGGGCGGTGCTCATTCGCACCCTGCGGGACTGCCCGGCCCGTCGTCCCCCCAGCCGCTACCCGCGCCACCGGACCATCTCGCCCATCTAGCGGGGCGAGCGCCGCGCGCGCGGCGGCTGTTGCCCGGCAGCCTGGCCGGCGGCGGCCAGCAGGGCAGCGAACTCGGGCGGGTCGGGGGATGCAAATCGCATCGTGCGCCCCGTCACGGGATGCACGAAGCCCAGCACGGTTGCGTGCAGCGCCAGCCGCTTGGTGCGCCAGTGTGGATGCCGCGCCTGCTCCGGCGTGTAGCGCAAGTCCCCCAGCACCGGATGCCCGGCCTCGGAAAAGTGCACCCGAATCTGGTTGCGCCGCCCCGTCTCAAGGCGCACCTCCACGGCGGTGGCGCCGGCCACACGGGAGAGGACGCGGTAATGGGTCACGGCCGCCTTGCCCACCCCGGGCAGGCCCGTCGAGCGCTGATTGAGTGCGGCGTCGGTGGCCAGATTGCTGCGGAACGTCCCGCTGTCCCGGGCCAGCCGCCCCGCCACCAGCGCATGGTAGATGCGCTCGGGGGTGTGAGCGGCGAGTTGACGCTTGAGCCCATGGGCCGCCTCGTCCGTGCGGGCGATAACCAGCAGGCCAGAGGTGTCCCGGTCCAGCCGGTGCACCACCTGTAGATACGGCGCGCGGCGCCGGCCCCGCCCCAGATACGCACTCACCGCACCGATCAGCGTGTCGGGCTCCCCGTGATTGGGCACCGTGAGCACGCCGGAGCGCTTGTCCACCACCACCAGATAGGGATCCTCGTGAACCAGGCGAAATGCGGAATTCGGGCGGGCGCGCGGCTTGCCCCGGTAGCGCCGGCCCCGCTCGAAGCGCAACACCAAGCGCTCACCGGTGACCAGGCGCGTCCCCGGGTCATGGCACGGCACATCGTCGCGCAGCACACAGCCATGCTCGAACAGGCCGCGCACCACCGCATTGCTCAGCCCGGTCAGGCGGCGCACCAAGGCCTGCGCCGGCCCCTCGTCCGCGGCACCCACCACCGCGACCACTTCCTCGCTCATGCCCAGTTCATCCGGAGCGCGGGCTCCCGGCTCGCATCCCGGACGGCCCATCTGCCGGCCGGTGCACATGCGGCGCCCACTGCCCCATGATACGCCGGCCGCGGCACCGCGGAAACACGGTGCGCCGTGGAGGCAGCATGGACGTAGGCTTGGGGGGGCCGGACCGCCAGGAGGCTTCACGCAAGTCACGGTAGTGCCGCAGCCCAGGCGCGGCACACCGTTCAGCCGACGGCCTGCATGAAGCGGCTGCCCGGTGCCGGGGGGTCCTCCGGCGGCCCGGCGAAGCATTGGGCCACGGCCATCCAGCGCGTTGCCGTGTCGCCGCGCACACGCAGCCGGGTATCGGCGATGTTGCGCACCTGGGTCACTACCTGGCAGAACTCCAGGGCGCTGCCCTCGATGGCATTCTCCGCATCCGGCGCGTTCCACTCCCAGATCTCGCCCGAGGGCGCCTCCAGGCGCAGGTAGGGCTGCTGCTCCGGCACGGGCTGGCCCCGATTGCTGAAGGTCCACCCGAAGGTGTTGACGCCCATCACGACGATGTTGCGGATACGGTCGCCCTGCACACACGGCCGGCCCAGCACATCGTACACCTCCTGCCCGTGGGCCCAGGTTTCCATCAAGCGCGCGGAGATGCTGGAGCGCACACTCATGTCCGGCCCGAACCACAGCACACGCTTACGTGGATCGGCGGCGGCGAAGCGTTCGGCCATGGCGCGATAGTAGTCATGCCACACAGCCAGCAGCGCCGGCCCGGCGGTGCCCTTGAGCCAGGCATGGGTGTAATCCAACATGTGGATGCCGCGCTGTTTGGCCCCCTGGTAGTCGGCTGCAAAGGCCTTGAACCCGGCCTCATCCGTCAAGGACAGGTCGGCGGCGTAATTGCCGAAGTGCAGATGGGCCACCACATCGTTGATGCGCCAGCCCTTGAACTGGGTGGCCCGCGACCAGTCGGCCTCCGGCAGGGTCTTCAGCAGCGCATGGAGGGCATCGCTCTCCTCGCGAAAATCCACGGCTTGTTGCAGCATCGGCAATTCCCTCTTCCCTAAATTTGGCAAGGACGGCGGCCCGGCTGGGGCTCAGTAGCGGCCTTCGCCCGGTTGCGGCTTCGTGCGCCCGACGCGGGTGTAATAGCGCTCCGGGATGGCCTCGGCCGTCTTATAGAAGTGCCACGTGCAGGGTTTGGCCGCATCTTCCTCGAAATCGGTGACCCACAGCGGGTGCCCGCCCCATTCCATGGGCAACATCTCGTTCACGCAGCAGTGCAGGCAATAATAGGGCACGCCCTTGCGGCCCCAACTCCAGTCATGGGCCTCCTGGGTCACGCCAAACGCGTATGGGGCCTTCAGCCGCGAGGGGGTCCCGTCCACCGGATCGCCGCGGCGCATGCGGCCGCCACTTCCGCAGGGGTCCATCACGATGGAGAAGCGAACCTCGTCCTCGGTGATCTCCATGCTGCCGTCCTGCAAGGGTCCGCCATGGTGCGCCCGCATCATCTCGGCAGTGAGTTGCACCCGCTGTTCCACCGGCAGACCGAGAAAGCCCTTCCACGTGCGCTTGAGCATCCATGAGGCCTGGCTTTCGCGCAGCACCTGGTACATGGCGTTCTCTCCCAGGCGGTTGGCCACACGGGTCAGCAGGTCCCAGATCCAGTCGCAGAACAGGTCGTGCAGGCTCTTGCCCTCGGGCACCGTATAGCGGGCCAGGGCCTTGGCCTCCTCGTAGCGGCCCTCGTCGATGGCCTCGCAGATCAGATCCTGGGTGGCCCGCCCCAATGTCGGCGGTGTGTCCTGCCGCACCGGCCGACCGAGATTTGTCATGTCTGATAATTTGAGCATGGCCCCACACCTCCCGAGGATCCCGTTATCGGTTCAGGCGCACGCCATGATGCAGTGTGCCCCGTTGCAGGTTCCATATCACAATTCCCGGCCGGGACGAGACCCACATTTCACTTCCGCAAGAGAGCATACAGATGGCTGCGGGAAACTTGCGCAAGAATAGACCCACACGGGTGCCGCACCCCGCAAGGCTGTGTTACAAAAGCGACAATTATCTGATGCTTTGCGGGCTCATGGGCAACCCAGCCCAGGCCCCTGGTTCACCACCTGGCTGGATGAAGCCGCGGTCTTCCACCAACACGCGTAGGGGAAGCGGAAATCCATGTTATGCAACGGCAACGCCTGTGATCCATTCCCCGCGACGCTGCACCGGACAGCGCGTGCGCGCCGCGCGGCGCAACTCCTGACGATTGCCCTGCTATGGGTGATGGCTCAGGCACTGACCCTTACGCTGCAACCCGTGGCAGTCTTTGCCGTGGAACAGGGAGCGGCCGCCAATCCCTGCAATCCAGGCGCAGCCAAAGCAGCTGACCCGTGCAATCCCGGCGCGACCAGGGCAGCCGCGAACCCCTGCAACCCAGGCGCCGCGAAGGCGGCTAACCCCTGCAACCCAGGCGCAGCAAGCGCAGCAAACCCGTGCAATCCCGGCGCGACCAGGGCAGCCGCGAACCCCTGCAACCCAGGCGCCGCGAAGGCGGCTAACCCCTTCAATCCTTGCGCAGCCAAAGCGGCAAACCCCTGCAACCCAGGCGCCGCGAAGGCGGCTAACCCCTGCAACCCTTGCGCAGCCAAAGCGGCAAACCCGTGCAATCCGGGCAGCGCCACGGGGAAGCGCAATCCGTGCAATCCCTGTTCTGGCGCGGCCACGGCCAATTCCAGTGCGCCACAACTGGACAATCCATGTTCCGGCGGCGCTGGACCCAAGGTCATCGTTCCGGCAAGCATGCTCGTGTTGCGCGCCACGCCCCGCAAGCCGCCCGTGGCGCAACGGGATCCCATTCTTCGACAAGACAATCCGCTGATACGCACCATGCGGGACCGGCCGTCCCCGCGGAGGGCGAGTCACCCCCAATAGGGCGGCGCAGCATTCACCCCTTCGCGATACGGAGCTTGCATCATGGCCATCGTAGAAAGAGAACAAGCCCCGTCACGCCTGGCGGCGCTGGCGCAGTCGCTGGGTTTCAAGATCGTGGCGCTGTTCGTGCTGATCGTCGTGGCCCTGGTGGTGCCCATTGCCTATACCTACCTGCACACGGTGGATCAGTTGCTGACGGATACGCTGGCTGCCGAAATTGCCGTGGCGGCGCAGCGCGGCACGACCATGATCGATACCGCCGTGCTGCCGCAGATTACCCGGCCCGCCGACGCAGACAAGCCGGCGTACCGCCAGCTCCTGGCGGCACTGGCCGCGATTCAGAGCGAATTCGATGTGGACAATGCGGTGGTGATGCGCCGCACGGTCGACGGCGGCTATGCGTACATCGCCGACGGCAACGGCCACTTCGCCATCAACGAGCATGTGGCGCTGCATGATGCCTTTCCCGAGACGCGGCCGCCGGCGGATGCCGCATTCACCACCGGGCAGTTGGGCAAGACCGGACTGTTCACCAGCGCCACGACCAAGTGGTTCCAGATCAATGCGCCGCTGATCGACAAGGGCGATGTGGTGGGGCTGTTGCTGATCAACAAGTTCGCCACGCCCGTGGCAGAGGAGATTGCGCGACGACAGCAGCAGATCGTCATCGGCGTCGTAAGCGTGCTCGCCGTGGGGATCGCCCTGTGGGGCCTTCTCGCCTTCCGCCTGTCACGCCCGCTGGTCAGCCTGCGCCGCGCGGCGGCCCAGATCGCCGACGGCAATCTGGATGTGGAGGTGACCCAGTACCAGGCGCGGGACGAGGTGGGCGACCTGGCGCGCACCTTCGGACAGATGGTTACGGACCTCAAGGCGAGCCGGCACCAGGTCGAAAACTACACGCAGCTCCTGCAACGGGAAAAGGACGCCTTTTTCCGCTTCGTGCCCACCCAGTTTCTGGAGCTGCTGGGGCGCGACTCGGCGGTGGACATTGAGCTGGGGGACAGCCGGCCCCATTCCATGAGCGTGATGTTTTCCGATATCCGCTCCTTTACCACCATGTCCGAGGGGCTGGACGCGCAGAAGGTGTTCGCCTTTCTCAACGAGTACCTGGAACGCATGGAACCCGCCATTCAGCGCAATGGCGGATTCGTGGACAAATTCTTGGGGGACGGCATCATGGCGCTGTTCCAGGATGAGCCCAACCGTGAGATGCGCTCGGCCGACCGGGCCGTGGCCGCGGCGATTCAAATGCGGCATGAACTCAGCCGGTACAACGAGGTGCGCATGGCCAAAGGCATGGACAGCGTTCGGATCGGTGTGGGGGTGCACACGGGTGAGCTGATCCTGGGCACGGTGGGCAGCCCGGGGCGGCTCAACACGACGGTCGTCGGCGATACGGTCAATCTGGCCTCGCGGATCGAGGCGCTGACGGCCCATTACCGGGCGGGGATCATCCTCTCCGAGCGCGCCTACGCGGACCTGACCCGCGCCGATTCGCATTTCATTCGCGAGATTGCCGCAGTGCGCGTGAAAGGCAAGGTACAGACGGTGTGCCTGTTCGACCTGTTCGACTGGGAAGAGCCCTCATCGCGGGAGCGCAAGATGGCACTCGGCGAGGATTTTGCCGCGGCCCTGGCGGCCTATCGGGCAGGCGACTTCGCCGCGGCGGAGGCCCAGTTCGGTGCCGTGTTCCAGGCCAACCCGGAGGATCGTACCGCCCTGGCCTACCAGGAGCGCTGCGCCCAGTATGTGGTGCTGCCCCCCGCGAGTTGGGACGGCGTGGACACGTTCGGCGAGAAGTAACCACCGCTGCCGCCCGGCCTGCCGACACAATTGCCGCGCCCCGCGGTCCACGAAACAGCAAAGCCGCCCGGCCATGAGGCCGGACGGCTTCTCTACGAACAGACTCCCGTCCCGACTGGCGGGCGGCCTGGGCCGCCCACGGCGCAGGGACTACTCCTGCAGATGCTGCATCACGACTTCGCGATAGCCCTGGAACCAGTCCCGGGCCAGGCGATAGCCGCCGTCATGCACCTGGTACACGCGAACGAAACCACCACCCTCGTGATCTTCGGGCGTCATGTTGACCGGTGCCATGAAGCCGTCCATGTCATAGCCCTGGATGGATTCCATGGCATCGCGCACTTCCGTGCCGGTGATGTCGGCATTGCCCCTCTTCTCCACGGCCCGGCGGATAGCTTCACCCGCGACGGAAGCAATCGCCACGCCACGATTGAAGTACACACTGACGTCCATGGTTTCCGGAAGCGACTCGCCGCCTTCCCTATAGGCTGCAGCGATTTCCTTCAGGATCGGATGGTTGAGATTATTGCGGCTGCTGCCGATATGGGACAACTCCAGAGTCTGGTAGCCATCCGAGGTTTCCCACCCGGCCACGTTGATCACGTTCTCGCCGGTGGCCCACACCAGACCAAGCAGGCGGTCGCGGTCATAGCCGACCCGGGAGAACTCCTTGAGCATCACCGTCGGGGCCGAGCCGAACACATGGGCCAACACCCAGTCTGCGCGATAGCGCCGCGTGATATCCAGCACCTGGGGCCGCATGTCGATGCAGGGCGGCGGGCAGGCGAATTCGCGAACATCCAAGCCCAGGCGCTTCTGCAGGTCGCGCACGACGGGCAGCGGCTCGCGGCCGGCCGGGTTGTCATAGTACAGGTAGGCGATCTTGGGCTTACCCTTGCCTTCCCATTTGTCCAGAATGAACTTGATGCCCGCGGCACCCTGGGACCAATATGAGGCCTGCACCGGAAACAGATAAGGAAATACCTTGCCGTTTCCGCCCTTGGCGGAACCGAAGCCCGGTGACATCAGCGGGATCTTGTCCTCGTGCACCCGCGGCGTCAGGGCAACCACGACCGGCGTCGCTCCCATGAGGACCAAAACGGCGCCTTCGGTCTTGAAGCGCTCGTAGGCTTCCACACCCCGCGGGGTATTGTAGGCGATGTCGATCTCGAACAGACGGATCGAATTGCCGGCCCCCAACAACTTCTTCTTGTTGAACACCTTGAAATAACTGTGCATCCCGTCGCCGAGCGGGACAAGCTGCGTTTTTACCGGACCAGAGCGATCCCCGCCGTACCCGAAGACAATCTCCTTCGCCTGGATAGCGGGAACAGCCAGTACCAGTGCCCCAGCAACCGTAAGCAATGTCAGAAATCTTGTGATTCGCATTATATACGCCTCTCCCCTCAATCTACTGGTGTTACGCACCCGCTCAGCCCTCCCCCCTGTTCCCCCAGGGTCCGAGCCAGCCACGGGCGCGCCGATAACCTCCGCGATTGCCAACAATCCGAGACAGATCGATTACACGCGTCTCCCCCAAATAAACTGGCGAACCAGGCTGATGGGGGAAGTCTTTTCACACATCCTGCCAGGAAAGCAAATTCTTTTCGCCATGCAGCGCCACGGCGCGCGGCGCAAAGTGCCGTGGAGCGGGGCTGTCCCGCTAGTGTGGCGGAGCATTGGCGTCGGGCCGGGAAATGCCCCTCGGAAGGACGAACGGATGCAGGTGGGGGAGCGTGGGGGTCAGGCAGACATGCTGGTGACCCGCGCGGCATCGGGCGAGGCCTGCGGCCGGCCCAGCTTCCACCCGCGGACACCAGGTCAGGCGGGGGCGCCCGGTTGGACCGCCCCCGGAACGGCGTCTACTCCTGCAAATGCTTGATGACGGTTTCCCGGTAGCCCTGGAACCAGTCCCGGGCCAGGCGATAGCCACCGTCATGCACCTGATACACGCGGACAAAGCCGCCGCCTTCATGGTCTTCCGGCGTCATGTTCACCGGCGCCATGAAGCCGTTCAGGTCGAAGCCCTGGATGGATTCCAAGGCGTTGCGCACATCGGTCGGGCTGATGTCCGCATTCCCCTTTGCAGCGACAGCGCGGCGAATTCCCTCGGCCGTCGTCGCGGCGATGGCCACACCGCGGTTGTAGTACACGCTGGTGTCCATCGACTCGGGCACCTCCTCGCCGTCACTCTTATAGGCGGAGATAATATCCTTGATGACCGGATGGTTCGGGTTGGCGCGGCTGCTGCCCACATGCGACAGCTCGATGGTCTGGTAGCCTTCAGCCGTCTCCCAGCCGGCGGCATTCATCAGGTTTTCACCCGTGGCCCAGACCAACCCGAGCAGCCGGTCTCGGTCATAGCCCATCCGCGAAAGCTCCTTGAGCATCACCGTCGGGGCCGAGCCGAACACGTGGGCCAGTACCCAGTCCGCCCGATAGCGGCGTGTGATGTCCAGCACCAGCGGCCGCATGTCAATGCAGGGCGGCGGGCAGGCGAATTCGCGAACTTCCAGACCGAGTTGCTTCTGGAGGTCGCGCACGATGGGTAACGGCTCGCGGCCGGCCGGGTTGTCGTAATACAGGTAGGCGATCTTGGGCTTACCCTTGCCTTCCCATTTGTCCAGAATGTACTTGATGCCCGCTGCGCCCTGGGACCAATACGACGCCTGGATCGGGAACAGGTACGGATAGACCTTGCCGTTACCCCCCTTGGCGGAACCGAAGCCCGGCGAAAGCATGGGAATCTTGTCATCATGTACGCGCTGGGTCAGCGCCACCACGACCGGCGTGGAGCCCATCAAGACCACAACGGCGCCTTCAGACTTGAAGCGTTCGTAGGCTTCCACACCCCGCGGCGTATTGTACGCGATGTCGATCTCGAACAGCCGGATGCTGTTGCCCGCACCGAGTTGGTTCTGCTTGTTGAAAACCTTGATGTAGCCGTGCAGCCCGTCGCCCAGCGGCGACAGCTGATTGCGGACAGGACCGGAACGGTCGCCTGCGTAGCCGAAGACGATTTCCTTGGCCTGCAGGCCCGGTACCGCCAGCAGCAACGCTGCGGCCAGCGACAGCAACAGTGAGATTTTTACGAATCGAATGGCATGCATCGCTCCCCCTCGTCTATTCAGTTCGCGCCCACCCGGCACACCGCACATAAGCGGGGCACACCGCACCAGCCATGGGCACGCAAGGAACCCCATGAACTGCCAGCTAACGGAGACAGACCAGACTGAACTATTCTCCCCCAAACCAGCTGGCGAACCAGGCTGATGGAGCGAGTGTATTCACAGATGACGGGGGGAACGCAACATTTCCTGGCCGACATGCCGCGGGCCATGTCCGCGGGCCAGGCACGGCCGGGCGCACGGCGGAAGGGAAGGCGGGGGTACTGGCCGGCAGCATCAGGGCGCCAGCGCCTCGACCACCCGCTCGTCGGGGATGGGCTTGCCTTCTGGGTGCAGCGGCTGGATGCACACGTGGTCCGCGCCGGCATCGAAATGGGCCTGCACGCGCTTGCGGATGGCCGCCTCGTCGCCCCAGGCCACCATGCCATCCAGAAAACGGTCCGAGCCCCCATTGGCCAAGTCATCATCGGAGAAGCCGAGCCGCTGCCACGCATTGCGGTAGTGGTACATGGGCATGTACGGGGCCAGGCTCTTGCGGGCCACCGCGCGCGCCTTGGTAGCATCCTGAAGCAGCAGCACCTTCTGCTCCACGCCCAGCCAGGGATCGGCGCCGATGCGCTCCCGTGCCCAGGCGGTATGCTCCGGCGTCACGTTATAGGGCAGTACGCCGTCGGTGCGCTGCACGGCCAGCTTGGTCATCAGGGGCCCCAGCGCCGCCAGCACGATGTGGGGCTGGGCATCCACATGGGTGGCATTGCCCAGCACACTGTCCATCAGGTCCAGATAGGCCCGCATGGTCGGCACCGGCTTGCCGAACTGATGCCCCCGCGTCTTCTCCACATTGTCCGGGTGTGCCACGCCCAGCCCTAGGATGAAGCGGTTGCCGGAGAGGCGCGACAGGGTGTGCAGGCCCAGCCGGGCCGTCACGCCATCACGCGCGTAGATGTTGGCAATGCCCGTGCCCACCTGCAGCTTGGTGGTGTGGCACAGCAGATAGGCCGCCAGGGCAAAGGACTCGTCGCCGCCGCGGGCCTCGGGAAACCAGTATGCGGCATAGCCCAGGTCCTCCACCTTGCGGGCAAACGCGGCCACCTGCGCCGCGTTCATGCCGCTGGAGAAGCAGAATACGCCCATCTTGCCCAGCTTGATTCTCATGTCGCCTCACCTGATGTGCTTCCCGCTGCGGATCGCCAGTGCCTGCCGGGGCCGCCGCTGCCCGCGGCGGGGGGCGGTGGCTAGCCGGCCACGCGGCTCCGCTCGCGGTCCACCAGCACCCGTCGCAGAATCTTGCCGGATGCGGACTTGGGGATCTCATCCACGAATTCCACCAGCCGAATACGCTTGTGCGGGGCCTTGTGCTCCGCCGTAAACGCCATCAGCGCCTCGGCCGTCACCTCCCCCGACTTGACGACAAAGGCCTTGGGCAGCTCCCCGGCCTCCTCGTCGGGACTCGGCACCACCGCCACGTCGGCCACCGCCGGATGGGTCAGCAGCAACGCCTCCAGTTCCGCCGGCGCCACCTGCATGCCCTTGTACTTGATCAGTTCCTTGACCCGATCCACGATGAAGAAAAAGCCGTCCTCGTCCACGTAGCCGATATCCCCCGAGTGGTACCAGCCCTCCTCGTCCAGGCACTCGGCGGTCTCCTGGGGCCGGTTCAGGTAGCCGCGCATGATCTGCGGGCCGCGGATATACAGTTCTCCCTCCTCGCCGGTTTCGCATTCGGCGCCGGTCTCCGTGCTGACCAGCTTGACCTCGGTGTTGGGTACGGCAAAGCCCACCGAGCCGGTGCGCGCCATGCCCGGCGTGTCCGGTGAGAGATGGGTTACCGGGCTGGCCTCGGTCATCCCGTAGCCCTGGATCACCTCGCAGCCCAGGCGCCGCGATGCCTCCCGCTGCAGCCCCTCGCCCAGCGGCGCGGCACCGGAGAAGATCAGCCGCAGCGACGAGAGGTCATAGTTATCCACCACCGGCTGCTTGGCCAGTCCCAACACGATGGGCGGCACCAGCGGGGCGATGGTCACCTTGTGCTGCTGCATGATCTCCAGGAACTGGGCCATGTCAAAGCGCGGCATGGAGACGATGGTCGCCCCCTGCGACAGTCCGTAGCTCATCACCACGATCATTCCGTAGATGTGGAAGAAGGGCAGCACCGCGATGATCGTATCCTGCTCGCCAAAGCCGGAGAAGTCGCCCATTCCACGGGTCTGGCAGATGTTGGCCACCAGGTTGTAATGGGTCAGCATCACGCCCTTGGGCAGCCCCGTCGTGCCGCTGGAATAGGGCAGCACGACCAGATCCTCTCGGGGAGAAATGTTCACGTCCGGCGGGGCGGTGTCCGTCTCCATCAGCGCAGAAAAGGGCGTCCCTCCGTTGCCCTCGCCGATCACGAATATTTCCTCCACCTTGCTCTGCCCGGCAGCGTCCTGCGCCTTGTCGAGAAATGGCCCCACCGTGACCAGAAACCGCGCACCGCTGTCGTTCAGTTGCAGCGCCAGTTCCTCCGCCGTGTACAGGGGATTGATCGTCGTGTTGATGCCACCTAGGGAGGCCACCGCATTGAAAACCACCGCGTACTCGGGAAGGTTGGGGCTGTACAGCGCGAGCACGTCGCCCTTGCGGAAGCCCCGTGCCGCCAGTCCGGCCGCTGCCCGGCGAATCGCCGCGGCCAGTTGCCCGTAGGTCAGCGCACGGCCCGACGGCCCATCGATCAGTGCCGGCTTGTCCGCCAGGCGCTGGGCCTGCTGCAGGACAAAGTCGGTAAACGGCTGTTCCGGAATGGCAACATCGGGGTAGGGACTGCGAATGATCATGATTCCTCGTGGAATGGCGCCGGCGTGGAGACGCGCTGAACCGGCCAGTGGCCATGGCAGCACGCCCGCCTGCTCGAGGCAGACGGCGAACGACAGGGCTGGCCCACACGATACACCGCGGCCAGCGCGGCCAGCAAGCCGCACACGGGCGCGACAGACCGCGCGTGAGACACATCGCGCGGCCCGCCGCCTGGACTGACGACACCGTCCCAACGGGACGACATGCCAGCCCAGTTACTCGCCAAAGAAATATGAGAATCCGATGGACAGATCGGAGGCGGAAAGGCTCGAATCAAACGTGTTGCCGAAGTCGTCCTCGAACGTCACCTCGGTTTGCGTGATGCGGTATTCCACGAACACGGTCTGGGATTCGGACAGGAAGAACTTGCCTCCCACAAAGCCGCCCAGGGCCGTCCCATTGCCCACCAGATCGGCGGCGAACACGGTCATGATGCCCAGATGCGGCCCGATGTAGAAGGCCCTTTCCCCGGTTTCATCGAAGACATAGAAGCGCGCCAGACCGCCGAAGCTGATCGCGCCGAAAGTTTCGTCAGCTGTGCCGGCCGTCAGGAAATTGGAGAAGAACCCGATCTGCGCGGCATCCGTGACGAAACTGGCGAAGCTGAAGTTCATGAACAGGGAACTGGTCGAGTCACCCTCGTCCGGCGTCGTGGTGTTCAAGTTGAACGCAATAGCCACCTCACTCTGCCCCTTGTACTCCTGTGCCCAGGCAGCGGGCACCATGATGATGATTCCCGCGGCCAGGAGCAGCGCCACGGCAAGGCCTTTTCTTGTTGACGACATGGTTCCTCTTTTACGTGCTTGCATAACAAAACTGCTTCCACTGCTATTTGCCGCCACACGATGTGGCGGGGAGCCGCGGCAGGAGCGCGGCAGCCACCCGGGTTATCGGGTCTTCCAGATCTGAATCCGTCCCGACTCGTCGGCGCCGGCGAGCCAGCGCCCATCCGGACTGACGCGCATTGCCAGCACGGCGCCCCGGGTGCGCAGGGTTGCGATGGGCGTGCCCTGTTGCAGATCCCAGATGTTGATCTTCTCGTCCCTGCCCGCCGAAGCGAGAAAGCGGCGCCCGGGAAAGAATGCGACATCCGTGATGGCCTTGTCGTGGCCTTCCAGCGCCAGCAGTTCCTCCCCCGTCTTCAGGTCGCGCACCTTGATCAGTTCCGTATCCTGGCGCGTGTTGCGCCGCAGGTCGATCTTGACATGCTTGGTGGCCAGCGCAATCAACGTGCCGTCATCGGAAATGTCGGCGGACAGCACATGGCTCGCGGGATCCTTGAGCGCCCGCACCTCTTTTTGCACATTCACGTCGTATGCGCGAATGGTCTTGTCCTCGCTCGCGGCGATCAGGTAGCGCCCGTCCGGGCTGAAAGCCAGGCTCTGCACTTCCTTGTCCGGCCCACGCAACCGATAGAGCTCCTCGCCCGAGCGGGCCTGATAGATATAGATGCGTGCATCGGCACCTCCGGAAGCGAGCAGATTGCCGTCCGGCGAGAAGGCGAGCGTGTTCACCCTGTCCCCATGAGACCGGGCGCGCCCTCGCTCCTGGCCCGTCTGCGCATCGAGCAGCGTCACGCTGCCGCCGCGGCTGCCCAGGGCCAGCAGCCGCCCGTCGCCGCTGATCGCCGCGGCACTGGGCTCCCGGATGCCCCTGGGTAGGGGCAGGGGCGGGCCGCTGGGTGCCCGGCCGGCCACATCCCACCGCACGATGCCGCCATCGGCGACATAGAGCAGTTGCCGGCTGTCCACGGAGAACAGCATCACGCTCGTGCGCACACCGGCCAGCAAATCGTGAAATGCCGGGGCGATGGTCACGCCGGTGGACGGGCCGCTCTTGGAGGCGAAGCCCATCTTTTCCGCGATATTCAGCACGGCGAGCTGCATCGCCTTCTGCTTGGCGATCAGCGGCGAATCCTCAATGGGCATGGGATTGGCTGTGTTGCCCATGGGATCGCTGACCAGTACGCCGATCTCCCGGGCATCGCGGGTGTTGATCACGCGCACGTTGACCACCGCCGACGCCTCGTAGGAGGCGCCGAACTTGGCGTGCGCGTCCAGCAGCGCACTGCCGCGAATCAGAATGCCCGCCCCGTAATCGGCGCTGATGGTGGCCAGGGCCGTCGCGTTGCCATTGTTGATGGCCTCCAGCAGGAGCTTGTCCTGCTTCACCTTCTTCATCAGCTCCGGGTTGATGATGTTGAAGGTCTGGGCCTGCAATTCCCCCTTGAGCAGGTTCTCCGCGTATTCGATAAAGCCCTCGGCCCCACCGGCATCCTGGAGAATGACCATCACGCGCGCATCGCCGATGTCCTCGCCCAGCAGGGACGCGGCAAGGGCCGTGCTGCCACCATGCCCCGGCACCAGGCTCGTGAGCACAAACCCGGCGAGCACCGCGCCGGTGAAGAATATGCCTGCCGGCACCGGACAACGCACTGCAGAGAATTTCATCATGCGCCCCAATCTGCGCCCTAGGGTTGCGGAACACGGCGAAGCGCCGTGACGATTTCGCCCGTGTGGCCGTTGACCACGTGCTTGAGCGACTTGATGGCCGAATCGGTCTTGCCCATGGCGCTCGTGTCGGCCCCCGCGGCCTTGAGCGTGTCGAAGCGCTCGGACAGCACCACCTCGCCCGTGTTGACGCGCAGGGCCCGCACCTGGAGGAACGCGTTGTAGAAGATCATGGTGAACGCCTCGGCGATCTTCAGCTCGCGGCTGTACCTGGCGTCGGCCCGGCCCACCAGCACCAGGTCCGCCTGTTTGCTCCGCGCCGCGGCCAGGGCCTGCTTTTCATCCATGGGCTTGCCCCCGGCGCTGCCCACGATGGTATGCCGCGCCTGGAGCAGCAATGTCTCCAGCTCGCCGCCGGCAATCTGCTGGTCCAGCGGTGCGCCGTCCATGTAGTCGGTGACGGCCACGAAGATGCGGTAGCTCTGTCCCGCCGGGGGTGGTGGCGGCGCGGCCGGCTGGCGCGGCACGATGGCGGCGACCGCCGTGTCGGCGGGCGCACCCTTGGCGAAGCCTTCCTGCTGGGCGGCCACCTGGCCCCCGCGCACGAAGAAGAATTCCCCGCCGGCATGTCCCGCGCCGTGAATCACCCCACTCACCGGTGTCTGCTCTACGTTGATGGAGACGTTGCGCACCACCTGCGAGGACAACGCCGTGGCCTCGATCAGGGACTCAGGGGTGTCCCGCAGTTCCTTGAGCAGAAAATAGGTGAAGGGCGAATGGCCGGTGCCCTGGTAGTTGTCATCCACGAATTCCAGGCCGCCGGCAGCCAGCAATTGCACGCTCTTGCGGCCGGCCACCTTCTGGTAGTAGCGCTCGGTGCGCTCGTCCAGCGCGACGCCCCGGTTGCCTTCCCGCAGCAGGGCGCCGCTGAAGCAGGAGTCGGAGATGATCAGCACGTGCCGGGACCGGTCGGCCAGAATGCCGACCTTGGTCTTGATCACCGCGTTGGGCACGAAGGTGCTGTCGTCCGCGCCCTCTGCGTCCACGGGAATCCAGAAGCCCTCGTCCGTGCTTTCCCGCAGATAGCCGTGGCCCGCGTAGAACACCACCACGCTGTCCTGCTCCTCGGCCCGCTCCGCCAGGGCGTTGAAGGCCTGGATCATGTCCCGCCGGGTCGCATTTTCCAGCAGTTGCACATCGGCAAACCCATAGACGTCCTTGAGCACGGCAGCCACCGCGCGGGCGTCGTTGATCGCCGTATTCAGCCGGGACCATTTGCCGCGGGGGTCGCGATATTCGTTGTTGCCGATGATGAGAGCGCGGTAGGTGCCCGTGACCACGCCCGCCGGTGCGGGCTTCGCCCGCACGCCGATGCCCCGCTCCTGGGCAGCAAGGCCCCCGGCGAGCAGCAGACAGAGCAGCGTCAGGACGAATCGTGGCAGCATGGTGAAACTCTGAGGAGGCCGCGCCAAGGCGTGTGGTGCGATCTTGCCGGCAGGCCCCGGATTGCCGGCAATCGCCGTTCTTGCGCACACGACCGGTGGCACATGCGGGGCCATGGTCGAGAAGCAGCGTAGCCGAAATCGCGTCCCGATAAAACTGCCCCGTGTGGGTGCATCGCGCCCGCAGCCGGCTTGTGCTGCGCGCGGGTTTGGACGAAGGTGTGGGAAACGGAGGATGCAGGGCGGGCGCGTGGCGCGACCTGCCGACGTACGCGGAAAGGACGAAGACCATGGTTCAGGTTTACGACGGCATCGTGATCGGTGCCGGTGTGATGGGCGCCAGCACGGCCATGCATCTGGCCAGCGGCGGCCTGATGAAGCACCTGCTCGTGCTGGAGAAGGGCCCCGCGGCCGGCTCGGGTTCCACGGGCAAATCCAGCGCCTGCATTCGCCAGACCTACAGCCACTTCGAGGTCTCCCTGATGGCCTACGAGGCCCTGCAACTGTTCAAGAACTGGCAGGACTTCACGGGCCTGGCGGCGCCCCGCGCCAACTTCGTCAATTGCGGCGTGCTGTTCATGCTGGGCAAGGACGACGCGAGCCTGGCGCAGATCCTGGACATCCACAAGCGCATCGGCATCGACTCCGCCGTGCTGGACCCGCAGCAGAAGCGGGCGATCTTTCCCGATGTGGACTTTGCCGCCCCACCGGCGGATCAGCCCGAGGCGGATTCCTCGGCGGAATTCGAGGTGACGGCCCTGCACGAGCGCGAAGGCGGCTTCGCCGATCCGGTGGGCACGGCCGAGGACATGCTGGAGGTGGCCACGGGCCTGGGCGCGGAGGTGCGCTTCCATGCCCGCGTCACCAAGGTGCTGGAGGAGGGCGGGCGCACTATCGGGGTGGAGGCCATCATCGGCGGCAACAAGGAAACCCTGTACGCCCCCGTGGTGGTCAACTGCGCCGGGCCCTGGGCGCCCGGACTGAACGAGGCATCCGGCCATCCGCTGGCCCAGCGGCTGGTGCCCACGCGCATCCAGATGGTGAGCAAGCAGTTCACCGAGCGACTCAAGGGGCCCATTCCCATGGTCGTGGACATGGTCAACGGCATCTACGGACGGCTGGAGTCCAGCGGCGCGCAGATGCTGGTGGGCTCCGTGCGGGAGGAGGACGAACGCGAGGTGGTGGCCGATCCGGACGACTACAACGACGTCGCCGACGCGCCCTTCCGCGAGGAGATGCTCACCCTGTTGCACCACCGGGTTAACACCTTCAAGACCCGCGGCAATGTGACCTCCTACGCCGGGCTGTACACGGTGAACCAGGACGACTACCACCCCATCATCGACGAGTCGGAGCTGAAGGGCTTCTACCCCGTGTGCGGGTTCTCCGGCCACGGATTCAAACTGTCCCCGGTGGTCGGCGCGGTGGTGGCGAAAATGGTCACCGGCCAGTGGGGCCGGGCCCGCACGGACGTGCCGCTGGATTTCTTCCGCAAGGACCGCACCCCGCTCAAGACCAACTGGGGCGGCGTGATGGCGTAGCCGGCCCCTGCGCTGGCCGGCCGTGCCGTGGGCTGCTCAGCCCGGCGGCGGTTCATCGGTGAATCCGGGCACGACCGCCCAGGAGGCCAGCGCCGAGGCGCACAGCCGTTCGTTCCCGTCGTGCACCGCGTACACATCGCTGCGGCAGATGAAGAGTGACCGCCCGGGCTGCACCACCTCGCCCCGCGCCTCCAGCCGCTCTCCCGTGGCGGGCGCCACGAAGTTGATCTTGTACTCCACGGTGATCAGCCCCTGATCCGCCGCGACCAGGGTCAGGCCCGCATGGCCGCAGGCCGTGTCGGCCAGCGTGGCCACGATCCCGCCGTGAAAATACCCGTGCTGCTGCCCCAGTTCCGGCCGATAGGCCAGGGTCAGCGTACAGCGTCCGGGGGCCACATGGGCCACCTGCGCCCCGATGTTGGTGGTGAACGCGACGCGCCGGAAATGCCCCCGCACGTAGGACTCATAGTCCGGATTGCGCACGAGATGCGCTGCCATGGTTCCTCCCGTGGCTGCCGGCCGCAGTGGGGCCGTCAGCCCGTGGCCTGGAGCCGTCGGGCGGTTTCCCAGGCCAGCATGGTGCGCTTGCGTTCCGCGCCCCAGCGATAGCTGCCGGCCCCACCCGCCTGGCGGATCACCCGGTGGCAGGGAATCAAAAATGCCACCGGATTGTGTGCCACGGCGTTGCCTACGGCCCTGGCGGCGCTGGGCTGGCCGATGCGCCGCGCCACATCGCCATAGGAAGAAACCTCGCCCGACGGAATCTCCAGCAGGGCCTCCCACACCTTGAGCTGGAACGGCGTACCGCGCAGCACCAGATGCACGGGCGCCTGGCGCTTGCGCTGGCCCGCCGGCGGGAAAATCCGCGCGAGCAGGGGCCCCGCATCCAGATCGGCGGAGAGATCCGCGTGCGGCCAGGCCCGTTGCAACTCGGCCAGCGCACTGTCCCGCCCTTCCGCACCGTGAAAGGAGAGCCAGCACACGCCTCGTGCCGTGGCGGCCACAAGACAGGTGCCGAAGGGGCTGACACCGAATCCGTGGCGAATGGCCAACCCCGCGCCGAGTGCCTTGAACTCCCCCGGCGTGACGGCCTCATGGGTCACGAACAGATCGTGCAGCCGCCCCGGGCTGGACAGCCCGGTCTCATAGGTCGCGTCCAGCACACTCCCCGCATCGGCCAGCACGGCCTTGGCGCCACCGAGCGTGAGCGCCTGGAGGTAGCGCTTGGGGCTCACGCCGGCCCAGCGCGTGAACAGGCGTTGAAAGTGATACTTGCTCAGGTGTGCCTCGGCAGCGATTTCCTCCAGGGTCGGCTGATCCTGGTAGTGGGCCTCCAGGTACAGAATGGCCGCTTCCACACGGCGGTAGTCATCCTGCGGCATGGCTTCTTGCGATATTCTTTCTTGCGGCTTCATTCTTTCTTGCGGCTTCGCATTTTGCGGCATGGCTTTTTGCAGCATCGCTTTTTGCAGCATGGCATCCATGGGTTTCTCCTCCGCTGCCGGTGAACGCTTCGTTCGTCTGTTGGCAGCCATGGTCATCCCTTGCGCTCGCGCGCGCCACCCGGTTCTTGCGCAGGAGAAATCGGATCGTCGGGCCTCGTGTAACCCCGCGGCAGGGGCCCGGTGCCCTGGGGCGGCGGAAAGGCATGGGTCTGCGGCACCATGTGCTCTTCGGCATCCAGCTCGCGCAGCTTGCGGCGATTCACCACGGCCCGCCGCAGCCGCCCCGCCACCAACAGCGGGACGCCCAGCAGGCCCAGCAGCGATGTGCCCCCAATCAGGCTGGCCCAAGAAAAGGCCGCATAGCGCGCCTGTTTCCATTCCGCCTCCAGCGCTTCCAGCGACTCGCCGTAGACACGCGCCAGCGCCAGGTGCGCCGGCGCCCCACCGCTGAGCTCCACCACCAGCGCCTGCACCGCCGGCATGCCGCCCCGGCCCAGCAGAAAGCGGGAGAAGGAGGCCGCCTGGGCATAGGCCAGCGAGCGGCCACCGTGGTGGTCGGGAAACCCATAGACCAACCGGCTGAGGGGAATGAGCTGCCCGGTCACGGCGGCCAGGTTCAGCCGCGCATCGTCCAGGAAGTCGATGTCTCCCGCCACCAGCAGGGCCAGACCCTCGTTGAGCCAACGGGGAATCGGCCCCTCCACGGCCAGATCGAGCACGCCGTGTACCAGCTCATGCCGCGCAACCCCGCGCAGGTCCCATTGGGCCGCGGACGCCCGTGGCGAGCGCAGCGCGATCACCCGGTGCCCCAACAGGTACACCCCCAGGGTGTCGCGCCCCTGGCCGGGGGCGAACTGGGCGAACACCGCGTCCGACGGCGCCAGCACGATGCGCAGCACCCCCGGCGGGCTCACGCCAAGCGTATCCATGATGTCCAGGCGATCCTGCACCAGGCGCGGCCACAGGCGCTCGGCGAGCAGGCTGTCCGGTTCCGCATACAGCAGCGTGAGGCCGTCGCCAAAGCGCTTGCGCAGCCCCGCATCGTCCTGCCCCCACGCCGCACCGCCGGGCAGCGCCGGCGCGAGGCCTGTCAGCAGCATGCACAGCAGCGCGATGCCCGGCAGCAGCGGGGCGCGCAGGATGCGATGAGGCGGTCGGTCGCGAGCCATCATGGGCCGGTTTCCGCGAGGTAGGGTGCAGGATGCACATGAGGAATGCTGCCCGGGCGGCCTGTCGCACACAGCATTGTCCTGGGCGCCGCGGGCGGGCTACAACTGGGCAGGGGCACCGCCACACCGCCGGGCTTCCATGCGAGCCACCCAGTCGGACAGGATCATGACCCAAATTACCATCGACGACTTCCAGAAGGTAGACATGCGCGTGGGCCGCGTGATTCGCGCCGAGCCCTTTCCCGCCGCACGCAGGCCCGCCCTCAAGCTGTGGATCGACTTCGGGCCGCTGGGCACGCGCAAGACCAGCGCCCAGATCACCGAGCTCTACGAACCGGAGACGCTGGTGGGCCGGCAGGTGGTTGCCGTGGTGAATTTCCCCCCGCGGCAGATCGCCGACTTCATGTCCGAGGTGCTGGTGCTGGGCGCCACGAGCGAATCGGGGACGGTGACCCTGCTCACGCCCGAGCGTGAGGTGCCCCTGGGCCAGCCTATCGCGTGAGTTGATTGCCCGACCCGGCACCCGCCTCCTGGCCCCCATAGGCTACATGAGCACACGCCGCATAACCGTCCGCGCCGTCACCGACTCCACCGGCTACGCCGCTGCGCTGGGGCTGATCCAGGCGTACCTGGCCTCCCTGGAGATCGATCTGGGCTTCCAGGATGTGACCGCGGAGCTGGCGGACCTGCCCGGCACCTATGGCCCGCCGGGCGGGTGCCTGCTGCTGGCACGGGTGAATGACGCCCCGGCGGGCTGTGTGGGCGTCAGGCCCTTTGCCGGGGACATCTGCGAGCTCAAGCGGCTCTACGTGCGCCCCGAGCAGCGCGGGCTGGCCCTGGGCGTCACGCTGAGCGAGGGGGCAATCGCGGCGGCGCAGCGGATGGGCTATCGCGCCATGCGCCTGGACACGCTGCCCAGCCAGCAGGCCGCCCATGCGCTCTACAGCCGGCTCGGCTTTCGCGCCAATCCGGTCCCCGGTACGCAGTACCTGGAGCGCATGCTGTGAGCCGGTAGTGTCTCAACTTGAATTCTCGCGTTCCGCCGCCAGGTAAGCGGCCTGAGGGAGAAACGAATCTGGGCGGCATTCCACGCGGGCTGCCTGTCCATGTGTGCCGGCGGAGCCTGCGCGTGGGCCAGTTGGGCGGGACAACAACGCATGCTGCCCCCGGTGGCATCTTTCCCGACGACGGGCCTGACTCCACACGGCAATCAAACAGAGACGCTACCGGTAAGCCGTGTCCCTTGCCGCGCCCCGCTGCCCCTTCTATACTGGAATCATTCACGGAAAAGGATGGTCAGACCAGCCGTGCCGTCGTGGGGTGGCTCGCGGGCACCGCAATACAGGCGCACGGACCCGGCAACAGCAGCTTGGCGGGGCAACCATCATGCAGATTCTCGATCCGGCAGGCGAACCAGAGCCTTTCCTGCTAAAGCTGGGTTCCGCCCGGCGGCGGGCATTGCTGCTGGACTACGACGGCACACTGGCCCCCTTCACCGTGGCGCGCGACGAGGCGGTGCCCTATGCGGGCATTCGCCCCCGGCTGGAGGCGATCATCGAGGCCGGCCAGACCCGCGTGGTCATCATCAGCGGGCGCGCGGCGGACGAGGTGCGGGCCCTGCTGGCGTTGCGGGTGGGGGTGGAGGTATGGGGCTCCCACGGCTGGGAGCGCCGGCTGAGCAACGGAGAGGATCGCTCCGGGGAGCCGCCCCGGGCGCAACGGGATGCCATCGCCCAGGCCCTGGGGCTGGCCCGGCACGTGCCGCCGGCCCAGTTGGAGCGCAAGCCGTTCAGCCTGGCCCTGCACTGGCGGGGCATGGACGATACAGCGCGCACGGCCCTCGCCGAGCCCATCCGCCAGGCGTGGCAGGCCCTGGCCCATGCGGCGGAGCTGGAACTGCACGCGTTCGACGGGGGCATGGAACTGCGGATCCCCGGCCGCGACAAGGGCACTGCCGTGCGCACGCTGGCCGAGGAGTTGGGCCCCGATACGGCCATGGCCTACCTGGGCGACGACCGCACGGACGAGGATGCCTTCCGCGCCATCGCGCCCCTGGGCCTGGGCATCCTGGTGCGCGAGACATTGCGGCCCACGGCGGCTAGGCTGTGGCTACAGCCCCCAGGGGAACTGATGTGGTTTCTCGATCAATGGAAGGCGCGATGTCCGGAACAGAGAACATGACCTCCGATCCCAAGCGCCGCCTGGTGATCAGCTCCAACCGCCTGCCGGTATCCGTGCGGCGCAAGGGCGGCCGGCTCGCCGTGGAGCCCAGCAGCGGGGGCCTGGTGACGGCCATGGGGCCCGTGCTGCGCAATCGTGGGGGGCTGTGGATCGGATGGCCCGGCATCTTCGCCGGCGCGCGGGTGGACAAGGCGCTCACGCGGGAGTCGTCCGGCATCGGCTACGATCTGAAATCCGTCCAGTTGGACCAGAAACTCCAGGAGCTTTTCTACTACGGCTTTTCCAACGAAATCATCTGGCCCCTGTTTCACGGGCTCCTGTCCCTGTGCAAGTACGATCCCGCATACTGGACGGCCTACCAGAAGGTGAATCGTCAATTCGCCACAGTGATCAGCGAGCACGCCCAGCCCCAGGACTACATCTGGATCCACGACTATCACCTGATGAGCGTGGGTGCGGCCCTGCGGGAACTGTCCCGCGACAGCGATATCGGCTTCTTCCTGCACATCCCGTTTCCCCCGTGGCCCATCTTCAGCAAGCTGCCCTGGGCCGAGCAGATTCTGCAGGATCTGCTCAAGTTCAATCTGATCGGCTTCCAGACGGCGGCCTACCGGCAGAACTTCCTGGATGCGGTGCGGCAGACGACGCGTCATGTGGAAATCAATGCCCGCGGCGCCGTGCACCGCATTCAGCTGGGCGACCACGAGGTGCGCGTGGGCGCCTTTCCCATCAGCATCGACTATACTGCCTTCGAGGAGGGCTCCCTGCGCCCGGAGGTGCGGGAACTGGAAGGACACCTGCACAACCAGTGGCTGGGCCGCAGCCTGATGCTGGGGGTGGATCGGCTGGACTACACCAAGGGCATCCCCTACCGGCTCGATGCCTTCCGGCGCGCGCTGCAGATCTACCCCGAGTTGCGGCGCAAGATCTCCCTGGTGCAGGTCGTGGTGCCGAGCCGCGAGGACATCCCCATGTATCACCAGCTCAAGGAGGAGATCGATCAGCTCGTGGGCGAGATCAACGGGCAGTTCACCGAGCCGGGGTGGATTCCCATTCACTACCTGTTCCGCAGCCTTTCGCGCACCGAGCTGCTGGCCTTCTACCGCTCGTCCCAGATCGCCCTGGTCACGCCCCTGGAGGACGGCATGAACCTGGTGGCCAAGGAATATTGCGCGGCGAGCAACGCGGATGACAGCGTGCTGATCCTGAGCAAGTTCGCCGGCGCCCGCGCCGAGTTGGCGCGCGGCGCACTGCTGGTGAATCCCTACGACACGATCGGCGTGGCCGAGGCCATCTATCAGGCATTCCACATGGACCCGGACGAGCGGCGGCAGCGCATGCTGGCCATGAAGCGCCAGATCAAGGACCGGGACATCTTCTACTGGGTCGACTCGTTCCTGCGGGCGGCCATCGAGGTGGACCTGGGCACCTATCCCCAGGAAGAGCTACCCGCTGACGATACCTTCGCCGATATCTGGTTCGAGGGCCGCGAGGAGCCACCGGTCTGACGAACCCCCACCACCGGAGCCAACCCATGGAACTCCGCCTGGTCTACATCACCGCCGCCGACCTGGACGAGGCCAAACGGCTGGCCAGCGCCCTGGTCGCGGAGCGGCTGGCGGCCTGTGCCAATATCCTGCCGGGGATGCAATCCTGCTACTGGTGGGAAGGCGCCGTGCAACACGAGCAGGAGGTCGTGCTGATCGCCAAGACGCGGGCGGCGCGGCTGGATGCGCTGATCGCCCGGGTGCGGGCCCTGCACAGCTACAGCTGCCCCTGCGTGGTGGCGCTGCCCATCACGGAGGGCGACCCGGACTATCTGGCGTGGATCGCCGCGGAGACCGCCGACGCGACTGCCTAGCGGCGCCGGGCCGCCGGCTGCCCCAGCCGCCGCCGCACCAGATAGACCAGCCCGTAGACCACCGGCGTGTCCGCCAGCGCGATCCCGTACTTGACCAGGAGCTGTGCCCACATGAGCTGCAGAATGGGCAACTCGCCGTAGAAGGCGATGCTGATGAAGATCACCGTATCGACGAGTTGGGAGAGGAACGTGGAGACGTTGTTGCGCAACCACAGCCAGCGGCCGCCGGTGAGCGTCTTGATCCGGCTGAACACCCACACGTCCAGCGTCTGGCTGACCCCATAGGCGATCAGGCTTGCCACGATGATGCGGTTGGTCGAGCCCAGGGTCTGCAGAAATGACTCCTGGTGCAGCCAGAAAGGGGCCGCGGGCCACTGCAAGGCCAGGGCGATCAGTGCCCACACCAGCACGAGCACGGCAAAGCCCGCATTGACGACAATCTGCGTGATACGGCGGTTCCACACCTCGCACAGGGTGTCCGTCACGGCGAAGGTGATGGAATAGGCCAGCACGCCCGCCGGCACGAACAGGGGGCCGATCATCACGATCTTGGCCGCGATCACGTTGGCGGTGACCAGCGCGCCGACGAACAGGGCACCCAGCAGCATCAGGGGCGCGACGTCGCGCTCGGTGATATTCACAGGTCGCTCCTTGCAGTGCGGGTGTCCGGCCAGCCCCGGCGCGCCGGCGTGGCGCGCGCCCGGGGATGCGCCGTCTAGCGGCGCCGCGTCTCCGCCGGTTGCCAGTTGTAGCCCAGCAGCGCGGCCAGACCGTGCAGCAGCGCCTCGCCGTGTGCACCACGCAGCCACACCAGATTGAGCGTGAGCATCAGCAGGTTGAACGGCAGGGCATCCCAGAAAATCCCGACGCTCAGATGCACCACCACCGCCAGCACGAGCACCAGATAGCGCCAGCGGCCGAGCCAGATGAAGATGGGAAAGTAGAACTCGAAGAGCAGCAACGCCACGGCCATGGCTACCGCCCAAAGGGGAGTGGCGCCGGTCGGCTCGGCCATCAGTGACGACAGGCTCAATTCACGCGGAATGGTCAGGATGCGGCCGCTGATCCATTCCCCATTCAGATGGCCCAGGCCCGAGAGGAAATAGAGCATGCACAGATGAATCTGCAGCGCCCGCACGGGCAGGCCCCAACCATGATCCGGCTCCACTTGCTGCGAGCGCAAGGGCGGCCGTTGCGCCACCACGGATGGCCGCAGCGCCATCACCGTCAGCGTCCGCGCACAGGGCGAGATGCTCAGATAGAACAGGGCCAGCGTGAGCAGACCGTCCTGGCCCAGCACCACTGCCGGGTTGCCGTGGCCAAAACCCAGATTGACCAGAATGCAGACCAGTCCCGACACCAGCGGCAGCACCCCCAGCAAAAAGCTGGTGGCGGCCAGCAATCCCATGACGCCCACCAGGTAGGGCCAGCTCTCCGTCGGCACCCAGCTCAGGGGATGAAACGGCCAGGCCATGGGATCGAGCCGCTGCACCACATCCAGGTGCGCCCAACCCTGGTCGCTCCAGTGCACGGGCAGGTCCACCAGATACAGGGTGAACACGTAGAGCGTGATCATCCCCGTGAAGATGCGCATCAGGTCGAGCACCACCGTGGGGGGCGGCTGGTACCAAAAGCGGATCCACGCGCGAACCGCCGCTTGCATGCCTTCCATGGCTGACTCAGGAACTCTTCGGACGGGGGTTGGGCTGCCAGGTCTCGTGCAGGCCGTCGTACGTGCCCAGATGAATCAGGGCCACGCCGGGCGGCGCGCTGCCGGCAGGTTGGTCGGAGAGCGTACCGGACAATCGCGTCGCGTGCCAGCGGGCCGCATACAACTCCAGGCGCAGGGGTGGCTCGGGCAGCTCGGAGAGCACGAATTCCAGCACGGTACGATGCAGTTCCGGATAGAAATCGCTGGCCACCGCCCCGGCCGCCTCCCA
>Ga0326597_10002487_pt1 | contig 27471 bp, 28 predicted proteins | sample RVTome_12_FD_203789 | JGI IMG/M metagenome (GOLD analysis project Ga0326597, IMG submission 203789) | Soil microbial communities from uranium-contaminated site in the Upper Colorado River Basin, Wyoming, United States - RVT100D185 | ecosystem: Environmental > Terrestrial > Soil > Contaminated >... | reverse complement strand
CGCTCGCCGAGATCGCGGCCGGCGAACCCGAGGACTGAGGCGCCGTGACGCCGCTGGTGCGCCGCTACATCAAGACGAGCTTCGTCTTCCTCCTGGCCGGCCTTCTCCTGGGCGGCTGGATCGTCGTGGCCGAGTTCCTCGCGGGGCGTTACCCGCCGAGGCTCTTCATCACCGCGCACGTCCACCTGCTCCTCGTGGGCTTCATGCTGATGATGGTCATGGGCGTGGCGACGTGGATGTTCCCGAGACCTGCCAAGGACGACACGCGCTACCGGCCGGAGCTGGCGGAAGCCGTCTACTGGGCGATGGCCGTCTCCACGGCGGTGCGCGCCGCGGCCGAGCTGTGGGCGGGGCTCTCGCCGGCCCCCGTGCTCCGCCTCGCGATCGCCGCCGGCGGCCTCGGTCAGCTCGGCGGCTCACTGCTCTTCGTCGTCAACATGTGGCGCCGCGTCCGCATGCCCCCCGCCGCAGTTCACCGCTGATCCCCGCTGGTTGTCCATTACTTCACTAGCTATGACCGCCGTCATAGGCGTTTCCGCCGCCGCGGCGTAATCTTCCTGTCAAGGAGGAAGCACACCATGACCCACGAATGCGGCTGCCAATCCCATTCGCCCGCGACGGCTCAGGCCGCGGGCGCTCCCATCACCGCTGACCTCACGGTGGGCGACGTCACCCACCACTACGCCGGGACGCTCGATATCATGAAGGAGATGGGAATCAACCACTGCTGCGGAGCGCACCTGACGCTCCGAGAGGCCGCCGCCTCGGCGGGCGTCCCGCTCGAGGCGCTGCTGGAGGCGCTCAACCGCCCGGCTGCCGTGAAGGCGTAAGGTCGTGGCAGACCGCCCGCAGGCACTCCGCCGACTGACCGCGGAGAACGAGGTCCATCTCGACGTTCGGGAGGACCTCAGCCGCGGCCAGGAGCCGTTCGCCAAGATCATGACGACCGTCAAGGCGCTGGCTCCGGAGCAGGCGCTCGTCCTGCGCGCGCCCTTCGAGCCCGTGCCGCTCCTTGCCGCGCTCGGCAAGCGCGGCTTCGCTCACTGGTCGGAGCAGAGCGCGCCGGACGACTGGACCGTCTGGTTCTACCGCGAGCCCTCCGTCCCGGCGGAGGCGGTCGCAGTCGCAGGCGTCCCGGCGACCGCGGCCGCCGACGCTGACAAGGTCGTGCTCGACGTGCGCGGGCTCGAGCCTCCGGAGCCCATGGTCCAGATCCTCGAACGACTCGACATGCTGCGGCCGGGCCAACGCCTCGTCGTGCTCCATGCGAGGCGGCCCATGCTCCTCTACCCACAGCTCGACGAGCGCGGCTTCGTGCACGAGACGGAGGAAGTCGAGCCCGGCCTCGTCCGCATCGTGATCCGCCGGCCGGCGCCGCCGTCATGAGCAAGCCCGGGCCGAGCGCGGGCGGCGCGCCGTCGCCGATACTGCCCCTGTCGTATCTGGTGACCGCCGTCGCGGCTTTCGTCCTGGCCTGCGCGGCGGTGCCGGCGCTCGCCCCGGAGCTCGCCGGGCACTACTACCACCCGCGCCTCGCCGCGCTGACCCACACGGTGACGCTCGGGTGGATCACGCTCAGCATCATGGGCGCCTCGTACCAGCTCATCCCCATCGTGCTCGAACGCCGGGTGTGGAGCGAGCGGCTGGCACGCTGGCAGTTGTGGATCCTGGCGGTCGGCATCGCCGGCATGGTGGCGCACTTCTACATCGGCCGGTGGCCCGGGCTTCTCCTGGCGGCCGTCATGGTCGCCGCGGGCGTGGCGATGCATCTCGTCAACGCCGCGATGACGCTGCGCAGCGTCGAGCGGTGGGGCTTGACACCGCGCTTCATCGCCATGGCCTTCACGGGACTTGGGTTGACTGTTCTCTTCGGCCTCCTGCTCGCCGCGGACCGAGTCTGGAAATTCCTCCCGGGCTCGTTCTTTCCGACACTCCACGCTCACTTCCACCTGGCCCTCCTGGGCTTTGTCGCGCCCATCGTCATAGGCGTCGCGGCGCGGGTCTACCCGATGTTCATGCTGGCGCCCGAGCCCAGCGGCTGGCCCGAGCGGGTCCAGTTCTGGGGACTGGCGCTCGGCGTGCCCGGGGTCGTCACGGCTCTGCTCGGTGTCCCCGCCCTCCTGGTACCCGGCGCGATCGCGGTCGCCGCCGCGGCGGCGGCGCATCTCACGTGGGTGGCGCGCATGGCCCGCGACCGCAAACGCCCCGCGCTTGACTGGGGCCTGCGCTTCGTCCTGACGGGCTCGGCATTTCTGGTCGCGGCCGGGACCGTGGGGCTCGGGTTGGCCTTCGACCTCCTCTCGGGGCCGCGCGTCGCGCTTGCCTACGCCGTTCTCGCGCTGGGAGGCTGGGTCTCGCTTACCATCCTGGGGATGATGCTGAAGATCATCCCGTTCCTCGTCTGGTACCGGATCTACAGCCCCCAGGCGGGCCGCGCCCGCGTGCCGACGTTGGCGCAGCTGGGCTGGCCCGCTGTCGAGGCGGTCGCGTACGCGCTCCTCACGGGTGGAGTCGCCGCCCTGGCCGCCGCGCTCGCCGTCGGCGACGCGCGCCTCATCGGCGCTGCGGGGGTGATTCTCGCCGCAGGCGCGCTTTCCTTCGCCACGGCGGTGGCGCGCGTTCTTTACCACATGGCGCCGTCCGGACGGCGGCCCGCCGCAGCGGCCGGAGCGCGCACGGCATGAGCGCCTATCACCGCGCGCCCGCCATTGCCGGCTCGTCGGACGCGCCCACCCGGGAGCAGGTGCTCGAGGCGCTCGGCGGCGTGCTCGATCCCGAGCTCGGCATGTCGGTGGTCGAGCTCGGGCTGATCTACGGCATCGACATCGTCGACGGCGCCGTCAACATCACCATGACGCTGACGGCGCCCGGCTGCCCCGTCCACGACGTGATGCCGGACTGGATCCGCCAAGCCGTCATGGCCGTGCCGGGCGTCCTGAGCGTGGACGTCCGCATCACCTTCGAGCCTCCCTGGACCCCCGAGCGCATAAAGCTCAGTCCGCAGAATCGCGGTCGCATCGGTTAGCCCGAGCGTCTCGCGCGGCTGGGGACGAACGTCAGCGGCGCGGGGCCGACTGCGCGGACTGCAGGTTCCGCAGGAGAGCCGTGTGCGGCCCCCCGATCCCCTCGTGCCGCGCGAGGACGACGCCGTCGGGGTTGAGCAGCGTGATGACGGAGGAGTGGTTGAAGTTGCCGTCGGCCAGCCGGCGGTACTTGATGCCGAGCAGCGCGGCGATCTCGCGGACCGTGTCCTCCGGCGCGCGCAGCAGCCCCCAGCGGGACTCGTCCACGTGACGCGCCCGGGCCAGCGCCCGGAGGGCGTCCGGCGTATCGCGCTCCGGATCGACGCTCACGAGGACGACCCGGAGATCGGCTTTGATACGGCGGGGCATCTCGCGCTCGATCCGCTGAAGATCGGCGATCAGGAGCGGGCATGCGTCAGGACAACTCGCGTAGAACATGCTGATCAGCACCGGATGGCCGCGGAAGAGGTCGAGACCCACCGGCCGGCCGTGCTGGTCCACGAGCGACGCCGAGAGCGCGTAGACGGAGTCTCCTCGCGGCGGGGCCGCTTCCATCGCCTCGTGTCGATGATCCGGGGCGGCTGACGGCGGCGCTGCGACGACACCGGCAGCCATGAGGCCCGCGACGGCGGCGATCGCCATGGCTCTCATCGTGACGCGACCCCGCCGTCGCCCGCGCAGCGGAACCCGAGCGCGCGCGTCGTATACCGCGCCTCGAGAGAGCTGCGGAAGGCCAGCCGCATGAAGCTGGCGTAGTCCTCGTTGTCCCCGGCGGTGAAGGCGCCCGTCCCGCAAAACGGCAGGCGGTCGGCGCTCTTGCCGCTCCGGCTGTCGCCGGACACCAGCGTGCTGTTGTAATCGAGGACCCACTCCCACACGAGTCCGTGGAGGTTGCGGATCCCCCAGAAGTTGGGCTGCCCGCCGCCCACCGCGGGCAGCTCCGCCGTCGCCGGCCTGGCGTACCAGGCCAGGATCCGTTCCCGGAAGCCCGGCTCGGCCGCTCCATCCGGGCTTGTGTCCCCGGCTGCCGCCGCAAGCTCCCACTCGGCCTCCGTAGGCAGCCGCTTGCCCCGGGCGCCGCAGTACGCCTTGGCGGCGAACCAGCTCACGCGCGTCACCGGCCGATCGGGACGGGCGTCGGGTCCCAGCTCCACGGGGCCCGCCCAATGCGCCAGGTAGCCGTCGTCGGCGAACACGCGGGCGACGCGGTCGCGCCGCCAGCCGGGGTGCCCGGTGACGAAGCTGAGGAACTCCCCGTTGGTCACGGGGAGCCGGTCCAGCCTGAAGGCCGCGACGTCGACCGTCGTGACGCCGGGTGCGGGCGCGTAGACGGGACGGAGCACTCCCGGGCCCACGCGCGCCATGTCTCCGGGGGATGCCGCCGGCACGCCGGCGCCCGCGAGGACGAGCGCCAGCGTGACGAGGGCCAGGTGCCGCATGGCTTAGCGGGCCGCCCCCGGGGGCAGCTTGATCTTGGCGCGGGTCGTCGTGACTTCGGCGGCCGTGATCTGGTCGCCCTGGTTGCCCCAGGCATTGCGCACGTACGTCAGGATGTTGGCGATCTCGTCATCCCGGAGCTGGCTCATCGGCGGCATGACCGAGTTGAACTGCTTGCCGTTGACCGTGACCGGGCCGCTGAGCCCCTTGAGCACGACCTCGATCGACCGCTGCTTGTTCGCCATGAGGAAGTCCGACTGTGCCAGCGGAGGGAACACGTTCGGGAGCCCGCTACCGTTGCTCTGGTGGCAGACCGAGCAGGTGCCCTTGTAGAGCATTTCGCCAGCCGCGATCTGCGTCTTGATGTCGAGCGTGCCCTTCTCGAGCGCGCTGGCGGCGGACGCGATGGCGGCCGACGAAGGCCCGGCCTTTTCGCTCAGGTAGTCCACGTCGACTTCCTTGCCGGAGTACACGAGCTTGTTCTCGGGGCCGTCGACCTTGAGCATGCCGAGCGCGCCCTTGTTGAAGGTCCGGAAGATGGAGTGGTCCACGATGATGTAGGTTCCCGGCACCTCGACCTTGAACTCCACGATGGCGGAGCCGCCCGCCGGGATCAGCGTCGTCTGCACGTTCTCCTGAAAGCGGGAGCCGCCTTCGTAGTAGACGCGATCGAAGATCTCGCCGATAACATGGAAGCTGCTCACGAGGTTCGGGCCGCCGTTGCCCACGAACATCCGGATGCGCTCGCCGACCTTGGCCTTGAGCGCCTTGTCACCCACCAGGGCGCCCTCCGCGCCGTTGAAGAGCACGTAGGTCGCTCGCTCGTCGATCGCCTTCTGCATGTCGAAGGGCTGGACGCCCTTTTCCCGGTACGCGCCGACGGTGTAGAAGTCGCCCTGCATGATGTAGAACTCGCGGTCGACTTTCGACAGGCCCTGGGGCGGCTCGACCAGGATGAGCCCGTACATGCCGTTGGCGATGTGCATGCCGACCGGGGCCGTGGCGCAGTGGTAGACGTACAGGCCCGGGTTGAGCGCCTTGAAGGTGAACTGCGATTCGTGGCCGGGAGCCGTGAAGCTGCTGCTGGCGCCGCCCCCGGGCCCCGTCACGGCGTGCAGGTCGATGTTGTGCGGCATCTTGCTGTCCGGATGGTTCTGCAGGTGGAACTCGACGGTGTCGCCCTGGCGCACCCGGATGAACTTTCCGGGCACGTGGCCCCCGAATGTCCAGAAGGCGTACTCGACGCCATCCGAGATGGGCAGGTTCACCTCACGGACTTCCAGGTGGACGACCACCTTGGCCGGATCGCGCCGGGTTATCGGCGGCGGCACATCCGGCGCGCTGGTCAGCGCTGCCTTGATGGGGGACCCCGCCTTGGCCGTGGCGGCCGCCGCCGGCTTGGCGGGCGTCCGGCCCTGCGAGGAAGCGTCCTGCGTCGACACCAGAAGCAGCCCCACACCCATGACAACTGCCACCAGGCCCAGGAGACCTGTCACGATCGATCGCGGCGCCATGCGCTCTCTCCTCTTTCGCGTTCAGTCGCAGGACCGGCCCAACGCCGCCTGCCGAAGTCCGGAAGTCTGTGCCGGCGACGACGCGCCGCCGGGGCTCCCTGCCTCCACGTATACCGGGAAGCCTACAGCATCGCTATGACGGACATCATACGGGAAGGGGCCGCCCGCACGTCTGGAGGCTCATTCGTCCCTATGACCCAGGTCATATACCCCTTACGCCCCCGCGCCTTACCCTCGGCCCAATCTCGAGCTGGCCTCTAACGATTCCGCATGGGAGGGCAGGCCATGGCCGACAAGGAGCAGCGCCCGGGTGAGAAGACGCCTCTGGCGCAGGCGTTCTTCGACAACATCTTCCTTCTGCTGGTGCTCGGCATCGCGGTTCCCGTGATCTTCTACACGATCTGGGGGCTGTTCGAGATCGCGAGCATTCCCGTTGGCAAGTAGGAGGCCGCCATGAGTCTCCAGCCGCTCACCGGAATCTGGTGGAAGAAAGTCGACAGCAGCGAGAAGGTCTGGGTCGGCATCGCGCTCGTCTGGTGCCTGATCCTGTTCGCCATGATGCCGCTCTGGCATCTCAAGGGCGGGCAGAACCCGTCGTTCAACACGTTCCGCACGACCCCCGCCGACTTCATGAAGAAGGTCGATGCCTTCGTCGAGGCCGGTCCGAAGGTCGCCGACGACAAGGGCCTGCCCGTGATCGCACCCGACCCGCAGAAGGAGGTCTACATGCTGGGGCGCCTGTGGCAGTGGTACCCGGCGCTCAAGCTCAAGAAGGGCCAGACGTACCGCCTGCACCTGTCGTCGATGGACCTGGTCCACGGCTTCTCGCTCTTTCCCCTCAACCTCAACTTCATGGTCCTGCCCGGCTACGAGTACGTGCTGACCGTCACGCCGACCACCACGGGCGAGGTCTTCGTCGTCTGCAATGAATTCTGCGGGATCGGCCACCATCAGATGGTCGGCAAGATCACCGTGGAGTAACTGCAGTGCGAGCTGCAGGACGTCGCGGGGCTGGGGCCCCGCCGTCCGAGGTGAGCTACCCAACAGTGCGAGCTGCAGGACGTCGCGGGGCTGGGGCCCCGCCGTCCGAGGTGAGTTACCCAACAGTCCGAGCCGCAGGACGTCGCGGGGCTGGGGCCCCGCCGTCCGAGGTGAGCATCTAGAAGGGGGACACCATGGAAGCCGTGTTTAGAACCTGCGCGCAGACGGGCCTCAAGATCGACCGGCAGGCCGAGCGCCTCATCAAGGTCCACGCCGTGGCCGGCGTCTTCGCGATCCTGTTCGGCGGGATCTCGGCCGTCCTCGTGCTGCTGACGCGATGGCCGGCCGTGCACCTGCTGGATCCTCAGAGTTACTACCGGGCGCTGACCTTCCACGGCATCAACATGCTGATCTTCTGGATCATCTTCTTCGAGATCGCCGTCCTCTACTTCGCGGGCCCCATCGTGCTCAGCTGCCGCCTCGCCTGGCCGCGCCTCGGCTGGGCGGCCTTCGGCCTCATGGTGGCGGGCTCGCTCCTGATCGACATCGCGATCCTCGCCGGCCGGGCCGACGTGATGATGACCTCCTACGCTCCGCTCCAGGCCGCGTCGTACTTCTACCTCGGATGGATCCTCTTCGCAGTGGGCGCGCTGATCGGCGTGTGCAACTTCTTCGCGACGCTCGTGGTCGCGCGCGCAGAGCGGACGTACGAGGGCTCGATCCCGCTCGTCACGTTCGGCGCGGCCACGGCCGCCATCATCGCCGTCTTCACGCTGGCCCACGGCGCCATCATCTACATCCCGACCTGGCTCTGGTCGCTCGGCGTCATCAGCTATATCGACCCGGGCATCTACCGCCTCGTGTGGTGGGGGCTGGGGCACGCCTCCCAGCAGATCAACGTCGCCGCCATGGTCACCATCTGGTACCTCCTCGCCACGCTCACGGTGGGCGCCACGCCGGTCAACGAAAAGGTCTGCCGCTCGGCCTTCCTGCTCTACATCCTCTTCATCAACCTCGCCTCGGCCCACCACCTGCTGGTGGACCCGCAGGTCTCCCCGGCGTGGAAGATCTGGAACACGAGCTACGGCATGTACCTGGCCGTGCTCGCCAGCATGATCCACGGCATGACCGTGCCGGCCTCCGTCGAGGTCGCCCAGCGGAAGAAGGGGCTGACGAAAGGTCTCTTCGAATGGCTCGCGAAGGCACCCTGGGGCAACCCGGGCTTCGCCGGGATGGCGTTATCGCTCGTCCTCTTCGGCTTCATCGGCGGGATCACCGGCGTCACCTTTGGCGCCGAGCAGATCAACATCATCTCCCACAACACGCTCAGGATCACGGGCCACTTCCACGCGACCGTGGTCGCGGGCACGACGATCGCTTTCATGGCGCTGACGTACTACGTCCTGCCGCTGATCTTCCGCCGCTACGTCATCTCGCAGAAGCTCGCGACGCTGCAGATCTATCTCTTCGCCATCGGCATGATCATCTTCATCGGCGGCATGACCACGGCGGGCTCCTACGCGATCCCGCGCCGCCACTGGGACGTGCAGTTCGCGACCTCCCAGCTCCAGCCGCCGATCGAGGCCGCGGCGTTCCTTTTCCTCGGCATCATGGGCGTGGGCGGGCTCTTCGCCCTGTCGGGCGGCGCGCTCTACGTCCTGCTCACGGTGGGCACGGTGCTCTTCGGCCGGCGCGTGCCCGACACACCGGGCGCGGTGCCGCTGGCTGCCCTGCCCCAGGACAAAGGGCAGCACGTGCCGATCTCCGGCACGCTCGTGCTGGTCTTCGTCTTCCTGGCGTCCTTCATCATCTACTACTTCCTGAACTGGAAGTGGCTGGCGGACATCTGGCTGGTGAAGTGAGGCGCGCCGTGACTCCCGAGGCGATCATGCCCCCCGCGGTCATGCCCCCCGCGGTCATGCCCGTAGACGGACCGGCAATTCTCTACCGCGGCGCGGAGGTTGCGCCGGCCCTACCCGCCGGCGCGCGCCCCGCCCCGGCGGCGCTCGTGCCCGCCGCCAGGCGGGGCCTGCTCGTCGGCTGGCTGGGCCTCGCGCTGGCGTCCCTCGTCGTTGCGGGCTTCTTCGCGATGCTGGCCGCCTTCGCGCGGACGCCGGCCGTGCAGATCCTGCCGACGGCGGAGCTCTTCCATCTCTCGCTGACCTCGCACGTGACCTTCGCCTTCACGGTCTGGTTCGTCACCTTCGCCGGCGCGCTCTGGGTCTACGCGGCGTGGCGCGCCAACTACCACCTCTCCTGGTGGGCCTCGTGGACGGCGCTCTGGCTGGCCGTCGCGGGGTCTGCGGGTCTCGCCGTGCCGGCCCTGTCGGCTTCCGGCAAGCCCTACCTCAACGACTACCTGCCGATCATTGACCACCCGTTCTTCTGGGCGGGACTGGTGCTCCTCGGCGCCGGGATGAGCCTCCAGGCAGGCGCCTATCTCGCCGCGTCACTGCCGGTGCTCTTGCGAAGGGGCGGCGCCCGCGCCGCCGACGACTCGCCCGAGGCGCTGGCCATGGCCGTGGGCGCGGCGGCGACCGTCATCGCCACGGCCGCCTTCGGGCTGGCACTCCTGCGACTCGATCCCTCGGTGCCCTTCGGCTACCGGCTCCGCGCCTTCGCCTGGGGCGGCGGGCACATCCTCCAGTTCCTGCACGTGGCGGGCATGGCCGCGGCGTGGTTCGTGTCCATCGCGCTCTCCGTCGCCGTCGTCCTGCCCGCGCGGCGCGTCCTGCGCGCCCTGCTCTGGGCGCTCCTGCCCTTCATGGCCGCCGCGGGGGCCGCCTACGTCGTGGAGCGCCCGGAGACGCTCCTGATCAACCGGTGGATCACCCTGCTTACCTTCGGCGGCCTCGGCGCCGCGGCAGTGCCGGTGCTGCTGATGGCGGCCGCCGCCGCGTTCACCGCAAAGCGCCCCCTGCCCTGGTCGAGCCCGCTCTTCTCCGGGATGACCGTGTCCTTCGCGCTCTTCGCGATCGGAGGAATCATGGGGCTGATCGGCTTCACCCAGGACACCCGTGTGCCGGCTCACTACCACGGCATGGTCGGCGCCGTCACGCTCGCCTACATGGGGCTGACGCCGCTCCTTCTCGAGATCTGCGGCCGGCAGCCCTGGCGGCAGCGCTGGACGCGCTGGCAGCCATGGCTGTACGGCGTGGGCCTCCTCGGCATCATGGCCGGCATGCACTGGGCCGGCGGCCACGGGGCGCCGCGCAAGACCTTCGGCTTCACCTGGGCCAACGCCCAGGCGCTGATCGGGCTGAACCTCATGGGGCTGGGATCGGTGCTGGCCATCGCGGGCGGGCTCGCCTTCGTGATAAACATGGGCCTGCCGCTCTTGCGCCGGCGGGAGGGCGCGCCATGATCGCCGCTTACGTCGAATCGCTCAAGCTCCGCGTCGGGACCTTCATCGGGATGGCGGCCGTGCTCGGCTACGTGGGCACGGCGCCGGGCGGGGCGGCGGGCGCCTCGCTCGGCCTGCTCTTCGTCGTCACCGTGATGGCCGCGGGCGGCGCTGGCGCGCTGAACCACTTCCTCGATCGCGACCTCGACGCGCTCATGCCGCGCACCGCCACACGCCCGCTGCCCTCCGGCCGCATCGGCGGGTGGAACGTGGTGGCGCTGGGGCTCGGCATGGTCGCCCTTGCGATCAGCGTCGCCCTCTGGCGGCTCAACCGGCTGGTGGCACTGCACGTCTTCCTGGGCGCCTTCACCTACGTCGTCGTCTACACGATCTGGCTCAAGCGGCGCTCGTGGCTCAACGTGGTCATCGGCGGTCTCGCGGGCTCCTTCGCAGTGATGGCCGGCGGCGCGCTGGCGCGGCCTGAGCTGTGCCTGCCGCCCGTGCTCTTCGCCACCGTGCTCTTTTTCTGGAGCCCGTCGCACTTCTGGTCGCTCGCGATCGCCTACAAGTCGGAGTACGCGGGGGCGCGCATCCCCATGCTGCCCGCAGTCAAGGGCGAGGCGCACGCCGCGTGCAGCATCCTCTTCAATACCGTCGGTCTCCTCGTGGCGAGCATGCTCCCCTTCATCCTCGGGCTCGCGGGCTGGACCTATGTCCTCGTCGGCGTCGTGCCCGGCGGGACCAACCTCCTGCGCCGCAACTTCCTGCTCGTGGACGCGCCGCGGGACCGAAAGCTCGCCATGGCCAACTTCCACGCCTCGAACCTCTTCCTCCTGCTCCTCTTCGTGGGCGTGGTCGCGGACGCCTGGGTGCGCGCGTGGTGAAGCGCCTTCTCACCGGCCCCCTCTTCGCCCCGACGCTGATCGTCGCCGTCTTCGGTCTCGGCGCGGCGACGGTCGCCTTCCTGCTCTTCGGACCCGGCATGGCGCCGTGGGCCGACACGCTCCTGACCGCCTGCTTCGGCTGGAACGCCGACACGCACCGCTACCGGCTCGACGCGGTGATCCTCACGCTGCTGCAGCCGCCGCTCTTCGCCGTCGTGATCTGGGCCTTCTACACCGACGAGCTGCGGGCCTTCCTCGCCCGGCGCGGCGGCAGGGTCGTGGCCGTGACTGCTCCGGCGGTCTTCGTGGCACTGGCGGCCTCCTTGCTGGTCACGGGCGAGATCTCGGCATCGGGCACCGCGCCGACATCGGCCGACCTCGTGAGTCCGCTCCGCCAGGGGCGTCCCGCCCCCGAGTTCGCGCTCACCGACCACCGCGGCCGGCCCGTCTCTCTCGCCGCGCTCCGGGGCCGCCCCGTGGTGATGACCTTCGTGTATGCGGACTGCCACGCCTCCTGCCCACTCCTCATCGCCCGCCTCAAGGCCCTCGAAGCGCGGAGCGCCCCTGAGGTCGCCTTCATCGCGATCAGCCTCGATCCCCGGCGTGACACGCCGGCATCGCTCGCGGACGCGGCGGTGAGATGGGAGCTCGGCCCGCGCTGGCACCTCCTGAGCGGGGCGCCCGCATCGGTGAAGGACACGCTCAGCGCCTACGGCGTCCAGTACGCGCCGCTGCCCGACGGCGAGATCGCCCACGAGAACCTCGTGCTGATCGTCGACCGCCGGGGCCGGCTCGCCTTCACGTACCGGGGGCTCGCGCATCCGGAGGACCGGCAAGCGGCCGACCTCGCGCGCCTCGCGGCTGAGCGCGGGTAGCGCCGTGTACGAGCCCGCCGCCCACGAGGCCGGCGGCGCGCCGGCCAAGCCGGACTCGCGCGCGACGCCGCTGGAGCTCGGACCCGTGGCGCCGGCGGCGCCGCCGCTCGTCATCTTCCCGACGCCCGCCCGCCCGCGCGAGCCCGTCCACCGGCGCTGGCTCCTGAGCGCGGGCGCCGTCTGGCAGTGGGCCGAGGTGGCGCTCGACCGGCTGGTCTCCCCGCCGCTCAACCCGCTCTACCACACGGGCACGATCGCGATGTTCTCGCTGGCCGTCGCCCTCGTGACCGGCATCTACCTCTTCCTCTTCTATCGGGTGGGCGTGGAGGCCGCGCACCGCTCGATCGAAGGCATCATGGCCCAGCCGTGGGGGATCGGCTCGCTCACGCGCTCACTCCACCGCTACTCGTCGGACGCGGCGATCCTCGCGGCGGTGCTCCACGCGTGCAAGATGTTCCTCAACGACCGCTTCTGGGGGCCGCGCTGGATCGGCTGGGTCTCCGGGCTCGGGCTCCTGGCGCTGGTCTGGATCACGAGCGCGACGGGCTACTGGCTCGTCTGGGACGTGCAGGCGCAGGTCCTCTCGCTGACCGGGGCCAAGCTCCTCGACGTCCTGCCGGTCTTCGGCGAGCCGCTGGTGCGCACCTTCCTCGACTCCTCGCGCATCCAGAACTTTCTTTTCTTCCTGGTTCTGTTCATCCACATCACGATCCCCCTGCTGCTCGGCGCGATGTACTGGCTGCACGTCATGCGCCTCTCGCGCGCCCGTTTCATGCCGCCCCGGGTCGTCCTCTGGGTCACGGGCGCGGCGCTCGTCATCGCGAGCGTCGTGCGCCCGGCCCTCTCGGGCCCGCCCGCCGATCTCGGCCGCCTGCCCGGCGTCGTCCAGATCGACTGGTTCTACTTCTTCTACTTCCCGCTGACCGACCTCGACCCGCGCTGGGGCTGGGCGCTAACGCTGGGCGCGGGCGCCGTACTCCTGGTGCTCCCGTGGGTGCTCCGGGGCGCTCCGCCGGCGCGCGCGCGGGTCGAGAACATCGCGTGCACGGGCTGCACGCGCTGCTGGAAGGACTGCCCGTACGAGGCCATCATCATGGTGCCGCGCCACGACGGCACCCGCTACAAGCAAACGGCCGTCGTCAACCCGGCCAAGTGCGTCGGCTGCGGCATCTGCGTCGGCGCCTGCGACTCGGCCGGGATCCTGCTGGGCGACCAGCCGGTGAGCCTGCTCGGCACCGCGGTGACGGCGCGGCTCAAGGCCGTCGCCGCACCGGGCGCAGCCGCGCCCGTGCTGGTCTACGCGTGCAGGCTGATGCGCCGGTTCGCGGACCGTCTCGCCCCCGACGGCTCGCTGCCGGAATTGCCGGGCGTGGCCCTCATGGGCCTGCCCTGCGTGGGCACGCTGCATCCGGACATGATCGCGAAGTCGCTCGAGGCCGGCGCGGGCGGCGTCTTCGTGGCGGGCTGTGTCCCCGAGGACTGCCCGTACAGGGAGGGCAGCCTCTGGCTGGCCGAGCGGCTCGCCGGCACGCGGCTGCCTGCGGCCAAGGACCTGCCGGCGGATCGCCTGCGCGTGCGCTGGTACTCGCCGGTGGAGACGGCGCGCTTCGTCGACGACGTGCGCGCTTTCCAGCAGGAGCTGCCGCGATGAGCGCGCCCGTGCTCGAGAGCCGCCGTCCGTCTGCCGTCAGGCTCGCGGGCTTCGCGCTGTTGCTCACGGCGGTCTCGCTCGGGCTCTGCGTCTTCTCGGCCTTCCCCTGGACGGGCTCGGACCCCGGCGCGGCCGTGGTGCGTATCGCCTTCAAGCACGTGGCGGCATTCGAGCACGCGAGTCTCGCACGCTCGCAGGAGGAGCTCGACAAGCTTCCGCGGCACATGCGCCCGACGAGCCCGGAGCGCGCCCAGACGGGCCGCCGGGTCGACACCCAGCTCACGGTGGCCGTGGATGGGCGGGTGCTCCTCGACCGCCGCTATCGCCCCGGGGGACTCCGCCACGACGGCCCGACCTTCGGCTACGAGGAGCTCTCGGTGCCGCTGGGCCGCCGGCTCGTCGAGGTGACCCTCGCCGATCGCCAGCCTGAAGGCGCGCCGGAGGGCTCGGGCCGGCGGTGGCAGCTCAAGGAAGAGGTGGACATCGCGCCCGGCCGGGCGCTCCTCGTCGAGTTCTCGGAAGAAAGCGGGCTCGGCGTCCGCTAACCAGCCCGCGCATTTGACTTGGCCTGCTTCCCGGTTTAGGGTGCCGCGTGGGAGGCGTCTCCATGCGATTTTCGACCCAGAACCTTCTATCCCTGCGCGAAGGCCAGAGCCACGCCGAGGTCTTCGCCAACACGCTCGACGAGTGCCGCCTGGCCGAGGAGCTGGGCTTCCACACGGTCTGGCTCGCCGAGCACCACTTCTCCCCGTACGGCATCGCGCCGTCGCTGGGCGTGCTGGCCGCGGCGCTGGCGCGCGAGACCCGCCGCGTGCGCATCGGCACCGCCGTCGTCGTGGCGCCCTTCGTCCACCCGGTGCGGATCGCGGAAGAGTGGGCGATGGTGGATATCCTGTCTGAAGGGCGGCTCGACTTCGGCCTCGGGCGCGGCTACCAGCCCGCCGAGTTCCGCGGCCTCGGGATCTCGATGGAGAAGACGCGCGAGCGCTTCGACGAGAGCCTGGAAGTGATCCGCCGCGCGTGGACCCAGGAGCGCTGCACCTTCGAGGGCGAGTTCTTCCAGGTGCGCGATCTCTGCGTGCTTCCGAAGCCCATCCAGAAGCCGCACCCGCCGCTCTGGACCGCCGCCGTCTCCCCCGACACCTACACGCTGGCCGCCAGGCGCGGGCTCAAGATCCTGACCTCGCCCGCCTTCACGCCCTTCGACATCCTGCGGAAGAACTACGATGCCTACCGCCAGGCCTGGCGGGAGGCGCAGGGCACCGATGCGGGCGCCGACATCTGCCTCAACAAGATCATCCACGTGGCGGAGACGTCGAAGCAGGCGCGCGACGACCTGCGCGAGCCGATCCGCTGGTTCTTCCAGACCCAGGCGGGCCTCATCGCCGACGAGACGGGCCTGCCGCCCGAGCAGTACAAGTTCTACCGGCGCGTGAGGGAGAACCTGCTCTCGCTCAGCGAGGACAAGGCCCTCGAGCAGGCCGCCATCGCCGGCGACCCGGAAGAGGTGGCGGACAAGATCCGCCAGCACCAGGAGGCGCTCGGCATCGACTTCATGATGGGCGCCTTCTCGCGCGGCGGCCTCGCCCACGACAAGGTCCGCCGGTCTTTGAAGCTCTTCGCCGAGAAGGTGATGCCCCGCTTCGCCTAATCGATCCCCTCGCCCCCGGAGGGGGCGAGGGCAAGGGTCATGCTGGGCTCTCGACAACGGATGCGTGTAGACTCCCGTATGTAAGAGTGGACATTGACGGCAAGGGGCGACAGCTTCGACCATCGCGGTTGTGACACGCGGAGCGGGGACCACTGAGCGATGCCGACACGAGCCCTCCTGACCTACAGCGACTATGCGGCCCTTCCCGACGACGGGCGGCGCTACGAGCTGCATCACGGCGAGCTCTCGGTGACCCCGGCCCCCGGGCTCAGGCATCAGCGAGTCGTCATCGCCCTGGGATCGAGACTATACGACTACGTGAGGGCGCGAGGCCTCGGCGAGGTTCTTGTGGCGCCGACGGACTGCATCCTGAGCAACGTGACGGTGGTCCAGCCGGACATTCTCTACATCGCCGCCGACCGGCAGGCAATCACCAGCGAGCGCGGCATCGAAGGGGCGCCTACCCTCGTCGTCGAAGTCCTCTCCCCGGCCACTGCCCGCCTCGATCGCGATCGGAAGATGAGACTGTACGCGGAGCACGGCGTGCCGTACTACTGGATCGTGGATCCAGAAACCCGCTCGATCGAAGCCTTCGCGCTCGCCGGAGCAGAGTACGCGCTCGCAGATCGCGTGACCGGCGAGGCGGCCACCCTGCCGCCATTCGGCGATCTGAATCTAGACCCTGCGTCAATCTGGTCCTGACGTCTCCGCTCTCGTCATAAGACGCCGCGACGCTTGAGCTCGAAGAAGCGCTTCGCACACGCGCGGACGACTGCGATCGCGCTGTGCGCCGCTTCGAACCCAACTCCCAACCGCGTCCGATGCAGCTGGAACCTGGACGGGCCGGGGCCAGTCCATCCCCGATGTCCGAGGCAGGGGCATCGTGGTTCCGCGGAATACCGGTCGTCTCGGTGTCGAAGACAAGGTACAGGCGGACTGAGCTTCCTGGGCGACGTCGCGCTGTAGACGTCGCGCTGTCGTGGTGACGCGGCGGGTTACAGCTTCTGCAGGGCGGGGATGATCCTGGCTCCAACCAGGTCGATCATGCGGAGCACCTGACGCTGCTCCATCAGGGGCCAGAACAGGCGGACCGTCACGTGGGTCACGCCGAGATCGCGGTATCGTGCCAGCGCTGCCAGGCAGTCGCCGGGGCTGCCGACGATGAACGGCGCCCGCATGAGCGCCTCGAGCCCGCCGGCCATGGTCTCGTCCACCCCGGGGAGGCCGTGCCGCGCGTAGCCCTCGTATTTCGCCTTCACGCTCGGCCGCGCCAGCCGCCACGCTTCCTCGCGCGTGCTCGCCACGTACATCTCCCGGTGGATCACGATGTCATCCGGCGCGACATGACCATGCTCGCGGAGATCGGCCCGCCACAGCTCGACGTAGCGCCGCAGCGCCTCGTAGGGCACCGTGCCCAGCGCGAAGAAGGAGTGGCCCAGGCGCGCCGCGCGCCGGATGGGCGCCTCGGTGGACGCCGCGACCCAGATTCTCGGATGCGGCTTCTGGTACGGTCGCGCAGTCGGGCGAGCATCGGTCACGCGGTAGAACCGCCCGTGATGCGTGACCGAGTCCTCCGTCCAGAGGCGCTTCATGAGCGCCAGGCCCTCCTCGAAGCGGGGCACGCGCTCGGACATCGCACCGCCCGCGGCCTCGAATTCCTCGGGGCGGTACCCGAGGCCGACCCCGAGGATGAGTCGCCCCTGGCAGATCTGGTCGAGCGTGGCGACGTCCTCGGCCACCTGCACGGGATTGAGCAGCGGTGTGAGCAGCACGCCGGTCGCCAGCTCCATCGAGCCCGCCTCCGCGGCGAGACGGGCGAGAACCGGGATGGGCTGGAAGTGCTGGAAGGGATGGATCAGCCAGTGGTGGCCCCAGGAGGTGAAGGCGAACCCCGCGTCCCGGCACGCACGAAACTGCTCGAGATGGTCCTGCCACTGGCGCTGCAGATCCTGTCCCCCTGACACCACCTGGCCGACGTGGAACCCGAGCTTCATCGCGAGGTCTACCAGGCTGTGTAGCCGCCGTCGATCAGGAGATCGGCGCCGGTCATGAACGAGGCGTCGTCGGACGCCAGGAAGACCGCCCCCCGCGCGATCTCCTCCACGCGCCCGAGCCGCCCCATCGGGTGCTTCGGCCCCCAGACGCGCTCGGCCTCCTCGAGGCTTCCGAAGCGCTTCGCCATGCGAGCGGTGGCCACGCCGCCCGGCGACAGGGTGTTGACCCGGATCCCGTCCTTCACGTGATCCAACGCCATGCCCTTGGCCAGCTGCACCAGGGCGCCCTTGGTCGCGCAGTACGCCGTCTGGCCGGCGTTGGCCACGCGCGCCATCTGCGAGGCGACGAGGATGATGCTGCCGCCGCCGGCGGCCCGCAGATGGGGGATGGCGTGCTTGCTGACGAGGAACGCGCCGGTGAGGTTCACGGCAAGCGCCCGGTCCCAGTCGGCCTCGGCCATCTCTTCGACGGTGGCGATCGGCGAGAAGACGGCGGCGTTGCTGACGACCACGTGCAGGGCGCCGAAGGCGGCGGCCGCGGCCTCCACCGCCGCGCGCGCCGACGCGCTCCGGCTCACGTCGCACTCCCGGGCCGCCGCGCGGCCGCCGGCGGCGCGGATGTCGGCGGCGGCCCGCTCCGCGTCGGCGCCGACGATGTCGGCGCACAGGACGGACGCGCCGGCGGCGGCGAAGGCCTCGGCGATGGCGCGCCCGATGCCGTTGCCGGCACCGGTGACGAGGGCGCCCCGGCCGGCGAGCTTGCCCGGCACGCCCGCGCTCAACGCATCGCGCTCTGGGGGATCCAGAGCGCGAACGCCGGGAAGAAGGACAGGAGCGCGACCATGGCGAACAGGGTGACGACGAAGGGCGCGGCGCCGATGATCACGTCGGCGATCGGTCCGCGCGGGCGCACGCCCTGGACGACGTAGAGGTTCAGGCCCACGGGCGGCGTGATGAGCGCGGTCTCGATGAGGAGGATGATCAGCACCCCGAACCACACCGGGTCGTAGCCCATCCCCACCATGATCGGCGTGACGATGGGGATCGTAGCAACCATCATCGAGAGCGTCTCCATGAACATGCCGAGGATGACGTAGAAGACGATGACGGCGAAGAGCGTCTGGCCCGGCGACCACCCCAGATGCGTGATGGTGTCGCTCACGGTCCGCGCCAGGCCGATTGAGATCATGACGAAGTTGAGGAAGTAGGCGCCGACCAGGATGGCCATGATCATCCCGGTGGTCTTCATCGTGCCCTCGACGATCTCGCGGAGCACCGGCCAGGTCAGCCGCCCCCGCACCCCCGCCAGCGCGAACGCCGCCAGCACGCCGAGGGCGGCCGACTCCGTCGCGGTGGCGAGCCCCGCATAGATGGAGCCGATCACGACGAAGAAGATCAGCAGCGGCGGGATCAGGTCGGGAAGCGCCGCGATGCGGCTCGACCAGTCCGTCCGGACCTTCCGGCCGCCCCACTCCGGCCGGAAGAGACAGCCGACCAGCACCGTGACCATGAAGAGGGCGGACAGCACGACGCCGGGTACGATGCCGGCGAGGTAGAGCTGCGGGATGGAGGTCTGGGTGAGGACGCCGTAGACGATCATGTTGATCGAGGGCGGGATGAGGATGCCGAGCGTGCCGCCGGCGGCCAGCGTGCCGAGGAAGAACCGCTCGTTGTAGCCGCGTTTGTCGATCTCGGCAATGGCCACCGTCCCGATGGTGGCCGCGGTCGCCACGCTGGAGCCGCTGATCGCGGCGAACATCGCGCAGGCGGCGACGTTGGAGTGCATGAGCCCGCCCGGCAGCCACGACAGCCACTGCACCATCGCCGCGTACATCCGCTCGGCGATGCCCGAGCGGAGGAGGATCTCGCCGAGCAGGATGAAGAGGGGGATGGCGACCAGGAGGAAGTCGGTGGAGGCCGACCACGTGACCTCGCCGAGCGCGCGGTAAAGCGGGAGTGGCGAGTAGAGCTGGTCGAGGACCAGCCCGAGCACGCCGACGGCCACCGCGACCGGCACGCTGAGGGCCAGCAGCGCGAGCAGGACGACGGCCGTGGTCGGGATCACCGCCGGGGGAGCTCCCTGCGCAGCCTCTGCTCGCGCTCGAGCTCCGTCTCCAGCTCCTCGCTCACGGTGCGGTAGCCGACGAGCCGTCCCACCTCGGCGTCCCCGCCCCGCGCCAGCACGGGCACCGCGCGGACCAGCAGCACCACACCCACGAAGAGCACGCTGAGGAGGCCCACCAGCCAGAGCGCCTGCGGGATGACGAGCGGGGTCGCCAGCGGCGAGATGGAGCGGGCGCCCACCGACCAGGACTGCTCGAGCACGCCCCAGGCGTACCAGGTGACGAGCGCCATGAACGCGGTGAAGACGAGCACGGCCGTGACGTCCAGCACCGCCCGCAGGCGCGCGGGCAACCACACGTAGACGGAGTCGATGCGAATGTGCCCCCGGTCCAGCAGGCAGTAGGCGAAGGCCCAGGCGCTGCCGATGGCGAGCACGTAGCCCGACACCTCGTCGGCCCCGCCCACGGACATGTTGAAGAGCTTGCGGAGCACGACGTCCACGCCGATGAGGCCGGCCGCGCCCACCATCAGGGCGCCGCTGAACCAGACACCGGCATGCGAGACCGCCCGCGCGAGGCGGAGGAGCGGATCTCGCTCAGATCTTGTCAATCGGGATCCGGAGATTCACGACCTTCCCGACGGTCTCGTTCCACTCCCGGGCGCAGTCCTTGCCGCAGCGCTTGCCGAAGTTGACGAGGACCACCGACTCCATCAGCTCGCGATGGAGCTTCTTGTCCGCCTCCGACACCGGCACGATCGTCATCTTGGCCTTCTTGCCCAGCTTGCAGGGGTCCTTGCCCACGTTGCAGTTGTCGGCTTCGGCCGTCGCCTCGGCTCCCGTCTTCCACATCTGGTCCTGCAGCCTCGCGAACTGCTCGAGGAAGAACTTCTGGACCCGCCCGTCCCACTTGTTCCAGGCCGGCAGGGCGACGGACTCGGCGTTGATCGACCATCCCATGTAGAGTGGGTAGATGTGGCTCGTCACCTCCGGCCAGCCCGCCGTGTTGCCGGACAGCGTCCCCGTCACCGCGCAGTCGACGACGCCGCGCTGGAGCGCCGGGACCACCTCCCCGAAGGGAAGCGTGACCGTCGTCCCGCCCACGGCCTGGATGAAGTCGGTCATCGTCTTGTTGAAGACGCGGACCTTCTTGCCCCGGAGGTCGGCGAGGCTGCTGATCGGCATGCGGCACCAGAACACCTGGGGGGGATTGGTGCCGACGCTGAGTAGCTTGGCGCCGAACCGCTCCATCGAGCGGCCCATCGCCGGCTTCCACGCCTCGCACGCCTTACGCGCGGTCTGGATGTCGAGGGCCAGCCCGGCCAGGTCGCATCCCTCGAAGCGCGGGTCGTCACCGGCCAGCTTGGAGATATCGCTGGCGGCGAAGTCGGTGACGCCCAGCTTCGCGATGCGGGCGATCTGGAAGTCCTTGATGCCCGACTGATCGACCGGCACCCAGTCGGCGGTGATCTGGCCCTTCGAGGCCGCCGGCACCGTCTTCGTCCAGAACGTCTTCTCGTCGATGTCGGAGGCCACCGTGTTGCTGTTGAGCCCAATGGCCTTGACGTTCAGCTTGGGCAGATCCTGGGCGAACGCGACGGCCGCCATCGTGACGGCGGCGAGCAGGACGATTGAGATCGCGGCGAACGAGGCTCTCTTCATGGGTTCCTCCCGGTTAATCGGATCACGACGTGGCTTGGTGCCGGCAGTGTAGGAGGCGGCCGCAGGCCTGTCAAGGATCAGCGCGAGACGATGGGCACCTCCCGCCATCCGCGCCGCGCGCGCAGCTCCGCGCGGAGCCCGGCGGTCGCCGCCGCCGCATCCACCGTCCAGGTGGCCGGGTCGAGGACCACTCCGTAGTCCTCGCGGGCCGAGGCGAGGCCGACCAGCTCGTTGCGCACGTCGCGCAGCACGTGCGCGGGGTCGCGCTCGAGCGGGTCACCCCAGCCGCCGGGGCCCGGCTGGTCGTGGCGGAACACGTCGTCCCGCTTCATGGTCATGATGAACTTGCCCGGCAGCGCGCGCGCCTCGGTGTCCGGGTTGAGCACGTTGCACGACGGCCGGCCCGGATGGCCGCCGTACAGTCCGTAGGGCCGGAAGTCGCGCCGGTCGGAGCGGACCTGCAGCACCGCCTCCTCCTCGAGAAGGCGGTACTCGCGGCGCACGCTCATCCCGCCCCGGAACCGGCCCGGCCCGCCCGAATCGGGCATGAAGTTCATCGACACGACGGCGAGCGGCTGCTCGACCTCGCACACCTCTGCCGGCTGCAGGCAGATGTTGTTGAAGATGTTGGTGTTGCCGTCGAGGCCGTCCGCCCAGGGCCGCCCGCCCCACGCCGAGGCGAAGAACTCGACATAGATGAAGGGCCGGCGCTCGGCGTCGTAGCCGCCGATGGAGATCCCGGTATTGCCCCCCTCGGACGCCGCGAAGACACGGTCGGGAAGCATCCGCGCCAGCGCGCCGAAGCAGCAGTCCACCATCCGGAAGCCGGTCAGCCCGCGCGCCGCCGTCGCCGCCGGCAGCACGCAGTTGGCGATGGTCCCGGACGGCGCCACGACGTCGACGGCCCGGTAGAAGCCCTCGTTGTTCGGGATGTCGGCGGGCAGGATCGAGCGGATGCACGTGTAGGTGGCGGCCTTGGTGAAGGACAGCGTGTTGTTGATGGCGCCCTTCACCTGGGGCGACGATCCCGTCCAGTCGGCGACGAGCGTGTCGCCGGACTTGCGGAGCGTGACCTTGAGCGGGATGGGCGTGCCGTAGTCCACCCCATCGTCGTCGATCCAGTCCTCGAACGACCACTCGCCGTCGGGCAGCGCGCGGACCGCGGCACGCGTCATCCGCTCGGCGTAGTCGATGAGCTCCCGCATCCAGTCCCCGACCTGCTCGACGCCGTGGCGCTCGAGCAGGCGCAGGAACGCGGTCTCGGCGATGTGGCAGGCCGCGAGCTGGGCGCGGAGATCGCCGAAGACGCGGTCCGGCACCCGCACGTTCTTCTCGATCAGGCGGAACAGCGTCTCGTTCGGCTCGCCGCGGTCGTACATCTTCACCGGCGGGATGCGCAGCCCCTCCTGGTACGTCTCGGTGGAGTCCGACGCGTTGGAGCCGGCCACGCGTCCGCCCATGTCCGTCTGGTGGCAGATGGTGGCCGCGAAGGCGACCCGCGCGCCGCCGTGGAAGATCGGCTGGAGCACGAAGACGTCCGGCAGGTGCATCCCTCCCTCGAAGGGATCGTTGAGGCAGTAGACGTCGCCCGGCTGCATCCGGTCGCCGTAGCGGCGGATAGTCGCGGCCAGCGCATCGGGGAACGAGCACAGATGCGCGGGTAGCGTGAGGCCCTGGGCCACCGTGCGCCCCTCGGCGTCGCAGAACGCCGTCGAGAAGTCCATCACGTCCTTGATCACGCCGGAATAAGCGGTGCGCACGATGGTCAGCGCCATCTCGTCGGCGATGGAGAACAGCGCGTTCTTGAACAGCTCGAAGGCGATCGGGTCGCGGCTCAACGCGTGCTCCTCTCGAGCTCGATGACGATGTTGCCCCACTCGTCCAGGCTCGCCCGCCCGCCCGGCGGCACCAGGCAGGTTGCGTCGTATTCCTCGATGACGGCCGGGCCCGCCACCGGCCGCGCCAGGTCGCCGCGGGCCAGGACGCGCGCCGCGAGCCAGCCGGAATCGGGCCCGAAGTAGGCGCGGCGCTCGCCGGCGGCCGGGCCGCCGCGCCGGTCGACGGCGACGCGGTCCGGCACGCGGGGCCGGTCGGGCACTCCCTGGGCCACCACCCGCAGCGTCACCAGCTCCACGGGCTCGTCGGGGCCGGCGCGGTGGCCGTAGGTGCGCTCGTGCTCGGCGCCGAAGGCGCGCTCCAGCCGGGCCACCGCCTCGGTCCCCAGCGGCCCGGGCTCGACCGGCACCGTCAGCTCGAACGACTGGCCCGCGTAGCGAAGGTCGGCCGAGCGCCGGAGGCGGACGGCGCGGCCCGTGAAACCCTCGCGGCCGAGCTGCGCCAGCGCCTCGGCCTCCATGCGCTGCCACGCCTCGTTCAGCGCCGCGAGGTCGAGGCGCCGCGTGACGCCCCGCCACGTGCGCACGTAGTGATGCCCGACGTCGGAATAGAGGAGGCCGAACGAGGAGAAGAGGCCCGGGGCCGGCGGGACCACGACCCGGCGCATCTCGAGCTGGGCGGCCATGCCGGCGGCGAAGAGCGGGCCGTTGCCGCCGAACGCGAACAGCGCGTACTCGCGCGGGTCGCGCCCGCGCTCGCTGGAGACCGCCTTGATCGCCCGGATCATGTTCGAGGCCGCAATGAGGTGGGCGCCGTAGGCCGCGTGGACGGCGGACAGCCCCAGCGGTTTCGCCACCGTCTCCTCGAAGATGTCGTGGGCGCGGCCCGCATTCAGCTTCACGGCGCCGCCGACCAGGTGCGCCGGGTTCAGGTAGCCGAGGATGACGTTGGCGTCGGTGATCGTCGGCTCCGTCCCGCCCAGGTCGTAGCAGATCGGGCCGGGCGAGGCGCCCGCGCTGCGCGGGCCGACCTGCAGCGACCCGCCCGGGTCGATCCACACGATGGAGCCGCCGCCCGCGCCCACCTCGGCCAGATCGATGGCGGGAACGCGCAGCAGGTAGCCACTGCCGGTGAGCAGTCGCGAGCCCAGCATGATGCCCCCGCCCACCTGGTACTCCGAGGCCCGGTTGACCTCGCCGTCCTCGACGATCGACGCCTTGGCGGTGGTGCCGCCCATGTCGAAGGTGATGAGCTTGCCCAGGCCCATGCGCCGGGCCAGGGCCTGGGCGCCGATCACCCCGGCCGCCGGCCCCGACTCGATGATGTGCATGGGCGTGCGCGCCGCGGCCTCGTCCGTCATGACACCGCCGCTGGACTGCATGATGAGGAGCGGGGCGTTGACGTCGATCTCCCCCAGCCGGCGGCGCAGGGACTCGAGGTAGCGCTGCACGACCGGCATCACGTAGCTGTTGATGACGGTGCTCGACGTCCGCTCGTACTCCTTGATCTCCGGGAGCACCTCGGAGCTGACGGAGAGCGGCAGGCCGGGGCAGCGCCGGCGCACCATCTCGGCGATGCGCGCCTCGTGGACCGGGTTGGCGTAGGCGTTCAGGAGGCACACGGCCAGCGCCTCGATCCCCTCGGCCAGGAGCCGGTCGAGCGCGCGCTCGACGTCGCCGGGATCGAGCGGGCGCACCACCTCGCCCCGGGCGCTCACGCGCTCGTCCACCTCGAGCCGCAGGTGACGCTCCACGAGCGGCACGGGCTTGTTCCAGGTGAGGTCGTAGAGCCGCGGCATCCGCAGGCGGCGGATCTCGAGCACGTCGCGGAAACCCCGGGTCGTGATGAGGCCGGTGCGGGCGCCCTTGAGCTCGAGGATCGCGTTGGACGCCACGGTGGTGCCGTGGATCACCTCGTCCACCGTCCCGCCGGCGAGCCCCGTCTCCTCGAACACCTGTCGCAGCCCCTCGACGATGGGCCGCGCGTAGTCGTCGATGGTGGATGAGACCTTCTGGGTGTGCAGCCGGCCGTCGGACCCGAGGAGGACGATGTCAGTGAACGTACCGCCGATGTCGACGCCGACCCGAAAGCGCTCCATGCCTGACCACCCCTCTCCGAGAACGGCGCCCGATTGCACGAGGTATGCGACATAATAACCCACGCGTCCAGACTTCAGCCCAGGAGGGCTCACGTGCCGATCCGGGATCCCGCTCGCGTTCAAACGGCATGAAGCGGCTCGAGGGCAGGGTCGCGGTCATCACGGGCGGCAACACCGGCATCGGCCGGGCGGTGACCCTCGCGTATGCGGAGGAGGGAGCCGACGTCGCCGTGGCGTGGACGGCGCACGAGCCCGAGGCGAAGTCCTTGATGGAGGCGGTTCAGCGCCGGGGCCGCCGGGCGCTGCTCATCAGGACCGATGTGACGGTCGAGGCGGACGTGCAGGCGATGGTGGCCCGGGTGCGGGAGACATTCGGCCGCATCGACGTCCTCGTCAGCAACGCCGGCGTCCAGAAGGCGCAGCCCATTGCCGAGACGACCGTCGAGGATTGGGACCGCATGGTTGCCGTCCACATGCGCGGCGCGTTCCTCTGCTGCCGGGAGGTGGCGCCGGTGATGATGGCGCAGGGGGGCGGCCGGATCATCATCGTCACGTCCCAGCTGGCCTACATCGGCCGCCCGCGCTATACGGCCTACTCGGCCGCGAAGGGAGGGCTGCTCACGTTCATGCGCGCCCTCGCGCAGGAGCTGGCACCGCACAACATCCTGGTCAACTCCGTGGCCCCGGGCCTCGTCGACACCGGGTTCGACCCGCTCTCGGAAGAGGCCAAGCGTGCCCATGCCGCCTCGCTGCCGCTGGCGCGCCTCGGGGTTCCCGCCGACCTGACCGGCGCCTTCGTATTCCTGGCCTCCGACGAGAGCCGCTACTTCTGCGGCCAGACCCTGCATCCCAACGGTGGCGAGATCATGCCGTGAGGAGTCCGCGATGAAGATCCTGGTCATCAACCCGAACAGCTCGGAGACGGTCACCGGCGCCATCATGGAGTCGGCCCGGCGGGCGGCCGCGCCGGACACGGCCCTGGTCGGCGTCACCACGAAGGGGGGCACGCGCAACATCGACTCCGCCATCGGCGACTACCTCTCGGGGGCGTTCATGATCCGCACGTGCCTGGAGGCGGTGCCCGCGCACACGCCCGACGCCGTCGTGCTGGCGGGCTTCGGCCGGGTTGGGATCGACGCGCTGAAGGAGGCGCTCGCCGTCCCGGTCGTGTCCATCTCGGAGGCGTCCATGGCCATCGCCTGCCTCCTCGGCCACCGCTTCACGACGCTCACCATGCTGCAGCAGTTCATACCGTACCAGCAGGATCTCGTGCGCCTCTATGGATTCGAGGCCAAATGCGCCTCCGTGCGCGCGATCAACGTCAACGTGGAGGAGTGCGTCACACAGCGTGACAAGACGCTGGCGGAGCTGAAGGAGCAGATCCGGACGATCGTGGCCGAAGACCGGGCGGAGGTCGTGATCCTCGCCTGCGCGGGCCTCTGCGGCTACGACGCCGAGCTGACCCGTCTGGCCGGCGTCCCCGTGCTCGATCCCGTGGCCGTCGGCGTCAAGGTCGCCGAGTCCCTGGTCGGGCTCGGGCTCTCGCACTCGAAGCTGCGAAAGTTCGCCGTGCCGCCGCAGCCGATCGGCAACTATCTCTGAGCGGCCAGTCCCGGTGGACGGCAACACGATGGCGGCTGGCTGGTTGGGTGTAACCTACTGAGCGATGCCGACCCGAGCCCTCCTGACCTACAGCGACTATGCGGCCCTTCCCGACGACGGGCGGCGCTACGAGCTGCATCACGGCGAGCTGTCGGAGATACCAACGCCGGGCACCCGGCACCAGGGAACTATCGTCAACCTCATCACGCTCTTGAACGAGCACGTGAGATCACGAGGTCTCGGCATGGTTCTCGTCGCCCCCACGGACTGCATCCTGAGCAACGTGACGGTGGTCCAGCCAGACGTTTTCTACATCGCCGCCGACCGGCTGGCGATCATCAGCGAGCGCGGCATTGAGGGGGCGCCGACCCTGGTCGTCGAGGTGCTCTCCCCGTCCACCGCCCGTCTCGATCGCGGTCGGAAGATGACACTGTACGCGGAGCACGGCGTGCCCTACTACTGGATCGCCGATCCGGAGAGCCGCTCGATCGAAGCCTACGCGCTCGCCGGAGCGGAGTATGCGCGCGCCGGTCGGGTCACCAGCGAACCAGCCGCGCTGCTACCGTTCAGCGACCTGACGGTCGATCCCGCGGCGCTTTGGTCCTGACGACTCCCCTCGACCGGGACCCGGAGCCGCGGCGCTGCTCAGACTCGATGTGTATGATATCCGACATGAGTACATTGGACTCCGTGGTGCAGGTCGATCCTGAGATCCTCGGGGGCACGCCAGTCTGCTCGATGAGTCGTTGCCCCGCCCGCTTGTCCGGCTGCTGATACCCGCCCTGCTTCAAACTCTCCAGACCCTCTCGTCTCGTCAGTTGACACAGCAGCGACAGCACACGAATCCGATAAGAATGA
>Ga0326597_10002485_pt1 | contig 27492 bp, 27 predicted proteins | sample RVTome_12_FD_203789 | JGI IMG/M metagenome (GOLD analysis project Ga0326597, IMG submission 203789) | Soil microbial communities from uranium-contaminated site in the Upper Colorado River Basin, Wyoming, United States - RVT100D185 | ecosystem: Environmental > Terrestrial > Soil > Contaminated >... | reverse complement strand
ATCTCGCGATCGGCGTTGAGCCGCTGCTCGCGCTGCTCGCCGGTCTTCGCGCGTCCCTGCGGGTCGTCAACCGGCCTCAGACGCTTGACCGACGACAGCCTCCTCGTGGTGACAGGCGGCTCGAGCGAGGGCGGCGCTGGCTTCAGGTCTGGTGCCGGGACGTTGCAGGACTTCAGCACGACACTCATGCCGGACACCCGGGAACTCGACGTTGAAGCGAGCGCCCGTGCTGATTCCGCGCATGCCCTCGGAGCGGCTCCACGGCAGAACTAGCGATGCAGGCCGATCGAACAATCGGACGTGCCGTCAAGGTCAAGACGTACCAAGCCTTGGTCGAACTCCTGCCAGAGACGAGCAGCTACGTTCGGAGCAGCTACGGCGGGATGTACGCGATCGCTGTCATCAACAGCTTCGTGATCATCCCGGTTGGAAGCGAGCGCGTCGTCGCCGTCGTCACTGCGCTCGACATGGCTGAGGAACCAGAGGCAAGCCTACAGAATCGGCAGATGCTCGTCATCGCGCGCCCACGTCGAACCATGTGGGTGACTATGATCGGCACCATCATTCAGGCCCCGGCCGGCAACAAGAGTTTCGAGTACGGCGTCCGCCGATATCCAGAACGACCGGCCACGGAGTACGCCTGACAGGGAGGGCCGCCGATGAGAACCCACTCATCGGACTGCGAAACCGCTGCGTCGATTCGGCGCCGGAGTTCGCTCTGGTCGACGGCGCCCAGTTCGGCGTTCCAAGCTTCCTCACGAGCTCTTGCGGATTCCTCTGGAAACCTTGCGAACAGTGATTCGACGTCGGCGGTACCGCGGAGCACGTCGTAGTATCTGCCAGAGACTCGACCGGGCGAGAATTGTCGGTAGAACGCGCGTAGTGTCAACGTCTGGTGGGCCCAGAAGTCCTTCTCGATCGAGAGCCTTACTCTGAAGGGCGCGCGTCCGCCGGGTGCCCGAAACGTCGTGAAACCCTCTCCGAGACCACCGGGACCTGCAAAGAGGTCAACGATTGGGATCGACAGGTCGCTCGTCACGCCGGGCATGCTCAGGCCACGTCCATCAGGGCGCGAGGGTTTTTCGCGGCGATGAGCAGCAGTGTTCGCGCGGCGCCCGACGGTGCTCGACGTCCCTGTTCCCACTCCTGGAGCGTGCGAACCGACACGCCAAGCAGCTCGGCGAACCGCGACTGCGACAGTCCGGTCTTCTGACGGACACTCGCGACGGGCGGCACAGTCAGCACCCGACCGTGCTCGCCCCGCTTGAGCTGTCGGAGGCCCTGGAGAATTTCCCGCCCAACAGCCCTTCGGTGTGGCCTCATTGATCTTTCCTACCCGCACCCGCGGCGCATTATACGTCGTTGCCGGACTACGTCGATGAAGTACGGCCCCTGGCTCCCTTCGCGGTTTCTCCCGGGAGCCTCGCAACGAGCTTTACGGAAACGAGCGCCGCAGCCGCGGCCGGGTCCCAATGGCCGCGGATTCGGAGCAGCGGCGCCATGTCCGCGATGAAGAGGTGGTCCTTGATCTTGGCGGCCAGATTCCGCTCGAACTGCGCACGGCTGACGCGATGCCCCGACTCCTGCATGTAGCGTGCGAAGCACGTGGTGATGCGGTCCGGATCCGCGCCGTGCTGGAGCGCCCACCAGAGGTCGAAGAGGTCGCGCCCCTTCTTTCGCTGGTAGAGTGCCCGCATCTTCGTGCCGAGCAGTTCGTCCAGTGTGAACGTCGTGACGTCCGCACGCCCGCTCCACCACCGCGAGCGGACCTCGAATGGATGCCGCACGTGCTCGTGCTCGCTGAAGTGCTCGCGCGAGTTGATTTCGATCTTGAGCCGCATCGGTTTCGCGGGCTCATCCTCGGACTCGAACCGGTAGACGAGATTCACGCGGCCTTCCTTCGCCACTCGGCGGGGTGTGCCGAGCCACGGGTCGAAGACAGCCCGCAGCGCGTCTAACGTCTGGCCGATCGGACCGGGAGTCATCTGAACGAGGTCGATGTCCTCGGAGTAGCGGGCCGCCGGGCGCAAATGAAGCTTGAAGAGCGCCGTGCCTCCACGGAACGCCAGGCGGCGGCCCAGTTCGGGAACTGCGAACATTTCGGCGAGCGCCCGGCTGATGACGAGATCCTGCTCAACCTGGGCGTCCTGCGCCCACGGAGCGTGTTCGCGCCACTCGGTGATGTAGTCCCGGGGAATCATGTCAGGCGCGCCTTCTGGCGCGCCCCGCCGGAGCGGAGCGCCGGGGTCCCTGCGAGCGACGGCGTGCGGGGTCCGGGGGACGCAGTCCCAGGTGTGTTCAAAGGTCAGGCTCCACGCTCGCGTTGACGGCGAGCTTCCAGCGGTCGTCGCGGCGTGCGTGCGCGCGCGGCTGGCGCCTGATGAGCGGCGCGGCGAGTTTCGCGTGCGCCTGCACGTGGTCGACGAGGGCGTCGGCGACCTTGGCGTGCCCCGTCAGGTCGAGCAGGTACCCAAGGCGCTGCGTCCAGACGAGCGGGCACAACTGAGCCACTGCCGCGAGCTTCGAGGCATCGATGGCGTCGATGAGATCCGCCACAACCGTGGCCACGTTGTCGAGGCCGCCGCTCCGATCGGCGTAGCCGACCAGTTCGAGGGCCGTCGTCTCAGGCGACGAGATCCGCACCGTACCTCGCGGCGTGTTCCGCGTGATCGTTGGCATCCGCTCGAGGTCCTTGCGCGCCACGAATTCGACGCACACCTCACCGCAGCGGATGGGCCGGCGGTTCTTACGGACCATCACCTGGAAGACCTGCGGGCGCTGATGCGCCGCGCCGAGAAACTCGGCGGCGCTGAGGAGCGCCACGTAGTACGGCTCCCGGAGATGCTCCATGAGATGCGGGACGAACTGCTCGGCGGGCAGACACCCGAGCTGACGGTACTCCGGCGGGACGATGACGTGAAAACCCTGGTGCGGATCGGCAATCTCCCCGCGCCCCTTCAGACGACGAAGCGCTGCCCGGACCGCCGGCAGAGAGACACCCAGGGCGGCGCGGGCCTCTTCAGTCGTAAAGTGGTGTCGTCCGCGGGCGGCGAGGTCGTCGAGGAACTGAGGGGCTCGGCGCATGTCAATGCTTGCATAAGATAACATCAACGGTGATTTTATGCAAGCATTGGAATGCGGCCAATAGTCGCATAAAGTGACGGTTTCCGTAGTTTTCTGCAAGCAGCGGTTCGCCTAGGCTGGACCGCTTCTCCGTGCCCTCCCAGGCAAGACCAGCCCCCCCTGGGCGCACACGGCGGTGAGGTCATGTCTGACGACCTGGTCGAGCTGGCGAGCTTCGTCTGCGCTGACCTCGACTCTTGTGGTCCAGCCGTCTCCGGGCAAGTCCGACGAGCTCATGCCCTCCACCAACGACGAAGAGCCGCGGTCCGTTCAGCACCTTCGTCAGCACGTGCTGTCCAGCGCGAACCTTCGCGTGGAACTCGTCCGCCGGATACACCCTCGGATTAGCGTCGCGCCGGAGGCGTTCCTGTGCACCTGCCACAGCCGACACGACCTCCTGAAACTCCCCTTCACCGACGACGAGCAGGTCCCGTCGCTTGCTGCGCTCAGTTCGCCCCGGGCGGCGGATCCGAACACGAACGCGACCCGAAGCCGATCGCCGAGAGGTGCGAGCCCCTCTCCCAAGATGTCGATGAGCCCGCGTGAAATATCGATAGCCAGGGGAGCTACCATCCTATACATCGGTCATCAGCAGAGGGGCAAAGACTTGCAGCGTCCAGCGCTGTGGCCCGTTGCGCCGCCCAGGCGTCGCTCGAGCGGATCAGCCTGATCCTTCGGTGGAGGGATGCTTCGGGCCGGACCACGCCCACGGGACCGACCAGGCCTCGTCTTGATACTCTGGTGGTGATGCTGGCCACCCACGACATCGTCTGGCGGCTCATCGTCGCCGCCATCGCCGGTAGTGCACTCGGCCTCGATCGTGAGCTGCGTCACAAGCCCGCAGGGCTCCGTACGCTCGGGCTGGTCTCGCTCGGCTCGGCCCTGCTCACGCTGACGGGGGCAGAGCTTTCGGCGTCCGTACAGGGCGATTCGATTCGCGTAATTCAGGGGATCGTCACCGGCATCGGGTTCCTCGGCGCTGGCGCCATCCTCCAACGACAACGGGATAGCTCCATTCACGGCCTCACGACGGCGGCGGCCATCTGGGTGGCGGCGGCCGTTGGCATCGGATTCGGACTGGGATTGTGGGTCGTCGCAAGCACGGGACTCGGGCTGGCGCTCCTGCTCCTGAGTGCGACACGCCCCTTCGAACGATGGCTCCACCGCCAGGCTCCCCCGCGCCCACCGCACTAACCCTGATGTGACAAAAACTCAGGCTGTGTCGATGCTTTGTAATTGAAAAAGGCCTTCCGCTGTGGTTGAAGAGAGGTGCCACCCAACCCTTCATACCAGCAACGAAAGGCCCCCGGACGTGAGACGAAGCTTCAGATCGAGACCGGGGCCACCCGCCGCGCGCCGACGCGCAAGCGCCCGGTGCTCCCGGTGCTCCAGACGCTCCGCTGAGTCCTCAGCGAACTTCACGAACTGGGCGTCGAATTTGTCGATGACTCGCCGACCTTCGAAGGACACGTCCACGAGCAACGGCTGGTGCTGCCGTGCAGCAACACGACCCTCGCGGTTCGGGAACGACGAAAGAGTCGACCGGCCGCTATTGGCGCTCTCTGCCTGATTCCTCCTCAGCGCAGTCCAAGGAAGGACAGCACGATCATAACGACCACAACTAGACCCACCAGATAAACAATGCTATTCATCGCGATACTCTCCTCACGCCCTCACATGGGCACCTTTTTGGAGCGGCGTCCGCCGTGAAAGGACACCGCAGCTCCTACTGACGGTCACAGCCGCCGCCCGCACTGGGCAGTCACACGTACTGCCCGTCATCTTGACAGTGCCTTTCGGGACGCGACGCCGGACCAACGACATCACGGAGAGGCGCATCGCTGTGGCGATGACACGTCCTGCCATAGCCCTGCTCTCCGGGATGACGCGACACCCATCCCGCATTCTCGACAGGGATTTGCTGCATCTCTCGCAAGAGATGCGCCATCCTCTGACGCCGTGGAACGCCTTCGATCTCGGATGGGGCCACAGACGTGGGCACACCAGTGGAGATTCTGGGTGGCCGAGGAGCGAGAAGAGGGAAACGGCAACCTCGACACGCGCGCCCTCTGACGCTGCGACGCGTCTTCCACCTGGCATTCTTGGCGCGTACGAACGTTGCTTCGTCCGTAGGCTGCGGTCGCGAACGTCAACTAGGTCGTGAACACGCTGGACGTGTCAACGGCGCCGGCGTCGATGTCGCGATCGAAGCGGTCGGCATTCCCGCCACGTTTGACATCTGCCAGTCCATCCTCGCGGCGGGAGGCCGCCTCGCGAACGTAGGCGTGCACGGGAAACCGGCACAACTGCATCTCGAGACACTCTGGGATCGCAATATCGCCATCACGACGAGACTCGTGGACACGGCGGCGATACCCTTGCTCCTCCGGCTCGTGGAGTCGGGGCGGCCGAAGCCGGCGAGTCTGGTCACGCACCGATTCGCCCTCGCCGACATGATGAACGCCTACGATACGTTCGCGAACGCCGCGCACGAACGGGCGCTCAAGGTGATCCTCACAAACTGACGTGGGACGGGCGTCGCGCTCCGGCTCCTGGCACGGTCATTGTGATGCCAATGGTGGGCGGCCTGATGGCCATGATGGGTTCACTTGCCGTTCGCCCGCGTCTTTCGCGAGATCTGGACACGCTCGACAAGGGATTCCCCACGACCTCCTGGAGAAGCCGAATGTGCGGTGGAGGGTTCCCGCGGCCGGTTTCAGGGGTATGGTCGAGCGGCGCTACAGCCGACCGGCGAGCACCATGATCACCCACAGCGGAAACGCCACCAGCGAGCCCAGGCCGATGAGCACCACGGGCAAGCCGAGGACCAGCAGGACCGCCAATCCCACATCAGCCACTGCTGCCCTGCCCATTTCCATGGCGCTACGCTTCGGCGGTCGCGAGACATCGACGGTTCCGCCTCCGCCAATGGTCAAGTGAAGGCCCCCCAGGGCAGGTGCCTGCTCCGCAGTCGGAGCCCAGAACCGATCGAGCGCCTCCGTAAGGCGACGCGCGATCGTGTCGGCCTTCTTGGTCTCACTCGGGTGCCGCTCCTTGTCATCATCTGCGACGCCAGATCAACGCGACCGGCCTGGCATCGTCTCGACGATGCTCGGATAACCACTGCTCGCTGACCCACCCGAGTTCGGAACGACGCTTGGCGAGAGTCAGCCGCAGTGCAGCGGTAATGCCGATGGCCAGCACGCCCCAGCACGACGGTCAGCACGGTCGTTGTGAACCTCGTCTTGAATGTATGAGGGAGCCAATGATGCGTCTGTACCGTTCTGCACATGCCCGCCAGGTCGCCGGTAGAGTGGGTGGCGTGCCGGTCCTTTCTCAGCCGGCGCCCAGGATCTCTGCGGAGTGCCCTCTGGCGAAGACATTCGTCACACTCGAACGTGCTAAGACGGCGACCTCGCACAGACACACCGTACGTGCCGCACGGGTCCGCGACGCCTGTGCAATTGAGGACAGACACGAAGGGACTATCGACCTAGGCTCGTGACCGGCGATGCTCCGGCGCGTCGCCGCGTGACATCGACCTTGTGCCTTGACTCAGTGAGGCCGAGGCGCCTTGTCGATCGGCAGCGGGACTGTGACACCTTGGAGGACTGTGATGAAAACGCATCCGATGTTTGCGCGCGCTGCGCTCGGTGGGTTCGTGGGCACGCTCGCCATGACCGCCATGATGTACCTCGTCGCTCCCATGATGGGGCTGCGGATGGACATCGCGGCGATGTTGGGGTCCATGCTCGGTGGAAGCTGGGCTGCGGGAATGATGATGCATGTCATCAACGGCACGGTGATCTTCCCGGCGATCTATGTCTACGCGCTGCATGGTCGTCTTCCGGGGTCCGCCGTCATGCAGGGTACGACCTGGGGCGTCGCGCTCTGGCTCATGGCACAGGTCATCGTGATGCCGATGATGGGCGGCGGCCTGTTCAGTAGCGCGATGGGCGGCGTGCCGGCCGTGATGGGTTCACTTGTCGGCCACATCCTCTACGGCAGCCTTCTGGGCGTCATCGCCAGCGCCCCAGAGCCGCGGGTCGCCCACGCCTGACGCCGCTCGTGCATGTCGCGTCAACTGGCGCGTGATGGTGTTGCACTGATCGCAACTGAGCTGGCGGTCGGGGAAAGAGGTTCTGGCGGCTCGGCTTCGACGACAATCGTTCGCTGGGAGTGAGGGAAACCGAAGCCCGGATCGGGTTCGTGTGTGGGTCATGGGGTTCACTCCATGAGCTGGATTGACCGCACGACGTCGCGGAACGTGCCCTCGTAGTCGGAAAACCGGTCGCGCGGTGCGACCCCGATCGCGTGGAAGAGGCTGGCGTCGCCGAGCAGGACTGTGAAGACGACGATGCGCTCCTGTCGGCCCGTCGCGTTCGACAGGTTCGAGATCACCGTCTGCAGGCCCTGTCGTCCGCCGATTTTCACCTGGTCGTAGCGGGAGGGCCGACCGAGATTCGGGTTTCCGCGCACAAGCGAAGCGATGAGCTCGTCGGTCGCGGTACGCACGTCGTGGGCCTCGTGACCGGTCACCCCGATCTCCACGCCGTGGGTGAAGACACTCTGCCCGCCCACGTGGCCGTAGGCCCCCTCGGGTGCGAAGACGACGGCGTTGTTGCTTGGCAGCTCGCGCCAGTTCGATGGGACGCTGACCCGAAACAGAGCCCCTTCGGTATACGCGGTGAACGTCGACGAGGGTGGAGCCACGCGATCGGGCTCGAGCCGACCCTCGGGCACCGGGGTCGTGCCGCGACTGTCCGCCGCCCGCGTCGCCGCTTCGGTCGTCGGTGCCGGGTCCATCTGACGCAGGCGCGCCTGCACCTGCGCGAACCCGCTGGTGTTGCGAACCGGGTTGCGAACTTCGACCAGCTTCGCTTCGCGCGTGATGTACTCGTAGCGGTCTCCCGGATCGGGATGACTGCTCAGCCATGGCGGGCCGCCCGAGCCTCCCTGTTGCTCGATCGTCTTGAACATGCTGGCCATCTCGGTCGGGCTGTATCCGGCCGCGGCCATGATGTGCGACCCGAGCAGGTCGGCCTCTCGCTCGAACTCGCGGCTGAATCGCAGGAAGGCGGCGCCGAGGCCGAACTGCGTGCCCTGCGCCACGGCGCTCCCGACGTTGTCGCCGATGATGGAGCCGACGACGGCGCCCAAGAGCGTCCCGATCTCATACTTGGTCGCCTTGGTGGCCTGGGCCGTGCCGTGCCGTAGCGCGACGTGGCTGAGCTCGTGGGCCATCACGCCAGCGACCTCGCCCTGGGTCTTTGCCGCCGCGATCATGCCGCGATTGACGAACATCGGTCCGCCAGGCAGCGCGAACGCGTTGATCTCCCGCACATTGACGACCTGGAAGGCGTACCGGAACTCAGGATGTCGCAACTCCGGCGGGATGGCGTCAACGAGACGCCGCCCGGTCTCGGACACGAATGCCGTCACCTCCTGGTCGCGCAGCAGCGGGAGCTGCCGTTCGACCTCCCTGGCGGCCTGCTGCCCGAGTTCCACGTCCTGCGCCGGCGTGTACTTGTTGTCGGGTGGTGTGATGACGGCCTGCCCGCCCATCGCGACGACCGACAGCAGTACGCCGATACTCACAACCGCCGGGACACCGGCGGTTCGTGCGTGCATGGCCCGCCTCTAGCGCGCGGCCAGGAGACTCGCGGGCGCGCTGAGCCTGAACGTGAGCAGTGTTTCCGCGGGTACGCGTATGTCTTTCCCTCTGTTGAGCACCTGGACGCCGGCCCCGCCGGCCGCACCCACCAGAACGCCGATGGCCGCGCCCTTCTTGCCGCCGGCGATGGCACCGATGATCGTGCCGAGCGCGGCTCCGCCGCCCACCGTTTCAGCCGTCCGCCTGTTCGCACCGATACCAGTGCCGGTGTCCTGCCTCAGGTCGGTGGTGCTCACGAGGTAGCGTCGCCCGCTGACCGTCATCGATTGCACGTCGAGCATCACGTCGGGGCTGCCCGTCACACCACCGGACGAAACCTCGCGCACGACAAGCACCGCGTGGGAACCCGCGGGGATGACGACGTTGTTCGATTCGCCGATGATGTCGCGCTCGACGACGGCGGAGAAGGTCTGATCCACGACGGCGGTCGCAGAATCGATGTCTTCAGCCGTGCGAACCGTCAGCTCCGTCCCTGCCGGGATCACCTCGACCCGAGGGTTGTCGCCCGCGGTTCCCACGGCGGCATTGCGCCGGCTCGCCAGCGAGAATTCGAGCGCATCGACGCTGTCCGCATTGTAGCGACGCGAGACGCCGAACGTATCCTCGAAGGTCACCGTGCCCTCGGCCACACTGACAACCCGGCCGGTCATGCGCGTGCCGTCTCGCAGAATCAGGGTGTCGGCTGACGCGACGGCGGCCAGCGACATCACACAAAGGCTCATAGCCGCGGCGATAAGAAGTTTTCTCATGAACACTACCTTTCCGGTTGACGTTCTTTCCGGTTGACGTTACGCCTGTCCCGCATTCGCAAGAGGGATGACCATGCCTCTCTCGCAAGAGATACGCCATCGTCTGGGAGCGGCAGAACGCCGTCGATCTCAGATGGAGCAATAGATGTGGGCAACCCAGTGGAAGCTCTGGGTGGCTGAGGAGCGAGAAGAGGTAACCGGTAACCCCGAGATGCCGGCCCTCAGATGACCCTCCCGTCCCTGGATCACATCGATGAGCAGCACAGCCGCTGCGAGGAGATGGGCAGGAGCGGCATGCGCCTTGCTCGACCTACGCTCGCGACTTGTGTCGCACGCTCGCACACGCGAGCGATCCACTTGTCCGGGAGAACACTGATGACCATCACGAAAAGCCTGAAGACGCTCAGCGCGGCCCTTCTCATTTGCGCGGCTGGTGCGACCGACGCGCGCGCCGACGGATTCATCTCACCATTCATGGGGGTGAATTTTGGCGGCGACGTCGGAGGCACGCTCAACAGCGCCGCCAGCAAGGGAAAGCGCGCCGCGTTCGGTGCCGCCGTCGGGTTCATGGGTGGTGGGGTCTTCGGCATAGAACTGGATGTGGCATACACGAACAAGTTCTACGGTGAAGGCGCGATGCTCGCCGACAACTCGTTGCTGACCGTCATGCCGGCGCTGATCCTGGGTGTCCCGGTCGGTGGTCAGCGCGGCCTGGGCATTCGTCCGTATGCCACGGCCGGCGTGGGCATGGTGCGCAGGACTCTCGAGAGCAGCGGCGTGAATGTATTCGACGGATCCGATTTGGCGTACGAGCTTGGCGGCGGCCTGATGGGCTACTTCTCGGATCACGTTGGGCTCAGAGCGGACTACCGGTACGTCCGTAATTTTCAAGTGGACGAGCTGAGCTTTACCGACATCGATCTCACGCAGGGCGCGTTCGATTTCTCGCGCGCCTCGCTCGGCCTGCTGTTCCGCTTCTAGAGAAGAACAACCGGCGTCGACATTCTTTGATGCACCGCCAGGGTCCGCTGCCCCATGGAGCCCAGATGTTCACTGGTGTACAGACGCACGCGGCTATTTCCGGGACGCTGGGCAGCGTAGGACACGCACAGGAGCACAGCTTTGCGAACCCTCGAACACGAGACTGATCCTGGACGAACGCCGACGCGACGTCCAGAGCAACATTCACGCTGCGTCGCCAGGGACCGACCGACCGACCCAACGCTGATTTCGGTCCGATATCGGTCGGCCGATGAGTAAGACACTACGGACTTGTGATGAGGAGTGTGAGATGTCGGATACCCGTGCTGCGCTGTCGTGTGTCGCTGCCGCACTTGTAGCTGGAGGGGCCGGACTCCTGCTGGGCCTGCTGTTCGCGCCGGCCTCGGGGCGAGAAACGCGCCGAGTGTGGCTGAGACGCGCCGAAGAGGAAGCACAGGTCGTTGAGCGAAAGGTTCGCCGCGCAATTGGCGATGCGGGCGAGCAAGCCAAACGGTACGCAGAAGACACCCTGGACAGGGGCAAGAAGGCGCTCTCCGCCGTCAAGACCTCAGAGCCAAAACACCCGTAGCTGCGCCCAACCGGCGTCACCGCCGAAGCGCGTGCTCCAGTAGTCCCTCGGCAACAGGAGTCGTGCCGTCACGTTGCCGTGCCGCCTGGCTCAGATCTTCACCGGACAGGTCGCTAGTCGCGCACGACCGTGAACAGCGAGGGGTTGACCTTGAGCCCATTCGTGTAGTCGATGAACCCCAGTCGCTGGAACTTCTTCATGAAAAGGTTCACGCGCGACCGCGTGGTGCCGACGATGCTTGCCAACGTCTCCTGGGAGATCGCAGGAACGGTCCGCACGGCTGTGTCGTGCACCTCGTGCCGCGCCAACAAGAGCAGCGTCCGCGCCAGCCGCTTCTCACTGAAGTTGAACAGTTGATCGAGTAGGTCCTGCTCGATCCTGATGTTCCGCGCCAGCACGTGCCCGAGGAACCGATCCGACAGCTCACGCTGTTCGCGCAGGAGACGCCTCATCTCATCCTTGCCCACAAGGAGGATCCTGCTGTCGGTCGTGGCGGTCGCACTGCCCGTGCGGACAGGTTGCCCCGACAGGCATCCCTCCCCGAAGAACCCTCCTGGACTCAGCATCGCCACGACAGCCTCCCGGCCTGCCTTCGAGACCACCGAGAGCTTCACACCGCCCTGCTGAATGTAAAGGACATGCTCGCACGGGTCGCCCTGCGCGAAGATGACGTCGGACCGTCGATACTCGACAATCGTTCGTGCGGGCCCAATCGAGTCGAGGAAGGCCTTGGCGCTGAAGGGAGCCTTCGGCCTCGAGGTGATGACGAGGTTGTGCGGGAAGAGTCCGGCGTGAGTGGAGTCGACGGGTTCGTCGGTGGTAAGGCCTGCTGGAAACCCCGCGCGGTGAAGGGACCTCGCGCTCTGAACCGGTTCATTGCTCAACACGTTGCGATTCCTTCGGAAAGGGCACGATTTTCGCGAGGCCTGCGCCTCGAGACGACACGTGCTGGTGTTCTGTCCCCGTACTCGGTCGCCGACACAGCAGGGTTCGTGCCACCCCCGTGGACCCTTTATGGCCAGCTATCAGTGGCATCGGGTACCGTTTCTTGGCATTCCCGTTCCCATCTTCGGTGCAGCACGCGGCCCAGGCGGGCCGACACCGGAGCGTCCGGGCGAGTGAGTGTCGTGATAGCCTCACCGTGAGTGACTTCTCAACCCAACCGTCTGTCTCAGGCGTTGTCGCTGGCCGTGCACGAACTTCGAACGCCTCTGGCCGTCGCGTCCGGCTACGTGCGCATGCTGCTGCGTGAACAGGCGGGTGCTGTCACGGACACCCAACGCAAGATGCTGGAAGAGACGGCGAAGTCGTGTGCGCGACTCGGAGCCGTGATCGCCGAGATGAGCGAACTGGAGAGGATCGAAGCCGGCGACATGGCCGTCCCTGGCCCGCCGCTCGACCTTTCCGCCCTCATCGTTGAACTCGGGGGTCGTGTGACCGAGGGCGAGGACCGTGGGGTCCGCCTCGAGGTGCGTGAGGCCCGGTCCGTCATGGTGACCGCAGATCGCACACGGCTGGCCGCTGCGCTCACGGCGCTGATGCACGCGGCTGTCCGGGAACGAAGTGAGCCAGGCGTCGTCGTTGTGGAGTGCTCCACGCATCCGGACGCCAGTCAGACCTGGGCCGTCGTGACGATCGGCGACGAAGCACTGACCCGATCGCTTGCCAACGCGTCACGTGAAACCCCTGCGCATTTCGACGAGTGGCGCGAAGGCCTCGGCCTAGCGATTCCTGTCGGACGGCGCGTGATCGAGTCGTACGGCGGCGCCCTGTGGTCGGTGCCGGTCGGCGCTCTGCGCGGCGGATCCGTACTTCGACTCCCCCTGGCAACGCCACGGGCGACGATGTGACAACGCGAGTGGGTGACGCGAACACGAGCGCCCCAACGGGAGCCACCGCCAGGCAACGCCGGCCCTCGATCGCCGTCGTGGATGACGATGCCGACTTCGCGGGGTACCTTCGAACATTCCTTGGCGTTCGCGGATACGAGGCTCGTGCCTACTCGCGCGGAGACGAGCTCGTCGCCGCCATCCGCCAGGACCACCCACCCGACGTCGTGCTGCTCGACGTGACGATGCCCGGGATGGACGGCCTGCAGACGTTGAAGGCGCTCAAGGCTGCCCGGCCAACGCTGCAGGTCATCATGCTCTCCGGCCGCGAGCAGGTGCCCATCATCGTGGAGGCCGTGCGGCTCGGCGCTGTCGACTACGTCGTCAAGCCGGCCGATCCCGATGGGCTCGGCGAGATCGCGCTCGAATCAGCCATCAAGCAGGCCATCGAACGCACGCGGCTGCTGAACGAGCTGACGGATCTGCGCCGCGTGCTCAGTGACGATTTGGATGACGCCTTTCTCACGTGGAGTGAGAACCCGGCGATGCAACAGGTTGCGCACGTCATCAATCAGGTGGCCGATAGCGATGTCACCGTGCTGATCCGGGGCGAGAGTGGAGTAGGTAAGGAACTGGTCGCGAGAGCGATCCACCGACACTCCACCCGTAAACAGAAGCCCTTCGTGAAAGTGAACTGCGCGGCTCTCCCGGCTGAGCTTCTCGAAAGCGAGTTGTTCGGCCACGAAAAGGGCGCGTTCACCGGCGCTGCGGCGACTCGTGTCGGCAAGTTCGAGCAGGCGGACCTCGGCACCATCTTCCTCGACGAGATCGGTGAGATGAAACCGGCGCTACAAGCCAAGCTGCTGCACGTCCTTCAGGACGCCGAATTCACCAGGCTTGGCAGCAACAAGACCATCGAGGTCGATGTCCGTGTCGTGACGGCGACCAACCGCGACCTCGAGGAGATGATGGCGCGCGGCCAGTTCCGCGAAGACCTGTACTATCGCCTGAAGGTGATCGAAACCGTTGTCCCGCCGCTGCGCGAGCGGCGGGACGAGATCCCGCAGTTGACGGATTTGTTCGTCGCGAAGTACTCGGAGCGGTACCACCGTCCGGTTCGCCCGCTCTCTGCCGAGCTGCGCGCGCGTCTGCTGCAGTTCGAATGGCCCGGCAATATTCGGGAGCTGGAGAACATGATCAAGCGGTACGTCGTCCTCCAGGACGAGGAGCTTGTCGTGCGCGAACTCAGCAAGCCGCCGCGCGCGAGCCACGCACTCCAGGTGACACCCGAGGGAGCGTCCGCGGACGTCGTGCCGCCGTCGTTCCAATCGCCACGCGTTGCCTTGCCCGACGACTCTGCGGAGACCGACGACGGCGAGGCCCCCGATGCCGAACCGGTGGCGCCAGCCAGTCAGGAGGGGCGCCGGCTCGTCGATGTCGCGCGCGAAGCCTCGATGGCAGCCGAGCGGACCGCGATCGCTGCCGCGCTCAAGCAGGTGCGTTGGAACCGCCGCAAGGCAGCTCAACTGTTGGGCGTCAGCTACAAGACGCTCCTCAACAAGATCAAACAGACCGGCCTCGAGCAACCCTGAGCGGGTCCGCCGAGTTGGTAACGCGGTTCCGACCGGAGCCGCGTTCTTTCCCATTTCTGCCGTTCGGGTGCTAGCCGGTGAGTCCCGTTTCACGTGTCGTGGTGGCACCTCGCTTGCTGGTGCAAACGTTGGACCTGTCCCCTCAGCCGGGTCCGATGGCACGGCGAGGCGGAAAGGAAAGCCAGACGAAATGGGTCACAGACCACAGGTGATGGTCGTCGACGACGACTCCTCAATGTGTGAATACCTCCGCTCGTTCCTTGACCTGCGGGGGTACCACGCGATCACGGTATCTCACGCCAGTGAGGCGGTGACGCGATTTCTCGCAGACAGGCCTGCCGCCGTCCTGCTCGACGTCGTCATGCCCGGAAGCATGGACGGGCTAGCCGCATTGGCCGAGTTCAAGAGGATCGACAAGGAAGTCCCTGTCATCGTCATCTCAGGACAGGGGCGCACGGGCACCGTCGTCGAAGCGATGAAGCTTGGCGCGACCGATTTCATCGGCAAACCCTTCGACGACGCCGAGTTGGAGGTACTCCTGGGCAATGCGGTGAAACAGCGACAGCTCGGCCTCGACGTGGCTTCCCTGCGCGAAGAGGTGAAGGAGCAAGCTCGGTACACGATGCTCTTCGGCGACGGCGAGCGCATGCTCTGGGTGCGTGACCTGATTGAACGTGTCTCTGACACTGACGTCACGATTCTCATCCTGGGAGAGAGCGGAACCGGCAAGGAACTGGTCGCGCGCGCGCTGCACGAACGGTCTCCGCGCCGCGATCACGTATTCGTCAAGGTGAATTGTGCGGCGTTGCCGACCGAGCTACTCGAATCAGAGCTGTTTGGGTTTGAAAAGGGCGCATTTACCGGCGCGGTGCAGCACAAGGCCGGCAAGTTCGCATTCGCCAACCACGGCACCATGTTTCTCGACGAAGTCGGAGAAATGAGCTCTCCCCTCCAGGCCAAGCTGCTGCAAGTCCTGCAGGACGGCCAGTTCTCGCGTCTGGGCGGCAAGGACGACGTCCGGGTGGACGTCCGGATCATCGCGGCGACGAACATCGATATCGAGACGGCCGTGGTGGAAGGGCGGTTCCGAGAGGACCTCTACTTCCGGCTCAACGTGGTGCCGATCTTTCTGCCGCCGCTGCGGGAGCGCCGCGAGGAGATTCCGCTGCTCACCGAGCACTTCCTGAAGAAGTACTCCGCGCAGTACCACAAGCCCATGATTGGGGTGAGCGCTGGCTTGGCACGACTGTTCATGGAGTACGACTGGCCCGGAAACGTCCGCCAGCTCGAGAACATGATCAATCGCCTGGTGGTACTCGACAGTGAGGCGTCGGTGCTGACCGAGCTGCACCAGCCGGTCCACCGGAGCGAGCACCGGGCGCCACCGGTGACGACGTTCGCTCCACTTCCGACCGGGGTGCCGTTCGCTGCGCCGTCTCCCACCGAGGTCGAGGCCGGCGCTGAGCATGCTCCGAGGGGCCCCGCGGCGGCGGCCTCGCCACACGCGATGGGATACGTATCGCTGAAGGAGATCTCCCGCACCGCGGCGCGGAACGCTGAACGCGAGCTGATTCTGCGCATCCTCACGCGCACGCACTGGAGCCGGAAGGAGGCTGCGGAAATCCTCGGCGTCAGCTACAAGGCGCTGCTCTACAAGATCAAAGACAACGGTCTCGACAAGACCCTGTAGCGGCCACGACCAACCCACCCGCCCGACCCTTGATCTTCTGCGCAATCTGGCATCGCCACACCGCTGACGACTGCGGCGGCACGCCGTTCATCGGCCTGCAGCCGCCGCGGAAGCGGCCGATGTGGCGGTCGCCAAATGAGCGTCTGAGCACCTCATGTGACGCACCAGGCAGAACTATTGGGAACGCCGTTGCCTCTTGGAGCACCACGCGTGTCCATGCGAGGTCGTCCAATCGCAGAAAAAGACCCCTGGAAACCGAGTGTTCTCAGCCAATTCCTTGAAAAGTCGTCACCGTGCGCGTGTGTCGTGGCGCCTGTGAACAGTTGTTGCAGTTGAGCTACACGGCATGGGAACTCGAACCACGACCGCGTGCATCCTCGTCGCCCTTCATCTGGCCTGGCCCGCAGGGGCCAACGCTCAGGCGCGGGTGGATTTCATTCCCTCGTTCTCGCTCTTCACGATCTATGACGACAACATTCTCGCGCGCGTCGAAGGGAGTGCCGGGCAGATCCTCCAGTTCCGTCCGAGTTTCGAAGGGAGCTACGAATCGCCTACGGTCAGGCTTCTGGGTCTCTATTCGTTCGATGCACAGCGCTCGAACTTTTCGTCGTTGAACACCCTCGATGCGCGGCGGCACGCCCTCGGCGAGACCCGCCTGCGCACGAGTCCCTTCACGACCCTTGGTCTCGCCCTGCGCTACGACCGCAGCGAGACACCCGGCGAGATAGACGTCGAGAGCGGCGTCCTGGGCGAGCGCAGGCAGGCCGAGCGCCTCGAGGTGACGCCGACCGTGGCCAGACGCTTCGGACCGCGAACCACCATGACCGCGGGGTACGACTGGACGACGGAGAGTCTCGTGGACGGTGAACGCGGCGCGCTCCACGCCGGCCGCACCAGCCTGACGCGCGAGATCTCCCCCCGGACTGCACTGAGTGGCAGCTATGTCGGTCGTCTCTTCGTCGACGACATCACGAATCACAGTTCGCATGCCGCCCTCTTCGGCTGGAGCCGAGAGACGGCGCCCGGCACGAAAGTCGAGGTCTCTGCCGGCCCGAAGATCACCTCATACCGAGGGCTCACGCCCGAGGTGGCCGCCACCTTCACCAGGACGACCAACCGCGTGCAACTGGCGCTCGATTACTGGCACGGCGAAACCATCGTCCTCGGCATTCGAGGCCCAGTCGCCGTTGACGGTGTCACGAGTCGCGTGACCTGGCCGGTAACGCGCAGGCTTGAACTCGGTACCCATGCGGGTGTGTCCGACGTCTCTTCGCTCGATTCCAGGACGAGCACGATCTACCGCGGTGCGTTCGTGGGGTCCTGGAGTCCTGGCGGCCTGTATACCGTCGCCGCGTCCTACGGGCTCGATTGGCAGCGTGGCAGCATCAGGACCTATGACGAACTCGTTCGGCCCGACGGTCGCGTGCTGCGGCACGTCATTCGCCTGGGCGTGACCGTGGCGCCACGCTACGGTCGCTCGATTCTGCCGCCCGACGAGGCGGCTCGCGCAAAGGGAGTCTTCCGATGATTTTTCGACGCTTTGTACTCGCAGCTGCGTGCCTTGTGGCTGCACCCATGGCTTCGGCTCAGGAGCAGCGACTTGAGCGCAGCAGTGCGGTCGCGGACGGAGCCGAGGCCGCGCTGGCTTCACCGTTCGTGACCGCCGTCGCCTTCCGGATTGGCCCCGAAGACATCCTGGACGTACAGGTCTGGAAGAACAGCGACTTGAGCCGCATCGTCCCGGTACGGCCCGACGGGATGATCTCGCTGCCGCTGGTCAATGACATCCAGGCCGCGGGCTTGACGCCCAGCGATCTCCGGTTGCGAATCACGCAGCGTCTGACCGAATTCGTGCCATCCCCTGAGGTATCCGTGATCGTCCGTGAGGTGCACAGCGTCAAGGTGGCGGTGATTGGCGCTGTCCGCATGCCGGGACTATTCGAGGTCAGGAGCCCGGCCACCATCCTGGATATGCTCGCCCGCGCCCAGGGACTCAGCGAGTTCGCCGACCGTGGCCGGATCGTCGTCTTGCGCCAGAACGGCGAGGCAACCACCCGCATTCCCTTCAACTATCGCCAGGTCGCTGAGGGATCCGAACAGGACAACTTTTCCGTACGGCCTGGCGACGTCATCTTCGTTCCCTAAAGGCACCGATGGCTGCTGACCCACTTCTTCTCGCCGATGATTCGCTGGCGCTCCGTCTCCTGGAGATCGTCCGGCGCCGCAAGCTGCTTGCCATCGCCGTCTTCGCGACGATTCTGGTGGCGGCGGCCTCGTTCGTGCGCTCTCTCCCCGACCTCTACCGCGCGACCGCGCTCGTGCTGGTCGAACGCACGATCTCGGAGTCGATCGTCCGGACGCCCGTCAGCGGCGAGCTGGAAAGCCGTCTCTACGTGATCAAGCAGGAGATCCTGAGCCGTGATCGATTGACCGAGCTGATCGAGCGTTTCAACCTCTATCCGGCGCTGCGGCAGCAGGTGGGGATCGCGGACGTGCTGAGCCAGGCGCGCAACGACATCATCGTGGAGCCCGCCGGGCCGGAGCAGGTCAGCGGCCGGACGAAGACCGTCTCATTCACACTCAGCTACACCGGCGATGACCGCGGCACCGTTGCGGAGGTGACCAACGCCGTCGCCGCCTTCTACGTCCAGCAGAACGACCGCATGCGATCCGAGGAGGCGATCCACACCACGCAATTTCTTCGCACTCAGCTCGCCGACGCCAAGAGACAGCTGGATCGCCACGAGACGGCGATGCGGGACTACACGGCGCGGTACACTGGCGAGTTGCCGCAACAGGTCGGGGTCAACCTGGCCACGCTCGAACGGCTGAACACCCAGCTGCGGCTGAACGGCGAGCAGCAGATCCGCATCATCGAGCAGCGCGAAAGACTCTTCGACGGCCTGCGCGACACCGGCGTGATGACACGCGTCGCTGCGGGGGACGCGGACGTCTCGGCGATGTCCCTCGAGCGACTGCGCGTAATCGACGAGCAGAAGCAGAAGCTGTCACTGGTGGAGACACAGTTCACCGATCGGCATCCGGACGTCGTGCGCATTCGGGAGCAGTTGGCGGCCATGGAGCGCGAGCACGACCAGGCGGAGGCGGCAGAGAAGCGGACTCGCGAGCGGGAGGCCGTCGCGGCAAGCGCCGCCGCGATAGCCGATCCCACGACGCCCACCCCGCAGTTTCGCCGGCGAACCATGGAGAGCCTGGACGCCGAGATGACGAAGCTGCGCCAGGCTGAGGGGGAAGTTCGTCAGACGATTGCGTCCTTCGAGCGCCGCCTCGAGAGTTCCCCACAGCGCCAGCAGGAGTATCAGATCATCACCCGCGACTACAACGCCGCCAAGGATCTCTACGATTCGCTCCTCAGGCGGTACGACGAGGCGCAGTTGACCGAGAGCATGGAAACGGATCGCGCGGGCGAGAGGTTCCGGGTGCTCGAGCCGGCGCTTCCGCCCGAGGGGCCCGCGGCGCCAAACCGAATACGGCTGCTGCTCATGGGCCTTCTGCTCGCCTGTGCCGGCGCGGCGGCGGCGGTCGTCGCGCGCGAGCAGTTCGATACGGCCTTTCACACCGTAGATGACGTCCGTGCGTTCACGACGGTGCCGGTGCTCGTCTCCATTCCACCCATTGGACCCGTGCCGGCGGGACGCCGCATGAAGCTGGCGCTGGCCACCGTCTCCACGCTGGCAGCGGTCGCGCTCGTCGCCGCTGCAGCCGCCTACCTCGCCAGCCGCAATGGCGAAATCGTTCGGATGATCGCGTTTTGAGGGGCTTTCAGTGACGACACCCGACGCACACCTCGTGAGTTTGACAGCGCCGGCATCGTTTGCGGCCGAGCAGTACCAGGGCCTGCGGCTGACGATTGAGCGTCTCGCCCGCACCCGAGACATGAAAGTGATTGCCGTCAGCAGCCCGGCCGCGGGCGACGGCAAGACGGTAACGGCCATCAACCTGGCCGGGGCGCTGGCCCGAGGCTCGGACGAGCGTGTGCTCCTCGTCGACGCCGATCTGCGCCGTCCGTCCGTCGCCAGGCAGCTCGGAATGACAGATACCCACGTGGGGCTGGCCGACGCGCTGGGCGACGAACGGACCAGCGTCGCCGGCGTGGTTAGAAGGCTCGATGCCTACAACCTCGACGTCATCCCTGCGGGCACGCCCCGCGCCGGGATCAGCCAGCTCCTTCGGTCGCCACGGCTCGATGCGTTCCTCAAGGAGGCGCGGCAGCGTTACGCCTACATCGTGATCGACACCCCGCCGCTGCTTCCTGTCTTCGATTCAGCACTCCTCGCCAAGTCGGTCGATGGCTTGCTGATGGTGGTGTCCGCGAACCGGACACCGCGGAAGCTTCTCGGCGAAGCCTTGAACCTGCTCGATGCATCGGCCGTGCTGGGCATCGTATTCAACCGCGACGAGCGACCGCTGTTCGGCTACTACAACGAGTACTGCCGCGAGTACTTCCCCGGGGTGTCCCACCCTGCCACCGAGGCATGAAGGACCGTTCACCAGGAGGCCACTCTCCATGGCTCCCAGATTGACGACCACCGCACACATGACGCCGCTGCTCATCTTGTGGCAGGTCGCCTTTCCGACCACGGAGCTGCGCTCCCTGTCGACGGTGCTGTTGATCGTGGCGGCGGCTGCCATCGTCCTGTTCGTGGCGCGCGACTTCCGCGCGAAGCCGCCGCGAGTCCTGATCCTCGGATCGGGTCCGATGGCCTCGAAGCTGATCGAGGCGATCGAGACGCCGCGGCGCCCACTCTATACCGTCGCCGGCGTCGTTGACGATGTTCGACCAGACGGCGGTACGCCGGCCGAGGCACGCTGGCTGGGGCCGTCCGATCGGCTGGCCGACATCGTCGAACGGGTCCGCCCCGCGTGCATCGTCGTTGCCGTTGGGGATCGTCGTCAGGGCTTGCCGATGCAGTCCCTGCTCGATTCGCGCGTGAGCGGCATCCCGGTCGAAGACGTCTTCGATTTCTACGAGCGATTGACGGGGAAGATCGCCATCGAGTCGCTCAGGCCGAGTGCCCTGATCATGTCGAAGGGCTTCAGGAACCACGGCGCCGCCGAAGCCACCGCGCGTATCGTCAGCATGGTGGTCGCATCGATCGGTCTCGTCGTCGTGGCTCCGTTCCTGGCGGTCCTCGCGCTGGTCATCAGGTTCGATTCCCGTGGTCCCGTCCTGTTCACTCAACCGCGAGCGGGCCGGGACGGACGACCCTTCGGCCTTCTCAAGTTTCGAACGATGCACCCGTGCGCGGACCCTCGATCGGAGTGGGTCGCGGACAACCTGGACCGGATCACGTCCATTGGCCGCTGGCTGCGCCGATTTCGTCTCGACGAACTGCCACAGCTCGTCAATGTGTTGCACGGCGACATGAATCTCGTCGGACCGCGGCCTCATCCGACCCGCAACCATGCCGCGTTCGTGGATCAGATCGCGTATTACAAGGTGCGTAACAGCTTGCGCCCTGGAGTGACCGGATGGGCGCAGGTGCGCTACGGCTACGCGAACAACCTCACAGAAGAGACCGAGAAGATGCGCTACGACCTGTTCTACATCAAGAACCGGTCGCTTTGGCTCGACACACGCATTCTGTTCGAGACGGTCGGCATCATGGTCTTCGGCCAGGGATCAAGCGAGGTCAGACATCCGTCGCCCAGTCGCAGCGAACTACTGCCGCCGCTTTCGCGCCGCGGTGAGGAGAACACGCTCGTCGCCCGCGCGGGTCTCACGGTGGTGAGCGGAGCGGCCGCTCCACCCTGGGTGGCGAATACGGCGTCCGCTCGACGAACGAGCGCCGTGCACCCATGACGGTATCCGCTCTGGACGCAGCCTGTGGGACTCACACCGAGCCCTCACGGCGCGGTGGGGTGTCCTGGTGGCGACCGCTGCTGACCCGTACGCAGACGGCCGCCATCGTGACGACGCCGGGCATCAGTGTGGCGTTCCTCGCACTGATTGCGTTTACCGTCATCCTGTTGCTGTCACCGCAGGCGTGGGTGCCGTCGCTCAAGATCGTCCGGATCGCGTTTCTCGCCGCGGGCATCGCGATGGCGGGGCAGGTCGTGGAGCAGACGATTCGCCGCCGGCCGATCACGCCGCCGTCGCCCGAAATCGGCATCGCGCTGGCCCTGGTCTGCTGGGCGGTGCTCACGATCCCGTTGTCCTCCTGGCCCGGCGGTAGTGTCCGGGTGCTCATCGATCAGTACTTGAAGGCCGTTGCCTTCTTCTGGCTGCTGGGCAGCGTCATCACGAGCACCGGTCGCCTGCGCGTGATGGCCTGGACGCTTGTGCTGTGTGCCATTCCGCTCGCGGCAACGGGCATCGGCAACTACCTGTCAGGTGAGCACCTGTCGACAGGCGTACGCGGGTTCTACCGGATCGCCGGCTACACCGGCGGGGCGGGGCTGACCGGCAATCCGAATGACCTGGCGCTGATGCTGAACCTGATCCTGCCCATCGCGGGCGTACTGGTCTTCATGACGCGCGGTGTCAGCCGCGCCGTGGCCGTCGCCGCGGTCCTGCTCAGCCTGGCAGCCATCGTCCTCACCTTCTCCCGGGCAGGGTTTCTGACGCTGGCCGCCTCCTTCGTCATGCTCCTGGCCGTGCTGGCGCGGCGTAAGGCGCCCGGCGCCGCCGTGGGCCTGTTACTCCTGGTGCTCTGCGTGCCGCCCCTGCTGCCCGCCGGCTACATCGCGCGCCTCGGCACGATCGCGAACATCGAGGCCGATGCCACCGGATCGGCGCAGGGGCGATGGCAGGACACGAAAGTGGCCGTCGGTCTCGTCGCGAAGAACCCGATCATCGGCGTCGGCATCGGGCAGGACATGCTCGCGATGAACGAGGAGCGTGGAGCAACCTGGCGGCAGGTCCACAACGCCTATCTGCAGTACGGGGTGGATCTCGGTATTCCGGGACTGCTGCTCTTTGTCTGGCTCCATGCGCTCTGTTTCCTGACCGCGCGCGCGGTCGAGAAGCGTGCGGCGGACAATCCCGCGCATCGCGATCTCGGTCTTCTTGCGGTAGGAGTCCAGGTGTCGCTGGTCGCCTTTGCCGTCGCCGCGATGTTTCATCCCATCGCCTATCAGTTCTACTTCTTCACTATCGCCGGGCTGGCCGTGGCCCTCAAGAACACGTGCCGCGCCGACATCGTTCAGATGCCGATCGCCAGGAGCGTCTCGTGACCGGTGTCAGAGTCCTGAACGTCGTGCCGACGCTGATGTGCGGAGGCACCGAGAACCAGTTCATGACGCTCAGCCGCCGGTTGGACCCCACGCGATTTGATCTCGAATTCGCCTGCCTCAGGCGGTGGGGCCCATTCGTGCAGGAGCTCGTGGACCGGGGGATCCCGCTGGCGGAGTACCCGATCCCCACGTTCCGCAGCGTGCAGGCCCTCGCGCAACAGGCGCGGCTGGTGCGGCACATCTCCCGGCAGCGGATCCAGATCGTCCACGCCTACAGTTTCTACGGCAACGTTTTCGCGGTCCCGCCCGCGCGACTCGTCGCGCCGGTGGTCATCGCGTCAATCCGCGACTGTGCCCCCTATCTGACGCCGATGCAGCAGCGGGTGCAGCGCTACGCATGCCAGTTTGCCGACTGCGTCCTCGTGAATGCTGACGCGGTCAGGGATTGGCTGATCGGCGAGGGCTACGACCGATCGAAGATCGTCGTCATCAGGAACGGCGTCGACTTGACGCGGTTCAGCCGTGCGCCCGACCCTCGTGTTATGCGCCGGGAGCTCGGGTTACCGATTGCCGCCCCGCTCGTGGCGGTGGTTTCGAGGCTGACACGTTTGAAAGGCCTCGAGACGTTCCTCGAGGCGGCCACCGCCCTGAAGTCGTCGCATCCCGACGTACGGTTTCTCATCATCGGCGAGACGGCTCCCAACGACACCGCCTATCTGGAGGTCTTGACCCGTCTGGCCGCAGATCTCGGCATGGCGGACCGCGTCACGTTTACCGGGATCCGCTCGGACGTCCCCGCGCTGCTCTCGAGCGTTGACGTGTCGGTGATGCCGTCGCTCAACGAGGCGCTCTCGAACGTGCTGCTCGAATCCATGGCGGCCGGCGCCCCCACCGTGGCCACGCGGGTCGGCGGCACGCCTGAGGCGCTCGTCGACAACGTGGCCGGATTACTCGTGGCGCCCGGTGACGCCCCGGCGCTGGCCGCCGCCATTGGGCGGCTGCTCGACGACCGAAGCCTGGCGGCACGCCTGGGAGAGGCTGCGCGCCAGGTGATCGTGGACCGCTTCTCGGTTGACCGGATGGTGACATCGACCGAGCAGCTGTATCTGGAGCTCGTGGAGCGCAAGCTGCGCACCGCGCTCAAGGCGTCGGCATGATGCCGGCACCAGCAACGACCGCGGCGGGTCGGCCTCATCCCTCGACGTACTCGGGACGCCCTGAGCTTGTCGAAGGACACGGCACCCTCCCGAGCGATGCAGGCCGGGTGCGGCGCAGCGGACCCGGCGCGACATGCGCAGTGGACGTGGTCAGCGACTACGCGGCGTTTGTCCACCTCGAGGCCGAGTGGAACGAAACCGTGGAGCGCGCCGATATCGCGCATCCGTTCCTTCGGCACGAGTGGGTACGAACCTGGTGGGACGCGTTCAGCACTCCCGGCGCGCGGCTCTACATCGTCGTGGTCAGGGCGCACGGCCGAATCACCGCGATCGCGCCCTTCATGCGCGAGGTGGTACCGATGTACGGCGTGCCCGCGCGGACGGTCAGGTTCATCCAGAATGACCACACGCCGCGCTCCGACATCATCGTCGCTGCACAGCCGGACGAGTCGTATCGCGCAATCTGGCACACGCTCCGCGCCGATGGCGAGCGGTGGGACATGCTGCAGCTCGGCGGGCTGGAGCGCGGGTCGGACACCCAGCGCGTCTTCTGCGAGCTTGCGGCCGCCGACGGGTGCGCTGCCGGCGTCTGGCGCGGTAGCGATTCGCCCTACCTACCGCTGACCGGTACCTGGGAGGAATATCTCGATCGGCTGCCGGCGAAGTTCCGGTCGAATCTTCGCAACCGGATATCGAGGTTGACCCAACTGGGGGAACCGGCTCTCGAGCTGCTCTCCGAGCGCGGCACCATCGAAGCCTCGTGCGAGGAGGCATGGCGTCTCGAGAGCTCAGGGTGGAAGCGCGAGGCGGGGACCGCAATCACGTGCGACCCGGCCGTGCACCGTTTCTACACGACCCTTGTCGAGCGTGGGACAGCGGCCGGCTGGCTGCGTCTCTTCTTTCTCACGGTCGGCGGCCGGCGGATCGCCACCGCCTACGGCGCCAGTTTCAAGCAGCGCCTGTTGCTCTTCAAGACCGGCTACGACCCGGAGTTCGCAACCGGCGCGCCGTTCAAGATCCTCACGTATCTTGCGATTCGCGAGGCGTACAGACAGGGATTTCTGGAGGTCGACTTCCTCGGGGACGCAGAGCCGTGGAAGCGCGAATGGACATCGACCAGTCGTGGACATGACTGGCTGTTCGTGTTTGCCGACACGCTGCGAGCCCGGCTCCTGCATTCGATCAAGTTCCAGTGGCTACCCGAGTTGAAACGATGGCGGGCATGAACGGCACATTCGTCCAGACCTACCAGGGTCTCTCAGCGGTCGACTTCGTGCGCCCGGCGCTCGCGGCGCGGACGGCCTGCTTCCCGTTCGATGTCCCGGACCGGCTCCCGTTCTACCGTGCCCGCAATGCCATCTATCACCTCTTTCGCGCGTTGCTCGAGCGCCATCCTAGGCTGACGGTCCTCGCGCCCGATTACAACAGCGGCAACGAGGTCCTGGCGATCCGCGCGGCCGGCGCCCGCATCCACTACTGCCCGGTCAACCGGCAGATGCAGATGGATCCCGGCGCCGTGGAACGGCTCTGTGTGCTTCACAACCCGGACCTCTTGTACGTGATCCACTACGTCGGATGGCCGCAGCCGATGCCCGCGCTCGTCGATCTGTGCCGCCGCCGCGGAATGCTCCTCGTCGAGGATTGCGCGCTCTCGCTTCTCAGCGAGATGGACGGCCGGCCGCTGGGCGCATTTGGCGACTGGTCGGTGTTCTGCCTCTATAAGACCCTTCCGCTCCCCAACGGCGCGCTGCTCGTACAGAACACGACGCGCCTCGAGGCGCTGGAGAGGCTGTCCTTGCGGCAGGCCGGCCCGGCCTCGGTGCTGGGACGCACTTCGGAACTTCTGGTGCAGCGGATTCGCGGTCGCGCCAACGGCCTGGGCGCCGCGCTGCAGGTGGTCAAGCGCGGCATGGGACGAGCGGCGGGCGCACTCGAGATACGCCGGGCGAACGTCGGCGACATCGGCTTCAACCTGGATGAGGTCGACCTCGCCATGTCGCGGGTGTCAGCGCGACTGCTCGATCGCCTCGACTTCGAGGATATCCGTCGCAGGCGCGTTGAGAACTACCGCCTTCTCGACGAGCAGCTGGACCCGCGCGTTGTTCGCGCGTTCCCCGGGCTGCCAGCCGGTGTCTGTCCGCTGTTCTTCCCCGTCCTGGTCCCCGACAAGCGGGCAGCCACGCGGACCCTCCAGCAGTCCGGCGTCGATGCCCTCGAGTTCTGGAACGACAGCATCGAATCTGGCAGCGAGATGTCCGCCGATGCGCGCTTCTTGCGCGGGCATGTCCTGGAGCTGCCGATTCACCAGGACCTGACACCGCTGCAGATCGCATACATGGCGCGGGAGACGTCGGCCCTGCCGATGTCCCACGGCCCCCGTAGCTCACCCTACAAAGCGACGGTGGCATCATGAAGCGCGGCGCAGCCGTCCTGTCGTCACCGCCGGCGCTCGAGACTGTACGCGTCGAGGGCATTGACAACCTCTGGGCGTTGACGACGCTGCGTCCGCAGTGGAACGAGTTGGTGCGCGCCAGCGCAGCGGACGGCCCCTTTCTGACGTGGGAGTGGCTGCACACGTGGTGGAAGCACCTCCACGGCGCCGACGCCTTGAAGGCGGTCGCGGTCCGCGACGGCACCGACCTGATCGCGATTGCCCCACTCAGGGTCACCGCCGGCGCCGTGCCCTGGTGCTCCCGCCTCGAATTCCTCGGCACCGGCCACGCCGGCTCGGACTATCTCGACGTGATCGTGCGCAGTGGCCGTGAGACCGATGCCCTCGGCGCCATCGCGCGGTTCCTCGGCACTCAAAAGATGACGGTCAAGCTGGACCATCTCCCGGCCGGGTCGCTGGGCGCGCGGCTCGCCGAGCGGCTCGCGTCGGAGGGGTGGATCGCGTCGGTCGAGCCCGGCG